>Ga0067045_1028061_pt1 | contig 44736 bp, 39 predicted proteins | sample TerdegcTABiofilm_FD_59184 | JGI IMG/M metagenome (GOLD analysis project Ga0067045, IMG submission 59184) | Combined Assembly of (Gp0054472, Gp0054536) Wastewater bioreactor microbial communities from Singapore -Terephthalate degrading...
ACCCAGCCGCCCCAGAGCCTGCTCATCGAGTGGCGGGTGGCGGGGGCGTCCAGCAGCCGGCAGGCGGGGATAGGCATCGGCAATGACAACGCCAAGCGGCAGTGGCTGCTGGAGGGTGGGGCCGAGGGCTACCAGCGCACCCAGCAGGACAACTGGCAGGTGCGCGGCCTCTCGGGGCGGCCCGTGCTGCTGCAGATGGGTTCCTATCAGCCGGTCACCTTCTATCGCTGGCAGGGGGGTCGGGTGGTGGGCATGATGCCGCTGATGAACGGCCTCTACGCCACCGCCACCCTGATAGGGGACAGGGTACAGATAGCCCTCAGCAGCGAGCAGGCCAGGCTTGAGCGGGGCGACATCAAGACCGGGCAGAGCGCCACCGAGGTGAGCGGCGCCCCGGGGCAGTGGCTGACGGTGGGGGAACTCTCCACCAGTCAGGAGGGCCAGGGGGCCGCGCTGTCCAATCCGTCACAGGTCGGGGTGGCGAGCGGCAGTGAACGCCAGACCCTGCAGATCCGGGTCACCCGTCAATGAGGCGGATGACGGTGCCCGTTAATGGGGTTGATCCCGGGTGTAATCCCGCAACTGGCGGCTCTTGAGCAGATACCAGAGCGCCCAGAGGCTGGCGACCAGCACCAGGGCGGTGGGCCAGCTAAACGACCACTTCTGCAGATTGAGGCTGTGCAGCTGCATCAGCAGACCGCTCGCGGTGGAGCAGAGCAGCAGGCCCCGGCTGTGGCGTCTGAGCCAGGCGCGCAGGCTGTTAGTCTGCTGATAGGTGCCGCCAAAGGCGAGCAGTGCCAGCATGGCGGGCACGTCCGTCAGCAGGCTGATGTAGAGGCTCATCTTGTCCGGGTAGAAGAGGGTCAGGATGGCGCTGCCGCTCTCTCGGGTGACGCCGGCCATCAGAAACAGCCAGACCGAGCGGGTCAGCAAGAGGGCGATGGGCCAGAACCAGAGCGGTGGGCGCAGTTGGCCGTGATCGTCATATCGATGTTCGGGGTAGAGGGTCATAAGGCCCTGTTTGCGTGAATTGGATGAATGATAAGAGGGATATGGGGTGGGGGGCTGCCCTTTGCAAGGCGGGGGAATTAATCGGGGGGCCAGTGCCCCCCAATCTCTGCTCAGCTTGTCTGATGCCGGATGGCGTTACAGCCAGCCCTTTCGCTTGAAGAAGAGGCCGGTGCCGAGCGACGACATCACCATCAGCACCAGAGACATCTGATAGCCGTATTCCCAGGCGAGCTCCGGCATGCGGCCGAAGTTCATGCCGTAGATGCTGGCGATCAGGGTGGGGGGCAGGAAGATCACCGCCGCCACCGAGAAGATCTTGATCACCTTGTTCTGCTCCAGATTGGTCACCCCCATGGAGGCCTCCAGCTGGAAGTTGATCTTGTCAAACAGGAACTGGGTGTGGGGCAAGAGGGACTCCACGTCGTGCAACATCTCGTCGATCCACTTGTTCTGCTCCCCTGTCATGCGCTGGCGCAGGCTGCGTTTCAGGAAGCGCAGGGCTCGGCGGGTATCGTGCAGGGAGAGACGGATCTGGCCGTTGGCCTCTTCCTGGGCCATCAGCTCCTTGAGCATGGAGTTGATCTGATCCGGCTCGAAGATCTGATCGGCGGTGTTCTCCAGAGTCTTGTAGCCATCCTCGATGAGATCCGAGAGGTACTCCACCTTGAGGTTCTGCACCTCCAGCAGGATGTCGAGGGCGTTCTCCACCTCCAGCCTGTCCTGGCGCATGTAGTGGCGCAGCAGGCGCACCAGGCCGATGTCATCCTCGCGAATGCTGATCAGCAGGTTGTTGCGCAGGGTAAAGGAGACGTGGACACCCTTGGTGTCGCGGCCGATGCGCTGGGGGAACAGGGAGTGGATGTGCAGACCATCTGTGTCCCAGTAGAAACGGGCGGACGCCTCGATGTCGTCCAGCTCTTCCTTGTCGGGGACCTCTTCCAGAAACAGGCCCGTCAACCATTCTCGCTCCGCCGTGTCCGGCTTGTAGGCATCCAGCCAGACGGTGTTGTCGGGGACTATGTCGTCCGGCCCGAGCGTGACTATGTCCAGCACCTTGTTATTGAGAATGTAGGCGGTGATCATCTGTCCCCCCTTAAGAAGTCGTGGGTAATCAGGGATGGTTGCACAGGTTCATGCGGCCCTAGATCGCACAGAAAGCGATCCCATGAAATAGCATAACGAGGCCGATGGACAACCTGAATGCGGCGAACTATACAGGGGCGGGCCCCGCTTGTCAGGGGCTATTCATCGGGGGTTCAGCCTGTTTGCTCAAAAAAACGGCGAGGTCGGAGCAGCTGCCGGCATCCCGTTACCGCTTTAAAGAATGCGCTGCCTCGCCTCCCCGGGACTGGGCATCTTTGGCGTTTCCAGACTCAGATCTGGACCGCACCGGTCACATATTGGGGTAGTTCGGCCCGGATCCTCCTTGAGGCGGGGTCCAGGCGATGTTCTGGGGCTGAGCATCCTTGATGTTGCAGGTCCTTGCATCATCACATATTGGGGTAGTTGGGACCCGAGCCTCCCTGGGGCGGGGTCCAGACGATGTTCTGGGGCTGAGCATCCTTGATGTCACACATCCGTTTGCCCATCTCACATATTGGGATAGTTGGGGCCAGAGCCTCCCTGGGGCGGGGTCCAGACGATGTTCTGGGGCTGAGCATCCTTGATGTCATACATCCGTTTGCCCATCTCACATATTGGGGTAATTGGGACCCGAGCCCCCCTGGGGCGGGGTCCAGACGATGTTCTGGGCTTGAGCATCCTTGATGTCACAGGCCCGTTTGCCCATCTCACATATTGGGGTAATTGGGGCCAGAGCCTCCCTGGGGCGGGGTCCAGACGATGTTCTGGGGCTGAGCATCCTTTATGTTGCAGGTCCTTGCACCATCACATATTGGGATAGTTGGGGCCGGAGCCTCCCTGAGGCGGGGTCCAGACGATGTTCTGGGGCTGAGCATCCTTGATGTCACAGGCCCGTTTGCCCATCTCACATATTGGGATAGTTGGGGCCGGAGCCTCCCTGGGGTGGCGTCCAGACGATGTTTTGGCTGGGATCCTTGATGTCGCAGGTCTTGCAGTGGATGCAGTTGGCCGCGTTGATCTGCAAGCGAGGCCGGCCCTCCGCCTCCGGGATCTCGGCCTCAATGATCTCAAAGACGCCGGCCGGGCAGTAGCGCTGGGCGGGTTCCGCCCAGGTGGGCAGGTTGACCGCCACCGGGATGCGCTCGTCCTGCAACTTGAGGTGGCAGGGCTGATCCTCGTCGTGGCTGGTGTTGGCCAGATACACCGAAGAGAGCTTGTCGAAGCTGAGTCGCCCGTCCGGCTTGGGGTAGTCGATGGGCTGGCAGCGGCTGGCCAGGCGCAGTTGGCGGTAGTCCGGCTCCTTGTCCAGCAGGGTAAAAGGAGAGGAGCGGGCAAACAGCCGTTGCTCCAGCCAGTTGAAGGCGCCGCCGAGCCAGGGACCGAAGCGGTGCAGAGCGGCGCCGAAGTTGCGGGCCGCGATCAACTCCCGGGCCAGCCAGCTCTGTTGCAGCGCATCGCCATACTCGGCGAGATCCCGCCCGCCTTCATCACCGCCGCGCAGGCTCATGGCGACAGTGCCGGCCGCCAGCATGCCGGACTTCATGGCGGTGTGAATGCCCTTGATGCGGGAGAAATCCAGGGTGCCCGCATCGCAGCCGATGAGCAGGCCGCCGGGGAAGTGCATGCGGGGCAATGAGTGCCAGCCCCCCTTGGTGATGGCCCGGGCGCCGTAGCTGATGCGTTCCCCCCCCTGCAAGGTCTGCGCGATGAGAGGGTGGTGTTTGAGGCGCTGGAACTCGTCGAAGGGGCTGAGCCAGGGATTCTGGTAGTTGAGATCGACGATAAGGCCGACCGCCACCTGGTTGTCCGCCAGGTGATAGAGATAAAAGCCCCCCTGACTCTTGCTGCCTCTCTGCTCCCCGAGCGGCCAGCCGCTGCCGTGCAGCACGCGGCCGGGATGGGACTGACCGGCCGGCACCTGCCACAGCTCCTTGAAGCCGATGGCATAGTGCTGGGGTTGGTGCTGGGGCTGGGCGGTGTTTTCCAGATGGAAATGGGCGATCAGCTGCTTGCCGAGGTGGCCGCGGGCCCCCTCGGCGAACAGGGTGTAGCGGCCATAGAGCGCCATGCCGGGCACGTGATCCGCCTTTGGGTTGCCCTCTTTGTCGAGCCCGAGATCGCCGGTCACCACCCCTCTTATCCTGCTCTCTTCCACTATGAGTTCGCTCGCCGCGAAGCCGGGGTAGATCTCGACCCCGAGCGACTCTGCCTCCCGGGCGAGCCAGCGGCAGAGGTTGCCGAGGCTGACGATGTGGCAGCCGTCGTTGTGCATGCGCGGCGGCACCGCCCAGTTGGGAAGTTGCAGGGCGCGCGACGCGTTTTGCAGCAGATGGACCTGATCATCCGTGACCGGTACGCCGAGGGGCGCCTCTTGCCAGCGCGCCGGCAGCAGCTCCTTGAGGGCGACGGGATCGAGCAGGGCGCCAGAGAGCAGATGAGCCCCGATTTCCGCCCCTTTCTCCAGCAGGCAGACCGAGAGATCCGGGGCCTGCTGCTTCAATGCGATGGCGGCACTGAGGCCAGCCGGGCCGCCACCGACGATGACGACATCAAATTCCATTGCTTCGCGTTCCATCTTGCCTCTGCGCTCGACTTGGCCTAGGGTAGTGCTGGTAGTTTACGTAAACGTAAACCATTTTGTCAGCATAAAAGTGTGAGGGTGCAAAATGGATTCACTCAACCGATACGAGGGATGACCGCCATGAAGCTGCTGGTCGCTGTCAAACGGGTCGTTGATTTCAACGTCAAGATCCGGGTCAAGAGCGATGGCTCCGATGTGGAGCTCGCCAATGTGAAGATGGGCATCAACCCGTTTTGTGAGATCGCGGTGGAGGAGGGGGTGAGGCTGCGCGAAGCCGGGGTGGCCACCGAGCTGGTGGTGGTGACCCTGGGCCCCGAGGCGGCGGCCGAACAGCTGCGCCATGCCCTGGCGCTGGGGGCGGATCGGGCCCTGCACTATGTCACCGACGAGACCCTGACCCCGCTCACAGTGGCTCGCGCCCTGCAAAAGGTGTGCGAGCGGGAGCAGCCCAGCCTGGTGCTGCTCGGCAAGCAGTCCATCGACTCTGACAACAACCAGGTCGGCCAGATGCTCTCGGCCCTCTGCGACTGGCCGCTCGCCACCTTCGCTTCCGCCATCAAGCTGGTGGAGGGGGAGCTGCAGGTGACCCGCGAGATAGACGGTGGTCTCGAGACCCTCGGTATGGGGCTGCCCGCCGTGGTGACGGTGGACCTGCGCCTGAACGAACCCCGCTTCGCCTCGCTGCCCAACATCATGAAGGCCAAGCGCAAGCCGATTGAGAGCGCCCCCTTTGCGGCCCTTGGGGTCGAGCCCGCCGGTCAGACCCGGCTGCTCGGGGTGATGGCGCCTGCCCCCCGGCGCGCCGGCATCAGGGTGGGCTCGGTGGACGAGTTGCTGGACAGGCTCAAGAACGAAGCCAAGGTGCTCCCATGAGCACATGCAGGGTCACGGCCTATCCCGCGGGCCGGCCAGCTGCCGCCAGCGGGCGCGTTGGCGAACAGACAGGAACAACAACGGACGACATCAAGGTGCTGCCATGAGCGTACTCATTATTGCCGAACATCATCAGGGCCAGCTGGCGGACAGCGCCGCCCGTCTGGTCACTGCGGCGACCCGGCTCGACGCCGAGGTCCACTTGCTGCTGCTGGGCCAGGGGCTGGCGGAGGCGGGGGAGCAGGCGGCCTCCTTGCAGGGAGTCACCCGGGTGCTGCTGGCCGAGCACCCCATGCTGGCGGAGGGGCTCAATGACGGGATCGATCGGCTGCTGGCCCCCGTGGTGCGGGATTATCAGCACTGCCTGATGGCGGCGAGCAGCCACGGCAAGGATCTGCTGCCACGGGTGGCGGCCAGGCTGGGGGTGGAGATGATCTCCGAGGTGACGGGCATAGAGGGGCCGGATACCTTCCTGCGCCCCCTTTATGCGGGCAACGCCATTGCCCGGGTGGCGAGCACGGCGCCCGTCAAGGTGCTCAGCATACGGGCATCGGCCTTCCCTTGCGCCGAGAGCGAGGGGGCTGAGGCCAGGGTCGAGCACCTCCCCGTCCCCGAGCTGGGCTGCCGGACCCGGCTCATCGAGCGGCGTGCGGTGCGATCCGCACGGCCCGAGCTCGGCGCGGCGCGGGTGGTGGTCTCAGGCGGGCGGGCGCTCGGATCGAAAGAGCAGTTTGCCCTGATTGATGCCCTTGCCGACAAGCTCGGCGGCGCTGTGGGGGCCTCTCGGGCCGCGGTGGATGCGGGTTTTGTCGCCAACGATCTGCAGGTGGGCCAGACCGGCAAGATAGTGGCCCCCGAGCTCTACATCGCCATCGGCATCTCGGGGGCCATCCAGCATCTGGCGGGGATGAAGGAGTCCAAGGTGATAGTCGCCATCAACAAGGACCCGGAAGCCCCCATCTTCCAGGTGGCGGACTATGGCCTGGTAGGGGATCTCTTCACCCTGCTGCCGGAGCTCACCGCCAAGCTGTAAATTTGCCAAAAAGGGGCACAGAAAGCCGTCTGTGCTGTCTCGCCCCCGTTTCCATGCATGTTCTCTGCAAGCCCTGGCCCGTTCAGGGCTTTTTCCATGGTGTCGGTGTCGGCCATGGGGGCAAAAGGTTGCGCCAGATCCCAAAAAGCCTTTGCTCCCACGGGGGCCTGTCGTGTAAAAACATTCAAGTCATCGATCACTCTCATCCATTCACGGAAAGCGTCATGAGCAAACAGATTTACAACTTCTGCGCCGGCCCCGCCATGTTGCCGGTTGAAGTCATGGAGCGCGCCCAGCGCGAATTTTGTAATTTCCAGGGGCTGGGAGCCTCGGTCATGGAGCTCTCCCATCGCGGCAAGCCCTATATGGCGGTCGCCGAGAAGGCCGAAGCCGATCTGCGAGATCTGCTGGCGGTGCCGGACAACTACAAGGTGTTGTTCATGCACGGCGGCGGTCGCGGCCAGTTCTCTGCCGTGCCCATGAACCTGCTCGGCGGCGCCAATAAAAAGGCCGATTACCTGCTGACCGGCGTCTGGGCCCAGAGCGCCGTGGATGAGGCCCAGAAATACGGGGACATCCAGACCTTCCAGGGGGTGGCGAAGAACGAGCAGGGGATAAGCCACCTGCTGCCGACCCCGGCGTTTCGCGCCGATGCGGCCTATGTGCACTACTGCCCGAACGAAACCATAGATGGCATAGAGATGTTCGACATCCCGGCCACCGGCGATGTGCCCCTGGTGGCGGATCTCTCCTCCACCATCCTCTCCCGTCCCATCGACGTGAGCCGCTTCGGCATCCTCTACGCCGGTGCCCAGAAGAACATAGGGCCATCCGGGCTCGCCATCGCCATAGTGCGGGACGACCTGCTGAACCAGGCGAGAGCCGACGTGCCCTCAGTCTTTGACTACCGGCTCACCGCCAAGAACGACTCCATGTTCAACACCCCGCCCACCTACGCCTGGTATCTGGCCGGCCTGGTGTTCGAGTGGCTCAAAGAACAGGGCGGGCTGGAGGCGATGGAGGCGCGCAACAAGGCGAAGGCCGATTTCCTCTACGGCTACCTCGACGACTCCAGCTTCTACGGCAACAAGGTGGACGTGGCCTGCCGCTCCCGCATGAACGTGCCCTTCCAGCTCAAGAACGAGGCCCTGGACAAGCAGTTCCTGGCGGAGTCGGAAGCGGCCGGTCTGCTGGCGCTCAAGGGGCACCGCATCGTCGGCGGCATGCGTGCCAGCCTCTACAACGCCATGCCGCTGGAAGGGGTCAAGGCCCTGGTGAGCTTTATGGATGGTTTTGCCAAGCGCCACGGTTGAGCCGCCGCTCACGCGCTGGCTGCGACGCCGTGATCAAGGCTCATGTGCTGCGCGGAACCTCATTGATGGGTATCAACTCCGGTTCCTGTGCTGCGCTTCACCTTGCTGACGACCTCTCGCGACAGAGCGTGAACAGCCAGGGTATTGCCGTTGATGCAAGGCGCCGGGGACTCCCCGGCGTCTGTTTTTCCAGAAGATCCTGACCGCCAGCCCGGCTGCCCCGGTTTTGTGCCACAGACGGTCTTGCCGCGCGGGGCGTGGGCTGTTAACGTCCGGTCAGGTGATTTACTTGAGATTGTACAGGAAGTCTATGAATTCGTTGCGTTTGGAACCCATTTCTAGCGTGGCCGGGGTGGTCAATCTGCCTGGCTCCAAAAGTGTCTCTAACCGAGCCCTGCTGCTGGCAGCCCTGGCACGGGGCACTACCCGGCTGACCAACCTGCTCGACAGCGATGACATCCGCCACATGCTGGCGGCGCTGACCCAGCTCGGGGTCAAGTACAAGCTCTCCGCCGACAAGACAGAGTGCACAGTGCATGGCCTGGGTCGCAGCTTTGCGGTATCGGCACCGGTCAACCTCTTCCTCGGCAACGCCGGCACCGCCATGCGCCCGCTCTGTGCGGCGCTCTGTCTGGGCTCCGGTGAGTACATGCTGGGGGGCGAGCCGCGCATGGAAGAGCGTCCCATCGGTCATCTGGTGGATGCCTTGCGCGAAGCGGGTGCCCATATCCAGTACCTGAAAAAAGATGGCTATCCGCCCCTGGTGGTGGATGCCAAGGGTCTGTGGGGCGGCGACGTGCACGTCGACGGCTCCGTCTCCAGCCAGTTCCTGACGGCGTTTTTGATGGCGGCCCCCATGGCGGCCGGCGACACCCGCATCCACATCAAGGGGGAGCTGGTCTCCAAGCCCTACATCGACATCACACTGCACATCATGAAGCAGTTCGGGGTGGTCATCGAGCACGACGACTACAAGGTGTTCTACATCAAGGGCAACCAGACCTATGTCAGCCCCGGTGACTTCCTGGTGGAAGGGGATGCCTCCAGCGCCTCCTACTTCCTCGCGGCGGGCGCCATCAAGGGCAAGGTGCGGGTCACCGGCATCGGCAAGCACAGCATCCAGGGGGACATCCACTTCGCCGACGTGCTGGAGAAGATGGGGGCCCGCATCACCTGGGGTGACGACTTCATCGAGGCCGAGCAGGCACCTCTGCACGGCGTCGACATGGACATGAACCACATCCCGGATGCGGCCATGACCATAGCCGTCGCGGCGCTGTTTGCGAAGGGGCCCACCGCCATTCGCAACATCTACAACTGGCGGGTGAAGGAGACGGATCGCCTGCACGCCATGGCGACCGAGCTGCGCAAGCTGGGCGTGGAAGTGGAGGAGGGGCACGACTTCATCGCCGTCACCCCGCCGGAGCAGCTCAAGCACGCCGAGATCGATACCTACAACGATCACCGCATCGCCATGTGCTTCTCTCTGGTGGCGCTGTCCGATACCGCGGTCACCATCAATGATCCGGGCTGTACCTCCAAGACCTTCCCGGACTACTTCACCAAGCTGGCCAGCATCAGCCAGGCTTAAGTCCGTCGGGCCCGCCTTGTGCGGGCCCGTTCGTTTCTGCCTCCCGTCTTCTCCCCCGGTTTGCCAAAACCCTTAGCAGCATTATCCAAACTTGCAAGGTGCGCCGATAAAATTCCTTGTCCAAGAATGTAATTTTCTATTTACACCGTCCCGGTCGCGGGCTAGATTGAAGTTTCTTCATCGCAGTCATTTAGCAGGAAACTTGGTCATGCAGCATCAAACCGACGACGTTCGTATCAGTGAAATCAAAGAGTTATTGCCCCCGGTTGCGGTGCTTGAGAAGTTTCCGGCGACCGAGACCGCATCAAATACAGTGTTTGAATCCCGTCAGGCCATCCATCAGATCCTGGCCGGTGAAGATCAGCGCCTGCTGGTGGTGATCGGCCCCTGCTCCATCCACGATCCGGTGGCCGCGCTGGAATACGGCAAACGCCTTAAGACCTTGCGCGACGAGCTCAAGGGCCAGCTGGAAATCGTGATGCGGGTCTACTTCGAGAAGCCGCGCACCACTGTCGGCTGGAAGGGGCTGATCAACGACCCCTACCTCGACAACAGTTGCCAGATCAACGACGGCCTGCGCCTGGGTCGCAAGCTGCTGCTGGATCTCAACGACATGGGGCTGCCGACCGCCTCCGAGTTCCTCGACATGATCACCCCGCAATACGTGGCGGATCTGATGAGCTGGGGCGCCATCGGGGCCCGTACCACCGAATCCCAGGTGCACCGCGAGCTGGCCTCAGGTCTCTCCTGCCCGGTGGGCTTCAAGAACGGCACGGACGGCACCATCAAGGTGGCCATCGATGCCATCGGCGCCGCCAGCGCCCCGCACCACTTCCTGTCGGTGACCAAGTACGGTCACTCCGCCATCGTCTCGACCGCCGGCAACCCGGATTGTCACATCATATTGCGCGGTGGCCGCGAGCCGAACTACAGCGCCGCCCACGTGGATGAGGTGGTGAAGGGGCTGGACAAGGCCGGTCTGCCCCAGAAGGTGATGATCGACTTCAGCCACGCCAACAGCAGCAAGCAGTTCAAGAACCAGATGCTGGTGGCCGAGGACGTGGCAGGTCAGCTGCGCGCCGGCAGCAAGGCGGTGTTCGGCGTCATGGTGGAGAGCCACCTGGTGGAAGGCCGTCAGGATCTGGTGGAAGGGTGCGAACTCACCTTCGGTCAGAGCATCACGGATGCCTGCATCGGCTGGGCCGATACCGAGGTGCTGCTGCGCAATCTGGCCGATGCCGTCGCCACCCGCAACGCACTCTGAGGCCGGGGCGGGGATGCCCCGCTCACGGCAATAAAAAAGCGCGACCCCAGGGTCGCGCTTTTTGTTGGCTCAGAAAGAGGGGCTTACTTGGCCCGCTCCTGATGACCGCGCAGGCGGATGTTGATCATCTCCACCACCAGAGAGAAGGCCATGGCGAAGTAGATGTAACCCTTCGGAATGTGCATGTCCAGCCCCTCGCCGACCAGGGCAACCCCGACCAGGATCAGGAAGGCGAGCGCCAGCATCTTGATGGTGGGGTGCTCGTCGACGAAGTCACCTATGGCCTTGGCGGCAAACATCATGACGCCGACGGCGATCATGATGGCCAGCACCATGACGGGCACGTGATCCGCCATGCCGACCGCTGTGATGACGGAGTCCAGGCTGAAGATGATGTCGAGGATGGCGATCTGCACCAGTGTCGACATGAAGCCGGCGGTCTTGCTCACCATGCCGGGCTCCTCGGCGGCGCCCTCCAGACTTTGGTGGATCTCGTGGGTACTCTTGGCGATGAGGAACAGGCCCCCCACCAGCAGGATGAGATCCCGGCCCGAGATGGCTTCATCCAGCATGCTGAACAGCGGCTCGGTGAGGCGCATCACCCAGGCCAGGGAGAGCAGCAGCAGGATGCGGGTGCCCATGGCAAGCCCCAGCCCGAGGATCCGCGCCTTCTGGCGTTGAGCCTCCGGCAGTCGCCCCACCAGGATGGAGATAAAGATGATGTTGTCGATGCCCAGCACGATTTCGAGCAGGGTCAGGGTGGCGAGCGCCACCCAGGCTGAGGGGTCAGCAATCCATTCCAGCATGATTGAACCTTGGTTGAAAAATTTGAAGCAGCGCATTCTAGCAGGGGGTTATGGCTTGTCCCAGTAGCGCGAAAAGATAAAAATGGCAGCCATCCAACGGGAGGAAAACATGTTTCGATTAGGGCTCATCATCAACCCCATCGCCGGCATTGGCGGTGCGGTCGGTCTCAAGGGCAGCGACGGCATGGTGGCCGAGGCGCTGGCGCGGGGCGCCATGCCCAAGGCCCGGGAGCGGGCCCGTCAGGCCCTGCTGCCCCTGTGCTCGCTCACAGACCAGTTCGAGCTGCTGACGGTGGCGGGGGAGATGGGGGAGACGCTCGCCGCCGAGCTGCAGTTGCCTCACCGCATCCTCTACCAGCCTGCCGGTGCCCAGACGTGCGCCGAGGATACCCGGGCCGCCGCCCTGGCCCTGCGTGAGGCTGGGGTGGATCTGCTGCTCTTTGCCGGTGGGGACGGCACAGCCCGGGACATCTGCGCGGCTGTGGGGGAGTCTTGCCATGTGCTCGGCATCCCGGCGGGCTGCAAGATCCACTCCGGGGTCTACGGCGTGACCCCGACGGCGAGCGGCCGGGTGGCGGCGCGGATGATAGCGGGGGAGCTGCTGAGCCTGGTGGATGCCGAGGTGATGGACATCGACGAAGAGGCGTTTCGGGCGGGCAAGGTGCGCGCCCGCCACTACGGCCAGCTGCTGGTGCCCGGGGATCTGCGCTACGTCCAGGCGGTCAAGCAGGGCGGGCGGGAGTCCGAGGAGCTGGTGCTCGCCGATCTCGCTGCCGGCGTGGTGGAGCAGATGGAGCCCGACACCCTCTATCTGATGGGGTCTGGCAGCACAGTAGCCGCCTGCATGGCAGAGCTGGGTCTGGAAAATACCTTGCTCGGTGTGGATCTGGTGGAAAATGGCCAACTTATCGGGCAGGATCTCAGCGCTGCCGAGATCCTGACCCGGATCCGCGGTCGTCGCTGCCGCCTGATCATTACCCTGATCGGTGGTCAGGGACATCTGTTCGGGCGCGGAAATCAGCAACTGAGTCCAGAGGTGATCCGGGCCGTCGGGCGAGACCATATTCAGGTGCTCGCCACCAAGTCCAAGCTGGCGGCCCTCGATGGTCGTCCGCTGCTGGTGGATACCGATGACCCGGCACTGAACCGGTCGTTACGTGGTTATCTGCGCATAACCACGGGATACAAGGATCAGGTCATCTACCCGGTGGCCAACCCGGAATAGGACATCAAGGATGCGGCTGGCCTGGCGCCAGAGAGCCGCGATCAACAAGATCGCGGTTCCACTCCCCGAATTTTTTGCCGGCAATCCCGGAAATGAGGCTGCGTTAAATGACGATTCACGATTTTGAACACAAGTTGTTGGGACTGATCGATGCCATGGTCGCCACGGCCAGTGAGGACGAGCTGTTTGCGGGCGGCTACCTGCGGGGTCATATCTCGCTCGCGGTAGCGCGCGCCGAGCTGGAGGGCAAGACGCTGGTGCGGGACGTAAAGAGCTATGTGCTGCGCAGCCTGAACGAGGCCATCTTGCAGGGGGAGCTCTCCGAGCAGGATGAGGTGCTGGTACAAGCCATGTGGAAGCGGCTGCAGCAGCAGGCGGAAGCTTGATCCCATTCGCAATTCAAACAGAAGTTTAAGTAATCTGCTTCCCTGAGTGTTATCAAAAGGTTAATAATGAGGCTCGCCTTTTGTTTCAGGGATTAAACTATGGCCTCCACCTCACGCATTGCCACCAAACTGCCGCTCGAGATGCTCTATCACTGGGAGCGGCAGTGTCCCGACCGGATCTATCTTCGCCAGACCATCCACCGCGAATACGTCGACTTCACCTGGGGTGAGGTCGCCGACGAGGCGCGCCGCATGGTGACGGCACTGCGTACCCTGGGGCTGGTCCAGGGGGACAAGGTGGCCCTGCTCTCCAAGAATTGCGCAGAGTGGTTCATCGCCGATCTCGCCATGCAGATGGGGCAGTACGTGAGCGTGCCCATCTACCCGACCGCCAACGTCGACACCATCGAATACGTGCTGCGCCACAGCGAGGCCAAGGCCATCTTCGTCGGCAAGCTGGATGACTGGAAGAGTCAGGAGGCGGGGGTGCCCGCGGATCTGCTGCGCATAGCGCTGCCCTATGACACCATGCCGGCCGCCCACCAGTGGGACGCGCTGCTCGATGCGCACGAGCCCATCCCGGACAGTCCGGTGCAGGCGCCGGATGCCTTGCTGAGCCTGGTCTACACCTCGGGCAGTACCGGCAAGCCCAAGGGCGCCATGCTGAGCGTGGAGCGCTACGCCTGGTCCTGCGAGAAGCTGGTGGAGGCTGTCTCCCTGACGGCCGCGGATCGCGGCTTCTCCTACCTGCCGCTGGCCCACATCACCGAGCGGGTCTACATCTACGGCGGCAGCCTGTTCAGTGGCGCCACCATCGCCTTCCCCGAGTCCCTCGATACCTTCATCGAGGACGTCAAGCGCTGCCGACCCACCGTCTTCATCTCGGTGCCGCGGCTGTGGGCCATGTTCCGCATCAAGATCCACGAGAAGCTGCCCCAGAAGAAGCTGGCGCTGCTGCTCAAGATCCCGCTCATCTCGGGTCTCATCAAGAGCAAGCTGCAAAAGGGGCTGGGGCTGGATCAGGCGCGGGTGCTGGGTTGCGGCTCGGCCCCGGTGGCCCCGGCGCTGCTCGAGTGGTATCACAGCATAGGCATCGAGATCACCGAGGCCTGGGGCATGACCGAGAACCACGCCTACTCCACCCTCAACTACCCCTTCCGGGCGGACAAGATCGGGACTGTGGGCAAGGCGGGCCCCGGGGTGACCCTCAAGATCTCCGACGAGGGGGAGATCCTCTGCCGCTGTGACGGCATGATGCTGGGCTACTACAAGGATCCCGAGCACAGTGCCGAGGCCATCGACGCCGAGGGCTGGCTGCACACCGGTGACATGGGCAAGCTGGACAGGGAGGGCTACCTCACCATCACGGGCCGCATGAAGGATGTGTTCAAGACCGCCAAGGGCAAGTACGTGGCGCCCGTGCCCATCGAGGGGATGCTGGGGCAGGAGCCCATCATAGAGCAGCTGTGCGTCATCGGTTACGGCATGCCGCAACCGGTCGCCCTGGTGCAGCTCGCCGAGAGCGCCATGAAGGGGGACAGGGGGGCGGTCGATGCCCAGCTGGAGGCCGCCCTGACCCGGGTCAACGGCCAGCTCGAATCCCATGCCCGCCTGCGCGGCATCCTGGTGGTCAAGAGCCCCTGGAATATCGAGAACGGGGTGTTGACCCCCACCATGAAGATCCGCCGCCACCTGCTGGAGCAAAAATACGCGGACATAGGCGAGCGCTGGTCCGGTGCCAGGACCATCATCTGGGAGTCCTGACAGGGGCGCGCACTAGCTGGAATATCAATGAGATCAGGGGAGCCGGCGGCTCCCCTGATACATACTGGGCGCAAATCAGCGCGTCGCGGCCAGTGCAGACCCATGATCCGGGGGGCCTGGCAGGGGGCAAAGGTATTTGGAAAATTAATGCAAAAAGGGGAGCCAGTGGCTCCCCTAATACATTCCGGCGCCGGATCAGACCGCCAGATACTCCAGCTGGACGGATCCCAGGGCCTTGAGGGTCGACTGGGCCGAATCCCGCTGGCTGATCTGGCCATCCTTGCTCTCCAAGAGCACGGCGCGGCGCACCGAGGCGAGCTCCTCGCCATTGAGCACCGCATGGGCGCAGGCCATCTGCATGGGGGGGAGGCTCGGGTTGAAGGCGGCGTTCTCGGCGTAGCGGCCGCAGAAGATACGACCATCCTCGAACTGCAGCGCCACAGCGGCATAGCCCTGGCTGTAGGGGGCATAGCTCTGGCGGGCGGCGGCCAGCGCGGCCTGCCACAGGGGGTCGTCGCTCTCAAGCACCAGCTCGTCGTGGGCCTGAGGGCTCATCAGGGCATCGGTGATCTCGAGATCGGCGGGGCCGAAGGAGTGGGGCAGGAAGGACTGCAGCTCGCTCAAGTCATCCGGCAGGGAGACTTTCAGGGTCTTGGCAGTGCTCAGCTCGTTCATGAACTGGCGGCAGTGACCGCAAGGGGTGTAGTTGACGGTGATCTCACTGATCCCGGTCTCGCCGCCGAGCCAGGCGTTGGAGATGGCGGACTGCTCGGCGTGCACCGAGTGGAACAGCCCTTGACCCGCAAACTCCATGTTGGCGCCAAAATACCAGCTGCCGCTCAGGCCGCAGGCGATGGCGCCGACGAAGAACCTGGAGATGGGAGCGACCGAGCAGGCGGCCGCCAGCGGCAGCAGGGCCAGGCGCAGGGCCCGATCGTCGAGCCCGGTGGCGGCTTTCAGCGTCGCCACCTGCTCAGGGGTAAAACGGGCCTGGAAATCGTCCCCCAGCATGGGCAGCAGGGCGGCCTGGAGCGGGGCGGAAAGGGTCTCGAACGGCTTGGCAAAGCGGGGATGCATACTGTGTCCTCAAAGGCCAATTGGGGGGCCATTGTAGGGAGCAAGCGCGGCTAAATGTGTGAGCGCGCTCACGCCTTGATGGGCAAAGGGCCGGGGATGGTAAAGGAAACGTTTGTCTTTCGCAATCTGTGCGCTTGCTCGCAGCATCAGGAGCATGGCGGTGTCGTATGGACTGCTTGAAGGGGCAAAGAGGCCATGGCCGCAGGGGGCGGCCATGGCAGAGGGTGTGGCGCCGGGCTCAGGTCAGCCAGTGATAGAGGGCAAACAGCAGGGGGGCGACGGCGGCGGTCAGCACGCCGCACACCACCATGGCGAGCGACGAGAAGGCCCCCTGGGTGACGCCCTGCTCGGCGGAGGCGGCGGTGCCGATGGCGTGGGCGCAGGCCCCCATGGCGAGCCCCTGGGCTTCGGGGTCGGTCACCCGCATCAGCCTGAGCAGGGGATAGCCTATCAGGGCCCCCAAAATCCCCACCACCACCACCACGGCGGCGGCGATGGCGGGAATGCCGCCGAGGGACTGGCTGACGCTCATGGCGAGCGGCGTGGTGATGGACTTGGTGGCGATGGAGGCGAGCAGCGCCGGATCCGCCCCCATCAGGTGGCCAATGCCCAAGGTGGTGCAGACCGAGATGAGCACAGAGGTGAGGGTGCAGAGGATGATGGGCTTGAGCTTGTCCCGGATCTGGCGGGCCTGCTGGTAGAGAGGCAGCGCCAGCGCCACCACGGCGGGCTCCAGCAGGGCAGTGATGGGGGCGGTACCCTGCTGGTATTGATCCAGCGGCAGATCCAGCCAGAGCAGCAGGCCAATGATGACGGCGGTGGGGATCAGCACCGGATTGATGACGGGCCAGGGCAGGCGGCGGTAGAGGGCCCGGGTCATGAAATAGAGCGCCAGGGTCAGGGGAATGGCCAACCAGAACATCATTGTCTGTTCATCCTCTGGTAGAGATGGCCGACGGCGCCCAGGATCAGCACTATGCCGAGCACCACGCAGAGCATGATGAGGCCGAAGGATTGACGCAGGGGCTCGAGCCAGGCCACCAGACCGACGGCGACCGGCACGAACAGGACCCCCATGTGACGCAGCAGCAGGCCGCCCCCCTGCTCGACCCAGGAGAAGCGGATCAGCTGCAAAGAGAGCAGCACGAACAGCAGCAGCATGCCGATGATGCTGCCGGGGAAGGCGAAGGGCAGCAGGGCGGCCAGGACCTTGCCCGCCAGCAGGCAGGCGATGATGACCAGAAAATCACGAAGGTAGCGCAAGGCGCGTTGCAACAGCACGGGGGCCTCATCTTGGCAACTGTGAGCGAGGTCGCAGTTTAACAGGCACGGGGGGCATGGAACAGGGTCAACTGACCCACAGGGGATACAATGGCCCCGGCATCATCCCCATTCACAAGAAGGAGCTCCCATGTCGTACCCCTCTTTCCTGGCCAGATTGCGCCAGTTGCCCGCCGATCCCGCCCTGCCTCCCCAACTGCTGCAAACCCGCCAGTGGGACGGCCCCCTGTGCCGGGTGAGGCTGGACAATACCGGGTCCAGCCCCGAGGCCGTTCGCCACTGGCGGCTGTTTGAGGGGGCGCTTGGCCTCTCCCCCGACGCGGCCATCTACGGAGAGGGGTTCCAGATGCTGGCCCAGACCATGGGCAGCTGGCAGGCCCCCGAGCCGGTGGGCCGCTGCCCCGACGCCAGCGTCTATCGCATCACCGAGGACGACGGCTATCACACCGTCCACAACCTGTTGCTGGTGGCCTGCGAGGGGGGCTGGCTGCTGCTGGCGTTCGCGAGCTGCCACCGCTTCGGCGGCGAGTTCCGCCTCTATCCGGACGGCCGCCTGGAGATAGTGATGAACGCCGAAGGGCGCACCCTCGCACCCGGCCAGCACTGGCAGAGCGAGGCGCTGATCTGCCTGGAGGGGCCGGACAGGGAGGCCCTGCTGGGATCGCTGGCGGACTATATCGAGGCCGAACACCCTTCGCTGGTGGCGGACCTGGCCGCGCGCCCGAGTGGCTGGTGCTCCTGGTATCACTACTATGCGGACGTGAGCGCCGCCGACATTCGCGAGAACCTGGCGGTGCGGGCGATGCGCTTCCCGGCTCTGCGTTACGTGCAGATAGATGACGGCTATCAGGCCAGGATGGGGGACTGGCTCACCCCTTCATCCAAGTTCGAGCAGGGGGTGGCAACCCTGGCCGGGGAGATCCGCGCCGCCGGCTGCGAGCCCGCGCTCTGGGTCGCCCCCTTCATCGCCGAGCCCGGCTCGCAAGTGTTCCAGCAGCACCCTGAGTGGTTCGTGAAGGGGGAGGATGGCCTGCCGCTACCCTCGGAGCGGGTCACCTACGGCGGTTGGCGCTGCACCCCCTGGTATGTGCTGGACGGCACCCATCCCGAGGTGCAGGCCCACCTCGAGAGCGTGTTTCGCACCCTGCGCGAGCAGTGGGGCATCCACTACTTCAAGCTGGATGCCAACTTCTGGGGCGCCATCCACGGGGGCCGCTTCCATGACCCCGCCGCCACCCGGGTCGAGGCCTATAGACGTGGCATGGCCGCCGTGCTGCGCGGGGCCGGGGAGGGCGCCTTCCTGCTCGGCTGCAACGCCCCCATCTGGCCTAGCCTTGGCCTGGTACACGGCATGCGGGTGAGCGATGACGTGGAGCGCCAGGGCCCCCGTTTTCGCCAGATAGCGCGGGAAGCCTTCTGCCGCGCCTGGCAGAACGACCGGCTCTGGGCGCTGGATCCCGACTGCGTCTGCCTGCGGGATATCCCGGGCCAGCACGCCAGCGAGTCCGAGTATCAGTTCCACCTGGCTGCCCTGGTGGCGAGCGGCGGCATGGTGCTGGCCGGTGACCGGCTGCAGGATCTGGACGAGGTGCAGGGGATGCACCTTGGCAAGCTGCTGGCACTGTGCGCGGCGCGCACCCCGGCGGCCCGTTTCGATGACATGGGGTTTGGCCGCGGTCGGGTGGCCCTGCCCGGGGGCGGCGAGCTGCTCTGCCTGTTCAACTGGGGCGAGCATGCGGCACAGTTTGAGCTGCCAGCAGGGGGCACGGATTTCTGGGACGACACCGCTCAGGGAGAGACGCTGGAACTGGCGGGGGGCCAGGGGCGGGTGATCCGCTACTCCTGAATGCTGCACTCAGCAAAAAGGCTCCCTCGGGAGCCTTTTTATCGGGTGGGGTTGACCCCTAGAAGTGCCACTCCATCCCGATGGCGTAGTTGGCGGAGCCATAGCCCGGGATCTCGTTGCTGGAGGCGAGTGCCTTGAGGGTCAGACGGGCGCCCAAGGGAATGCCGAGCCCCATGCCGATGGCGACCTCGTCGCTCTGATCCCCCATCATGTCGACCCGCAGGGTGCGATAGAGGGAGAGATCCTGGCTCATCTGGGCATAGATCTGGGACGACTTGTTGTAGAGCTGACCGAAGATCTCCATCTGGAAGCCGTTCTGGGGCGTGATGGCCAGGGGAATGCCGGCGAAGCGATAGAGGTCCGAGTGGTTGAAATAGCTGTTGGTGATCTGGGGGGTGAAGTCGGTCTGCTGGTAGAGGGTGCTGAAGTTGCGCTCGATCAGCTGATAGGTCTGCTCCGGCAAACGCAGCAGATAGTCCGGCACCTCGAAACGTACCCCGGCCAGGGTGGCCTGGGGCAGCAAGGCACAAGCGACAAGAGTGAGAGCAGGCAGTGCTGAACGCATATAACGAAAGATCCCCAACAGTCGAGGCGCGGCATCCATGCCGGCAGCGCATGTAATCATCAAACTATCAGGAGCTTGGCTCCCCTGCTCATTATGTCGCGGGCGCGGGGAGCCGACAGGGTTTTAAGTGTGAAACGCCTCACATCTCATAGATCTTCCAGATAGTGATAGAGACTCTTTAGGATCGCAAAGTTCCGTTCGTTACCCTGATTCTGCTCCGCCAGCGCCTCGAGACGGGGCACATAGTCCGGCAGACGGCGGCTGAAGTAGTCGCTACAGTGCAGGCGCCAGCGCTTCTGCTCCGCTTCGCTCAAGGTGTGGGGCCAGTTGCGGGCACGGTAGCGGAACAGCATCTCCGGCAGTCGTGAGTCGGTGAAGGCAAACTCCCGCTCCCCCAGCAGATCCGCCGGGGTGGCGCGCACCAGATCCATGGTGGACTTGTCGCCGTGACCGAAGAAACCGGCGTAGAGCTGGGTATCGGGATCGCTGTCATTGCTGCCGGCAAACTCCTGATTGAACACCTCCACCAGTTTTTCCCGCACCTCGGGATGGGCCCGCAGCAGATCCAGGCTCTTGCGGCACTGCTCCCTGTCGATGCCAAGCTGGTCGGCCCGCTCCGGGGTCAGGGTGGCGGCCGGCGCCAGCACGGGGCACTTGTTGATGTGCACAAGCTTGACCGGAATGGCCGCCAGATCCCCGAGATCATCCTTCCTGGTGTAGAGGCGCTCGCGGATCTCCTCGCTCGTGAGCTCGATGAGCGGGGTCGGGTCACGGGTCAGATCCACCATGATCACCGCGTTCTGGTTGGTTGGATGCCAGGCCAGCGGCGACACCCAGCTTGCGCACCCCTGCCAGGGGGAGAACATGCCGGAGACGTGGACCAGGGGCTTCATGGTCACCACGTCGATGAGCGCCTTCACCTTGTTCTTGTTGCGCAGGGCAAACAGGTAGTCAAACAGCTTGGGCTGGGCCTTTTTCACCAGCTTGGCCATCTCTATGGTGGCCAAGACGTCGGAGAGCGCGTCGTGGGCATTGGCGTGGGCCACCCCGTTGGCCACCGTCAGCCTCTCCAGCTTGAAGCTCGGCTTGCCCTCGTCGTCAAGGGCCCACTCTATCCCCTCGGGGCGCAGGGCGTAGCAGGCCCGCAGCATGTCGAGAATGTCCCAGCGGGAGTTGCCGTTCTGCCAGGCGTAGGCGTAGGGGTCATAGAAGTTGCGATAGAGGGTGTAGCGGGTCACCTCATCATCGAAGCGGATGCTGTTGTAGCCCAGCACGCAGGTATTGGGGGTCGCAAACTGTTCGTGGATCTGGCGAATGAAGTCCGCCTCGCAGAGCCCGTCCTTCATCGCCTTCTGCGGCGTGATGCCGGTGATGAGGCAGGCTTCCGGCTCCGGCAGGTAGTCCGCGGGTGGCTTGCAATAGATCACCAGCGGCTCGCCGATGATGTTGAAATCGGCGTCGGTGCGAATGCCCGCAAACTGCGACGGCCTGTCCCTGGCGGGGCTGATGCCGAAGGTCTCGTAGTCGTGGAAGTAGAAGGTGGGCTCGCTGCCGGGCTGTGCTGTTTTGCTCATGTTGCTCGAGGTGAGGTGTCCGATGGCGGCGCCATGGCGCCTGGGTGGGCGGTGCCATGCACCGCAGTTGCCAGCATGGTAAACCATAGCGCAGGCAGAGCGAAGCCCGGGCGCCCTGGCTGCTGGTTTATTGAACGCTCATGGGCGTCGGCTCAAGGGAGGTGCATGACTGCGGCTGGATGGGGCTTATCGGACTGTACCCGGCAGCGGCATCAGGGTATGCAGGTCGAGCAGGGTGAAGTAGCCGCCTTCGTCGGGATACCAGCCGCCGGTGTCTATGTAGTAGACATTGCCAAGGTGGGCCGGGCAGCCTACCGGGGTGTGGCCCACCACCAGGGCGACGAGACCCTCGACGCCGCTCTCGTCCAGCCCCTCGATGCGGCGCCTTGACCAGAGGCAGACGTTCTTGATGGCCCTAAGCCTGCCGCCGCTCACCCCCGCATCCAGTTTGTCCAGCAGCCCCTGCCAGGAGGAGAAGGGGCAATCGGCGTGGAGCAGCCCGACCGGGCCGGCCGGAGTCGCCACCTCGATGGCGATAGGCAGGGTGCGGTAGTGGGCGGCGAACGCCCCCTGCTCGCCCGGGGTCAGTTGCTGAAACCAGCCGCCGCCGTTCTGGATCCAGTTCTCCCGATCGCAGCTCTCGTAACGGCAGACGTAGTCGTCGTGATTGCCGCAGACAGGGTGAAACCAGGGCTTGGCCAGCCAGTCGAGCACGGCTGGGCAGTCGGGGCCGCGATCCGTCAGATCCCCCACGGAGAAGAGGCGATCCCGAGCGGGGTCGAATCCCGCCTGGTTCAGGGTCTGTTCCAGCCGTGAAAAGTAGCCGTGGATATCGCCGACGGCGAGATCCCGCCCCAGAGGATTGCGGGAGAAGCGTCTGATCAGCGGGGACGGGTTCATGGCTTGCCTCCTTGTCTGGTGTGACCGGCTCGCGGCGCCGCCGGATGGCCTATGGGGGATCAGGGCTCGTGGACAAGTGCAGCATGGCATGCTCAGCCTCGCCATAGTAGAGGCAGATGGGGGGCTTTCGCGTCGAGGTGACAGGCGCCTGCATAAAGGAGGGCCGTTTGCCGCCTTGCCGGCAGAGCCCGGGTAAAAAATGCCAGTCGGTGTCGACTGGCATGGTGTGATAGCGGCCCGGCGTCGGGATCAGAGCAGGTCTTCGAGTTGGTACTTCTTGAGCAAGGTGTCGAAGGTGCCATCGGCCTTGACGCTCTCGATGGCGGCATCGAACTGGCTCTTGAGCTTGTCATCGTTTTTGCGCAGGGCCACCGCTACCCCTTCTCCCAGGATCTTGTCCTGAGTGCCGTTGTACTGGGGACCGACGAAGGCGAACTGCTTGCCCATCTCCTTGTCGAGGAAGCCGACCTTCAATTGCACCATGTTGCCGAAGGTGTAGTCGGCGCGGCTGGACTGCAGATCCAGCATGGGGGACTGGGCGTTGACGTAGCGCTTGATCTTGGCCACGTCACCGTAGCGGGCGGTGATGAAGTTGTCCTGGGGGGTGCCTTCCTGCACCGCTATCACCTTGTCCTTGAAGTGCTCAGGGGTGTCGGCAAAGTCGGCCGCCTTGTCGCTGCGCCCCACGAAGCGGTTCTGCATCATGTAGTAGACCTGGCTGAAGGCGACCTTCTGGCGCCGCTCGTCCGTGATGTTCATGGAGGACATGATGGCGTCGTACTTGCGCACCTGCAGGCCGGGGAGCAGGGCATCCCAGGGCTGATTGATCACCTCGCACTCTGTCTTCATGGCCGCGCACAGGGCATAGGCCAGATCCACTTCGAAGCCGCCGAGCTTGCCGCTGCTGTCGACCATTTCGAAGGGGGGATAGGTGGCGTCGGTGGCGATCACCAAGGGTTTGGCGGCCGCCTGGCCGGCGGTGGCCAGGGCCAGCATCATCATCAGTGTATTGAGTTTCATGGTCAGTCCCTTGAAGTGTGGTGTCATTCCTGGAGTTTTAAATGGTGCCGGCCTCAAGGGCCGACGGCTATCTTGCGATGAGTGAGGGCCGGCAGCTGGCTGCGCACCTTGCGCTGGGCCGCCAGATCCAGGGTGGCGATGGCCAGTCCCTGACCCTCCTCTACCTGGGCCAGCACCCGGCCCCAGGGATCGATGATCATGCTGTGGCCGAAGGTGCGGCGCCCACCGGGGTGCTCTCCCCCCTGGGCCGAGGCCAGCACGAAGGCGAGGTTTTCCACCGCTCTGGCCCGCAGCAGCAGCTCCCAGTGCGCCAGCCCGGTGGTGTGGGTGAAGGCCGCTGGCAGGGCGATGAAGTCGGGGGCGGGCCCCAGGCGAAACAGCTCCGGGAAGCGCAGGTCGTAGCAGATCCCGAAGCGCAGCACGCCCCAGGGCAGGGGATGGCTCACCACCTCCCGGCCCGGGCTCATGGTCACGGCCTCGTCATACTGCTCCTGCCCGGTGCAAAAGCCAAACAGGTGCAGCTTGTCGTAGCGGCTCGCGAGCTGCCCTTGCGGGTCGATCAGCAGGCTGCTGTTGTGCATCTTGCCGGGCTCGTCGCTTTCAAGGGGCAGGGTGCCAGCCAGTATCCAGATCCCGAGCTCCCGGGCCAGCTTCTGGGCCCAGGCCAGCAGAGTGTGATCGCTCACGGGGGCGGCCAGGGCCACCCGTGCCCGCTCATCGGCAGGCATCAGGTAGAAGTATTCGGGCAGCAGGGCAAGCTCGGCCCCCTCGGCCGCGGCCCGGCGCAGCAGCGCCTCGGCCTGGGCCAGGTTGTGGTCGAGACTGTCCCCCGACACCATCTGCAGGACGGCAACGCGCACAGAATCCATGGTGCCTCCTAGACGCCGCACAGGCGCTCGGCGCCCGCCAGCAGGGTGTCGTCATCCTTGGAGAAGGAGAGGCGGATGACCCGCTGATCCGTGCCGTCGTGATAGAAGGCGGAGACCGGAATGGTGGCGACCCCGTGGTCGCGGATGAGGCGCTGCACGAAGAGGCTGTCCGGCTCGTCGCTGATCCGTTCATAGCTCGCCAGCATAAAGAAGCTGCCCGCCGAGGGGAGCAGAGTAAAGCGTGAGTCCGCCAGGGCCGAGACCAGCAGGTCCCGCTTGCGCTGGTAGAAGTCCGCCAGCCCCTGGTAGTGGGCCGGTTGCTGCAACAGGTGGGCGAAGCCGTATTGCATGGGGGTGTCGGCGGCGAACATGGCAAACTGGTGCACCTTGCGGATCTCCTCCATCAGGGGGCGGGGCGCCACGCAGTAACCCACTCGCCAGCCGGTGACGTGGAAGGTCTTGCCGAAGGAGAAGACTGCGACGGAGCGCTCCACCAGCTCGGGGTAACGGATCACGCTCTGGTGCAGGGCGCCGTCGAACACCACGTGCTCGTACACCTCGTCCGAGAGGATCAGTATGTCGGTGCCGCGCACCAGGCGGGCGAGGTGCTCCTGATCCCCCGCATGCCAGACGGTACCGGTGGGGTTGTGGGGGGTGTTGAGCACTATCATGCGGGTGCGCGGGGTGATGCGGGCCGCCACCTCATCCCAGGGGATGGCAAAGTCCGGAGCCTTGAGGGCGATCACCACAGGGGTGGCCCCCTGCAGCTGGATCATGGGGCGGTAGCTGTCGAACGCCGGCTCGAACATGATCACCTCGTCCCCGGGGTGCACCAGGGCTGTGATGGCGCAGAACAGGGCCTCGCTGGCGCTGGCGGTGATGGTTATCTCCTCGCCCGCGTCATAGTGGTGGCCATAGCTGGCCGCAATCTTGGCCGCCAGTTGCTCGCGCAGGGCGGGCAGCCCGGTCATGGGAGCATACTGGTTCTCCCCGGCCAGCATGGCCTCGTGGGTCACCCGGATGAGCTCGGGATCGCAGGGGAAACTCGGGGCCCCCTGGGAGAGGTTGATGCTGGGATGGCGGGCGGCCAGATCCCCGATCACGCTGAAGATGGTGGTGCCCACCTGGGGCAGTTTGCTGACAATGCGGGGGGAAGACATGGCGCCATCACCGATGTGTGTGAAAGATGTCCCTTTTTAGCCCTCGCTTCCTTGCCGGACAACGGATTATTCGGCATGTTATGCATGAGTTTTTCTCAAGCATGGAGGCTTGTATGTTGTCCAGCCAACCCCGCAGCCAGTTGCCCCTGTATGGCTTGCAGGTTTTCGAGTGTTCTGCCCGCCATCTGAGTTTCACCCTGGCCGCCGATGAGCTGTGCGTGAGTCAGGGGGCGGTGAGCAAGCAGATCGCCCAGTTGGAGGCCCGCCTCGGCCACCTGCTGTTCGTGCGCGGCACCCGTTGCCTGGCCCTGACCCCGGCCGCCGAGCGCCTGCTGCCCTTCATCAGGGAGGGGCTGGCCCGCATGGGGGAGGGGCTCAGCGCCTTGCAAACCCTGCCCCACGAGCAGGCCATCAGCATCAAGGTGCCCTCCTGTGCCAGCCGCTGGCTGCTGCGACGGTTGCAGGCGTTCGAGGGGGAGGCAGTCGAAGTGCGCGGCAGCCACAGCCACGGCATCGATTTCTCCCGGGAGCCCTTCGATCTCGCCATTGTCTATCAACCCTGTCAGGCCAGGTACCCCCACAGCCAGCCGCTGTTCCAGGAGCGGCTGACCCCGGTCTGTGCCCCCGCCTTTGCCGCCAAGCACCGCCTGTTCGAGCGCACCATAGAGGAGCTGCCCCTGCTGCCCCTGCTCCATGCCAGCGCGGATCGGCGGGATTGGCGCAACTGGTTCGCCGCCTTCCTCGACACCCCCTGGCAGCCTCAGGGCGGCCAGCTGTTCGATACCTTGGACCTGGCGATGAATGCCGCCTTGCAGGGATTCGGCCTCTCCCTCGGGGACCCGACAATCGTGGCCGAGGAGCTGGAGAGCGGCGCCCTGGTCGCCCCCTTTGCCCCCGTGCTGGAGACGGACCACGAGTACGCCCTGCTCGCCCGCCCCGACAGCCAGCGTCAGGGGGTGGCCCGCACCTGTCACTGGCTGCTGGAGAGCCGCGACCAGCCCTGATCGCCGTCAGTGCCTCCCCTGACGGGGTGACATCTGTCTGCCCCATCAAAAAAGCAACAGCCCCGCGGGCGGGGCTGTTTCATGGTGATGGCCGCTGGCCGATTAAGGGGTCAGTGGCAGATCTTGTAGTAGACCTCGTTCCAGCGCAGTTGCTCCTTGAGCGCGGGGATGCGGGTGTGCTCGTCAATCACCACGAACTCTATGCCCATGATGTCGGCGAAGGTGCGCAGCTGCTCTATGTCCACCGATTGGGTGAACACCGAGTGGTGGGCGGCCCCCGCCAGGATCCAGGCCTCGGCACTGGTTTGAAGGTCCGGCATGGGTTTCCACAGTGCGCTCGCCACCGGCAGTTTGGGCATGGCCTCTGGCAGGTCCACCACTTCGAGCTGATTGACCACCAGCCTGAAGCGGTTGCCCAAGTCGATGAGGCTGGCATTGACCGCCTTGCCCGCCGGGGCCGCAAACAGCAGGCGGGCCGGATCGGCCTTCTTGCCAATCCCCAGGTGCTGAGCATCCAGCACGGGTTTATCGGCGGCGATGGAGGGGCAGACCTCCAGCATGTGGGCCCCCAGCACCAGGTTGTTGCCCGCCTCCAGGTGGTAGGTGTAATCCTCCATGAAGGAGGCGCCGCCCGCCAAGCCATGTCCCATCACTTTCAGGGTGCGCAGCAGGGCCGCTGTCTTCCAGTCCCCTTCGGCCCCGAAGCCGAAGCCTTGCTGCATCAGGCGCTGGCAGGCGAGCCCCGGCAACTGGTGCAGGCCGTGGAGATCCTCGAAGGTGGTGGTGAAGGCGCCAAAGCCGCCGTCGGTGAGGAACTTCTTCATCCCCAGCTCCTGGCGCGCCGCCTCATACAGAGATGAGCGCAGCGGTCCGCCCGCCTGCACCGCCTCGGTCAGGGTGTAAGTCTCTTCGTACTCGGTCAGCAGCGCCTCGATGTCGCTGTCGGGCACGGCGTCGATCACTTTGACCAGATCCCCGACCGGGTGGTAGTTCACCTGATAGCCGAACTGGATCTGGGCCTCAATCTTGTCGCCTTCGGTGACGGCCACGTTGCGCATGTTGTCGCCAAAGCGGGCGATCTTGAGGTGGCGGCTATCGTGGATGGCGGCGGCGACCCGCATCCAGTTGCCAATCTTCTGTCTGGCTTCCTCATCCTGCCAGTGGCCCACCACCACTGTGCGGGGCAGCCGCAGGCGAGCTCCCATGAAGCCGAATTCGCGGCCGCCGTGGGCGGTCTGGTTCAGGTTCATGAAGTCCATGTCGATCTCGCTCCACGGCAGATCCCGGTTGAACTGGGTGTGGAACTGCAGCAGGGGTTTTTGCAGCTGACTCAGGGCCGGGATCCACATCTTGGCGGGGGAGAAGGTGTGCATCCACACCATGAGCCCCACGCACTGCTCGCTGTGGTTGGCATCGCGAGCGACGCTGCTTATTTCATCGAGTGTGGTGCCTGTGGGCTTGAGCACTATCTTGAGGGGCAGGTTCGCCCCCTCGTTGAGCTGGCTGGTGATGGTGTGGGCGTGATCGGCCACCTGCTTCAAGGTGGTGGCGCCATACAGGTGCTGGCTACCGACCAGGAACCACACTTCCAGCTGTTTCATCAATTCCATCTTGGTGTCCTCTTTTTACGCTTTTGTCTGGCCGTAATAGGCGTGTTTGCCATGTTTGCGCTGGTAGTGCTTCTCCAGCAGGTAATGGGGCAGGGGGCGGGCCGCGGGGTTGATCTGGCCGGTGAGCCAGGCCATGCGGGCCACCTCTTCCAGCACCACGGCGTTGTGCACAGCATCATCGGGGCTCTTGCCCCAGCTGAAGGGACCGTGGTTGGCCACCAGCACCCCCGGCATGGTGAGGATGGGGGTCTGTTTGAGGGTCTCGACGATGAGATGACCGGTCAGCCCCTCGTAGTCCTCTGCAACCTCCCCCGGGGTGAGCAGGCGGGAGCAGGGGATCTCGCCGTTGAAGTAGTCGGCCTGGGTGGTGCCGAAAATCGGAATGGGGCGTCCGGCCTGGGCCCAGGCGGTGGCGTGGGTGGAGTGGGTGTGCACCACGCCGCCCAGTTCGGGATAGGTGCGATAGAGCACCAGGTGGGTGGCGGTGTCGGAGGAGGGGCGCAAGGATCCTTCCAGCTGCTTGCCCGCGAGATCCAGCACCACCATGTCCTCGGCCCGCATCCGCTCGTAGCTGACGCCGCTCGGCTTTATCACCACCAGACCCTGTTCCCGGTCTATGCCGCTCACGTTGCCCCAGGTGAAGGTCACCAGACCGTGGCGCGGCAGATCCAGGTTGGCGGCGAGTACCTGCTCCTTGAGGATGTTGAGGCTCATGCCAGTGCCCCCCTGTTGTAGAGGGGCTCGGCGGCGGCGCCCCAGGCGAGGTAGCGCTGGTAGAGCCGCTCATACTCGGCGACCCGCCCCGGATCCGGCTGGTGGGTGCGCTCCACGGCGCTCGCCATGTGGCGCTGGGCATCCGCCACATCACCATGGATCCCGGCCGCCACGGCGGCAAAGATGGCCGCCCCCAGGGCGCAGCACTGATCCGAGGCCACCACCTGGATGGGGCGATTCATCACATCGGCGCAGGTCTGCATCACAGTCGTTGATTTGCGGGCAATGCCGCCCAGCGCGATGACCTGCTCCACCGGCACCTGCTGGCTCGTCATGCACTCCATGATGCTGCGGGCCCCGAAGGCGGTGGCGGCCACCAGGGCGCCGAACAAGTCGGGCGCATCCGTGCCGAGGTTGATCCCGGTGACGGTGCCCTGCAGGCGCTGGTTGGCATAGGGGGTGCGGCGGCCGTTGAACCAGTCGAGCACCACCGGCAGGTGGGCGAGATCGCGCTGCTGCTCCCAGGCGGCGGCGAGGCTGGGCAACAGCTCCCGCTTGTGGGCCTCGATGGCGGTGCGAAGCTCGGGGTATTGGGCGGCGAGGCTGTCCAGCGGCCAGCCGAGCTGGCGCTGATACCAGGCATAGATGTCGCCGAACGCAGATTGTCCCGCCTCCAGCCCCACCATCCCCGGCACCACGCTGCCGTCCACCTGGCCGCAGATCCCGGCAATGGCGCGCTCGCCTATGGTGGCCTCATCGGCGATCAGGATGTCGCAGGTGGAGGTGCCTATCACCTTGACCAGCGCATTGTTGCCGGCCCCGGCCCCCACAGCCCCCATGTGGCAGTCAAAGGCGCCGCCCGCTATCACCACCTCGCAGGAGAGGTGCAGCCGCTCGGCCCACTCCGGGGTCAGGGTGCCGACCGGCAGATCGGCGGTCCAGCTGTCGGTAAAGAGGGGGAAGTCGAGATCCTCGGTCAGCAGCGGATCCAGGGCATTGAGGAAGTCGGCGGCAGGCAGACCGCCCCAGCTCGGGTGCCAGAGGGACTTGTGACCGGCAGCGCAGCGTCCGCGCTTGAGGGTCGCCGGGGCCTGGGTGCCGCTCAGTATGGCGGGCACCCAGTCACACAGCTCGACCCAGTTGCAGGCGGCGGCGCGCACAGCAGCATCACTGCGGGAGACGTGCAGTATCTTGGCCCAGAACCACTCCGAGGAGTAGATGCCGCCAATGTAGCGGCTGTAGTCGGGGAACTGGCCGCCGTGGCACAGCGCCGTGATGGCCTCGGCCTCCTCGATGGCGGTGTGATCCTTCCACAGCACGAACATGGCGTTGGGGTTGTCGGCAAATTCCGGGCGCAGGGCCAGCACCTGCCCTTCCTCATCGATGGGGGCCGGGGTGGAGCCTGTGCTGTCCACCCCTATGCCGCGCACTGCGGTTCGCTGGGCCGGGGTGAGCTGACTCACCACAGCCACCACAGCCTGCTCCATCGATTCCAGATAGTCGAGGGGGTGGTGGCGGAACTGGTTGTTGACCGGCTGGCAGTAGTGGCCTGCCTGCCAGCGTGGGTAATAGACGACATGGGTCGCCAGCTCGGCGCCGTCCTGGCAGCGCACGGCGAGTGCCCTGACCGAGTCGCTGCCGAAATCGAGTCCGATGACGATGTGCTCAGACATATGTGCTCCTGACCATCAATGAGGGGTGACTGGGGAGGAACCATAGGAGATGCACCGGACGGACGGTTAGCCATTGGCTGCTGGAAATATGGATTTAAACGCTACAAGCGCAAGAGGGTGACCCTGGTCGAGGATTCCATATGTAACGATTTTGCTAAATATATAGACAAAATAGCTGCAATCTCATGGCGTGATCCTGCTCTCCATTTTTCCATGTGAAAACGATTACAACTTGGTTCGCTCATCTAGCAACAACAATAACGTCATGTTTGGACATGTTTTTATGTGGCGGTCAGAGGAATGGACCCAATGGCTGCGTTTCATGGATACATGGATTGATGGAACATCTGGAGACACTCGCATGAACAAAATCGTTAAAGGCATGATCGCGATGGGGTTTGCCCTTGGTATGGCAAATTCTGCTTTCTCGGCCGAGGCGCTGAAGCTGGGCTACCTGGTCAAGCAACCGGAAGAGCCCTGGTTCCAGACCGAATGGAACTTCGCCGACAAGGCGGGCAAGGATCTCGGTTTCGAGGTGATCAAGATAGCCGTGCCCGATGGGGAGAAGACCCTCAATGCCATCGACAGCCTGGCGGCCAATGGCGCCAAGGGTTTCGTCATCTGCACCCCAGACCCCAAGCTCGGGGCCGCCATCATGGCCAAGGCCAACAGCATGGATCTGAAGGTCATCACTGTGGATGACCAGTTCGTCAACGCCAAGGGGCTGCCCATGGAGCAGGTGCCGCTGGTGATGATGGCAGCCACCAAGATAGGCGAGCGCCAGGGTCAGGAGCTCTACAAGGAGATGCAAAAACGCCAGTGGGACCTGAAGGCAACCGGGGTGCTGGCCATCACAGCCGATGAGCTGGATACCGCCCGTCGCCGGGTCGAAGGCTCCTTGAGTGCGCTCAAGGCTGCCGGTTTCCCTGAAGGGCAGATCTACCGCTCCCCCACCAAGGCCAACGACATTCCGGGGGCTTTGGATGCCGCCAACTCCATGCTGGTGCAGCACCCCGAGGTCAAAAACTGGCTCATCGTCGGCATGAATGACAACACTGTGCTCGGCGGCGTGCGTGCCACCGAAGGGCAGGGCTTCAAGGCCGAAAACGTCATCGGCATCGGCATCAACGGGGTGGATGCGGTGAACGAGCTCTCCAAGTCCAGCGCCACCGGCTTCCTTGGCTCCCTGCTGCCAAGCCCGGACGTGCACGGCTACAAGAGCATCCAGATGCTCCATGACTGGGTCGTCAATGGCACCGAGCCTGCCAAGTTCACCGAAGTGACCGATGTGGTGCTCATCACCCGCGACAACTTCAAGGTCGAGCTGCAGAAGAAAGGTCTGTGATCGCCAACCCCTGATACCCATGCCTGCATGGTGCCCTGCGCCGTGCCGGCTGGCTGGAGTCATGTCATGAATCAAGTTCCATATCTGGAGTTTTGCGGCATCAGCAAGGAGTTCCCCGGCGTCAAGGCGCTGCAGAACGTCTCCTTCTCCTGCCAGCAGGGCTCGGTGCATGCGCTGATGGGGGAGAACGGCGCAGGCAAATCCACCCTGCTCAAGATCCTGAGCGGCTTTCAGGCTCCCACCACAGGGGTGGTGAAGCTGGCCGGCCAGGAGAAGGTATTTCAAGACACGGTCGATGCGCTGGAGAGCGGGATCGCCATCATCTATCAGGAGCTGCATCTGGTCCCCGAGATGACCATCGCCGAGAACATCTACCTCGGCCAGCTGCCCACCCGGCGCGGGGTCATCGACAGGGAGAAGCTCTATCAGGATGCGGCGAAACAGCTGGCGCGCCTCGGCATGGATGTGTCGCCGGAGACGCCGCTCAAATACCTGTCGCTGGGTCAATGGCAGATGGTGGAGATCGCCAAGGCCCTGACCCGGGATGCCAGCGTCATCGCCTTCGACGAGCCGACCAGCAGCCTGTCGTCCCGCGAGATAGATCAGCTGTTTCGTGTCATTCGCCAGTTGCGGGACGAGGGCAAGGTCATTCTCTACGTCTCCCACCGCATGGACGAGATCTTCGCCCTGTGCGATGCCATCACCGTCTTCAAGGATGGCCAGTTCGTGCGCACCTTCGCCTCCATGGCCGAGGTGGACCGGGATCTGCTGGTCAAGACCATGGTGGGGCGGGATCTGACCGACATCTATGGCTACAGCCCGAGGGCACTCGGCGAGGTGGGCCTCAAGGTAGAGAACCTCATGGGGCCGGGACTCAAGGCGCCGGTGTCGTTTGAAGTGAAACGCGGCGAGATCCTCGGCATCTTCGGGCTGGTGGGAGCCGGTCGCAGCGAGCTGATGAAGCTTGTCTTCGGCGCCGAGAAGGCGCGTGGGGGCGAGATAGCCGTGTTTGGCAAGCCGGTGCCCATCCGCAACCCCATCGACGCCATTCACAGCGGCATCATGCTCTGCACCGAAGACAGAAAGGCGCTCGGCATCATCCCCATCCACTCGGTGCAGGAGAACATCAACATCAGTGCCCGCCGCCACAAGGCGTGGGGGGGCTTCTGGATCAACCAGAAGTGGGAGGACGAGAACGCCAGGCTGCGGATCCGCGACATGCGGGTCAAGACCCCGTCACCCCATCAGGCCATCATGAACCTCTCCGGCGGCAACCAGCAGAAGGCCATTCTGGGGCGCTGGCTCTCCGAAGACATGAAGGTGATTTTGCTCGACGAGCCGACCCGCGGCATAGACGTCGGGGCCAAAAACGAGATTTACAACGTGATTTACGATCTGGCCAAGGTGGGCATCGCCGTGGTGGTGGTCTCAAGCGAGCTGCCTGAGGTGCTGGGCATCGCGGATCGGATCATGGTCATGCGGGAGGGGGTGATAGCAGGGGAGCTCTCCCACGACGAGGCCGACGAGGTCAAGGCGCTCAATCTGGCCATGCCGGCCCGTTAATCCCCCGTGACTGCAACAGGATAGCACCCAGAATTTTTAGGAGAAATACAATGACAACAACTACCTCTGCCGGTCAGGCCACGACCGTCTCGGCGGCCACCGGCTCAAGAGTACAACTGGCCCGCGTCTGGGATCAGTACGGCATGCTGGTGATCTTCGCCATCCTGTTCCTGCTGGCCTGCGCGCTGGTGCCCAACTTTGCCAGCCTGATCAACATGCGCGGGCTCGGGCTGGCCGTCTCCATGTCGGGCATGGTGGCCTGTGGCATGCTGTTCTGCCTCGCCTCCGGCGAATTCGACATGTCGGTCGGATCCGTGGTGGCCTGCTCCGGCGTCGCCTGCGCCGTGGGCATCAACGCCACCGAGAGCATCACGGTCGGCATCCTGGCCGGCATGTCGGTGGGGGTGCTGTTTGGCCTCATCAACGGCATCGTAGTGGCCAAATTCAAGATCAACGCCCTCATCACCACCCTCGCCACCATGCAGATGGCGCGCGGGGTGGGCTACATCATCTCGGACGGCAAGGCGGTCGGCATAGTGGAAGAGGGCTTCTTCGAGCTCGGCAACTCAGCCCTGCTCGGGATCCCGACCCCGGTCTGGCTGACGGCACTCTGCTTCGTGCTCTTTGGCCTGCTGCTCAACAAGACCACCTTCGGCCGCAACACCCTGGCCATGGGGGGCAACGAGGAGGCCGCGCGCCTCGCCGGGGTCAACGTGGTGCGCACCAAGATCATCATCTTCACCATGACCGGGCTGATCGCCTCCATCGCCGGCATCATACTGGCGTCCCGCATGACCTCGGGCCAGCCCATGACCTCCATCGGCTTCGAGCTGGTGGTCATCTCCGCCTGCGTGCTGGGTGGGGTCTCCATGAAGGGGGGCATCGGCAAGATCTCCTACATCATCGCCGGTGTACTGATTTTGGGGCTGATGGAGAACGCCATGAACCTGCTCAACATATCCCCCTTCGCCCAGTACGTGGTGCGCGGCCTGATCCTGCTCGCCGCCGTGCTGTTCGACCGCTACAAGCAAGTGCGCAAGGCGCGCGTCTGAGCGGCTGCGCCCTCAGGCACCAGGTCGGCCCACGCTGGCCTGGTGCCTCCTTCGAGCAAGCTGTGAGCCAGTTCAATAAATTCACATCAGGCCGCTTGCGAAAATAGGTTGTTCCAACGCCGGATCTCTACAATGGCCCAAGCCGATTTTTTTACCCAAGCGCTGTTTTCCGCCATGTCTTCGATGCAAAAAGAGAAGCCGAAACAACTCAATCCCCTGTTGCCGGGTTACGCCTTCGACGTTTTCCTGGTCTCGGGCATGACCCCCATAGAGCAGGGGAGCGCCCTCGACTTCATCATCGACCGGCCCCAGGGCATGAAGGGCTTCATCGTCAACCTGACCATCAGGGGCAAGGGGCAGATCTTTCAGGGGGGTCAGGCCTTCACCGTGGAGCCCGGCGACCTGCTGCTGTTCCCGCCCGCGGCCGTGCACTATTACGGCCGGGCGCCGGATGCGCGTGAGTGGTATCACCGTTGGGTCTATTTCCGGCCGAGGGCCTATTGGGCCGACTGGCTCAAGTGGCCCCAGGTGACGGAGCGGGTGGGGCGATTGCAACTGGCAGACAATCAGCTGCTCGCCGAATTTGACGCCCTCTTCCTCGACATCGAAGAGACCCACCAGCAGCTCAGGCCCATGTCGGAACAGCTCGCCATGAACCTGCTGGAGCGGCTGCTCATTCGCTGCTACGAGGCCTCCTCCCTCAGTGCCTACCCCACCATAGATCACAGAGTTCACCAGGCGTGCCAGATCCTGAGCGAGTCGCTCTGTGCCGAGATCTCGGTGGAGGCGCTGGCAGAGCAGGTCTTCTTGTCCCCCTCGCGCCTCGCCCACCTGTTTCGCGAGCAGGTGGGGGTGAGCATAGTGCGCTGGCGCGAGGATCAGCGGATCATGCGGGCCAAGCTGCTGCTGCAGACCACCCCCATGTCGGTGGCCACCATAGGCCAGCAGGTGGGCTATGACGATCAGCTCTACTTCTCCCGGGTATTCCGAAAGCGGGTCGGCGTCAGCCCCACCGAATACCGCAAGTGCGCCACCCCCCTGTGATACCGGGCACGGCAAGCTCCCAGAGATGACAAAGCCCTCACAATGAGGGCTTTGTCATTCAGGTGCGGGCCTGGGTTCAGAGCGCCGCAACGGCCTCACGGACCAGGGCGCCTATCTTGTCCCACTCCTGTTTCTCGATGAGATCCGCCGGAACCATCCAGGTACCTCCGCAGGCAAACACCGAGTTCAGGGCCAGGTAATCCTTCACATTGGCGAGGCTGACGCCCCCGGTGGGCATGAAGCGAACCGGGTAGACGGCGCTCATGGCTTTGAGCATGGGCAGGCCACCGGAGGGCTCCGCCGGGAAGAACTTGAGGGCGCGAAGGCCAAGCTCCATCGCCTGCTCGACCAGGCTGGGGTTGTTGATCCCGGGGATCATCAGCACGCCGCGAGCCTGGCAATACTGGACGATGCGCGGGTTGAGGCCGGGGCTGACGATGAAGTCCACCCCGGCGTCTATGGCCTGATCCACATGGTCCGTGGTGAGGACTGTGCCGGCCCCGATGATCATGGCGGGGAAGGCGGCCCGCAGCTGACGGATGGCCTCGGCCGCCGCCGGGGTGCGGAAGGTGATCTCGGCGCTCGGCATGCCGTTGTCCATCAGGGCTTGGCCCAGGGCCACGGCGTCGTCGGCGTTCTGGATGGCGATGACGGGGATGATCTTCAGGGTCGAGAGTGTTTCAAGCAAGGTTGACATGGGTTGCCTCAGCAGTGGGAAGGGGGGTTGTTGGCATCGCCGAGCCGGGAATGATGGCCCCGCGATGCTGGATGACGGTGCCGGCCAGCAGATGGGCATAGCGGGCCGCTTCGCTTGCCGCTTGCCCGGCGAGCCGCGTGGCGAGGTAGCCGGCGCTGAAGGAGTCGCCTGCCGCCGTGGTGTCTATCACCCGCTCCCTGGCCAGTGACATGGCAGGCACCTGGTCGTGCCGCTCGCCTTGTACTATGAGGCAGGGCGCGGCCCCGCGTTTGATGACGATCTCGCCGACCCCGAGCGCCTGAGTACGCGCCACAACCTCAGCCTCCTGGCTGTCGCCCCACAGGGAGAATTCGTCGTCCAGGGTCAGGAAGGCGATGTCGGTGAGGGCCAGCATGGCACGGTAGGCCTGTTGCGCCGCCTCCTTGCTTTCCCACAGCCGTGGCCGGAAGTTGTTGTCAAAGGCGATCTTCACCCCCTTGGCCCGACACAAGGCCAGTTGCTGCAGCAGGCTGGCACGATCGGCGAGGGGGAGGATGGCGAGGCTGATACCGCTCAAATAGAGCCAGTCAACGTGCTGCAACTGTTGGCAGATTGACCCGGCGTTTTCGCCCTGCAACCAGTAGCGGGCGGCGGCATCATTGCGCCAGTAATGGAAGGTGCGCTCGCCCCGGGCATCGGTTTCGATGAGATAGAGACCGGGCAGTTTGTGCTCCAGCCTCTGTACCAGCTCTGTGTGCACCCCTTCTTGTTGCCACTGGGTCAGCATGGCGTCGCTCATGGTGTCGGTGCCAAGGGCAGTGACATAGGAGACGGCCAGCTCGGGGTTGGTACGGGTCAGGTAGACGGCGGTGTTGAGGGTGTCCCCTCCAAAATGACGGACTATGCCCGCCTTGCTCTCGGATAGTTCGATCATGCACTCGCCAATGACGGCAATCTTGGTCGGCATATGCCCTCCCGTGTTGATGACGCAGTCATTATATTTAATGTGTAACTCGCATCAAATAAAATAAAACATCATTTCATAAAAATGCGATATGGCCCCGCTATGGGGCTGAGGGTGCGATCTTGATGTCGAGGGAGGGGGCTGCATGGCCGCCGTGCCGCCCGGTTGCAAGGGCGGCGGCGTCGGTCAGACGGGTCTGTGACCTCAGCGGCAATGGCGCAAAGTCCGGGTGTTGCCGCCTGTGAAACACACCCATGGCTATGATTGGGCTTGCGTTTCAAATACACTGAAACGATGGAGCTTATAAGGAGAACCCTATGCCAGTGGTAGATACCTCGCCAGATTCCGTTTCATCCGTCCTGAAGGTCTTTGGCATCCTGCAGGCGCTGGGGGAGCAGAAAGAGATTGGCGTCACCGAGTTGTCCCAGCGGATCATGATGTCGAAGAGTACCGTCTATCGCTTCTTGCAGACGATGAAGACCCTGGGTTATGTCAATCAGGAGGGGGAGTCCGACAAGTACACCCTGAGCCTGAAGCTGTTTGAACTCGGTGGCAAGGCGCTGGAGCATCAGGAGCTGATCCCGATCGCGGATATCCAGATGCACCGCCTGGGCAAGCTGACCAAGGAGACCCTGCACCTGGGGGCCCTCGATGAGGACAGCATCGTCTATCTGCACAAGGTAGACTCCGAGTACAACCTGCGGATGTACTCCCGCATCGGTCGCCGCCGCCCGCTCTACAGCACTGCCCTTGGCAAGGTGATGATGGCCTGGCTGCCGGAAGAAGAAGTGCGCGGCATGCTGGCCAATGTGAGCTTTGAGCGCTTTACCGAACACACCCTGACCGACATCGACGCCTTGCTGGCCCAGTTGGTCCTGGTGCGCGAGCAGGGTTACGCGGAAGACAACGAAGAGATGGAGCCGGGCCTGCGCTGCTTCGCCGTGCCCATCTACAGCCGCATGGGGCGCATCATCGCCGGGCTCTCACTGTCACTGCCCCTGGTGCGTTTCAGTGAAGAGAACAAGGAGGAGCTGGTGGGCTTGCTGCATGAGGCGGCGGCCCGTATCTCGGCCGAACTCGGTTTTCACGATTATCCATTCCTGGCCAGGTAACAGGGGATGAGTCGCGGCAGCCTGCCGCGCTCTTTCTCGAACCAAGCCGGTGGCGGGACTGTCTGACAGCAGTTCCGCCACCGGCTTTTTTGTCCCTTGCCGTGCTCGCCCGGGCACCAGGGACTTATCCCTGTGGCGTGCTCGTGCATCTTCCCCGTCGCCGCGCCCTGTAGAGGCCGAGGATGATGTGGCCGTTGACGATGAAAAAGCTGCCTTCCAGCAAGATGCCTCCCCATGACCCCGCCCAGATGTTGTGGACAAGCCAGCAGACTGTGCTGCTCAACATGCACAACCGCAGCGCCATGCCCTCGAGCCGAAACAGGGCGTAGGTGCTCAAGGTGGTGCCGAGCAGCGTCAGCAACTGGATGGGGTGTATGACCTTGGGCATCACCAATAGCCAGGTCAGTCCCAGAAAAAACAGCATCACACCCAGGCCGCGATAATAGCCGGAGACCCAGGTCCGTACCGCACAGAGCAGGCAGTTGATGGCGGCGGCCGTGGCGCCGAGCAGCATGAAATGGGCTGTGAGGAGTGCACCGTTGAGGGTCAGGTGCAGCCGCAGTTTGCTGTCCTGAGATTGCAGGAAGGCGGTGATACCTATGGCACAGGCCAGCAGGCCAAGCAGTTGGGCCAGGGGGTCGAGCGGCATTGGATAGATTCCGAGACGAGATGAACGAAAAAAGGCGCCTGATGGCGCCTTTTGTATGGGTTAAGGGTTAGCGAGCCAGCCAGCCGCCATCGACGGCGATGGTGTAGCCATTGATGTAATCGGAGGCGGCGGAGGCCAGGAAGACCACGGGGCCCATCATGTCATCCGGCACGCCCCAGCGCCCGGCCGGGATCCGCTCAAGGATGGCGGCGTTGCGGTCATCATCGGCGCGCAGGGCTGTGGTGTTATTGGTGGCCATGTAGCCGGGGGCGATGGCGTTGACGTTGATGCCCTTGCTGGCCCATTCGTTGGCCAACAGGCGGGTGATGCCCATGACGGCACTCTTGGATGCGGTGTAAGAGGGCACGCGAATGCCACCCTGATAGGAGAGCATGGAGGCGATGTTGACGATCTTGCCACCCTGGCCCTGGGCCATGAACTGTTTCCCCACGGCCTGGGACATGAAGAAGACGCTCTTGATGTTGATGTTCATCACGTCGTCCCAGTCTTTCTCGCTGAAGCTGATGGCATCTTCGCGGCGGATGATGCCAGCGTTGTTGACCAGGATATCGACGCGACCGAAGCGGGAGACAGCCTGATCCACCAGTGCGGGCAGGCCATCCACCTTGCTGACATCGGCCTTGAGGCTTAGGAAGGTGCGACCGAGCGCCTCCACCTTGGCGATGGTGTCGGTGGGTTCGACGATGTTGATGCCGACGATGTCACAGCCGGCTTCGGCCAGACCGAGCGCCATGCCCTGACCCAGACCGGTGTCACAGCCGGTCACGATAGCGACCTTACCCTTCAAATCGAATGCGTTGAGAATCATCTTGTTTCCTCTGCTGCCACCCGAAGTGGCAGGCATGATGGGGGGGAATACGGGCAGTGCAGACTGCCCGGCACAGAATGGGAATTAGCGCAGATCCTTGACGGCCACATGATCCATGTCGCCGAACACCTGGTTCTCGCCGACCATGCCCCAGATGAAGGTGTAGGCCTGGGTGCCGACGCCGGAGTGGATGGACCAGCTCGGGGAGATCACCGCCTGCTCGTTGTGAACCAGCAGATGACGGGTCTCGTCCGGCTTGCCCATCATGTGGAACACGGCGGCATCGTCCTTCATGTTGAAGTAGAAATAGACTTCCATGCGACGCTCGTGGGTGTGGCAGGGCATGGTGTTCCACAGGCTGCCCTCTTCCAGCTGGGTCATGCCCATCACCAGTTGGCAGGTCGGCAGCACATCCGGCACCAGGTATTTGTAGATGGTGCGGCGGTTGCTGGTGGCAGCGTCGCCCAGGGTGCTCGGGGAGGCCTGCGCCTGGGTGACCTTGCGGGTCGGGAAGCTCACATGGGCCGGGGCGCTGTTGTAGTAAAACCTGGCCGGCTGCGCAGCGTCGACGCTGGAAAAACTCAACTCGCGGGCACCCTGACCCACATAGAGCGCCTCGGCGTTGCCGATCTCGAAGGTGGCGCCATCGACCACCACCACACCGGGGCCGCCGATGTTGATGAGGCCCAGCTCGCGGCGCTCCAGGAAGTAGCTGACGCCGAAGGTCTTGCCCAGCGCGTCCGAGAAGGCGAGGGGACCCTGGACCGGCATGATGCCACCGAACACGATGCGGTCGATGTGGCTGTAGGTCATGGTCAGCTGGTCCGGCGTGAAGATCTCTTCTACCAGGAATTCACGGCGCAGGCCCTGAGTGTCCAGCTGCCTGGCATGATCGCTGTGAATGCTTTGACGAATTTGCATGGTTAACCTCGATGAGCGCCGCAGGTTGGCAGTCGCGTTGTCTGTAGTGTCAATAATGATAACAAGTGAAAAATAAAAATCAAAACACTGTTTTGTATTTTTATTTGTTGAGATTAAACTTCGTGCCCGGTGTGGCTCATGGCCGTGCCGGGCCCGTGAAACCGGGCCACAAATCCTTTTGCCGCACCAGGAGACGCGCGCGGCCAAGAGTGGCTGCCTCCCTGCCGGGTGGTGGCGACAGGACATTCGTTGCCAATCTCATTCAATAACAGGTCTATCAATGAACAAGTGTGTTTCATCCAATCGAATCATCATGCTGGCCGGGGTGGCTGCCCTGAGCACAGTTCTGTTTGCCTTCGATACCGCCTCCCTCGGGCTCTGTGCGGCCTTCCTGACCACGGGATCCTTTTCCCTGCAGGTGTTCGACATCCTCAAGACGCGAGAAACCAAGGCGATCTCCACCAAGATGTACCTGGTCTTCATCAGCGGCCTGCTGCTCTGGCTGACCTATGGCCTGAAATCGGGCGATACGCCGCTGATCATGGCCAATGGCATCACACTGCTGCTGGCCAGCGCCGTCATGGTGCTGAAGTGGAGCAATGAGCGGGCCTGACCCAATAGCCGCGAAGATGACCATCCCCCACCGGGGATGGTCATCGGACGCGCCATCCTTATCGGGGCTCAGCTCCCTCCCTCTGGTGGATGAACCAAGCGGCGCCCCGGGCACCGTTTGTCGTAGGGGGCTCATCCTCTCCCGCATCTCGTGTTATCGACTCAAGTGGCGTAGATAGGCCACGCTCTCCCGCAAGGCGTCCCCCGTCAGCTCCTCGACGATGATGGGAATATGGGTCAGCTGACACTGCGCCAGCATGACCAGCACCTCGGCATAATCGATCAGCCCCTGCGCCAACCCCACCGACACCTTGTCACGTCCCGCCAGGATGAAGTTCTTGAAATGAAACAGCCGGATGCGCTCGCCATGCTGGTCGAGAAAATCCGCCAGGATCTCGCGCCAGTTCGCGGCGTTGTCGGCATCCAGCAGATTGGCCAGATCCAGGGTCACCAGGAAGTGCTCCCCCAGGCGGGCATTCAGCCGCGTCAGGCTCCGGGCGTCGTGAATGATGTGATCGCACACCGCCTCGACCAGAAAGTCGCAACCGGCTTGCGCCAGATCGGGTTTTAACTGGGCCAGGGTCTGCTCCACCTTGTGAAAGGCGGCGGCGCCGTGGTTGTCCGGGTGCCGGGTCCAGTCATCGTCGTTCAGGGAGCCGGTCTCGCTGCCCACGGTGCCGATGTGGCAGCGCTGGGCGAGCTCGATGTTGAGGCGCACCCGCGCCAGCTCGCGCCCCAGGACGTCGGCGTCGGAGTGGGCGGGGTTGAAGTAGCTGGCCAGCAGGAAGAGGGGGAGACCGGCCTCTTGCAACTGCTGGATGTGGGTAGTCAGGGCGTGGATATCACGGGCCTGATAGGCCTCGGGCCAGCTCTTGTGCACGGCCAGCTGCAGCCCGTCGAGGCCGAGCTCATGTGCCTGGGCGATCAGCGCCTGGGGCGTCTGATCCGCGAGATCATGGGCACGGGCCCCAATCTTCAATCTGTTCATGACATGCTCCTGTGGGTCATGGCTGTCTCTGACAGCGGTTTGGCACCTGGCAAGGGCCGGCATCAGAAACGGCTTGCGAGCCCACGGGGGCTCGCAAGTTCAAGAGGCAAGTGGTATCACGAATGGGCCCCTGCGGGGCCCGATACGGACGCTTGCCATCGGCACAGTCAGTGCTTCATCAGGCGGCAGGGGCCGGGACGACGGCATCGGGGGCTGGCTGCGGGCCCTTGTTGTACTCCTGCTCGAAGTACTCACGCACCATGGGGGCCGACAGACCGACCACCACCTGCAGGTTCTTGCCAGAACGCATGACCCCCAGGGCACCGGCCTGTTTGAGGGCCTTGTCATCCTGTACCAGGGTGGAATCCTTCACCACCAGGCGCAGACGGGTCTGGCAGTTGCCTATGGTCTCGACGTTGTCACAACCCCCGACACAACGCAGGATGGCGGCGGCTCTGAGGCGATCCGGCTCCTGACCGGCCACGGCCTTGCCAGACTGCTTGTCGCGGTAGTCCTGCTTGGAGTAGAGACGCACGTCCTCTTCTTCCTCTTCATCGCCACGACCCGGGGTCAGGAAGTTGAACTTCAGGATCATGTAGCGGAACACGAAGAAGTTGATGGCGGCGAAGCCGAGGCCCAAGGCCAGGTGGATCCAGATGAGGTGAGCATGGTTCTTGGCGTAGAAGACCCAGTTGAACAGGATGATGTCGTTCAGACCGCCGCCCATGAAACCGACCACGCCGGACAGATAGAGCGCCACGCACAGGGTCGCGCCTATGACGGCATTGATGAGATAGAGCACAGGGGCCACGAACAGGTAGGTAAATTCGATGGGTTCGGTGATGCCGACCGCCATGGCGGTGATGATGGCCGGGATCACCAGGGCGGCTATCTTGCGCTTCATCTTCTGTTTGGCGGTGGCATAGATGGCAAGGCCGGCCCCCAGGGAGCAGAACACGCTGATGTTGCCGTACAGGGAGTAGCCGGCGGCCGGGAACTGCTCAACCAAAGGCACGGTGGAAGCCGCGTAGGTGGAGACGTTCTCGATCCAGTGGGTATAGAGGCCACCGTCGACCACGGCCGGGCCGAAGAAGAAGGGGAAATAGACGAAGCGGTGCAGACCGGTCGGCACCAGGATCCGCTCCACGAAGGCGAGCAGCCACATGCCGAAGGCATCGGCTTCCACATAGAAGCCCTGCATGGCGTTGATCCCCACCTGGACCTTGGGCCAGAACTCGCAGGTCAACCAGGCCATGGGCAACATGACGAAGAAGGAGATGATGAAGACCAGGCTCATGCCCTGGAAGATGGTGAGGTAATCCGGCAACTTCTTCTCGAAGAAACGGTTGTGGATCCAGGTCACCACGCCGCCGATGATGAGGGAGAAGACGATGCTGGTATCCAGCGTCTTGATGCCCCCCACCAGCGCCAGGCCACTGGAGCCGCCCACTTCCTGATTGAAGTTGACCCCAAACTCGGGCCCCCAGAAGGTGAGCATGCTGTTGGTGAAGTAGTTGTAGGCCATGTAGGCAAAGAAGGCGACCAGCGCCGCCCGGGCCTGACCTGTCTTGGCAAGACCCACGGGGAGCGCCATGCAGAACAGCAGGGGGAAATTGCGGAAGATGGTCCAGCCCCCCGACTTGATAATGGTCATCACCTTGAAGAAGTTGGAGTCTGGGTGAGCCAGATCCCCCATGATATCGGGCATGGTGAGCAGCCCGGTGATGGCGAGCAGCAGACCGGTAAAGGGTAGAAAGGCAATGGGGACAGCCATGGCACCGCCAAAGGTCTGGAAGGCCCCCATAAAGTTCCGTTTGGACATTAAATTTTCTCCGAATGGTTACAGCAATAAAGTGTTCAGGCCAGCCACTGGCCCTGCTCCAGCTCGAGCAGCAGCAACATCGTCAGCGCCTGGGCATAGGGCACGGGCGCCATGGCAATGTCGCAGTAGTACTGATGGTCATGACCCACCATGGTGCCTTTGGAGGCCTCGAGGACGATGCCGTCCCCATCGATGCGCTGCCACACGGCACGGGCCGCCCGCAGCGCCGGTTCCACCGTGCTCTCATCCAGCAGGCCCAGACGGACACAGCGCAACATGCCATAGGCGATCCCCGCCGTGGCCGAGGACTCCTGGGGAGAGAAGGGGTCATCCAGCACCGTGTGCCACATGCCGTTGTCGGCCTGCAGCTCGCACAGGGAGCGCACCTGGCGCGCCACCACCTGGGTGAAGTAGCGCCGCACACCTGCGTCCAGGTGATCCCCCATCAGATCGATGAACTCGGGAATGGCCACGGTGATCCAGGCGTTGCCCCTGGCCCAGAAGGCCTCGGCATAATGGTGCCGGTCGAGGAAGGTCCAGCCGTGGTACCAGAGGCCGCTCTTGGGCTCGCTCAGGTAGCGGGTGTGCAACAGGAACTGGTAGACGGCCTCGTCGATCAGATCCTGCCGTGCCAGCACTCTTCCGGCGGTGCCGAGGAACAGGCAGGTCATGAAGAGGGTGTCATCCCAGAGCTGGCCGGTGTTGGGTTGCTCCTTCACCACGTGCTGGAAGCCGCCCTCTTCGGTTCTGGGCAGGTTGGCCAGCAGATCGTCGGCCCAGGCGTTGACCACGTCGCGCAGATCGGCGCGACCGCTGTGGCCCGCCAGCAGCGCCAGGGTGATCATGGGGGCCGTGGTGTTGATCTGCATGGCGGGCAGCCCTTTGGCTATCTGCCCCTCATACCAGGCCAGCAACGAGGCTTGCAGTTCGGCGTCG
>Ga0067045_1002803_pt1 | contig 44682 bp, 43 predicted proteins | sample TerdegcTABiofilm_FD_59184 | JGI IMG/M metagenome (GOLD analysis project Ga0067045, IMG submission 59184) | Combined Assembly of (Gp0054472, Gp0054536) Wastewater bioreactor microbial communities from Singapore -Terephthalate degrading...
CCGGCATCTTTGTTTATGGCGGTGACCAAAACGCTTTTAAAGGCCAGGGCACACGAGGAGCGGACGCCTGAAGAGATTCTGGGCGGTGTAAACAACGAATTGTGTGCGGATAATGAAACAAATATGTTTGTGACGGTATTTCTAGGAATTCTACATATCCCCTCGGGTCATGTAACATGCAGTAACGCGGGACATAACCGCCCCTTTATCCTGAGAAAGGACGGCAGTCTGGAACAATTGCCGAAGATGCGTGGGATTGCCTTAGGGGTTATGGAGGGTTTTTTATTTGCTTCTCACGATTTCACCCTGCAAAACGGAGATACCATCCTCCTTTATACAGACGGGGTAAATGAGGCCATGAACCCGGAGGGCGAACTGTTCGGAGAAGAGAGAATGGCGGAGGTTATAAAAAATAACAGCAATGCTGATGCTGCTGAGTTGACCAGAGGATTAAAAAACGCAGTCCATGCTTTTGCCGGCAGAGCTGAACAGTCCGACGACATTACCATTATGGCGCTTAAATATAAGGCTGCCCCCAATTAGCTGATTCAAACCACCGAGCAAGATGTTAAGTGCACATCTCAATCGATGGTTATAATATTTTAAAAAAATGTGCCTAACGGCTGTTGAACATATAGCCGGCCCCTTTCAGCGTGGTGATGTACCTGGGGTTATCGGGGTCCTCCCCCAGCTTTTTTCGCAGGTTGCTGATGTGGGTCATCAACGCCTGGTTGCCAACGAAATCCTGTGGGGTTCGTACATTGCCGATTTCGGCGTGCTTATCTTCATCTTCTGCCAGTGCTGCGTCCTGTCCATGCGCTTTTCCCGCTCCTTTGCCACCGTGGAAAAGCTCTCGGAGGAAATGCGGGACAAAAACGCGGAGCTTTTAAAGCTGGACGGCGAGAGAAGCGAGGCCCTGGCCATGCTGGAGGAACACAGCCGGAACCTGGAGAAAACCATACAGGAAAGGACCTTCGACCTGGCAAAGGCCAAAGAGGAACGTTCAGGTAGAGGTAAAGGGACAAAATATACAGTATAAATTTTCAGTTACATTAGAATTTTATTCGGAATTTATTCGGAATTTACCCGATAATCATTTGATCTGTAGAAATGAGCGACCAAGCGTTGCTACCGCAGGTTCTGGGGAATGGCTTACGGGACGAAGGAAACCAGAGGCTGGTTCCCGCCTGCATGTGGTCCGATTAAATGTATATACCATGTACCTACCAACACTATGAGAGCCTGGCCGCCGCGGATACTACACGTATACCTCAAAAAAAATTGACACCACATATAACACCATACTATAGTGTATTAAGAGGAAGTGATAGACTTGTCGAAATGGGAAAAGCTATTAAATAAAATAACCGCATTGTCAAAGGATGTAAGGTTTATAGAGCTTAAAAGGATATTGGAAAGCTATGGCTACGTGGGCAGAAAGCCGGGCAGCGGCAGCAGTCATTGGACTTTCAGAAAACATGGAAAACCGCCTGTCACCATTCCCGAGAATGAACCTAATAAAGCTTGCGTATGTCAGACTGGTCAAGGATATTATTGAAAGTGAGGAGGAGTGAGCCGTGAAGAATTTAGAATATTACATGGGCTTAAATTATAAAATTGAAATTGTCAAGGACAAAACCGAAGGCGGGTATGTGCTATCGATTCCTGAACTTAAAGGCTGTTTGACCTGTGCCGACAATTTGGAAAAGGGAATGGAAATGCTTGAGGATGCAAAAAAGCAGTGGCTGATAGCGGCATTGGAAAGCGGATATAAAATACCGGAGCCCAATGCACTGGAGAATTATTCCGGGCAGTTCAAGCTTCGCCTTCCCAAATCCCTCCATAAGGAATTGACTGAAAAAGCAAAGCAGGAAGGTATCAGCATCCTGCAACCGACCGGATTGTAATTACCAGGTAGAATTAACACAGAAAGGGGTATTCTCAGTGAAAAAACGGTTCTGATCCTGTGTTTACTGGCAATGTTGTTATTCGGGACAACCGTGACGGCTCACGCGGCGGATTCCGCCGCCGCTCTCATCCCGTGTCCCCCCAGGACCAGCTATGAAGTGGATTGGGACCCCGCCACCCGGGAAATCACGATCATCAAATTCTATGATTAAGCAAAACCTCTAAACCGTGCTTACATGAACACCGGGGTCATGGAACACTGAGAATAACCTTTTCTACGAATTCCTGGAGCAACCTTTTGCAGGTATCCAGGTTTTTTTAATTTTTGTCGGAATATTGATCAAGGATTACCATTTATTTTGTCGAATTAAATTGATAGAAGGGAGGTGAATAAATTGAACGATTATACTGAAAAAGTAGTTAGACATTTACAAGAAAGACATAAAGTAAAAAATTTAATAAGGTTAACATTTAATGACATTATAAACGAATTATCTAAAGCCCTAAAGAACACTAAAGAATTTAAACATATTAATTTGGATTATAAGGTTATGCAAGACAATTATCATGCTAAGATTTATGATGTTGAAATTAGTTTCACTGATAATGATGTAATTTCAAAAATATCAAAAGAAATTGAGCTTATTGATGAAGATGATGTTAAACAAACAATAAAAAAGTTAATATCACTTAAATTAGGTATGAGTGACCCGACAGAATTGTAAAAAATTAAGAAGAACCGCAAGGTTCTTTTCTTATTTTATTGATGACATAAAACAAGGTATCTTTCACCGCACGACGCTAAAAATTTTTTCGAACCTTTGCAGAAACACATCACCCAATATATTCAGGAACCTTTTTTCCGGATGCGGTAAATGATTTCCTCAATCTCGACAAAGGACGGCAAATCAAAGTTATTAAAGCGCTGCAAAAAATATCCACCGCTCCAAACTAGTTCGGTAAATCGCTGGAAAACCGGGTAGGACGGCCATTGGCCGGTTTCCGGAGTATCTATGTTAAAAAAGCAATCCGGATCATTTGGAAAGTTACCGATTCCGGTGAGATACAAGTAGCAATAGTGGCTGGTATTGCAGAGCGCCAAGGACTACTTGCCTATGAATTAGTATCAAAACGGAGCCGGGATATTGAATCATTTATCTCCAGGATCTTGACTGAATTAATAAACAATGAAAATATGTGATTTTATGGATATATTATCTGGAGTACCACCTGCGCGCTTCGCGGTTCAAATAAGTGAGCCGCTCTTTAAATAAGGCCTCCCAATTCTCCTGAAAGGTCTTATACACAAGGGGGTACTTTTTCTTTATGTAGGTGATACTTTCAACAATTACCTCGTCATAGATCAGGTCGACTCCTGCCGGCTCAGGTGAATGTTGTTTTATTTCCTCCCGCACTTCCGAAACAACTTCAAGATCTACAATATCACTGTAAAACCATTCAAAGGCATACAGGGATATCAACGGATACACATCGTCGTCACGATTCATACGGAGGATATCTTTCTCCACCCGCGCCAGTTTCTGTATTCTCTCGCGCAACTCCCGGAAATGCCGGTTTTTTGAGTCGACCTGATTCATAAGGTCGATAAAAATTTCCGACTCGCGAAAACGGCCTACCGTATAGTACTCATAACACTCAATACTCAATGCCGACAGCACCATGATCCTGTCTTCGGGATCAGTAATGGATTTCAGGAATTTGCGCGTGCGGGACTGGATATTGGACCAAAGGCTCCACTTTTCCAGCTCGATCATGGCGTTAATCAAATGAATAAAAATGAAAACATCCTCTGGATTTTGGGAGCCGGGCGCGGGAATCATCGTCTGGAGCAGGTCCCACAGTTCCTCGTAACGACCCAGTTCCAGGTAAGCTTCGACATAACCGTTTTTCAGCAGATCATATTTCTCCGGGTACGTTTCTCGGATGCTTTCCAATACTGAAAGCGCTTCTTCGGCTCTGTCCCCCTCCAGCAAGGCCCTGGCTTTTATCATTAAAACATCCACTTTTTTATTTTCGGGAGCCATTTTACCGGCAATGCGGAAATTTTCCCGGAATGACTCTTCGTCGTCCTGCAACAACGCGATTTCGGCCAGCGCCATATAGATTTGGAAATTGTCCGGGGAAATCTTCAAGGCCTTGCGGAACAGCCCCGCCGCCTTTTCCAGGTGTCCGGAATCCGCCAACTCAAAAGCCTCTTCCATGATATTTTCCAGTTTGTCGCCGTACTTGCGCATCAGGTCGTACTCATTGCGCCTGACCGGATCCCGCAATGTTTCGTAAGCCCGGCGAATCTGCTGAAACTCCTCCGGATGGGTCTCCGGGGGAAAGGCCTTCACCGCTTCAATATATTTCTTTTTGATTGTTTCCTGGGTTGCATTTGCCCTGATGCCAAGGATTTTGTAATAGTTTTCGATCTTTTGCCCGCGTGACCCGCGCCTGAAAGGTTTCCTTTTTTCCACTGCCGTCCCCCTATATTTCCAGATCGATCAGCGCGTCGGTGGCATAGTCAACTGCTGATTTCAACTTCTCGATATCGTCACCTGACATGGCCTCTTCCAGAGTGCCGGTAATTTCTTTTAGCATTTTCCGGGTTTCTTTATCGTTAAATTTCCGCCTCAATTCTTTCACCCGTTCAAGCAAGTTGCAGGCATCTTCCTGGAGCATGTCCGGATCCGGTTCCCGGTCCTCGTCCACATCTTCAAAATCGTCCTGATCATCTTCATCGAAATCTTCAAGGAGATCCCATTCCTCTTCCGCCGGCCCGTCATCCGGATCACCGCCGGCATTGTTTTGGAACAGCGCTTCCAACCTCGACCTGCTTTCGTCAAATGCTTCCTGTGATTCCCGGTTTAAAGCGTCCTGCACCGTAACGCCCATCTCTTTGCCGTTGGACACGCATCTGGCCGTAACATCGAGAATTCCGTTCAAATTGTAACTGTATGTCACCTCGATGGCTTCCGCACCGGCTCTATTCGGCGGTATGCCGTCTAAAAGGAAATTCCCCAGCCAGTGGTTGTCTTTCACCCATTCATTCTCGCCCTGATAAATCTCTATCTTTGCGGCTGTCTGCCCGTCATATGAAGTGTAAAACTTCTCTGACCGGGTCACCGGTATGGTCGTGTTGCGCGGGATAATAGTGTGGAATCCTCCAGGTCTCACCGCGTAGCCCTTCCATTCCTTCAAAACGGCGATACCCATGGAAAAAGGCGCGACATCTGTCACGATAATCCCCCGTTTGCCCAGCACACCCGATTTAATACCGGCTTGAACCGCCGCGCCCAGCGCCACCGCCTCGTCCGGGTTCACGTCCGTGCGCGGCTCTTTCCCGAAAAAGCCGCGGATCAGTTCACGGACCCGCGGAATTCGGGTCGAGCCCCCGACGAGCAAGATCTCGTCAATGTCTTCCGGCTTTAACCCGGAATCATCCAGCACGCGCTTTACGCAGTCCATGGTTTCAAGCAGGAAAGTTTCGATGAGGGATACAAACTGCTCCCGGGTAAACTCTGTATAAAGGCCGACGGGGAGGTTTTTTTTCACTGTGACCATGGGTAAGGACACGCTGACGGACTCTTCTTCCGATAGTATAATTTTGATTTTTTCGGCTTCGTCTTTTAAGAGCGCCCTGGCGCGAATATCGTCCCGCGGGTCGATCCCGTCTTTCGCGATTATTTGCCCGGCAAGCCAGTCCACTACCTTCCAGTCAAAGTCCTCACCGCCCAGGTGACTGTTTCCCGTTGAGGCTTTCACCTCAAGAATGCCGCTCATCATCTCGACCACCGACACGTCAAAGGTCCCGCCGCCCAGGTCGTAAACCAGCACGTGACCGTCTTTGTTGCTGTGAGCCAGGCCGAAAGCGAGGGCCGCAGCCGTGGGCTCGTTAATGATCCGTTCCACAATAAACCCGGCCAGTTCCCCCGCCTGCTTCGTCGCCCGGCGCTGCTCGTCGGTGAAATAGGCGGGGACCGTAATGACTGCTTCCTTTTCACCCTCTCCGAATGTTGCGTCACAATAGCTTTTTAGTTCTTTCAAGATCAGAGCGGAAATTTCCTGGGGCAGCAGTTTCCGCCCCCCGACCGGAATGCGCTCGCCCGAGCCCATTTTCCGCTTGACTGCGGCCACGGTGCGGTCGGGCATGGCGACCAGGGCGGCGCGGGCGTCCTCCCCGACGATGATATTACCTTTCATGTCGATTAACACCACTGACGGGATAATCCGCTTCCCCTGCGGCGACGGTATGACAACCGGCTTGCCGCGATTAATGTATGCCGCGGCCGAGTTGGTGGTTCCCAGGTCTATTCCCACGACCGGACGCAAGGTCCCCTGCTTGTTTTGATCACTACCGCTCATCCAAAACTTTCTCCTTTCTGGTGATGACCTGCGCCTTTCGCAATAAACGCCCGTCTTTGTAGGCAAACCCCCGCTTCACCACTTCTACTACTTCATACGGTACCAAGGACCTGACATTTTCGCCACCTGACGCTCCGTCATCAGGTAAATCGCAGTCAACTGTGCCGATTGCTTCCGCAAGCTGCGGATTGAAACTGCGTCCCAGGATGTCCAATTCGCCGATGCCGGTCTCCCTGAGAGCCGTTAGAATTTGCCCTGCCCACTGATTTAACAAATGCCGCCACACTTCCTGCCCTTCACCCTGCAAACGGGAAGAAACAAGATCGATGTCGTCCAGTAGGTGAATAAAAACTTCTACCAGAAAATTGTTCTGCAGTTCCAGTGCTTTATAGTTCGCCTCGTTCATATCGTAGATGTCCTGCCGGCGCCGCAAGTCATCCACCCCGGCATCCAGCCGCTCCAGTTTGCCCAGCATGTCCTGGCCTGTTTTATACTGCAGGCGTGCAACCTTGCTCACTTGCGCCGCAATCCCGGTTACCTGTTCGCTGTTCCCCTTCATTACTTCACTGAAATGGTTCAACAAATCTATAACTTGGGATTGTTGTTCTCGCAATTGTTCTAATGCGGTTTGTACATCAGATTTTCCTTTCAGCCAAAATCTCCAAAACATTCCTTTTCTCCTCGACGATATAAGTAGTAGATACCCATGGACACTTCGATTATTATTTACACCGATTAACACCGTTAAGTATTTACTATTCGACAGATACCATTAATATCCTCTACTCACATACATATATAAAAGCTTGCCCGCTTGATATTCAGAACAAAACGGATATAAATAAAGATGACTATAAAGTTAGTCCAGTATGGCGTTGCGCTTACCTATAGGGCGATTTTGAGCCTTAATTCAAAGAGCGAGTGAGTGCTCGGAATAGCGAGGGAACTGTTTGAGCGAGTGAAGCGAGCGAGTTTGACCGAGCCCGAGGGCGAACGAGCTCAAACGATTTTAAAGGGCGAACATGAGCCTGTTGGTAAGCGCAACGCCATACACCTGAGCAATCTTGATAAACATATAAATAAAAGACACCGGTGTTGATCCGGTTGTCCGGTGTATGCCCCAGGGAAAAATCAATCCCGAAAATATTATTACAACATCAGAACCACATGATGGGCCTGCCCGTCGTCGCGCAGTTTAACGTAAGGACCATCCTTCAAGTCTTGCTCCTGAAGCGTGACTTCCCGCCCGTCAATTTGTAGAGCGGCAGCCCCGCCGGTTCGGCGCGGCGGATTTTTAACCGTAATCAGGTAGCGCGCGCTGCCGAAACGGTAGCTGACGGAAAACTCCGGCCATTCGCATGGAATGCACGGGCTAATGTAAAGCCGCTTTCCACGGCGGCGCAGGCCGAGGATCCACTCAACTCCGGCCTGATACATCCACCCCGCCGCGCCGGTGTACCACGTCCAGCCGGCGCGTCCCTGGTGCGGCTCTGCAGTGTAGACGTCCGCCGCCATCACGTAGGGTTCACCGCCATACTGCCGTACTTCACTGGGCGTGCGGGTGTGATTGAGAGGATTCAACAGCTGGAACAATTCAAAGGCCTTTTCTCCGTTGCCGAGCCGGCACCAGGCGATAATGCTCCAGATGACCCCATGGATATACTGAGCTCCGTTCTCCCGGACTCCGGGCGGATAGCCCTGAATATAGCCGGGACTCGGTTCCGTGCGGTCAAAAGGCGGCGTCAACAGGCGCGCGACGGAAAGATCCCGGTCCACCAGTTCGCGGTCGAATGACTGCATCGCCTGCAGCGCCTTCTCTTGCGGCGCCGCTCCGGAGATGACCGGCCACGACTGGGTGATGGCGTCAATCCGGCATTCCTCATTGTAAATAGAACCCAGCCAAAGGCCTTCGTCGGTGAAGGCCCGCCGGTACCACTGCCCGTCCCAGGCGTGCTCGTCAAGAGAGGAGGCCAGCTGTTCCCGGACATCCCGGTAGCGTCCCGTCCGCTCAACGTCGCCGCGCCGCCGGCACAAATCCGTGAACCGTTCCAGCACGTCACAGAGGAACCAGCCCAGCCACACGCTCTCACCGCGGCCCGCGGCGCCCACACGGCTCATACCGTCGTTCCAGTCGCCGGTTCCCATCAGCGGCAGCCCGTGTTCACCGAAGCGCTGCAGGGCCCTGTCGACGGCCCGCAGGCAGTGCTCGAAAACGGTGCCGCTTTGGGTGGAGATCCGGGTCGGCTCGTATCGTTCATGCTCACCCTCCGGCAAGGGTTCACTGTGCAGAAACGGCGCCGTCTCGTCAAGGATACTGTCGTCCCCCGTATGTTCCACATACCGTCCGACGGCATAGGGCAGCCACAGAAAATCGTCGGAGATATGCGTGCGGATGCCGCGCTGCGTCTCTTCATGCCACCAGTGCTGTACGTCGCCTTCCTCATATTGATGCGCGGCGTGCAGCAAAATTTGCGCCCGCGTAAAGTCGGGACGGGAGTGCAGGAGCGCCAGGGCGTCTTGTAATTGATCGCGAAAGCCGTACGCGCCTCCCGCCTGGTAGAAAGCGGACCGCGCCCATATCCTGCAGCCGAGGGCCTGGTACAAGAGCCAGCCGTTCAAGAGTAAATCCATCTCCGGGCAGGGCGTGGAAACCGAGACCTGGTCCAGAACACCATCCCAGAATTCCCTTATCTGTTCAAAGGCCCGGTCGCAGGCACGGACCCGGCTGTATTTACGCGCCAGCCGCACGGCGGCGTCCCGGGAATGCCCGCAGCCCAGCAGGATGCAGACCGTCTGTCCGGCTCCGGGCTCCAGGGTTAGCTTCGCCTGCACCGCGCCGCAAGGGTCGTAAAAAGGCCCTGTTTTTCCCGACAGGCGCTCCCGTCCCATAGCCGCGGGATTTTCCATCGTGCCGTTGCGGCCGAGAAATTCATTGCGGTCCGCCGTCCAGGACAGAGCGTCCGGCTCTACGGCGTTCTGCTTCGCTGCGGATTCTGCCGCAACCGGCGGCCCGTCAGACGTTTCCGGCTGCGGATACACGCCCAAAAAGGCGTATGTATCGCGAAATACCTCCTGATAACTGTTGCGCGCCAGCATGACCCGGGCGGGCTCATCCCACTCCGTGACGATGAAAGAAGCGTTCTCCTGGCGCCGCACACCCAGCACCCATTCCGCGTAATAGGTGACGGAAAGGCGCCGCCGCCTGTCACTCCTGTTATGCAGCCGCAATTTGACCACCTTGACCGGGTCATCAAGCGGAACAAAGACGGTCATTTCTTGACTGATACCGTTTCTTTCGTGGCGAAAACAGGTGAACCCCCGGCCGTGGGTGACGGTGCAAGGCTGTTCTGCGTGTGCGGCAGGCGAGACGGGAGAACCGTCCCCCTGTCTTGCCTGGCCGGCAAAGGGCGCGGCGGACCATAGTTCGCCGCTCTCTTCGTCCCGCAGGTAACATACTTCACCCGGCGGGTCCAGCACAGGATCGTTGGACCACGGAGTCAGTTTGCACTCACGGCTGTTGCGCCACCAGGTGTAACCCGTGCCCAGTTCGGAGACAAGGCAGCCGAAGCGCGGGTTGGCGATGACGTTGATCCACGGCGCCGGCAGATAATTGCCGCTTTTGAGCACAATCCGGTACTCCCGTCCCTCCGGCGAAAATCCTCCCCAACCGTTGAAGAAAACCAGCCGGCCCGCATCCTCCGGCGCAAGCGCGGTGAACCTGTTTAACGGCGCTGCCGGCCTGAGGGGAGCCGGGAGGACGGTATCCCGGCGGGGCAGCCTGGTTTGCGCCCTGAGGCTGGGACCGTCCGCCCGCAGCACAACCCGGGCTGAGGCCAGCAGCAGAGTCCTGTCCTCCTCCGGCAGCTGGCCGGCATTGACGATAAAGACGCCGCCGGGGCCTGCGCCATGCCGGTCAACGGCTTGTTCCACCGCCCGCCGCAGCGCTTCCTGCAGATCCTGCTGGTAACCGCCCGCCGATTCGTTCAGGACGACCAGGTCGAAAAGCAGCCCCAGGCGGCGTAAATATTCGTGCCCGGTCAGCAGTTTGACCACAAACTGCAGATTGGCCCGGTTTTCGATCCTTACCAGCACAACCGGCACGTCCCCGGAGACTCCGTACGCCCAGAGGCCGGACTGTCCTTTCTTATTGGCGGTGATACTGAGCTCGCGCTCCTGCCGCAGCGGCGGAGTGTACAGCACCCGGCCGGCAAAAGTTTGGAAAGCCGTCGCATCGTTTGCAGTCAGGTGCAGATGCCTAAGTTCGATTTGACTGCGGTTCCATGCCAGTTGAAATGTCCGTTCCACCACCAGGTCCCCCGTGAAACGGCCGACGATGTCCACCGCTTCTTCCCTCGTACCTGCCACGGCAGTGACGGCGAACAACTGAGCCTGTTCACCAGGCTCGATGCTCAGCCGCCTCCGCATGATCAAGGCGGGGTCGGCCACGGAACCCACCGTGCCGCGCAGGCGGGAACGGATCCCCTGGGGCCGGGAGAGCGTATGGCCCCGGCCGATAAAGCCGGCCCGGTCGGTCTCGTATTCCACCGGCCCGAGTGTTCGGCCTGTAACCTTAAGCGAATGCGCCGCCCATAGCGGTTTCTCGTCTTCCCGGCGGGGCCCGCGCCGGGCCAGCAGGCATTGGGCATCCTCCGCGTATTCCGTTTTGATGAACAATTTGCTGAAGGCAGGGTGCGCGTCGTCGGCGTTTGTGTGCGCCAGGGCCAGCTCAAGAAACGTTGTGACTTCAATGAGCCGCGCTTCATTCCCCGCGTTGGTGAGCGTCAGCCGGCGTACTTCCGCGTTCCATTCCGGAGACACGCAGATTTCCAGGCTCGTCTGCACGTCTCCGTCCACACGCATAAAGGTGGCCCGGTCAAGGGAGAACCGCACCCGTTGTTCGGAAGACGGAACACGGCACGGCTGAAACGACGGCGACCATACCGCATCGCGGGTAACGTCACGGATATAAATGTAGCTCCCCCAATTGTCCAGCACCGGATCCTCCCGCCAGCGCGAGACGGCCAGGCCTTCGTACCGGCTGAACCCGCTGCCGCTGTTGGTCACCATAGTCATAAATGTCCCGTTGGAAAGGACGCATACCTCGGGTGCGGGCGTGTCCACATTGAGGTATTCGCGCAGGGCGCCGGTCACCGCCGTCCTCGTAAAAGGCGCATGCGCGCGTGCAAAGGCGGGATGTTTAATGATTTTCGGCCGCGGGGGAACACGCTCCTGCAGCAGCAGTTCCGCCGCCCGTACGCGCCTGTCACGGTGAAAGCGCTCGCTTATTTTTTCCGGCGCCAGCAGGTTGGCCAGGGCGAGCAGGCTCATTCCCTGGTGATGGGCCATAAAACTCCGGACGACCATGCCGGTCTGATCCTTCGGCAGCCGCTCGGAGGTGAAATCGATGGCTTCGTAATAGCCGTATTTTCCCCGTGCGCCCAGTTCCTCCAATTTGCGCAGATCCTCCAGCCCCTGACGCCTGGCCAAGGGTAAAGCCAGGATTGTGGCGTACGGCGCCACAACCAGGTCTTGCTCCAGGCCCCGCTTGAATCCCAGGCCGGGAACACCAAAGGCCCTGTATTGATAGTTCATCTTATAATCAAAGGCATAATAGCCGGACTCGGAGATGCCGAAGGGGACTCCCCTTTGATGAGCGTACTCGATTTGCCGCCTGACAACCGCACGGTAGGTGCTGTCCCAGACGGTGTTCCGGTAGGTGCGCGTAAATAGCCGGGGCATCAAATATTCAAACATTGTCCCGGACCATGAGAGCAGGGTGACCCGCCGCCCTACCCTGGTCATGGTTCGCCCCAGGGCGTGCCAGTGCGACACAGACACATGGCCGAGGGCGATGGCTATAAAGCTTGCCAGCCTTGCCTCTGACGCCATCAGGTCGTACAGGATCGGATCAGGCTCACGCAGTGCGGCGCGGTAGCCCAGGTGGAATAATTTGGTCTTGTGGTCGTAAAGGGATCGAAAGTCCGTCCCGTTAATCAGCGCCTCCAGGCGGGCGATCAGACTTTGCCCGCGTAAAAGCCAATCATCTTTCAGTGCGGGTGTCAACTCCCCGGCGAAGGCAACATACAAATCTTCCGCCGCTTTACCACGATCCTGATCAGAACCCGGCTGTCCGTCACCTTCAATGCCCGAATTGAGCCACTCCACCAGCCCCTCTTTGACTGTCATCAAACAGCCGGCGAAGTTGCCGGAATCCACCGTCGACACGTACAGCGAAGGCAGTGGTTCGAGGGTGACCGTGTCGTACCAGTTGTAGAGATGGCCTTTCCATTTGTCCAGTCGCTCAACCGTACTAATGGTGCGCTCCAAACGCTCAATCAAGCCGCGCGTATCGATGAACCCGAAATCCCGCGCGGCCAGCGCGCAGGCGAGATAAAGCCCGATGTTGGTGGGCGAAGTGCGGTGGGCGACCCCGTTGGGCGGATCGATTTGAACGTTGTCAGGCGGCAGCCAATGATCTTTTTCAGTAACGTAGTCCTCGAAAAACGCCCAAATCTGTTCCGACAGCTTGCGCAACTCCGCCCCCTCAGCCGCCGTCAGCGGACGCTCGGGCCGCTGCACGGGTTGGTCCAGCCAGCGGACTACAAGGGGAGCGACAGCCCATGTGGCGCAAAGAGCCAGACCTGTCCACCGCAACTCCGGAACGGTACTGGCCGCCGCTGCCCACGCAAAGAGGAACACCAGCGCGTAACCTCCGTACATACCCGGCAGCGCAGGGCGGCGCCCGCCCCGGTTGCGTCGTTCAACTTCCGCAGCGCTGACCCATTCCAGCAAATGGCGTTTTGACACAAACAAGCGGTATAGGGTCCTGGCGATTGCGTCCAGCAACAGCGCGCTTTGAAAGGGCAGTGCCATTGTGAGCACCAAGACTTGCCCGGCTGTAGCCAGCAGGCTCCGTGGACGCCAAACTGTCCGCCTGATCGCCGCCAATTGGCGGATCAGCGGCAAAAACAAAGTGGCGAACCCGAAAGCAAGCCATCGCCCGGGTGAGCCGGGCAAGACGGTCAGACCAAGCAGCAGTATGACAAACAGCGCCGGCGGCAGCAAACTGCGGCGCAGATTGTCGATCATCTGCCAGCGGCTTAAGGGGGATAAATCAACCGACAAAAGCGTTCCCCACCGGTCGCGGACACGGTGAAACAGCCACGGGAGCAACTGCCAGTCCCCGCGCACCCAGCGGTGCATTCTCGTCTGATAAGCGCTGAACGTAGACGGGTGCTCATCGATTAATTCGATGTCCGACAGCAGACCCGCGCGTAAAAATCCGCCTTCCAGCAAGTCGTGACTGAGCACTAGGTTTTCCGGAATACGTTCACACAAAACTTTCGCAAATGTATCGACATCAAATATACCCTTCCCCGTAAAAATGCCCTGTCCCAACCCGTCCTGGTAAGGATCGGAGGCGGCGAAGGTGTACGGGTCGGTTCCCGGATCCGCCGACCATAAATAAGCGAATCGCGAACGCAAGGCCGCCCCGTGGCTGATGCCGATACGCGGCTGCAGCACGCCGTATCCCTCGACGACCCGTGTCCGGGTACGGTTTAACCGTGGCCGGTTGTAGGGTAGATGCAGGGTGCCGATCATCCGCTGCGCGCTTCCCAGCGGCAGTTGCGTATCCGCGTCAAGGGTAATGACGTAACGGATGCGCGGCAGGATAGACTCGTCCCCGACTACGCAGTCGTAAGTGGTATCAGTCCGTCCTTTGAGCAGCTCGACAAATTCCACCAATTTGCCCCGCTTGCGCTCCCAACCCATCCATACCCCCTCGGACGGGTTCCACAACCTGCGGCGCTGAAAGAGGTGAAAAGTGCTCACGCCAGGGATGGAATACCTGCAGTTTAACTCCTCGATGCTCGCGCGGGCGGCTGCAAGAACGTCGGCATCCTCCGGCAGTTTCTCCGCGTCTGCGTCAACAAGATCACCCAGGAGAGCGAAGTGAATATTCGGGTCGCGGTTGGCCAGGTAATGCAGTTCCAGCCGGGCCGCCAATTCCCGCACCTCTTGGGCTGTGGACCAGATGACCGGAATGACCACCATGGTGGCCGCCTCAGGCGGAATCCCGCGTGAGAAATCGTATCTCAACAGCGGCCGCGGCCGCCTGGCGCACTCGATCAGCCAGTGTGCCGCCGTGACGGCCCATTCGCTGGCGGGCAAGGACAGCGCGAGTAAAGTTATCGCCCACCGGGCAGTGCTGAAGTCCGCGCCGCCGGCGATCCACACGGCGAATCCGAACAGGGCGGCCGCGAACAATCCTGTGAGGACGGCGAAATACGCGCCGGTGGCACGGCGCAAAATTACTATTTCCGGCAGATACCGGGGGGTGCCGCACATTTTCAGCGCGTGCCGCAGCTCCTTGACCCCGTCCGGCTCCAGCAGGTAGTAAGGGGCGAACGCCCGGCGCGGCAGTTCCTCAATTGGGGACATCTTTGAATCTGCCGGAACGCCGGCGGACTCGCCGGCTTTAGCGAGTTCCGCGCGTGCCCGCTCGTATTCCTTCGCCGCCAGTTCCACGGCCTGCTGAGCCACCAGATTTTCCGGCACACGCAGGCGGCGGGCCAATTGCTCAACGCGCTTGCGCAGCACGTCGCGGCTTGAAAAATCAAGCAGCGGGTAGACGCCCGCGCTTTCTTCCCGCAGCGTGTGCTCAACCATGCAGATCTGCTCGAACCGGTCATGCCAGTGCATGCGCGAAATTTTGCGCAGGCCTTCGATGAGGTTACCTGTGGTCACTTGATAGACGGCCTGAAGCTGATACTCGTAGGAGACGATTCGATCAAGGCTCTCAGGGCCGTTTTCCAGCTTGCACATCAGCCATTCCCGCACGGCCGCCGAATCGTCCGCCCACTCGCGCAGGCGCCTGACCAGGTGAACGATCAGCGGCCCGGAGAGCGGCATATCCTGGCCCGCTTCTTCCAGGGCGGCCTTCAGGACATCCGGACTTAGCTTCGACGGCTCCATCCGCGCCAATAACCGTTCGACTAACGTACACGCCTCTCGCCGTTCGCGGACCAGTTCCATCACTTCGGCCAGACGCCGGATCAGGGCGATGCGCAGGATCAGCGGGATCGCCCAGGCCTCGGCAATGGTCAAAACCGATACTTCCTGGTAAAAATTAACATAAGAAACCAGCAAGTCCTCATCCAGGTTTCCGTCCGCATGTTTGAGGTAATCGGCGCAAATTGACAGCACCCTCGGCTTGCCGGTCTTGCGCAAGCCGGGCAAATCCCGCAAGAAGGCGCCGGAAAGCTGGTGCCTTACCACCAGCACCTGTTCTTCGATGAACTCGGCATTATCCAGCAGCCATTCTTCCGCCGGTTGCGAACAGCTTGCACAGCCGTCCCGCAGGGAGCGAATGAATGCGCGTAAATTCTCGACGTCCGCATAAAACTCCCGCCATAGACGCCTTGACGGCCGGCGTCTCATGTAAGAGTCGTGTGTCAGCGCCAGTTCATGAGCTTTTTGTCGGAGTTGTTCATTATTTAGAATCATAGTCCCCCTGAAGAAAACCAGAGGTTTTAAAATGTGGTTTAGTGATTTATTACCATGCGATACTATGTATCGGGAACAATTAAAATATTCCCCTTTTGGATAGCAATTATTTATTATGATTAAAAAAGGCAGCCTCCCCGGCTGTTCTCTTACCGGCTATCGGAGGTCTGCCTTTTTTTATATGGTTATCAAGATTGCTCAGGTGTATGGCGTGGCGCTTACCAACGGGCTCATGTTCGCCCCACCTAATCGGGGACATTCCTCCGGCCCCAAAGATAGGCCCGTTAGGGAGGTGTGTCCCCTTTCCTCAGCCATGAGCTCATTCGCCCTCGGGCTCGGTCAAACTCGCTCGCTTCACTCGCTCAAACAGAAACAGTTCCCTCGCTGTTCCGAGGGCTCACTCGCTCTTTGAATAAAGGCTCAAAATCGCCCTTTGGTTAAGCGCCACGTCATACAGAGCTAACTTTATAGTCATGTCAAATAATATAAGCGGTCAAATATTCATATCACTCTGACTATGTTTTGTAAAGGTCTCCGGGCGGCGCGGCGCGGCTTTTCCCCGGCATGGCCCACCGGAAGCAGGGCAACCGGTATATGATGCGCCCCGGCCCCGATAGCGTCCTTGACTTCCTTGTCGCGGAAGGCGCCGACCCAGGTGGTGGCAAGGTTGAGCGAAGCGGCGGCCAGCATCGCGTAGGTACAGGCAATGGTCGCGTCCTGTATGGAGTAAAGTCTCGTCCCCCGTTCACCGTACACTTTCGCCGAGTTTAGGGGTAGGGCGAGAAAAACCAGCACGACGGGGGCTTCGGCCACAAAGCCTTGCCCCAGGGCGGCGGAGGCCAGCATTTGTTTTGTTTGCGGCTCCTTGACTATGACAATTTCATAGGCCTGCAGGTTGCCGGCCGAGGGGGCCGTTAACACGGCCTCCAGTATTTGCTTCAAGGCTTCGTCCGGGACCGGTTCCGCGGTGAATTTCCGAATGGACCGCCTTCTCCTGCACAGTTCCAAAAATTCATTGATCATTATCCATCCCACTCTTTTTTAAAAATTTTTTGTGAAATTATAGTATAATATGGTAAACATTATGGTATACTATATATGTTTGGGTATATTTATCTTTGAAGAATATTTTAATAATTAATGTAATACGATCGCTTTGATAATATCATTGCTAGTTTCACATAAGCACTTACCGCATAGTGCTTATTTGGTAGTTTTTTGTTTGCGATTAATTTTTTGAAAGGAGGTTATTGTAATTTTTTGTTAACATAAGAGGAGGGGGATGTTTATGGTCCTTGAAGATAAAGAAGAATCATTGTTCAAAAAACTAATCGAAGTGAGAGATAGAGAAAGCACTAAAGAATTTTTGGATTGGAGATTAAAGAATAATAGTAATGAAACTGACGTTGACGCATGGAAAGAAGGTATCAAAAAATTTGTAGCAACTAATGGTGCTTTAATTATTGATGGGGTGTTAAATATTGGGAAAAACGGAAAATATAGATGATATTTTAAGAGCTTTGGTTACAGGTTATTATTCTCTACTAGATTTGTTCGGTTTATCAGAAGAAGATATCGTGATTGACCTGGAAAAAGCTAATGAAGTTATTGAAAGGTACTGGAGGGATGTAGATAGGCTAAAAAGGTTTCATAAAATACAATCAATTGATTGTCATAAAATAGCTGGTTATTTAACCTATTGGATATGTAAGATAAAACCATTGCAAACTAAAGACACCTATAGTATAGAGTCGAATGCTATCAGAGAAGCTAATGAACTGTTAGCCTTAATCGTTGCTGTCGGAAGAATAAATTGTTCTAAGATGTATGAAGGCAAAGAAGTATTGCTGAGAAGTGAATTCCTGGAATCTTTTCTTTATACGTTAAGGTATAGGCCGCTAAATGGTGATCTGCTGTCTCTTATTTATTATTTTGTTGATAAATTTAGCTAAAAGCGTTGGCCCTTTTATGGGCTTTTTTATTTTCAATATATTCCTTTAGCGCCTCCTTAATAGGCTTTGGATCTTTGCTGAAAACTTGTTTTTTGAGATCTTCCAATAATTCTATGGGAAATTGTCTGTTTGAAATATATCGATTAATAGTGCTACTAATTTCAATTTTATTATTAAAAGAGAGCAATCCATTAGTCGATTCAGCCAATATTTTATTAATTCTATTTAATTGCTCTTCTAATTTATCTCTTATCATTTTTTCAAATAGTGATTTATAGTTATTGGAATTATCTGAAAATACTAGCTGAATATAAATTGTTTTGTTGCTTACATATATTTTTTGTGTATAATAATGTTTAAACCAATGGATCTTACTCAGATTAGACAGGTTGATTTGTTCTAGTAAAGTCATATCAACCCTATTCCTTGTCAGGTCTAATTCATCTGCAAACATTAAAAGAGATGTTAAAAATTTACCTCTAATATCTCTATTTTTTATTGTATTATATTCTTTGGATTGGAATAGATTTATTACTTCATCATAATAATCGGTTGAATGACCTTTTGAAATTAGTGCAATGTAAGGTATGTAATCAACATCAATTTTAGGCAAATGAATTTCATCTCTATTAATGGATTCTATAACGCTTCTCATTATTATATTGAAACTTTCTTCTGCATGTTTTTTTCTTATATAATTATAATGTTGTGTGGTCAGTTGATCAATTGATATATTATTATCTATTTTTAAGCTCTGCATGCCTATATCATGCAAATATGCTGATGATAGTAAAATAAATAACTCATGCTCATTAAGAAATTCTTTTTCATAGGGTTCTAAAGGTTTTAATATCTGTCCTAATATGTATATGACCTCCTCGGAATGTTTATAGTCATGATTTGTAAACCATATCATAAGTTTCTGTCTCCATAATTCTTTACAAAAAATTTGTATTTTTAGCAAATCCTCAAACAGGCTGGGAAAAGCCTTTATCTTTGAAAATAAAAAATCAAGCATATGGGGGCACCTCTTATAAAAATACATGGATTTAATTCTATATTTTTCTAAATTTTACCAAAATTAAAAAAATCCTTCTCAACCTCAAAAAATTTTTTGTTTAATATTCGTAGCGTTATATTTCCTCTTTGTCTTGACGGCAATGACTAGATAAGATCATTTTCTCTTTTGCCTTTACAAGCGAAACGATAATATCATTTACTGGTGTACTTACACCGTATTTCTTCCCCATTTCCACTACGGCGCCGTTTAACGCGTCTATTTCCGTCCTCCTGCCTCTCTGGATGTCCTGAAGCATCGACGGGTGGTGTGAAGCGGTGGCAGGTATTAATTTTTCATAGAAATCCTTTATATAAGCCTCGGGATTGGGCCATAGGACCTCCTGCCCGGTTTTCTCCAGTAGATCAAAAATCTCCCTGATAACGCTTTCCATTAACCTCCTTGAATACTCCACTTCCGCCAACTTCCCGTAATTCACCTCAAGGATAGCTCCCATGGAATTCAAAGCTGAATTATAAATTATTTTACCCCATATATACTTCATTACGTGTTTCGAAAACCTGGTAGGGATCCCCGCCTCCCTGAAGACACTTGCAAACTTCTCCATCTTGTATTGGTCGATTAGGTTTTTCGGTGATCCTAGAATAACGTCATCGGCTATGACTGTTACTTTAGACGTTCCGGGTCCGGTTGTTTCCGCGCCGAAGATCACCCGTCCAAGGATCAACCGGTTCTCGGGTATATGTTTGGCTGCTGCTTCAAAATTACCATAGCCGTTTTGAGCAAGAACTACATATGTGTCAGGTGAGAGGATACCGGCTATCTCCGCTGCTGCTTTTTCCGTGTCGTATGATTTAACTGTGACTATAACAAGGTCAAGATTGGAGTCGCTGATTTTATCCACACCGGTTACTACTTCATCCAACATGGCGTGATGCTCTCCCCAGATTCCAGTAACCCGCACGCCCTTCTCCCAAACTGCTTCTTGGACAGGCTTTCTCGAGAGGCCGGTTACCTTGTGTCCTTTTTCCTTTAAGAGACATGCGTAGACAGTGCCGAGGGCGCCAAGTCCAAAGATTAGTATATTCATCCTTGCTCTCCTTAATTTTTAGTATAAAGCTCCATCAAAGGTCCCGTTAGGATTAATTACCGTTTAAATATTATTGTGGCAAACAGATTACATTAGTATATTTTAGCACAAATACGGTAATCCCACATTCAAAATATTTAAAAGCCGCCCGGAGAGAAAGGCGGCTTTTAATGCAGGCTGAGGTGGTGGTCTTTGATCCTGCATTTAATAATTTATACGCAGGTAACACATAAATTTAGGGGTGCATATTATATAAAAAACAATAGAGGAGTGACTCATTAATGGCGTTTGGTACTGGTGGAGTTGCTGGCGGTGCTTGTACCCCAGGTTTTGGTAATTGGGGGTTCATTATCTTCCTGATTTTTATCCTGCTCATCTTTGGTGTGGGCATCTGTGGCTGTATTTAATGCAGTAATAACCCATGCAAGTCTTATGCTGCATTATAACCACCGGTTTTTTTTGCCGGTGGTTATAACCTTTTATGGTTATCAAGATTACTCAGGTGTATGGCGTGGCGCTTACCAGAGGGCTCATGTTTACAGTGGCTCTCGCTATTGTCGTCCTCAAAATCGCCCTCTAGTTAAGCGCCACGTCATACTGAGCTAACTTTATTATCGTGTAATTCTTTGTAGCAAAGTGTTTTTTGGCCCTGTTAATTAAATTTGTTTATGGCAAAGCATATGATTATAAAATATTTAAATTAATGCAATAGAGGTATTATATATAGTTATTTTGAATATTAACATTATGAAATAATCAGTGGTTTAATAAGAGAATATTGCAGGAGGACGAGAAATGAAAAAAAGAACGTTGTTTTTTATAGCCGTGATAGTAATAATTGCTGTTTTTTTGTCTGCCGCGGCATGCACAAACAGCAGCACTCAAAACACTGCCGGGCAGGCGGAGAGAGTATTGAGAATTGATGAAGAGAATCTTGGTTATCCATCGGTTTACACAGTATCATCAAGAGGCAGAGGCTATCTACTGATGAGTTTTATTTTTGACACTTTGACCTGGAAGGATGAAAACGGGATTATTCCTTTGTTGGCGGAAAAATGGGATGTTTCTTCAGACCAGAAGGTTTGGACTTTTCACCTTGTGAAAAACGCTAAATTCACAGACGGCAAGCCCCTGACCGCGGCGGATGTAAAATTTTCTTTTGATTACCTTAAAGCTCACCCTTATCCGTGGGTATATCTAAATATGATAGACGAAGTCAAAGCGCTGGACGATTACACGGTAGAAATTTCTCTGAAACAGGTTTACGCCCCTTTTATTACCGATGTGGCCGGCAATGTCCCGATTATGCCGAAACATATCTGGGAAAATGTAAAAGAGCCTGAGAAGTTTAATACGCCGGAAGCGGTAATAGGCTCAGGCCCGCTTAAGCTTGCAAAATATGATAAAGATAGTGGGACTTACATATATGAGGCGAATAAGGATTATTTCCAAGGCCGGCCGGTGATCGACAAGCTTATCCTTAGTGCTAATCAAAACTCTATGCAAGCACTGGAAAATGGGGAATTAGATGCCGCGTTGAGGCTTAAATATGGGGAAGCGTTAAAACTTAAAGAGGGAGGTAAGTTTAAAGTCATCGAGGGTCCGGGCCTTTGGGTGGCCAGGGTATATTTTAATTTTGACATCCCTGAGTTTAACCAGCGTGCATTCAGACAGGCGCTGTATTATGCCTTAAACCGGCAGGAAATTGTGGACAAGGCCACCAGAAACAGCACTTTGATTGGCAACCCGGGCCATATCCACCCGGATTCTGAATGGTACTTTAAAGATGTCAAGCAATATGAGTTCGATCCCGAAAAGGCCGAACAGCTTTTAGAAGACACAGGTATCAAGGATGCCGACGCGGATGGCATCAGAGATTATAATGGAAAACCATTGGAATATGAGTTTCTGGTAACCGATGATAAAGTGAACGAAGCGGAAATGATTAAGAATTACCTTGCCGCCATCGGTATAAAAATCAATGTCAAATCAATGGATCAGGCAAGCGTGGATTCATTGATCAAAGAAGGAAAATTCCAGCTGGCTCTTAGCGGCCACGGCTCGTTCGGCGGGGACCCGGTTTTACTGGCCAGATTTGCTTCGAAAAAAGTGACGGTGGGTTCAACTCCCACGGTTACGGCACAGGGCGGGCGGAACTGGTCCAATGAAAGATTCGATCAGCTTTTCGCGGAGCAACTTGCACAAACGGATAAAACTAAACGTTACGAGCAGGTCGCTGAACTCCAGAAAATTATCGCTGAAGAACTCCCGACCCTGACCCTGTATTACAAAAAGATAATCCTCGCATACAACCAAAATAAATTTGACGGCTGGTTCTTTACCAAAGACGGGGTAGCGATTGCCGTACCCACTGTGGAAAACAAACTTGTGTTTATTCGGGGGCAATGGAAATAAGATACGGCGGGTTTATGAAAAGAGTGTTAAAAAGTTTATTATATGTAAGTCTCATTGCTTTGCTTAGTTTCGCGCTTCCCAGGTTGATCCCGGGAAGTCCTTTATTTATTTCAGATTCTGATCTTCACGTCCTGAATTCAGCGCTGCCTGCAGAAACGTTCAATAGCTTTAAAGAATATTACGCGCCTGATAAACCAGTTATAGAGCAGTTGGCCATATATATAAGAAATCTTATCCATTTCGATTTGGGGAGTTCTTTTTACTACAAAATGCCTGTGGCTGAAATAATCGCCGGGCGTATCGGGTGGACTTTATTCTTATCTTTCGTTTCCATCAGTATCTCATCCCTGCTTGGTATTCCGATGGGACTGAATACCGCGCGAAGCGGCGGCAAGATGGGAAAATACCTGTTGAGTTTTCTCATGGCTCTCCAGTCCATTCCGGTGTTTGTGCTGGCTATAGTTTTTCAGTTGCTTTTCTGTTTTGAGTTTCATCTATTCCCTTCAAGTGGAGCGTACACCTTGGGGATAAATGTCAACGCTGTTGATTTTAGCATTGATATAATTAAACATTCGGTTCTCCCTATTATCATTCTTGTTTTGGTTGAACTCCCCCCAATTTTCACGCTCACCTATAATGTGTGCTCCAGGACTAAAGAAGAGCCATATGTGGAGATGGCCCATTATTATAACATCAGCGACAGCTTGATTAAGTTTAAATATGTACTGAAAAACAGCCTGCCGGAGATATTGAGCAAAATGAACATACAATTTCTATATGCCATATCCGGGATTTTGTTTGTGGAAGTGGTTTTCTCCTACCCGGGGGGCGGAACGCTGCTAAAAGTCGCCGCATCGAGCAGGGACTATCCTTTGCTGCAAGGTATTTTACTGGTAACGGGATTTTACGGGGTTACGGTAAATTTCATATTTGAGATGATTATTAAAAAAGTAAACCCAAGGTTTTAAGATGAATAAGAAGATAACGAATAAAACAGCGTGGGCTGTGATCATGTCGATGGTATTTGTTGGAGTGTTTTACCCCCTTTTTTCACCATACAACGCAGCCGACTTCAGCTTTCAGCCATTAATGTCTCCTTCTCAAGCACACCCGCTGGGGACGGATGAGATGGGGCATGACATATTTTCTACGCTTCTGGCGGGGTTTCGAGTAACGCTGGGCATAGCTCTGGCGGCTGCCGTGATCTCAACTTTTATCGGTACGGTAATGGCGGTTATATGCGCTTATCATAAGAATTGGGTGGATTCGTTAATTGTTAAACTGACTGAGCTGTTTATTATTGTTCCTGAAATAGTTGTTCTGCTCTTTTTTGCCGCGCTTTCAAAACCCGAAGTATATAACACCATTTTTGCCATAGCGTTTTTTTCCTGGAGTAAAGTCGCAAGAATTATCAGGGCTAAATCCATAACCGTAATTGAAAAAGAAAAAATTCAATATACCCTCCTCCTGAAAGGAAGCCTCAGGGACGTCTTGGTCAAGATGTGGAGGGAATTATACCCCGCCGTGGCGACGATGTTTATTTTCCAGTGCAGCAAAGCGGCGGTTTATGAATCCACACTCGCCTTTTTTGGGATTGGTGATCCCCTGGCCAAGACATGGGGCAGGATGATTCGGACAGCGTTGAATTATGAAGGAATCTTTACTGACGGGACTTATTTGTGGTATCTGCTGCCGCCGGTCGCATGTATTTGTATTTTTGTCGTGGCTGTTTCCGTGCTGGCTTTTGATTTTGAGAGGGAATAGGCGGGGAGTAATGAAAGATGATTATGGAACTCAGGAAATTCAAGGTCAGATATGGTGATAATGCCACCTGGTTTAATTACCCCGATATTGAGTTGGAGAAAGGCGGTTGTTTTGTTCTCATGGGAAAAACAGGTTGTGGAAAGACCACTCTTTTAAACGCGCTGTTTAAACATTCTTTCTCCGGTGAAGTTGTCTATGAGAAAGCGAAAATTGTTGGAAATGACTGGAGTGAATGGGGCAAAAACAGGTATAAATTTATAAGCTACATGCCCCAGTATGCTCAAAGCGGCTTGAACCCCTCGCTCACTATCGGGGAGCAAATTGATCTGGTTAAACGGTGCTGCGGTGTTCGATCTGACGAGAGACAGCAGTCTTATTTTGAAGAGCTGGGACTCAGAAAAGAAATGACAAAACGTTATCCTTTTGAAATTAGCGGCGGAATGAAGCAAAGGATTGCGCTATTGATGGGTTTTATAAAAAAACCGCAACTCTTTGTCCTGGATGAGCCTTCATCGGCGCTGGATTATATTACCCTGCGAAAGACTGTGGACTTTCTTAAAAGAAGAAAAGAAGAAGGCTGCGCCATATTAATGGTATCGCATCACAGAGGGTTTGCGGCGGGGATAGCGGACAAGATGGCAGTGATGCGGGAGGTTTGATTCTCTAATGGATTTACTGTTGGAAGCCGTAGGGATAAACAAAGAATTCGCCGGTAACAACACAGTCTTAAAGAATGTAAGTCTAAAGGTAGAGAGTGGCAGTATTGTTGCTTTGATTGGAGACAGCGGAGGAGGCAAAACCACTCTTTGCAGGGTTTTTACAGGATTGGAAAACGTCAGTTCAGGAAAGGTGCTGTTTAAGGGAAAAGAGTTAGGGTGTCTGCGGAGGCGGAGTTTTGAAGAATGCGCTTCGATGCAGTATATTTTTCAGGACCCATACGCCGCTCTGGAGGAAGAGAGTACGGTTTACAGTGTTTTGCGGGAACCAGTTAGTTTGTGCCGCAAACGGAGAAGGGATTATATGTCGCCGGAAGATGCCTTGGATTGGGTCGGTCTCCCTGTGGAAACTTTCCTGAAAAGAAAAATAAAAACATTGAGCGGCGGTCAGCGTCAAAAAATCGGCATCGCGCGTGCTTTGATTACCCGCCCGGATCTAATTGTCGCCGATGAATGCACATCCATGCTCGACAGGCAATCTTCAGCGGAAATCGGCCATATCTTCAAACAGCTGAATCAGAAAATAGGACTCAGTTTTATCATTGTTACGCATGATATCCACTTTTTGTACCGGGTGGTTGATTATATCTATGTGCTTCACGAGGGGGTAATTGTTGAGGCGGGTCCGAAGGAGCGGATCCTGAATATTCCTTGCGCGGATTATACAAGGGAGTATATGGAAAGCATGCGGGAGATAGAAGGAGGGGGTTTACTTGAGCCGGATCGTTTATGTCAATCTTAGTGATGAAACAATAGAAGAAAAGGAATATAACCTGGAAAAAATTAATCATTACGGGCGTGGGTTGGCCGGCTATTTGACGCGTCAGTACGTGCCCCCCTGTACGGGGAGACACAGCCGTGAAAACTGCATCGTTTTGGCGGCGGGTCTTTTTCCCGGAACTTACGCTTCCAGCACTGGGCGGCTAGTTCTCGCGGCAAAACGGTCTTTTGACTCCGGTATTCAGTTTTTAAATTTAGCCGGGCCCTTTTCTCAAAAAATGGCGTCTTTGGATATTGCCGCGGTGGTAATTACAGGCGGAAATGACAAGGACGCCCCTGCGGTTGTAAGTATTTGTGAGAATGGAATTAAAATACAATACGTGCCTTATTTGAAAGAAAGAGAAGTATCGGAAACAATACGGTATATCCGGAGAAAACTTGGAATTGACAGCGCGGTGATCGGAATCGGTCCGGCAGGGGAACATTTGCTGCCGCTGGCCTCAGTCTTTACAACCTACCCTGAAGGAGTGCCGGTATATAACTGCGTACGGGGGGGAATGGGCGATATTTTCGGCTCAAAAGGATTAAAAGCGGTTGCTGTTACAACGAAAGCTCACTTCTTATCAAGAGTCTTCGATCCGGAAAAAATGAGGGACTCTTCTAAAAAACTGGCCAGGATCATTGTCGAACATCCTGTTTGCGGCGGAGCGCTTCCGGCCTTTGGATCAATTACGCTCATGAAAATGATGAAAAGCGGTAAACAGGAATTTGCCGGAATCAATGAGGCAATGGGAAAGAAGGGCGAAACGGAAAACGATGCCGGGAGCGGGCCGGCCTCCTCTTCTGTCAGAATTAACAGAACCTGCGCTCCTGGCTGTGTTATCGGATGTTTAAACCGGCATTCGAGGGGAAAGAAAAACTTCTTGAACTCTCCCGCCGATAATGAAGTGTTTGCGGCATTAAAGGAAGCTTTTGAGATACAGGACCAGGAATTTGCCTCAGCCTTCAACCGGGATGCTTTTGAACTGGGAATTGATTCTGTTGAGTTCGTTTTTACCTGCGCCTTGCTGTTTAGAATTATGAAAAGAAAGTCTGGTAAAGATGAATTGATGGAGGCTTTGGATGAAATCCGAAAATATACTCCACTCGGCAGAATTCTGGCCGGCGGGACAAGCGGGGTTTACCGTCTTTATCAGGACCAACCGGCGCTGGAGACGATGGTTACTCGTCCCTCCATTTTGGAAGAGAGCCGTTTTAATGTCAAGCTTCCGTTTAAGATCAGCGGATTTGAGGGCATGGATGATAAAGAATACCTCTATGCCGTCATGATCACATTTGGGAATCTGGGATTTTGCCTTTTTACCTCTTTTGCCCTAATAGAAAACAAAGAGGCGTGGGGATTGTTGTCTGAAATGTTTTATTGTAAAACCGGGATGCAAATTCATGAGCGCGACTTGATTGACTATAGCATTCAATGCTTAAAGGCGGAAGAGGAATATGAAATTGAAGCGAAGATACAGAGCGTCCAGAAAGGAATACCGGAATTTGTAAAAGTATTGTACAGGTACTTTGGCAAGGAAGTGGAAGATTGAGCGAAAGAATAAATCTTACTATCATTCCTATGGGACTGGCGGCTTTTTCCGCGGCGTTGGATAATAACGTGCTCAATATTTGCCTTCCCATTTTAGCAAACGAGTTCAATACGGATATCGGATCGGTTCAGTTTGTTTCTTCCGCCTATGTGTTTACTATCTGCGGCTTGCTTTTGTTTTTTGCCTATATATCGTCTGCCGCGGGGAGAAAATATATTTTCAGCGCGGGAGTCGGCGTTTTTACCGCCGGCAGTTTCGCGGCGGCCTTTTCCACCAGTGTCCCCTGTCTGATTCTTTTTAGAGTCATACAGGGAGCAGGAGCGGCCATGTTTATGGCCAACGGCATGGCGCTGATACATTCTCATTTTAGCGACAGTGTAAAAGGAAGAGCCTTTGGCGTCATGTTTACGGCAACAGCTGTTGCCAGTATCGTTGGGCCGGTCGCGGGCGGGATGATCGCAACGCACTGGGGATGGAGAACAATTTTTTTGATGATGGTCCCGTTAGGTGTTTTATCCGCTTTACTGGCTTTGGGTTTGCTGAAAAAGGAAAACAGAACTCCGATGAAATCTTTTGACGGTAAGGGTGCAGCCGGCAGTATATTCTTTGTACTATTATTTTTTATCAGTTTTTTATATCTGCAAAAAGGTGATATAAAGCTCTTTATTCTTTCCATTTTATGCTCGCTGGCAACACTTTATCTGTTTATAAGGTTCCAGAAAAAGGCCGGAAATCCCATCGTGAATATCGAAATATTTTCGCAAAAAGTGCTTTGGCGCGCCAATATACAGGCGGGTATTATTTTTTCGATTATGATCGGCGTCGGGGTCATTTTGCCTGTTTACATACACGACACGCTTCACTGTTCGGCGGCTTATTCCGGAATTATCCTGGCTTCTATGGCAGTCTCCATTTTTGCGCTTTCATATATCGGCGGGTATCTGGCTGACAAAGCAGGAACTTATAAAATTGTTTCCATAGGAATATTGCTTGTTTTTATCGGCATGTTGGTACTGGGTTGTTCCATCTATTTCAGCATGAAAGAGACTTTATTCCTTGGAAACATTTTGCTGGGCGCGGGAATCGGCTTCTTTAATCCGGCCAATAATAAAATAGTCATGCTGAGTGTACCTGTGAAATTCTCTGCGACAGCGGCAAGTATCAACGTCCTTTCGCGCAACGCGGGCATAGCTGTCGGTACAACAGTGGCGGGCTTAAGTTATGCCCTGCTAATAAAAATGGGTTGCGGCACAATAATGTCGGCCTTTTACAGTCTTTTTCTTTTTGTTATTCTAAGTGTAATTGTGCTAATCATTCACGCGCATGATGTTCACACAATCTTCACAGAAATAACACATAAAATTTAGATTATTTCCCATCAATAAATGTTAATATAAAACTAACAGGTGCACCGTGATAATAAAAAATGAAAGAAGGTGTTTTTTTGAAGTCAAAAAAATTGCGTATTGGAGCCATTCTGTTGGCCATGGTTATCGGTACCGTGGTTATCGCCGGTGTGTCCTTCGCCAGTTCAGACCAGTCAAACAACACCAGCGTATGTGACTTCTACCAGAGCTTTGTATCAAAGCTGGCGGCGAATCTTGGTTTGGAGCAGGACGAGGTAACGGCAGCCCTGGACGCTACTAAGAAGCAAGTACTTGAGGAGGCTGTTCAACAAGGTAAAATCACTCAGGAACAGGCCGATAAAATCTCTTCCCGTATAGAGAGAGGTTTTTGCGGCGGGTTTGGTTTCGTAAACGGCAACTTCAAGGGGAAGGGTAACTTTAAAGAGCAAGGTGATTTTAAAGGGTTTGGTTTTGGTAGAAAAAGCCGTAACCTTGATAATGTGGCGAACGCGCTGGGAATGACGACAGACGAACTTAACGCCGAGATACAGTCAGGCAAAAATATTAAGCAAATTGTCACCGAGCATGGTATGACTATGGAGGAATTTAAAGAAAAGATGCTTGAGCTGAAGAAAGCCGAAATTTCTCAAGCGGTTGCAGACGGCAAAATAACACAAGAACAGGCTGATAAATTCCTTCAAAGATTTGAAAAGTAACGGGATCAGGTCAAGCCCTCAACGATGTCAATCGGCGAGGGCTAAATAATTTACAGGACTAATAGTATTTATTCATTGCCGTGCAAGCGAAGGAAAGTTTCACGGAGAGGCCCTTTAAACATTCGAAGCTTTCCGGGCATATAATATAAAATACTTTTGAGCAAAAAAGAGAGCTGGTTTGGAAATGGATAAGGAGTTTTATACTTTTCGCGAATACATGAAAAAAGATGAATACCTTCTGACAGCTTCGATGGAAGATTACCTGGAAATGATTTACCGTTTGTCGAGGGATACGGGCTTTACAAGGATTAATGACCTTGCAGCCGCACTCAACGTACAGCCTCCCTCCGCTACTAAAATGGTTCAGAAACTGGCGAATTTAGGGGCGGTCAACTACGAGAAATACGGTATGATTTTGTTAAGCAAAAAGGGGGAAGAAATGGGCGGCGTCCTGCTGGAACGTCACCAGATAGTTGAGGATTTTTTAAATTTACTGGGTATTACCGAAGGGGTACTGGAAGAAACCGAAAAGATCGAACATACAATAAGTACCGGGACACTGCGGAGCATGGAGGATTTTGTGGAGTTCTTCAAAGACAGGCCATTTGTCATTGAAGAATTTGAACTTTACCGGAAAACGAAGAGTAGGACCGGTAAAATAGGATAGCGCTTAAACCAGTCCAAGAAGCCTGGCGGACTGTGCGACCAAAAAGCACACGAGACTGGAAATCCCCAGTGGAATCAGGACAGAAAGTACGGTCCATTTAATGCTGCCTGATTCCTTAAAAATGGTCCAGATAGTCGTGCCGCACGGGTAGTGCAGCAGGGAAAACAGCATTGTACAGACGGCTGTAAGCCAGGTCCAACCGTGTTCCACAACAAATAGCCGGTATAACGCCTCAATGCTGTCCAGTTCAAAAATGGAGCCCGAAGCCGTATAACTCATAATCAGGATGGGAAGAACAATTTCGTTTGCCGGCAGCCCCAACAAAAAGGCCATGAGAATATGACCGTCCATCCCGAGCATTTGCCCGAGGGGGTTGAGCCAGTTGGCACAATGCGCCAGTATGCTTGCGTTACCGGTATGAAGGTTGGCTAACAGCCATATGACTGCTCCCGCGGGTGCGGCGACACAAACAGCACGGCGAAGCACGAAAAGGGTGCGGTCGAAAATCGACCGGGTAAGGATACGGCCCACCTGGGGCTTCCGGTAAGGAGGCAGTTCCAGCGTGAAGGATGATGGAACACCCTTCAGCAGCGTTTTGGATAGAACCCGGGATACTGTCAGGGTCGTAGCGATGCCGGACAACACGATGCCCACAACAACAAGCGTGGCGCCGAAAAGGCCGGCTACCCCCAACACCAGCAGGCTTGAAAGAGCAATTAAAGTGGGATAACGTCCATTGCAGGGTACGAAGTTGTTTGTCAGCATGGCAATTAAACGCTCCCGGGGCGATTCGATAATTCGGCAGGAGATAACGCCTGCGGCGTTGCAGCCAAAGCCCATGCTCATGGTTAACGATTGCTTGCCGTGGGTACCTGCCTTTTTGAAGAGATTGTCAAGATTAAAAGCAACTCTCGGCAGGTATCCCATATCCTCCAGTATCGTAAAGCAAGGAAAGAAAATAGCCATCGGCGGCAGCATGACCGATACTACCCAGGCCAGACAGCGGTAGATTCCTTCCACGAACAAACCGTTGACCCAGGCAGGAGCGCGGAACCATATTAGAAGGTCCGTCAACCGTTCCTGTCCCTCAAAAAGCGCGGTTGCCAGTAATTCAGACGGGTAATTGGCTCCGGCCAGGGTAATCCAGAAAATAACAGCCAATAATAAAATCATTGATGGAAACCCGAACACTTTTGAAGTCAGTACGTCGTCTAATTTTTGATCCCAATCGATCTTGGGCTTTCCTTGAAAAGTGACAACCCCCGCGGTAATTGTTTCTGTTTTCTCATATATCGAGCTGACAATAGAATCGTTTAAATTTAGTGAACCTGACGGGTTTAGTTGCTCAACTTCCTTTAATAGTTCGTTGAGGCCGGCGCAAACAGAACCCTGTGTCATGATCAAATCATGCCTCCAATCCTTGTGCGAAGGTGAACTTTCTTTTCAGCCATTGTTCCAGGGCGGCAATTACTGTTTCGTCTTTTTCCAACAACCGGACGGCCAACCAGCGGGCATTGAACTCTTCTCCCGCCAGCTTTTTGATCTTGGGTTCAAGCTTTCGGACAGCGTCTTCTATTTCTTTGTCATATCTAACCATGCAGGGATTAGTTGTAATATGGCCGCTGACCATGCCGGAAACGGTTTCAACCAGCTTATCAAGGCCGTACCCGCGACGGGCCGCTGTGGGAACCACGGGGACTCCCAGTTTACCGGCCAGCGCCCGAAAGTCGATATGTATTTTTTTGCGTTCGGCTTCGTCAATCAGGTTGACGCATACCACCACTTTGGAAGTGATTTCAAAAACCTGTAGCACAAGGTTCAGGTTTCTTTCCAGGCACGTTGCGTCCACTACCACCACTGTGGCATCCGGCCTGCCAAAGCACAGGTAATCCCTTGTGACTTGTTCATCCGCGGAATTTGCCATCAGTGAATAGGTGCCGGGTAAATCAATCAATTTAAAAATTAGTCCCTTATAGATGTACCTGCCCTCAGCTCGACGTACCGTTTTTCCGGGCCAGTTGCCGGTATGCTGGTTCAAACCCGTCAAAGCGTTAAAAACGGTACTCTTTCCAGTGTTCGGGTTGCCCGCCAAAGCGATGACGTAATCGACGGACTGATGTGTCAAACCCATCGTTTTTACTCCCCTTTAAAATCAATCAGTATCTTAAGAGCCTCTTCCTTCCGGAAAGCAATGACCGCTCCACGTATTCGATATGCCTTCGGGTCTCCGGCCGGGCTGATCCGGAGAGTTTCCACCCTGGTTCCGGGAACAAGCCCTAAATCCATCATCCTGCGCCTGGTCATACCATCTGCCTGGATGGAATCAACAATAGCCGTATTGCCGACCGGAAGGTCATATAAGGTGATGACTCTGCCTGCCGGATAATCATCCTTATTATCCATAAACTCAACTTCTTTCCTTGAATTTACTTGTGTGTAACAAATTTAGCTTAAGCTAACTATTGGACGAGGGTCCTGTTAACCATAACAGATCATGGTAATGTCCTGATGCTGTGCAACTTACACGCAATACATCTTACGCATGCTCTAAAGCATTGGTTACACCAACATCACAATCCTCTGGACGAGAGTGTTTGAATCAGGTAAGATAAGCATGTCAGTGAACCCGGTATAGGCATGGTGTTATCCCGCTTTAAATTATGCGGATTTCCCCGAAGCACCCTCATAATAACTTCTGATTTATCGTATTAAGGAATTAAGGAACGGTCTATGTCCCCGGACCCCTGCTTTATCACTTGTGGAAGAGGTGGTCTACCGGTTAAAGAAGGGGAGTGAATACTTGTTTCCTGCACAGGACGTTGAGGCCGAAATAAGAAAAATAAAACAAGGAGACGACTTAGCCAGAGAGCGGTTTTTAGAAGACAGTAAGCCGCTAATTTATAAGATCGCGTGTAAATTTTCCAGGCGGGTTCTGGAGTGGGGCAGAGATGATGAGTTGGCTATAGGGCTGATTGCTTTTAATGAAGCTATCGACCGTTTTTGTGACGATTTTGGAGTTCCTTTTTTTGCCTACGCCAGAAAAGTAATCGGAAGCAGGCTTGTCGACTATTACCGGCGGGAAAACAGGAGCGGTATGTCCAAGATTCAACTGCCGTTGGAGGAAGAAGGCGTTAACAGCGTCGAGTTTGCCAAGTCCTGGGATATTTATTTGGAGGAGGAAGCCGCGAGGGAAAGGGAAGAAGAAATTAAAGAGTATGAAGAATTGTTAAGGATGTACGGGGTGTCGTTTGAGGAACTGGTCAAATGTTCACCACGCCACCGTGATACGCGCCAGTCGTTAATGCTCGTGGCTTGGGAATTGGCCGGGGAGAGCAGCCTGTTTAAAAAATTCAGAGATAATAAGAAGCTGCCTCTGGCGGAGCTGGAGAAAAAAACCGGGGTGGGCCGGAAAACCCTGGAGAGAGGCCGTAAATATATAGTAGCGATGACACTTTTGATACACAGGCGGGAAGATTTCTTATACTTGGCTTCATATCTGAAATTGCCCGTCACAAGTTTAGGGGGAATATAGGATGGAAAAACCCGGAATGGTAGTCAAAATAATCGGTGATTCATGCATTTTGCTCACCAGCGAAGGGGAATACCTAAAAGTACCTTTGCCTGTAAACGGTGTAACCAGGGTTGGCCAGATGATAACCCATGTGGAAAAAAAGAAAAGCTTTCCTTATCTAAGATATTTTGCGGTAGCCGCTTCCTTATTGCTAATTGTCCTGGTCGGGCAGCTTTACCTGGGGCGTATGCAGCCGGCGGCAGCTTTTGTGACTATCGACATCAACCCCAGTATTGAGTTGGCGGTATCGGCAGACAGGAGAGTCGCCTCGGCTCGTGGACTGAACAGTGACGGCGTGATGATTTTGGAGGAGGTCAAGGTAAAAGGACTGGACTTGCATGAAGCCGTTAAACTTATCGTGGCCCAGGCTGTAACGGACCAGTTTCTTGCGCCAAAAGAAGACAATATCATTTTGGTTACCCTGACCACCAACAGCGACGGAGAATCCTTGGTGGATCTGGAATCTATTTATGAATCCGTTAAGAGTCCGGTCGAATTGAACGGTTTGGAAACCGAAGTAATTATTGAGCCCGTTGATACCGCAGTGCGTCAGGAAGCTGAAAAGGCCGGGATTTCTACCGGAAGGTACCTGTTGCTTCAAAAGACAGCCGAAAAAGGTGTAACGTTCAACGCCGGCGAGATAAATGCCATGGGCTTGGGGAAATTACAAAAGGAAAAGAAAATATCAATAATCGAACTGCTAAGCGACGATGGCGACAATAACGATAATGATGACAATGGATCACCTAATGACAAGAATCCGGTAGTAAAAAAAGCGGCGAGAAAGGGTATCTACAGAAGCCAGCAAAACCTAAAGGAGAATAACAGTGACAGTGATAAAAAGGCTGATTATTCCACCGGCAGGGAAAAATCAAATAGCGACGGCGGCAAGACGGAAGTACCTGGGCATAATGAAAAAAAAGATATAGATAAGAAAAAGGCTGAACGAAAACAATCAAGACCAGATTAAAAGCGGTTACGATGATAATGAAAATGGCTGGAGCCTGCACTCCAGCCCTAGCTTATTAAAGGAATTGATTATTACGGGAAAGACATCAAACCATCTTACCTTTAATAACTTCATTGCCGACTGTTTTCGCAATCTCCAACAAACGCTTTATTAAAACATCTTTTATTCTAGGGTCTTCTTCTCTTTCATAAAGTTCCTGAAATATGTAAAATTCATTTGTTAATTCTTCTATATTGATATTACTCATTGCCAACTCCTGATTTCGTGTAAGTATTCATAGCTATGACTTATTAAGCTTAGCATTAAAATATAATTTCGACAATAGCTTTTCCGTAAAAACAGCATTCGAGGGATTGACGCCCATTTTGTCGAATTTTACAATTTTGTGTCATTTAGAAATTAATTCCAATTCTTGAGCCGTTTCCTTACCGATATAAGCTTCGCAAGCGGAGTTCTTAAATTTAACCACATAAGAATTTTTGCTGAATAACGATACCCGGTCTATTTTAGCAATATTAATGATATATGATCTGCTGATTCTCAATAAGCTTCCCCTACCTTTGAGCATTCTTTCAATTGAAATCAATGATTCAGAGATGTTTATTTTTTTGTTATCACAATGTACTATCGTATTTTTTGTGTTTTTCTCCCGTTCGAACATGATTATTTCACTCGGACTGAGATAATGATAAATGTTGTTTTTATCTTTTATTTCTATCCTGTCATAAGACACATATCTTGCCATCTTTGTCAGCGCCCTTTCGACTTTTTCCTTATTAAAAGGCTTGTCGATATAGGCCAGGACTACTGCCTTTCTTTCCCAAGCTTCCGACTTGAATTTGTTGTGGGCGGAGATATATATAATCATGGTGGCCGGGAAACTATCCGATATCCTGTCGGCAAGCATTAAACCGTTTATGTCCTGCCTGTTGAAATCAATATCGAGAAAGATGAGATCAGGATGTTTTTCCTCTATTAGAGGCAAGACCTGGCTGGGATCGGTGACTTCACCGACGATTACGATGTTAGAACGTAATCCGGCGAGTATCTTTTTTAAATGCCGCATCGCTACAGGTTCATCATCCGCGATAATAGCTCTAATCACTTTTCCTTCACCCCCCCGGCTATTTTTAATTTTAACATGAAAGTCGGCTTTACCCTGTCCAGAATAAATATATCGCAATCTTCATAAAGCGATAATATTTCCTTAATGATTAATAGACCTAACCCCCTGTTTTCGCCTTTGCTGCTTTTGCCCTGGAATAGTTCTTTTTGCCATTCGGTGGGATTATCCCCATGAACGATCTCAATTGGTTTACCGTCATTAGAAATTTTTAAGTAAAAATAATTTTGGTCAACTTCAGTTTCAACATAAATGTAATCATTTTTTTCGCAATTATCCAGCGCGTTGCTTAAAAGATTTGACAGGACTGTCACCGCGTGTGTTGAAGATAAAGGAAAATTCGAAAAGTCGTCGAGTCCGTATAATTCAAAACGGACTCCTTTTGATTCAGCCTTCATGGCAAAAGCAGATAAAACGATTCCTATTTGGAGGTTGTTACACTTATAAACCAGTGATTTATTTTTCACCGATGCTTCGATTGATTTTAAATAATTGAGAGCTTCTTCTATCTCATCACAGTCGATTAAACCGTATATTACTTGCAGATGTGCAAAGAAGTCATGCCTTTGCTTCCGCAAACTAATATTAAATTCTTCGATTTTTTCGATGATTTCTTTTTGCTTTTCGTATTTTAAGTATAAATAGATTATTATAAAGGTTATTAATGGATATAGTAAACTTAAAGAAATTATTAATATTAATACAAAATTTTCTTTTAAATTCTTATAGGATAATATGATTGTAATAAAAAAGGTAGCCTGAATTAAAATAAAAAATAATCCATAGATATAGTTTTTGTTTATAGTATTTTGTGACTTCATAACCTATAAATCCTCTAAAGCATATAAACAAAAGATCACTCCCCATAAAGAGGAGTGTGGAAACTGAATATAAGCAACTTGAATATTATACTTTACCTAAGCTCATCCGGCAATTCTGGTTGATAACCTACTGACCAGGAAGTGGGCTGAATACCTATGAAAAACGCAATTATTGAAAGAGTGGCAATTAAATTGAATATATACTTTTTCACTCTAACTCACCTCCTTTGCTTTTAATTTTAACTGGTTGATATACTTGTAAATTGTGTTAGTCCAACTAGTTAAGGTTAGCACTTGTAGATATACAGCTAAAATAATTGAATTTTTAACATCATTTTCAATAGGCTTGCTGGAAATATATATTAATAATAACAGTATAAGTACTGATAATATTTTCATAATATATCTTTTTTGTTTTGTTTTAATTGGTTTTTCAGGTGGATCAACTGGCGACTTTAACAAAACAATAATAAAAGAAACAAAATTTAAAACATAAAATAAGTAATGATTAATCACTAAAACCTTAGCCAACATGCCGATGGATACAATTAAGCCTGCCGAAACCATAAAACAACTAATAAATGTTTTTAAATGCATACCGCCGGAAGCATACCTTAAAATGGCAATAGTGAACATTGCAATTAATGACTGTTTAAAGACTCCAAATACCAAAAAAATAACTGGGAAAATAACGAGTTTTATAATTGCTCCTATTATTGCTTCTAAACCATAACTTATTTTAGCTCTTTTTACATTATCCAAGTTCAGTTCTTGGGTAATGACGTTACTTAAATTACTTGCTATTGAATGTACTGAAATTAAATTCATTATTACTCATCTCCGTATTACGAATTGATTCATCCACTTTATCTTTTAATGACCAAAAATATTTCAAAAATATAATTGACAGAACAAAATATGTAAGACTTAACATTTTAGTAATTAATAAATAATTATTTGTATAACCTAAATACATATTAAGAATTACTAAAATAATTCCCTGAGAAAGAACAATTGCTGTTACAATTAAAGGTTCTCTCATTTTTTCTTTAATATATTCAACATTGCTTACCCTATTTCCCTTAATTAAGAACCATTTATTGTAATATATAATCCATGTAATAAGGCCAAATATGACTAAACTAGGATACGTATAAATAATTCGCTTAAAATTATCTTGGAACCATTCTGTTACAGTTATTTGTTTGAGATTTAATATTGCAAATAATATAAAATCGTCTAATAATATTAGGAATGTTAAACTAAGTAGCGAGGAAATTAGTGCTTTCCATACTTTTAAGTCTAATAGTTTCCAAAATAATACAAATAAGACTAATATGCCTATTATACTATGAAGTCCAAAAAATGGAACATATTCTCTTACGAACATTGATGTAAATGCTGATATCATAGCGGCAATAAAAACTTTTTTAATATTAATATATTCTCCTACAATGGCAATACCAAATGTGAAAAGTATTATGCTCTCTGGTATTGAATTAAATAACACCGCGACTACAGGCATCTGATCCATTTTCCCGGTTCTCCTTTTCTGTTTATGATTATAATATTTACGTCTTGTCCCGGTACTAGGTTTTCTTCAGTCTATCACCGCCATATAAGAAATTTAGAAATAAAATAGAAGAAATAAATGAAATTAAACTGAACAATTTAATAAAAAAAGAATATTGCCCTAAATAATTAAGATGTTCATTTATTACAAATAAAAATAGTCCCTGAAACAGAATTGATAGTGTTAACAACAAACGTGCATTATTGTAGTAATCATCATTGCCGGTCCTGCTTCCTCTTATTAAGAATATTTTCCTGCTGTACAGAAACCAGGTAATTAAGCCGTATATCATTAAGTGTGGAGCAGGATATATAATTCTTCTATAATTATCTTTTAACACTTCTTCTATGGTCATATTTTTTGCTTTTAGTATAATTGGTAATATTGTAGTATCGAACAATAATAACGTTATTACACTAGTTAAAGAAGATATCGAGGCTTTCCAGGGTTTCAGGTTTAACAACTGCCAAAACAATACGAACAAAACCAAAGTGCCGATGATACTATGCAGGCCGAAAATAGGGACCTGCGCTCTGATTAACATTGATGTAAAAGCCGATATCACAGCGGCAATAAATATTTTTTTAAAGTTAATGTATTCCCCGACTATTACCATACCGAAGCTAAATAAAAGTATACTCTCCGGTATTGAGTTAAATATCACGGCTGAAAGAGGCATCTGGTCCATCGACACAAACCTCCTCTTAAAACAATTATATAGCAAAATTTACCTCTTGACAATATTTAATGAATATTCTAGCATTATTTTTTATTTCCTTCCATCCATAACAGAAAACACAAGCTGCTATTTGATCCGCAGCTGGTACAAAAGTTTACACAGGTGTTGGAGGGATTGCAAGGAGATCACCTGTATATGTGGAATATATGTGGATAAAAAATGGATGGGGTGATGATAGTTATGGGAGAGGCGATATTCAGGCAAAAAAACAAGCAAATCGCAGTCAATGTCGTGGCGGCATGCGGGTTTATGACTGCCCGTCAATTTGCCGGCTTGGGTAAAATAGCCGAAGAATTGGAATCTGGCGGTTTAAAAATGACAACCCGTCAAACAGTGATAGTGCTGCTGGAAGAAAATAAGCTGCCGGCTTTTAAAGAAGGGTTGCCAAGTCTCGGCTTAAGTATATCCCCGTTTGGGGATTCCGTCAGAGCGGTTAAGGCCTGCTCCGGTAATTCAGAACTTTGTCCCAGGGCAATAACTGACGCCCTCAATACCGGTATTGAAATTCAGCTAAAATACCTGGGACAGCCTGTCCCGAGCGACTTCAAAATAGCTGTGGCCGGATGTCCGCGGGGGTGTACCGACCCGTATTGTGCGGACTTCGGGATAATTGGTTGCGGTAAAGACCTCTACGATATCGCCATAGGCGGCAGGGGCAGCAGCGGAAGTCCTTTACACGGCCGAAAGATTTTGGAAAAATGTGATCAGAACACGGTCTTTCAGGTGTTGGATTTTGTGTTGGACAAGTACCGGACGCTTGCGGAACCGGGGGAAAGGCTGTGCAAAACTATCTCAAGAGTAGGCATCGAGGCTTTTACTCCTAATTTTCAGCTTCCGGAAAAAAATGATGTGGATGAAGAATTTGTTGCATTTCTTACTTCAGATGAATAGGAGGACGCCCGGTGAGTACAAGAAGTCTTAATGAAATAGACCTGCGGAGTATATACAACCATCTGGAAAAACTATGCCGTGACTGTGACAAGATTAATAGCCCCGCATGCAAAGAGTCGGCTTGTCTGATTGGTTTCGGCAAAAGGGCTTTACGTTTTTCCATGCAGAAAGGCACGTTGGATATACCAGGCGCCAAAAAGCTCATCCCCACCCAGGATGTAAAGACCTATTATCCGGAGACAGTAGCCCCCGGTTTGGCTGAAACCTGCCGCCAATGCCGCCAGTGCCGGGACAACCACTCTCCCGACTGCGTAATTGCTCTTACCCGGACTTGCCTGGAATATACCACCCTTTCCCAGGAAATTGATTACCCCGGCAGCGTTTTTCAATACCTGATCAAAGTCAGGGAACAGAACCAGACACTTTCTGAACTGATTGCCGCCGCGGTAAAGATTAAGAGTGATAGATGATAAAATGCCGTATGAAAAAAGCTATCCGCTGTTGAAGGAATGGTACATATGAGAATATTAATGAATCCGCACCGCATTCTGTCATCTCTTTCCATTTGCCTGGACTTCACCAGGGAGGGAATCGCGCGGCACCACCAGCGGGTGGCGTATATCGGAACAGCCCTGGCCGGAGAAATCGGACTTTCAAGAGATGAGAAGGAGATGATCTTTCTAGCGTCACTTATTCATGACGCCGGCGTCAGTACCTGGGGAGAAAAGAGGAAATTAATCGAGTTCGAAGTCAACGAGCCGTGGGAGCATTGTTGCAAGGGTTCTGAAATGATTTGCAAGGTTGACTTTTTAGGCCCTGTATCGGAGATCGTTTTAGGCCACCACGACTGCTTCGGTGGGGGAAACAGGTCGGGACATGCCGGTAAAGAAATTCCCCTGGCGGCGCGAATTATCCACCTTGCTGACCGGGTGGATGTCTTAACCACGGGTGAAAAACATGTTTTGAGCAGGCGGGAGGGTATTGTTCACGCGATTGAAGAAAAAGCCGGCCGGGTATTCGACCCGGAACTGGTGGCCGCCTTTAAAAATCTGGCCAGACGGGAAAGCTTCTGGTTGGACTTTGTTTCGCCGTTGGTCTTGTGCGGACAAATAAATTCCTTTGAGTCAAGGCAAAGAAGCATAAGTTTAAACGATTCCAGGCAGATAGCCGAATTGTTCGCCACAGTTGTTGACGGGAAAAGTCCTTTCACTCACCGGCATTCCAAGGGTGTGGCCGGTGTCGCCGTCCGGCTTGCCGCAGCTATGAACTTTGATGATGAAGATCTGGTTTTAATGGAAATTGCCGGGCTTTTACACGACCTGGGCAAGCTCTCGATACCCGATGAGATACTTGAAAAGCCGGGTTCTCTCAGTGCGGAGGAATTTGCTTTAATAAAACAACACACCTACTACACCTATCATATCCTCAGGAAAGCGGGCGCTCCGCCTGCTATTATCGAGTGGGCCGCGTACCACCACGAAAAACTGGATGGCGGCGGTTATCCCTTTCGCATCGACGCTTCGCAACTTTCCATAGGCGCCAGAATTATGGCAGTGGCGGACGTATTTACCGCCCTGCGCGAGGACCGGCCCTACCGCCACGGGTTGAGTAAAAAAAGTATTGAGGAAATTATGTTCAAAATGGTGATGAATAATGCTCTGGATCGTGAAATAGTTAAAACGCTTTTCGATATTTATGATCAATTTATTGATCATGACAGGTTTACTTAACTGATTAAATGGCCATAATAAGGTTAAATTATATTTTAAAGGAGCAGCGAACTATGACTACAACACTGGTTGAGTACTTCGGCGGAGTGCAAAATCGTCTTCCTGAAGAAGCAGAAAGAGTGATTAAAACGCTGGAGGAAGAAGGTCCCATGAACAAAGAGGAGCTTTCTTTGACTGCCAAGGTCAAGAGGGCTGTACTGGATCACATTGTGATGCAGCTTTACGCTCTCGGTCTGGTAGATGTGACTACCGAGGGTAAAAGCAAAATGTGCAGTCTGACCAAACTTGGATATGATTTTCTTAATCTGAAGAATGCCGGTTAATGGCATTCTTTATTTGTGTTCAGGGGTGAACATGAGCCGCGCATGACTGCCCGCAGGTCGACATAAGCCGCATTGTATGCCTAAAGGTCTAACGGGGTATCTTAGATTAAGGGTAATACAGAAAAAATATCGTAATGTTAGCGTGTTTTCACTGTTGACGCATACGATATCGACAGGAGTTGGTTTAGGTGCCACGGAAAGCGAAGACGAAAAAGGAACAAGAAAAAACGAGGATCAGCAAGGATTTAAAGGAAAATATCAAGCTCCTGGACGCTGAAATGGGGATAGAAAAAAGTTTTGACATTCTCACCAGGGAACTGGTCATCGGCGGTAAAAACGTTGTCTTGCTTTTTGTGGACGGTCTGACCAATGACCAGGTCGTGGCGATTATTCTTCAAAACTTGACCCGCCTCGACCATGCGGATATGCGTCCGGAAGGAATCAAAAAACTGTTCCGCAGTCACCTTGGTTACACTGAGGTGGAAGAGGTTCAATACCTTGAGGATGTCGTCGATAAAGTATTGGCGGGTCCGCTTGCCATATTGGTGGAAGGTTCGGAACAAGCATTAATTATGGACGCCAGGATTTACCCCGTCCGCAGTCCCGAGGAACCCGACCTGGAAAGGGTGGTGCGGGGCTCCAGAGACGGCTTTGTTGAAACTCTGGTCTTTAACACCGCTTTAATCCGGAGGCGGATCAGAGACCCCAAGCTGCGCATGGAATACATGCAGGTGGGCGCCCGGTCAAAATCCGATATAATTGTATGCTACATTGAAGATATAGCCAACCCCGATTTAGTACAGAGTATAAAGGACAAGATAGAGTTTATTCAGATCGACGGTATACCGATGGCCGAGAAGTCGGTGGAGGAGTTGATCACCCCTGGTTCTTTCTGGAATCCTTTCCCCAAAGTACGCTATACTGAAAGGCCGGACGTGGCCGCCATGCACCTGCTGGAAGGGCACGTGCTGGTGCTGGTGGATACCTCGCCCAGCGTGATTATAGCCCCGGCCACATATTTTCACCACCTCCAGCATGCCGAGGAGTACCGCCAAAATCCCACTATCGGGGTCTACCTGCGCTGGGTGCGGTTTATCGGCGTTGCGGCGTCTGTGTTATTGCTGCCGCTCTGGTTTCTCCTCGCGAACAATCCGGAATTGCTGCCGCCGCAGTTAGCTTTTATCGGCGTGAGCAAGCCGGGCGAGGTACCGCTGATCTGGCAATTTATCCTGGCCGAGATTGCTGTGGATATGATCAGGCTGGCTACTATTCACACGCCGGCGGCCCTGGCGACATCCACAGGTATTATCGCTGCGTTGCTGATCGGAGAACTGGCCACCAGAGTAGGCTTATTTTCCCAGGAGGTGGTATTATATACAGCAATAGCGGCAATCGGCACTTTTTTGACCCCCAGTATTGAAATGGCCAACGCCAACCGTCTGGTGCGGCTGGGACTGATCATTCTGACCGCGTTGTTCCGGGTGCCGGGCTTTGTGATTGGGGTTGTCGTCACTTTTGCGGTTTTGGCATTGAATAAATCTTTCGGGGTGCCTTACCTGTGGCCGCTGGTGCCTTTTAACGCAAAGGCGCTGGGCGGGGTCCTGGTACGGACGCCGGTCTCGATGCGCAATACCCGTCCCAGTGTTTTAAAACCCATCGACCGTGACCGCCAGGTCGTTGCCGCGCCGGCCCGGAAGCGCCTCAGCAAGAGCAATGACGGGTTTGACAAATAACCAGGAAAATGGTATAGTGTCCTTACTGAGTAAGGACACTATGAGCAGAGCGGTAAAGAATCAACTAGCCAACCATAAGACCATAATAAGAGTGCAAAAAGGGTGAAAAAGAAAATGGTAAATGAAAATATTACATTTGATGGGCAATATCCGATAGAAACCAGACTAATAAAAAGTACATCCAAACGCCAGATCACCATACCCAAATCTTTTTTCGAATTTCTTGCGCTTGAAGAAGGTGTTACCTTTATGGCTCAACTTTTTAATGGTGGTGTCATTTTAAAGCCGTATAAGACGGAGAAAGAAAGCGTTCGTGATCAGGATAGGAAGCGTATTATTCATCAAGTAATTTGTGAGGGATATTCCGAGGAAGAATTAATCGAGGAATTAAATTATCGCCTTAAGAAGTACGATGAATTTATAGTTCGCAAAGTGCAAGAGTTTGAGAATGGTATTGCGGAAAATAACGATTCGGTTGGTGATGAACCGGAGGCTGATTCTTTCAATGGATTGGACATTTTCTTCGACAAGGAAGCTGGAACGTCTTCTAAAGAGTCTTGAGAAAAGACAAAGGGCGTTAGTATTAAGTTTCCACGAACAGGTAAGTATGATCCTTGAAAACCCAAGAAATGGTTCAGTTCTCCAAGGCGACCTATCCGGCTACTTTAGTTGGGACTGGACTTTTTCAGGAGTATCGGTTCGGATCTGCTACAAGGTTGTTGAAAAGGATAAACACATCTATCTGGTGTATTTTGGTACAAGGGAATACTTTTATAGAGATCTAAAAAAATACATTAGATAATTAAATATCATGATCGTTATTGAGGTGATTGAAGTTGATAACCAGAGAATTAGTGGAGAGAATCAACTATCTGGCGCGCAAACAACGCAACGGCGGGCTGACCCCGCAGGAAAAAGAGGAACAAAAAAAACTTCGTGAAAGATATCTGGAAAATATACGGCGGCAAGTGGTTGACACGCTTGAGTCGGCGGGGTTTAAACCCAAAGACGGAGAACATGGCGTGGCTTGCGGCTGTGATACTTGTTTGGAACACGGGCACGGCAAACTGCATTAAATTTAATCCCATAAGTAACCACCTGGGGGATAATTTACCTGGAATTAAAACCGGCAACAGGGACAAAATACAACCATAAGGGTTCGTAATGGCCGAGCCCAGGCTGTTACAGGGTCAAACGGCTCTGTAACAGCCGGCCGAAGGTTAATACCGGATCGTAGAAGGTTCGGTATTAGCCGGAGGGCAGACTGGTAAGTGTTGCGGCAGGCTTCATAGCAGTCGGAAACGATTGCTATGAGGTCGTAAGGGATATTTACCGGTCGAGCTAAGATTATCATGGGTGCCGGATACATTTAACTATATTTGTTGATGTGAGGTTTGCAGCAGTCGAAAGATTGCTGCAGGCTTCCTAG
>Ga0067045_1028062_pt1 | contig 44653 bp, 46 predicted proteins | sample TerdegcTABiofilm_FD_59184 | JGI IMG/M metagenome (GOLD analysis project Ga0067045, IMG submission 59184) | Combined Assembly of (Gp0054472, Gp0054536) Wastewater bioreactor microbial communities from Singapore -Terephthalate degrading...
GCCATCTGGGCCGTCACGGCGGCGCAACCGCCGAGCCGATGACCGAAGAGAAGCCTGTCGCGTCCGACGCCGTCCGCGTCGGCCCCAGTTGCCCGCGTTGCGCGGCCCCCGGCCTCGTCCTCAAGGAGGGCTGCGACACCTGCTTTGAATGCGGATACTCGAAATGCGGATAGAACCGCCGCGCTTCTAAGCCCCTTGCCGGAGGCGTCCGCAAGCGCCTCCGGCGCCTGTTTCAGCCCAGCCATGCCATTTGTTCTGGCGCAATGCGGTTCGCTCGAAACGGGACGATGCCTTCAGCCTGACGCCTTTCATGCCCGCCAGCCGCCGAGTGTCTCCATGCCCCATTCCGCCTCGTCAGCCACCAACCTGGCCGCCGGTTACTTTCCTGGACCGCATGGCGAGAACGCGGACTGGATGCGCAGCGCTCTGACCGAGGTGCTGGATCACTGGTTCGACTGGCGGCGCGGACTTTTTCCGCACGACGCCGTCCCGGCGCCGACGGCGCACCGTACGGGGGACCGCGAGACCCTGGCCGCTCAGCTCGACGTTCTTTGCAGGTCGCTGACGGGCGAAACCCCGACCTGCACGCCGCGCTATATCGCCCATATGAAGTCGGACATCTCGACCCCCGCCCTGCTGGGGTGGATGGCGGCCATGCTGCACAATCCGAACAACACCTCGCGCGAAGCCAGTCGTGTGGGCACCAAGCTGGAGACTGAAGCCATCGCCATGCTGGCGTCGATGCTGGGCTATGACCCGGTCGCGGCGCAGGGGCATTTCACCTCGGGCGGCACCGTGGCCAATATGGAGGCGGTCTGGCGCGCCCGTTATCGCATGGACCACTGGCTCAGCCTGGCCCTGTGCCTGGCCGAAACGGAGGGACGTCCGCTGGACATCTTCGCCGACGCCCATATGGGCTGGGATCGGTTCCGCGCCCTGTGGCGGTCCCACAACCTCACCGACGACCTGGTGCGGCGGTGCAGCGCCGCCGCCGGCAATCCCATGGATGTATGGCGCCGTCTGGACCAGGCCTCGGCCCGCCCCTGGCGCGGACCGGTCCTTCTGGCCCCGGCCACGGCCCACTACTCATGGCGCAAGGCGGCCAATATTTTGGGGCTGGGCGAGGATTCCCTGTGGAGCGTCGCCCTGGACGGCGACGGGCGGTTGGATCTGGACGATCTGGAGCGCCTGATCGAACGGGCCCGTGACGAGGCCCGCCCCATCCTGATGACGGTCGCGGTCGCGGGCGCCACCGAGACCGGCCAGATCGACCCTCTGGACCAGCTACAAGCGCGGCTGGAACAGTTGAAGCAGGCCGAGGGCCTCCACGTCTGGAACCACGTGGACGCAGCCTATGGCGGCTTTTTCCGGGCTGCCGGACCGGTTTTCGACACCCGCACCACGGCGGCGCTTTGCGCCATGGCTGACGCGGATTCCTTGACCATCGATCCGCACAAGCTGGGCTACACCCCATACGCCTGCGGCGCCTTCCTGACCCGCGACGCGACCCGCTACGCCGTGTCGGCCTTCGACGCTCCCTACCTGGATCGTCCTGAACTCGGCGCGGGCAAATGGGCGTCGACGCTGGAGGGTTCGCGTTCAGCCGCCGGCGCGGCCGCCGTCTGGTTGACCGGAAAAACCCTGGGTTTCGATGCCGATGGCCTGGGCAAGATCCTGGGGGAGACGGTGCGGACGCGCCGCCAGTTCCAGGCGACGCTGATCGACTGTGTCGCCGAAGCCCGCTTTCTGGAGCCGGCGGACAGCAACATCGCCTGTTTCTCCATCGCCGCTCGGGGCGAGCCCCTGTCCGTGGTCAACCGGCGGACCGAAGCCCTGTTCGCGGCTATCCACCGCTCGCCCGCGTTTTCGGTGTCGAAGACGACGCTCGGCGAAGCCAGCGCGGCGGTCGTGGCTCGCCATGTCGCGCGCTGGCGCGGGACAGTGGACACGTCCAGGCTGACCTTGATCCGATGCGTCTTCACCAACCCCTACTGGAGCGAGCCGAACGTCCGTGCCTCCCTCTTCAGCGAGTTCGGCGCACTGGTGAATGAAGAGATCAAGAAGACGGCCCTACCGGCCTGACTTCAACGTGATCGCAGCCCTTCCCGTTCCGCAGCGGACAACTGCGACCCGGCCGCATGCAGATCATCGCGCCGCGCCCGGCAGGTTCGAATGGTGCGGCCACCCTCGGCGCCGGCGGGAACGCCGCAGCCGACCCGTCGCAGGAACATCGACTCCTTGCAAGCCGGCGACGCCAGCCCTTAAACGACCGGCCTCACCCACCAGGCCCGGCGCCGCCAGCTTGCGAGCCTTGTCCCGATGCCTCCGGAACATCCCCTAGGGTGAACTCCCGGATACTGGAAACCGCCCCCCTGGCCTAAATCCGGCTCATCGCAGAGCGTCGGCCATACGGGTCGGCCGCCTTCAGGGACATCAGGCATGAACGGCCCCATCACAGACATCTCCACCCACCACCGGCCGAAGGGCTTGTCGGATCGTGTCGCCTTCAGTTTCACCAAGCTGCTGCGCTTTTGCGCCGATACCTTCTTCGCCAAACGTTATGGACACCGCGCCGTGGTCCTGGAGACGGTCGCTGCAGTTCCCGGCATGGTCGGAGCGACCATCAACCACCTGGCCTGCCTGCGTCGCATGTGTGACGACAAGGGGTGGATCAAAACCTTGATGGATGAAGCCGAAAACGAGCGGATGCACCTGATGACCTTTATCGAGGTGTCGAAGCCGACGCTGTTCGAACGCTTCGTCATCGTCGCTGTGCAGTGGGTCTTCTACCTCTTCTTCTTTGCCCTTTATCTGGCCTCCGCGAAAACCGCGCATCGCGTGGTCGGCTACTTCGAGGAGGAGGCTGTGATCAGCTATACCCACTACCTCGCGGAGATCGACGAGGGCCGTTCTCCCAATATCCCGGCTCCCGAAATCGCCAAACGGTACTGGGGCTTGACGGAAGAGGCCACGCTTCGGGATGTGGTGCTCGTCGTGCGAGCCGACGAAGCTCACCATCGCGACGTCAACCACGGCTACGCCAATGAACTCGGCGGACTCCCGGTGCGGCCGCCGTCGCCCTGCCCCCCGCACGTCACTCTTGAACCGGCCTGGAAAGCCGCCTGATTCGGAGGCCGGACAATCCCAGGGGGTTGATCCGGCCTTCCGCTCCCATCAAACCCTCCTGGCGGCACATCTGGCGTCAGCCGCAGGGCGGTCGGCCCGAAGCGTGACGTTTCGACCCTCGCAGACGGCCTTCCTGCCTTTGGGCGCTGACTTCCATGAGCCGACGCCACATTGCTTCGATCAGATCCGGGCAGAGGCCCAGGGCCCCGGCCTGGTTTCGAACACGCGACAGGACGACGAGGATGCGCTGATCGTCCCGCACGGCGTCCGCCGTCTTGAAGGCCGCCATGGCGTCCGTCAGCCTCTGTCGGGCGGCCAACAACCTGATGATCCGTCGGTCGAGCCCATCAATGCGGTTTCGCAGCAAGGCGCGCCCCGGGCCAGGTGCAGACAGCCTCATCAACCGAAGCGGGAGGATTCGCCCCCCGCCTCGCCTCGCAGATAGCCGTTGACGAACGGCCCGGGCGCGCCCGCCTTTCGTACATCTTCTGCGAGTTCGCATGGGCTCAGACGATTGTCAGCATAGGCGCGGAAGGCGCGTGCGACCGCCGTCATGTCACCGGAATGGGGGGACAGACGCAGGGCCGTCACGCCCGCCGCACGCAAATCCCTCGCCGGAACATCGACCAATTGCACGCCGTGCGACAGGGTCTGGACGCCGTTCACGGCCAGAAAGGCCTCGCCTTCCAGGGAACGCAGCGTCATGCCGTCCGGGTCCTGATCGCAGACGAACTGGCAGCCGTCCTTGTGCAGGCCATGGCTGCGCGCGTGATAGCAGCGTCCCGAAAGCGCCAGCGGCAGACGTCCGAAGGCGAAAAACTCGATCTCCATGGCCGGATGGAACCCGGCGATCTTGCTGATCGCCTCCAGCGAAAGCTCGACATTGGGGCAGAGACGCACGCAGCCCCGCCGCGCCAGTTCCTTGACCGCCCCTTCATTGTAGGCGTTCAGCAGGGGGCCCGCGACGAAGGGTCCGTCGCGCCCCAGCATGGCCGAAACATCATTGATCTCGATCAGATCAGAGGCTTGCGTCAGAGCCGCGACCGCCTTGCGGTCGCGTACGGTCGCGGGCAGGGCAAGACCTGACCAGACCACGGCCTTGCCCGCGTCGACGAGCCTTTCAGCCGCCGCCGCCAGGGCATGTTCCGTCAAGGGAGATCGTTTTCCGCATACCACCTCTCCCAGATAGACGCGGTCGATCGTCGGCTCTGCCGCGATCGCCTCGTAAAAGGCGGCCAGCTGTTCGGGCGGCCAGTGGAACATCAAAGGCCCAAGGGTGATCTGCATCGGCTTTTCCATCATCGCCAGGTCTTCTTGTAGGCGCCGGCCGTCTCGCGTCCCCCCTCGGCGAGATCGGTCAGGAGGTGCTCGTAAGCCTGGGGATCGCCGCCGGCGTCCAGGGCGTCGATGGCCTGCCGGAAGGCGCCGGCGACGCGCGTCACATAGGCCTTGCCGCGCTGGCGCCCCTCGATCTTGACCGCCGTCACACCCGCCGCCCGCAAGCCGGCCAGCAGACCCATGGCGTTCAGACTGACCGGGTCTTCGAAGAGGTATGACAGGACCCCGCGGGCTTCGAAACGCCCTTTGCACAGGGTGGGATAGCCCGCCTTCTCGCCAAGCTCGTAGCGGTCCAGCGCATAGCCCGCCAGACGCGAGACCAGGGTCTCGTCCTCCTCGGTATAGGCCACCGCCTCCGGCGGTGAGCAGACCCCGCACAGATTCGGCGAGCGCTTGGCCGCATAGGAAGACAGGGCGCAGCGCCCCTCGGCCATGACGCATAGACCGCCGAAAACGAAGGCCTCGGTCTCGGTTTCGATCTGGCGTCCCAAGGCGGCGATTTCCTGCACGCTCAGGACGCGCGGCAGGACCACACGACGGACGTTGTAGGTCTCGGCGTAGAAACGGATCGCCTCGGGCGAACCGGCCGCCGCCTGCACCGAGAGATGCAGTCTGAGATTCGGCCACCGCTCGCGCGCATAGGCCAGCAGTCCCAGGTCGGCCACGATCACGGCATGGGCGCCCGACGAGGCTGCGGCGTCGATGGAGGCGCGCCAACGGGCGCTTTCCCCCGGACGGGCGAAGGTGTTCACCGCGACCAGAACCTTGCGCCCCCGCGCCTGCGCCCAGGCCGACGCCTCGGCCAGTTCCTGGGGTGAAAAGTTCAGGCCTGGAAAGTTCCGTGCATTCGTATCGTTCCTCAACCCGCAATAGACGCTGTCCGCGCCCGCCTCGATCGCGGCCTTGAGCATGGCCGGCGACCCCGCCGGACAGACCAGTTCGATCGACCCCATCAGACCCGCGCCTCCGAACGATTCATCCATTTCAGTCCCCGCCGCGCCCAGGCGTCGGTCAGCCCGCGCAGCCGCGGCGGCGCGCCCAGCAGGTCGGACGGCGCCAGCTCCGCCGCTTCCAGCGTATTGTGCAGGCCCACCACCGTCTGAGTGTCGCCCGTCACCACCAGACGCCGCGAGAAGAAGGCCGCGTCGGCGTCGGAAGACCCGTCCAGCACCTCCAGAAGCAAGGCCAGAGGACCGGAAATGCGCGCCGAGCAGGGCCGCGCGTCTCGGCGGCCGACCACCTCGACCGGACGGCGCCCGGCCATGGGCGATAGTCGGAAAGCCACCGGAAGATCGGTCGGGGCGATGACGATGGTGGCGGCGCCGATGTCGTTCAGGCGCTCGAACAGGTCGGGCCGACGGCGGCGAAGATCACGCAGACCCTGGGCCAGCACCCTCTCCGGAGCCGGGCGCAGGGCGAGCAGGACCGCTTCGGCCGCCCTGCTGTGGACCAGGCTTGGCGGGACGCCCGTCATTCGGGGCGCCCTGCGGGATCGAATCCAGGGCGACAGCCCCTTGAGAAGACAGGATAGCGACATGGCGCGGACCCTAATGCGCTCTTCAATCGCCCCGCTTGCCGCCTGGCAAAAGGACGCCGGAACCAGGCCTTGACGGGGGTCAAGGCGCTCCGACCCCACGCGGTCGAACGCCCATGAAAATGGGCGCGGTCGCGTCAGGCTGAACCGCGCCCTTGGGGCGACCATTATTTCATACGCTCTTCAGGGCACGGCGCTCAGCACCGCGCGCATGACCTCATCGACCGTCTGTCGCGTCCGGGCGTCGGGATGCTCATAGAGGGCGCTGTTGGCGCCATGCTCCAGACATTCCACCGAATGCAGTCGGCATCGGCCCCCACTCGCTTCGTGAACCATGACCTGGACCGCCTCAAAGACATATTCGGCCAGTCGTTCGCAGCTGGTCCCGGGCACGATGCGCAGGTCCGCCAGCCCGGCCACGGCCAGCTTCTCGAATACGCCACGCGCGGGATCGTCGGCGGCCACCAGCAGGGTGTGATCGAAGGTCTCGTGCAACCAGCTTCGGATCACGCCGAAACCGTCCTTGCCGAAATCGACGACCCAGCCCCGCACGTCCAAGGTTTCGGCCGCGAAGGTGAATCGGAACCCCAGGGCGTAGCCGTGCAGCAGTTGGCAGTCCGTCGCGGCGGTCCACTGGCGGTAGGCGCATGTGAGCCCGCGCTCGGCGCCATAGGTCTTGGTCGAATAAAAGGGCATGACGCCTCGTAGGTTTTCAGATGAACGCCGTCTTACCGCGCAGCGGCGACCTCGATCTGGTCGCGGGTCAAGCGCATCGACGGAATCGATCAAGCGCCATCTTGAGGTTTCTCAAGCCGGCTCGCTGCAGGACCCTCCGCGCAAGCGGCGATCAGAAGCGCGATGTCGCGTTCTGCGCCAAGCCCGCCGGAGGCTGGAGCGCGGGCACAGGTCACTTACGGGCCAGACCAATCGAGCGTCCCTGACGCCTTGGCCCCGGTCCTTGTCAAATCGCTTGGGCATGTCGCCCTGCGGCTGCGTTGAGCCGGGAATCGAAGGCGGACGCGGTGACCCTCGCCAGTCGGCGAGCGGCTTCGGGAATGCGCACCCGGCGCCCCGCCGTCTCACACAGGCCGGCCAGCTCAAGAGGACGGAGCGCCTCCAGGCAGGCGTCCAGTCGTCCCGTCTTCACGCCATGGGCCAGACAAACCGCTTCCAGATCGACGTCGAGATAGGTCATCAGACTCTCGATCACCTCGCTTCGCAACCGGTCCTCCTCCGACACGGCGAGGAAGCGAGCGACGGGCAGGCGCCCTTCGCCCACGGCTTCACGCCATGTTCGCGTGTCGACGGCGTTCTGGGTCATCCCCGAAGGCCACTGTCCGATCGCCGAGGGGCCGAAAGGCGCGAGGATCGAAGCCGGGTCGTCGGTATAGCCCTGGAAATTCCTTCGCAGACGGCGTTCGTCCATGGCGTGACCCAGAGGATCATCGGGCCGGGCGTAGTGATCGAGACCGATCCTGCGATAGCCGCTCCCGGTCAGGACGAGGTCTGCAGCTCCGGCCTGGGCCCATCGCCCCGCGGCGTCCGCCAGAGCTCCTTCGTCGATGAGCTTCTGGTGCTTCTTCATCCAGGGCACGTGAGCATAACCGAAGACCGCAAGCCGATCCGGTTCGAGCGAGGCCGCCAGGCTGGTCGTAGCGGCCACATTGTCCGGCGTCTGGGCCGGCAGGCCGTACATCAGGTCGAAATTGATCCCCCGAACGCCCGCCTGCCGGAGCCGCTTCACGGCATCTGAAACCTGTGCAAAGGGTTGAGGTCTGTTGATGAGAGCCTGAACCCTGGGGTCGAAGGTCTGAACGCCCAGGCTCGCGCGCGTGACTCCAGCCTGTCCCAGGCCGTCGATGAAGGCGGGGTTGAGCAAGGCCGGGTCGAGTTCCACGGCGATCTCGGCGTCATGCGCGAAGACGAAGACGTCACGCAGGGCGCGGACAATCGCCATGAAGTCTTCCGGTCGCAGGGCGTTCGGGCTTCCGCCCCCGAAGTGAAGGTGGCGGACCGCTCCTCTCCAGGACAGCATTCTCAGTCTCCAGAGTTCAATCTCCTTCAGGAGGGTCTCCCGGAATGCGGCGATGCGATCGTAGGCGGACACGATGGTGGTGTTGCATCCGCAGTACCAGCAAAGGCGCTCGCAGAAGGGCACATGGACATAGAGCGAAAGGGCGGCGTCGGCTTCTCCCTCCAGCCAGGAGACGTCGTCCGCCGCCAGCGGCTGGAAGGCGACCGCCGTCGGATAGCTGGTGTAGCGCGGCAGTGTTTTCGACGCGAAAGGAAGCCATTCAGGGGGAAGCAGGTCGATCATGGCGCAGCTCGAAGGACAGGAGCGGACGGTTTCAGGACGCCGTCCAATGTGGTTTGACCGGGACGGTCTTGCGGTCGTGCGTCCGGGCCAGTTCGTCGGCTATGGCATGGTTGGCGTCGCGATGGCCCGCCTCGTCCGCGCGCACCATGAAGATGACGTCCCAGAGCGTCGCGTCTTCCGGAAGCCCCCAATAATCCCGCGCGATCCTGGGGGCTTCCGGGTTGGGGCTTAGCCCTTCGTCGATTTCCGCCAGATACTGGGTGTAGCTGGCCACCGCCTCTTCCTCGAGATAGGCAGCCAGTCGGTGGGCCGTAGGCGCGGAAACGAGATAGAGCGTGCCGAAGACAAGGTAGGCCGCGCCCTGAGCCGCCATGATGGCGAGACGCTCCACGAGGCCCGGGCGGTACATCTCGACAAATGTCATCAGATGCATCCGCTCGTTCTCCGCCTCCGCAAGAAGCGCCCGGACGCGGCCCCGGTCGTCAGCCCTGGTTCGCAGAGCCCGCACGTGCGTCAGGGTGGCTCCCACCATGGCCGGCACAGCCGCTATGGTTTCCAGAACAACAGCCCTGTGCCCGTATCGTCTGGCGAAGACGCCGCCGGCGCAGGCGCGCAGCCCCTTCACCGCGGCGCTCGCCAGCCCATCGGAAAAGGTGCGCGGCGCACGGCGGCCGTTCAGTTCCGGCCGCAGGCGCTCGCCGGCCTCGCTCGGAGCGGGCGACGTCATGGGCAGAGCGCCATAAGCCGATCCCTGCGCATCAGACGCACCTGACGACTGGACCGCGCCGCGATGAGGCCGTCGGCCTCCAGAAGGGTGAGCGTCCGCGAGACCGTGTGGATGGCGAGGCCGAGAAAGTCCGCCATGTCCTGGCGGCTCATCGGCAGGGTCATGTCCCTGACCGCGCCGATGCGGCGCGCATAGCTCAAAAGGAAGGCGGCCACGCGCTCCGTGGCGCTCTGACGCGCCAGGATCGCCGCATGATCCTGGCTGCGTTGATAGGCGCCCACCGTCGCCGACCAGAGGTCGCGAGTAAGGCGGACATCATCGGCCGCCAGCATGGCCAGACGACGTCGACCCAGGGCGATCACCCTGGCCGGAGTCACGGCCTGGGCGGTGAGGGAATATTCCACCCCCGCCTCCAGGCCGAGGAACTCGCCCGGCAGATGGAAGTCGACGACCTGGCGTCGACCGTCGCCGAGCATGCGGTAGCTCATCAGCACGCCCTCCTCCACTCGATAGGCGAAATCGGCCTCCTCGCCCTCGATGAAGACCTCCTCCCCCACATTGACGCGGGTCGCCGCGACCTGACTGTCGGCGAAGGTCTTGCAGAGGCGGCAGCAGGAATTCGGCGCCGGCTCGGGGCGCGCAGCCGTTGAGACCGCTGGCGGGAGAGTGAAGGCGGCGTGCATGACAACCTCATCGTTCGACGCCGCCAAGCTAGGCCTGGCCCTCACCACCCGGTATTCGGGTATCTCGCCTAGGGGAAGAACCGGAGTTGCGCTCCGTCAGGCCACCTGCTGCAGCAAGGTCGTCATCCGACGACGGGACAGGTTCGGAAGGCGAGCCGTCGCCGCCCGGAAGGCGGCCCTATCGCCTCTCACGTCGCCTGCTGCGATCAGGGCCACCATGCCCATTCCCAGGTGCGGGGCGCATTTCACGCCATAAAGGCCGGGACGGCTGATCGGCAGGTCAAGGGTTCGGTTCATCAAACCCCTCGCCAGAGGAACCCCGGCCGGGGCCATCCCCCTGATCAGCTCGGCGTTGTGGCCGGGATCCGTGGGAATGAAGCGAACAACATCTCCGACCCGGGCCCGGATGAGGGCAGGCTCAAAAACCATGGAGCCGCTTGTTCCGCGATTGAGCATCCGGACCTGATGGACAGCGGGCTTGGCTGCGGCGCCGAGCATAATCAGCCCGGCTCCGCCCATGGCCATGCGTCTGGTGATCATGTGATTTTCCTTGGATCAGGTGACCGCAAACAGCCGCGGCAGAGGCGTGTTTATGCCACCGACAGCCAGCCCGACTTGCGCCGACGCAATGCCTGCACCGTCTGGCCCGACCCGCAAATGAGCTCCGCCCAGACGCCGTACTTCAGGCGTCTGGTGCGTCACATAAAACATGCCCGTACCCGTCTGGTCCCTCCGACGCTCGATCAGGCCCAAGGCCGCCTCACGGCGCGCGGCGTCGAGACCCGTCAAGGGTTCGTCGAGCAAGAGAAGCCGCGCCGGGCGCTGCAACAGGGCCCGCGCCAACGCCGCTCTTCGTTTTTCGCCGCCTGACAGGCTGGCCGGTCGACGACGAAGCAGGCCGCCCAGATCGAGCGCGTCCACCACCTGATCGAATTCCGCCGCCGCTTCGATGCTCCTTCGGTCGTCTCGACCGAAAAGCAGGTTGGTCCTGACGTCCATGTGGGGGAAGAGGCGGTCGTCCTGGAAAACGCAGCCGATCGCCCGACGTTCGGGCGCCAGGTTGATTCCTGCATCTGAGTCGAACAGCGTCACACCATTCAGACGGATATATCCCCGGTCAGGCCGACGAAGACCGGCGATCATATGGAGCAAGGTCGTCTTGCCCGCGCCCGAGGCGCCGGTCACCACGCACAGGGGCTGATCGATCCGAAATCGGGCCGCGAAGAGCCCCTCGCCGCTCGCCACGCTGACGTCTGCTTCAAGACGCATGCCGGCGCCCTTTTCGAACCATGGCTTCAGACCCGATCAGGGCGGCCAGGGACACGAGTAAGGACAGGACCGCCAGACGTGTCGCCGTTCCTTCTCCGCCCGGCGTCTGCAGAGCGCTGTAGATGGCCAGGGAAAGGGTTCGCGTCTCGCCCGGGATGTTGGAGACGAAGGCGATCGTGGCGCCGAACTCGCCAAGCGCGCGGGCGAACCCGAGAACCAGGGCGGCGAGAACGCCCGGCGCGGCGAGCGGTACGCTCACGCTCCAGAAGACGCGGACCGGGCTGGCGCCCAAACTGCGGGCGGCGTTTTCCAGCCTTTGGTCCACGCCGTCAAACGAGAGCCTCATGGACCGCACCATGAGCGGAAGGGCCATGACCCCCGCCGCTACGGCCGCGCCGGTCCAGCGAAACATCAGTTCCAGCCCCAGGGCCGCTTCAAGCCACCGCCCCGCCGGCGCCGCAGGGCCGAGCAGACCGAGCAGGAGCCAGCCGACCACCACGGGAGGCGTCACCAGCGGCAGGTGAACCAGGGCGTCCAGCAGCACCTTGCCGGGAAATCGGACGCGCGACAGCAGCCAGGCCAGGGCGCAGGCCGGAGGCAAGGCCCCGAGTACCGCCGCCATAGCCACCTTCAGCGACAAGGCCATGATGCTCCAGTCAGCGGCCTGGAGCATCAATCTGCTCCCGCCGCAAAGCCACGCGCCCGAAAAAAGGCGGCCGCCTCTTCCGAAAGCAGGTAGCGCCTGAAGGCTTCCGCCTCGGGATTATCCGATCGCGTCAACCGGGCGACGGGATAGACGATTGGCGGGTGAGACCGGGCGGGAAGGACCGCGACCAAACCCGCCTTCCTCGACGCGCGGGCGTCGGTCTCATAGACCACGCCGAGAGGGGCGGCGCGGCGCTCGACCAGGGCCAGGGCCGCGCGCACGTTCTCGGTCGGCGCCAATCTCCCCTCGACGATCGACCAGAGGTTGATCGTCATGAGGGCGGCCTTGCCGTAGCGTCCGGCCGGAACCGCTTCGGGATCGGCCATGGCCAGCCTTCCCTCCCCCAAGGCCGCTGAAAACGCCCGTCGATCGCGCAGATCGAGCGGCGCCGCCGGCGCGGCCGCCACGAGCACCAGACGATTCCGGGCCAGAACGGCGCGCGAGGCGACGACCACGCGCCCCTGATCCTGCAACGCGTCCATCCAGGCCTCGTCTGCGGAGATGAAAAGGTCGGCCTGGGCGCCCCCGCCGATCTGGCGGGCCAAGGCCGACGATCCTGCAAAGGAAACCACCGGAGCGCGATGACCGCGTCGCACCCAGGCCTCGGAAACGTCGCCCATGACCTCCTGCAGACTCGCCGCAGCGAAGACCACGGGGGCTGTTTCAGCCTCGCGCACGGGTAAACCGCAACCCGAGAGAAGCGAAGCCGCCGCCATCAGGCCGACGAATCCGCGCCGGCGCATAACGAAGCGCCTGTTCGTCCCGGTCATTGATGCGAGCCCGAAAGCGGCAGACCCTGACCCAGATCCAGAATCTCGATTCGCGTCACGCCATAGACCGACCGGGCCGGCCGCAACTCATCCTCGACAATCACCCGGAATCCGCCCGGGCGGTCGGCGTCAACAAGAGCCGGCTGAGCGGCGACGATCGTCCGCGCCGCGCGCAGTCCGGGATCGATCTCGCCGAGGCTCAGAACGACCTGATAGCCGTCGGTGGCGGTGATCCGGACCACCTTGGCCAGGGCGGCGCCATGCATCGCCGCGCTCTCCGGCGCGCCCGCCAGGCCCAGAACCTCGAACAACAGAGGCCCGGCATAGGTCGCAACGACGTCGTGGCTGGTCAGGTCGACCGTCTCCTGGGGAAAGGTCAGAAGATCGGCTGCATCAAGCACGACCGTGTCGCCGCCGGCGTCCTCCAGAACCAGGGACTGAGCCATGACTGGACAGGGCGCCAGGGCCAGCAGGGCTGTCAGGGCGAAGGTGATGCGCATCTCAGGTCTCCGTCGCAAGGATCACGTGGGGCGCCTTGACCAGGGCGGTCACAGCGGCGCCGGGAGCCAGATCGAGCGCCCGCGCGCTCTCCAGGGTCACGAGGGCGACCAGGGTCTTCGCTCCGCCGATATCCAGACTGATTTCGCAGGCCACCGCCCCGTCCTGTCGGCCGCTGACACGCCCCGGAAGCCGATTGCGGGCCGATGTCCGCAGTCCTTCGCCCTGAACGAGGACGATGTCGCCGGCCTGGATCAGGGCGACGACGGCTACGCCGGGCCTCAGGCCTAGGCCATCGATATCGCCATGGGCCAGGATGGAGACGATCCGCGTCTCATCGCTCAAGGCGACGAAGACCTCGCCGTTCACCGCCCCCCGCCTGATGTCCGTCACCCGCCCTCGCAAGGCGTTTCGCACGCTGGTCTTCATGCCCAAACTCCAGAAAAGGTCCCCGGCGATGTCGCGGTCGTAGAGATTCCCGACCCTGACCATGGCGGCCGCCAGTTCCGCCTGCACGCGTTCCAGAACCTCAATCATGGTTCGCCCATGCGGTGTGAGCACCGCATTGCTGGTGTTCCGCCGCCCCCGCTCCGCCACGATCAGCGGACTTTCGAACAGGTTGTTGAGCGCCTGCACCTGGTCCCAGGTGCCTCGATAGCTGAGCCCCAGTCGCCGGGAGGCGCCGCTGATAGATCCGGTCTCCTCAATAGCGCGCAGAAGCGCCGACCTGTCGGTGTTGACCGGGGAGCGGCCTTCTTTGAACAGGGAAACGCTCGCCTCCAGTCTTCCCGCCGTCAGCCCTTCGACCTCAGCCGGAGCCGAGCCCAGGGATGAGCCGAGAAGGGCCGTGGCGGCGGACGGGCGGCGTGTCATGAAGGCGATCCGTTATGAAGGACCGCTTCATATAAGCGCGTCCCCACCCTCCCCGTTTGACGCCGATCAATCGGGGCGTTGATCATTGTCCGGCCCTTTGCATGGTGTTGCCGCGGGGAATCCGCCAGACTGGCCGTCCCGGCGCCGATGGCGCGACGGCCGATATGATGAAGCAGTCCTTCGCCCCCTCCGCCGCCCTCCCTGCCGCCTCGTCGCGAGAGGGAGCCTGGCGACGATATGTCATCGGCTTCGCGGTGGCCGTGGCGGGCGTCGCAGCGGCCTACGCCGCCCGCACGGCCATGGGATCGGATTTGGGCGACCGCATCGCCTTCCTGTTTTTCGTTCCCGTGGTCGCAGGCGCAGCCGCCATCGGCGGGGTCGGGCCCGGTTTTCTGGCCACGCTTCTGGGCGCGGGCGGCGGTCTGCTCGTGACCTGGCAGGGCGGAGACAAGATACAGGGCGACTTCCTGGCCGCACTCGTCTTTCTCATACTCGGCGGGCTGATCAGTTTCGGCGGCGAACTCCTGCATCGCATGCGCGCCCAGGCCGCGGCGGTGAACGCTCATTTGAGAGCCCGGGAAGCTCATCTGCAGTCCATTCTCGACACCGTTCCCGACGCCATGGTGGTCATCACCGAGAACGGCGTCATAAGGTCCTTCAGCCCCACTGCGGAACGCATGTTCGGCTGGTCCCTTGAGGAGGTCGTGGGAGAGAACGTCAAACGACTCATGCCTGAGCCCTACAAGGCGGCCCACGACGGCTATCTCGAGCGCTATATGAAGACTGGCGAGAAACGCATCATAGGCCAAGGCCGCGTGGTTGTAGGCCAGCGCAAGGACGGGTCGACCTTCCCCATGGAGCTGGCGGTAGGAGAGATGCACTCGGGAGATCAGCGTTTCTTTACAGGTTTTGTTCGCGATCTGACCGAACGCCAGGCCACGGAGGCCCGGCTTCAGGACCTCCAGACCGAGCTGATCCATATTGGTCGCCTGACCGCCATGGGGGAAATGGCCTCGGCTCTGGCTCATGAACTCAATCAGCCCCTCAGCGCCCTGACCAATTATCTGAACGGCTCAATCCGACTGCTGGACAAGGCTGACCTCCGGCGCGACATCCTCGGGGATGCGCTCGGCAAGGCGCGGGATCAGGCCCTCCGCGCCGGCGAGATCATTCGTCGTCTGAGAGATTTCGTGGCGCGCGGCGAGGTCGAGCGACAGATCGAGAGTCTGCCCAAGCTGATCGAGGAAGCCGGGGCGCTCGCGCTCGTCGGCGCCAAGGAACATGGTGTTCGGGTGGAGTTCGCCTTCGACCCGGGGGTGGATCTGGTTCTGGCTGACCGCGTCCAGGTCCAGCAGGTGGTCCTCAATCTAATCCGGAACGCCATGGAGGCGATGGAAGACCAGCCGGTCCGGCAGCTCACCATATCGCTTCAGAAGGATCAGGAGGACGCGCGCGTGACGGTTTCGGACACAGGGTCGGGCCTCGCCCCCTCCATGTCGGAGGTGCTGTTTCAGCCTTTCATGACGACCAAGCGCAGCGGAATGGGCATAGGGCTGTCGATTTGCCGCACCATCATCGAGGCTCATGGCGGACGCATCTGGGCGGAATCCAATCCTCAGGGCGGCACGCGTTTCGCCTTCACCCTCAAGACCGCTGAACAGGAGAAGTTGAATGACGACATCCCATGACCCCCTGGTGCATGTGGTGGACGACGACTCCGCCTTGCGGGATTCTCTGGCCTTCATGTTGGAGACGAACGACATCGGCACTCGCCTCTACGCCGGCGCCGCGGAGTTGCTGGACGCCGCCACCGGGACGACGCTGGAGGGCTGCATTCTCACCGACGTCCGCATGCCGGACATGAACGGGATAGAACTGGTTCGCCAGCTTCGTGCGCTCGGCGTGACCCTGCCGGTCGTGGTCATGACCGGCCACGCCGACGTGCCTCTCGCTATCGAGGCCATTCGCGCCGGCGTCCAGAATTTCATCGAGAAACCGTTCACGGACGAGGTTCTTCTGGACGCCCTTCGCCCGGCGCTCGACAACGCATCCGACGTGACCGCGTCAGCTGTAGACCGGCTCGTGGTCGAACGGCTCGAAACCCTGTCAACGCGCGAAAGACAGGTGCTGGACGGCCTGATCGCCGGCCATGCGAACAAGGTGATCGCCTATGATCTTGGCATCAGTCCCCGGACAGTGGAGGTCTATCGGGCCAACGTCATGACCAAGATGCAGGTGAGAAGCCTTTCCGAGCTCGTGCGCGTGACTGTTCTGAACCATACGGCCTGACCCCGTCTGCCGTTTTTGGCGCGGATGAAACCGAAGTCCTGGAAGGCGCAACGGCCCAGTCTTCAGGGTTTAACGCCAAGAAGGAGCATGTCTTCGCGCTGGATCCGCGTCAGCAGCGCCTGGTGCAGACGCAAGCACAGGCGGTACAGGCGTTTCCAGTCCGCAGAGGCGTCCTGGGGCGCCGTCAGGCGCCGGGTCGCGTTCTGAACCGCCTGTAGGCCGGCGCTGAGCGCCTGGTGGTCCTCTTTCAGCATCGGAAGAAGGCGAGCCTCCCTGACGCCAAACCCCCTCGCTTCGCGGCCCATGTGATCCTCAAACAGGTCGAGAATATCGGCCAGCATGTCTCCGAGGCCATGCGGCCAGGCTTCGTGGCGAGCCAGCAACGGCTCCAACCGATCGGCAAGCCCAAGGGCGTCCGTCAGCACCCGCCGCATCTCGGTGGTGGTCGCCTCCCGGCGGCCCTGCACGCTCGGTTCCATCGGGATCGGCACAGCGTCTTACCTCCTGCCGCCACCCTGGACCAGGGTCACGTCGCCCCGTTTGCGTTTCAGCAAATCACCAGGACGGATCGTCATCCAGCCGCGCCTGCGCCTGCGCCTGACGGAGATCTTCCTGTGTGTTTATATTGGCGAAAGCGTCCGCCTCCTCATCCGGCCACTCGACGATCGCCGCCGCCGCGCGGGCCGCGACGCCGCGAAGGGATGTTCGTCCCTGCGCCGCCTCGGACCGGATCAGGGCCAGGCTTCCCACGCGCCAGAGCGCGCAGGTGGGATGAAGCCGCCCCGGGGTCGCCGCCAGCGCCGCCCCCGCATCCGATCCTAGCCCCTCCTCCAGGCGAACGGCCAGATCCTTCGGCAGAAAGGGTGCGTCGCAGGGTGTCACCAGAACCCGATCCCGACCTTGGGAAAGGGCCCATTCAAGAGCCGAAGACAGTCCCGCTAGAGGTCCCTCAAGTCCCGGATCGTCCAGGATCAGGGCCAGGCCCGGCTCCGGACGCGGCCACTGATCCTCGCGGCGCAGCGCGACAGCAATCGGATCGCCCCACATCCTCGCCCGCTCTATCGCGCGGTCGATCAAGGGGCGTCCGGCCAAAAGACGTTCGGGCTTTCGCCCGCCCATCCGCCGGCCCTCCCCGCCCGCCAGGATGACGACCGCCGTCATCGGGATGTCCGCCGGACCAGGCGAGGCGGAGCTGAAACACTGGCCTCGAGATCACGCAACAGCCCGTCCTGAATGGAGTAGATCCAGCCGTGAACGGTCAGCGGCTGGCCACGCCGCCAGGCGTCCCGCACGAAGGGATTGGCCGCAACCGCCTCGACCTGAGCCATGACATTGCATTCGCACAGGCGATTGGCCCTCATGTCGGGATCCTCGATCAGGTCCAGGTCCGCCGACCGCTCGTGAGCCAGGCGGCGCACAGGCTGGAGCCAGTGATCGATCAGGCCTTGCCGGCGACGCGTCAGGGCCGCGCGCACGCCGCCGCAGCCGTAGTGGCCGCAGACGATGACGTGGCGCACCTTCAGGACTTCCACGGCATACTGCAGCACGGACAGGAAATTGATGTCCTGAGGTGAGGCCAGATTGGCGATGTTGCGGTGCACGAACAGCTCGCCGGGATCCAGTCCCACGATCTCATTGGCCGGCACGCGGCTGTCAGAGCAGCCGATCCACAGATATTCCGGCTGCTGCTGACGCGCCAGGCGGCGGAAGTAGTCCTCGTCCATGCGGGTCTTGGTCGCGGCCCACCGTAGATTCGCCTCCAGCAACTGATCGATCATGCCGCTTCTCCTTGATTCAGGCGCGCCCGCGCCGCGCCGCCAGGCGGCGGGACAGGCCATTCAGATCGAGAGGGGTCAGGCGCAGGCGCGCGATGGGCAGAACGACCGCATTCTCGAGGGCGATATGGCGTCGCTCCCTCTGGGTGAAATTGTGCATGGAGCGCACCAGGTCGGCCGTCTGCGACGGCGCGCCGCCGCTCTCGAGCACCGCCTCGAGCCGGTCGGCCAGCCGCGCAGCGCTCGCCACCTCAGCATGGTGATCGCTCGACAGCAGTCCCAGCACGCGCCGGATGTCGTCTTCGACCAGACAGCGACGGCGTAGCAAGGGAAAGAGGTCCTCCTCCTCGTCAATGACGTGCAGGGGAAGCTCGTGTCGAAGAAAGCCGACAATCTCGGCGAGGAGACCTGCGGGCGCCTGGGCGAGCGAGGCCGCCTCGTCGATCGCCTGGCAGAGCTGACGCTGACGATCATGTTCCGCGAACAACCAGTCGAGCGGCGACGCCGTCAGTTCGGCGGGCATGGGCTCGATACGCCCGCCCCGAGGGTTCTTCGGCGGCCTCTCCCTGGACGTCATGGAGCCTGCCCCTTCTCTCAGCGCCGCTTCAGCAGGGTGAAGGTCCGGGGCGCCGGTTGCAGTCTCAACCGCAGGACCGCGCGTGCGCAGGCCAGACCAGGGTCCTCGGCGTCCTTGGCTGACGACAACAGCCGGGTCCACTCCTCGTCATCGGCCGCCGTCAGATGGTCGCGCAAGACCCCCTGGACATAGTCGCCCATCGCCTGTCCTGCGGCCGCACAAGCCGTCCGTGCCAGACTGGCCAGTTCGGGATCGGCTTCGTCCAGCCATTGGCTCAGATGCTCGCCGTCGCCGCCCAGAAGATCGCCCAGCGACAGCGGCCCGACGCTCACATCGCCCTTCGCGCTCAGGCTCAGGGCCACGCCGCTCTCGCGCGCCGCTCCCCCCAGGTCTGCGACGTAACGGGCGGCCGCGGCGCGCCAGGCCCGCGCCTCCAGCATCTGCCCGATCCAGGGTCGGACATGGACGAACGGCAGGCGTCGTCCCTCGTCGCGACGATCGACCTTCAAAAGGTGCCAACCGAAACGCGACCGGACGGGGGCCTTGCAGAGCTCGCCCTGCGCCAAGGCTCCTAGCGCCGCTTCCACTTCCGGGGCCAGATCGCCCTGGAGCAGTTGTCCCAGTGCGCCGCCTGACGCCCCCGAGGGACAGTCGGACACGGTGCGGGCCAGATCCGCGAAGGCGTCCGTTCGTGCCGCCAGAATGGCCAGATGGGCCTCGGCGACCTGGCGCGCGGCCGCCCACAGGGCTTCGTTGTCGCCCACGACGGCCACCAGGATATGCGACGCCTCGGTCATGGCCGGCGACCGGAAGCCGTCGGGCCGACTGTCGTAGACCCTCTGGCATTCAATCTCCGACGGGGTATCCACAACGACTTCCTGCTCCAGGAGCGCGCGGATCATCGCCTCTTCGACCGTTTCCTCGCGGCCCTCCTCGTCGAACAGCGGCGAGGCCGCGACGCCCAGCTCTACCGCCTGGTTCAACAGCAGGGCCCGAATGGCCAGGGCGTTGGCCGCCAGCTTACGGGCCTGTTCGATGCTCGGGGCGGGGTGATTGGAAATCTCCTGGGCGATAAGGGCCTCAGGAACTTCCACCCCGCCGACGACGATGGCGGCTTCGCGGCTCATTGTCCGCCTCGCGAACGACCACGCAGATGCGCGGGAAGGGATGAAACCCGGCGGACCGGCATCTGACGACGGCTGCGGACAAGCTGCCAGCCCCGGCGATTGAGATACCAGACGGGCGCCGACAACATGTGGACCAGACGCGTGAACGGGAAGACCAGGAAGATGGTCAGGCCCAGGACGATGTGCGCCTTGAACAGCCAGTGAACGTCAGCGACATGGTTCGCCACGCCGGGCTGGAAGGTGAAGATCCCCTGGGCCCAGGCCATGAACTTCATCATTTCCGCCCCGTCCATATGCCCGGCCGAGACGAAAATGGTCGACAGGCCCAGGCACAGCTGGATCAGCAGGACGATCAGGATCGCCGTGTCGCCGAAGCTGGAGGTCCTGCGGATTCGCGGATCAAACAGGCGACGATGCAGCAGCAACAAACCGCCGATCAACATCATGACGCCCGCCAGGCCGCCGGCGGCCATGGCCAGAAGCTGCTTGGCCGAATGGCTGACGCCCAGCGTGTCCCAGACCACCACCGGCGTCAGAAGACCCACGAAGTGCCCGCCGAAGATCATCAGCACCCCCAGGTGGAACAAGATCGATCCGGCCACCAGCTGGCGACGGCGCAACAGCTGCGACGAGCCGGTTCGCCAGGTGTAGGGCTCGCGATCGAAACGGATGACCGAGCCGATCACCAGGACCGACAGGGCGATGTAGGGGTAGATGCCGAAAAAGAGCTGATTCATTACATCCATGACGTGTCCTCCTTCAGGCGGCGTTGGGCTGCTGGGCGGGCGACGTGTTCATCGCCGCGACCAGGGCGTCGGCCTTGGGACACCCGACATCCTCGGGACCAAAGGTGACCGGCGCGTCTTCCCAGGCTTCATCCAGGGCCTTGAGATCGTTGGGATCGGGGTCGGGTTCGCTCAACAGGGCCGCGACGGCGTCCTTGTCAGCCGCGCCCGAGAGCGCGCCCAGGGCGCCGAACACCGCCCGATAGGGACTGGCGCGCCTGTGCAGACGCTCGCCCAGCGCCTCCAGCACATGGGCCGCCTCGCCCAGCAGCGAGGCCGCGCGATCCGCCGGAAGCTGCGACAGGAACTCCAGAAAGACCGGCAGGTGATCCGGCAGCTCCGACGTGGACAGTTCCAGCCCCTCGCTCCGATAGAGCTCCAGCAGGCCCGCCATCGCCTCGCCGCGATCGCGCCCCTCGCCGTGAACGTGTTCATAGAGGTTCAGCGACAGCGACCGCGAACGGTCGAACAGTTCGACGAACTGTTCCTGCAACTCATAGAGGTCCTGCGTCTTCAGCGTCTCGACGAGACGTCCCAGGGCCTTGACGAGGTGATCGGGCACGTGGCCTTCGCCGCGGACCACGGCCAGCAGATCATCCGCCGACGCCTGAAGCATGGCGTCGGGATAGGTCAGCAACCGACCCAGGGCGCTATAGGTCGCCAGCATCATTCCACCTCCATCGGGTTGCGGGGACGTGTTTTCTTGACGCGGCCGAACAGGCCGTACTCCGTCGTCCCGCCGGAACAGCCGTTGCCGAAGGTGAAGCCGCACGACCCGCGCAGGTCGAAGGCGTCCTCGCTCGTCTCCCTGTGATTGGTCGGGATGACGAAGCGGTCCTCGTAGTCGGCGATGGCCATGATGCGGTACATGTCGTCGATCTGCGCCGCGGTCAGGCCCACGCGCTCGGCCAGGGCGTGATCGATGCGGCCGTCGACGGTCTTGCCGCGCATGAAGGCGCGCATGGCCAGCATCCGCTCCAGGGCGGTCACGACAGGTTCCTCGACGCCGGCGGTCAGCATATTGGCCAGATACCGCACCGGAATCCGCAGGGATTTGACGTCGGGCATATCCTGGTCGATTTCCAGCGCCCCAGCCGAGGCCGCCGACTGGATCGGCGACAGCGGCGGCACGTACCAGACCATGGGCAGGGTCCGGTATTCCGGGTGCAGCGGGAAGGCCACCTTCCAGTCCATGGCCATCTTCCACACCGGGCTGCGACGCGCCGCCGCCAGCCAGGCGTCGGGCACGCCATCGGCCCGGGCCTGTTCGATCACCTTGGGATCATTGGGGTCCAGGAAGACGTCGAGCTGGGCCTGATAGAGGTCCTTCTCGTCGACGCTGGCCGCCGCTTCGATGCGGTCGGCGTCATAGAGCATCACGCCCAGATAGCGGATACGGCCGACGCAGGTTTCCGAACACACCGTCGGCATCCCCGCCTCGATCCGAGGATAGCAGAAGGTGCACTTCTCGGACTTACCGGATTCCCAATTGTAGTAGATCTTCTTGTAGGGGCAGGCCGAGACGCACATCCGCCAGCCGCGGCACTTCTCCTGGTCGATCAGGACGACCCCGTCCTCCTCGCGCTTGTAGATCGCGCCTGACGGACAGGCGGCCACGCAGGTGGGGTTCAGGCAGTGTTCGCACAGCCGGGGCAGGTACATCATGAAGGTGTTTTCGAAGGCGCCGTAGATCTCCTTCTCGACGCCCGCGAAATTATAGTCCTTGGACCGCTTGGAGAATTCGCCGCCCAGGATCTCCTCCCAGTTCGGCCCCCATTCGATCTTCTCCATCCGCTCGCCCGTGATCTTAGAGCGCGGTCGGGCCGTGGGGAAGTGCTTCATCTCCGGGGCTTCCTGGAGATGGGCGTAGTCCATGTCGAACGGCTCGTAGTAGTCGTCGATCTCGGGCAGGTCGGGGTTGGCGAAGATATTGGCCAGGATCCGCCACTTGGGCCCCATGCGGGGACGGATGCGGCCGTTGCGGGCGCGCTCCCATCCGCCTTTCCAGCGGTCCTGGTTCTCCCAGTCCTTGGGATAGCCGATACCGGGCTTGGTCTCGACGTTGTTGAACCAGGCGTATTCGACGCCGTCGCGGCTGGTCCATACGTTCTTGCAGGTTACCGAACAGGTGTGACACCCGATGCACTTATCGAGGTTCAGCACCATGCCGATCTGGGCGCGGACCTTCATCAGCCGTTCTCCTTGTCCGAACGGGGCTCTTCGAGCCAATCCACCGTTCTCATCTTGCGCACGACGACGAACTCATCGCGGTTCGAACCGACCGTGCCGTAATAGTTGAAGCCGTAGGCGAGCTGGGCGTAGCCGCCGATCATGTGCGTCGGCTTGGGCACGATCCGCGTCACCGAGTTGTGGATGCCCCCGCGCCGGCCCGTGATCTCGGACCCTGGCGTATTCACGATCTTTTCCTGAGCGTGATACATGAAGGTCGTGCCTTCACGGATGCGCTGGGACACGACCGCCCGCGCCGAGATGGCGCCGTTGGCGTTGAACAGCTCGACCCAGTCGTTGTCGACGATTCCCGCCTTCCGGGCATCCGTCTCCGAGATCCAGATTACCGGCCCGCCGCGGTTCAGCGTCAGCATCAGCAGGTTGTCGGAATAGGTCGAGTGGATGCCCCATTTCTGGTGCGGCGTGATGAAGTTCAGAACGACCTCGTTCTCGCCGTTGGGCTTCATGCCCTTGACCCAGGTGGTCTTCAGATCCAGCGGCGGACGATAGACGCACAGGGATTCGCCAAAGGCCCGCATCCAGGGGTGATCCTGGTACAGCTGCTGACGACCCGACAGGGTCCGCCACGGCACCCGCTCATGCACATTGGTGTAGTTGGCGGTGTAGCAGACGTGTTCGGACTCCAGACCCGACCAGATCGGCGACGAGATGATCTTGCGCGGCTGGGCGATGATGTCGTTGAACCGGATCTTCTCGTCTTCCTTGGGCAGGGCCAGGTGGGTGTGGTCGCGGCCGGTGAAGCGGGAAAGCGCCGCCCACGACCTGACCGCCACCTCGCCATTGGTCTCGGGCGCCATCATCAGCACGGTCTCGGCAGCCTCGATGGCCGTCTCCATGCGGGCGAGGCCATGGGACACGCCCTCTTCCAGCACCGCGCCGTTCAGGGCCTTGAGCGCATCGATCTCATGCCCGGTCTCCCACTTCAGACCCTTGCCGCCGTTGCCCACCTTGGCCATCAGCGGACCGACCGAGGTGAACTGCTTGTAGAGGTTGGGATAGTCCCGCTCCACGACGGTCATGACCGGCATGGTGCGGCCCGGAACGGGCTCGCACTCGCCCTTCCACCAGTCCTTGACCTCGAACGCCTGGGCCAGTTCGCCGGGTGTGTCGTGCTGGATCGGCGTCAGCACCAGATCCTTTTCGACGCCGAGCACCTCGGGACAGACCTCCGAGAAGGTCTTGGCCAGACCACGGAAGATGTCCCAGTCCGAACGCGCCTCCCAGGCCGGATCCACCGCCGCCGTCAGCGGGTGGATGAAGGGGTGCATGTCCGAGGTGTTGAGGTCGTGCTTCTCGTACCAGGTCGCCGTCGGCAGGACGATGTCCGAATAGACGGCCGTGGTGGACATGCGGAAGTCCAGCGTGACCAGCAGGTCCAGCTTGCCTTCGGACGTCGCGTCGCGCCAGCGCACCTCCTGCGGCTTGACCTTGCCGTCTTCGCCCAGGTCCTTGCCCTGAACGCCGTGATCGGCTCCCAGCAGGTGCTTGAGGAAGTACTCGTGGCCCTTGCCCGACGAACCCAGCAGGTTGGAGCGCCAGATGAACATATTCCGCGGCCAGTTGGCCGGATCTTCGGGGTCCATGCAGGACATTTCCAGCGAGCGGTTCTGCAGGTTGCGCACGGCGTAGTCGACCGGATCGACCCCGTCGCGTTCGGCTGCACGCACCACCTCCAGAGAGTTGGTTTTCAGCGCCGGCGTGGACGGCAGCCAGCCCATGCGCTCGGCCCGAACGTTGAAGTCGATCAGCGAGCCGGACCAGTCGCCGGCCGGCGCGGTCGGCGACAGGATTTCTTCGGGCGTCACCGTCTCGTAGCGATACTGGCCGGTGTGGGCGTAGAAGAAGGAGGTGGCGTTTTGCTGACGCGGCGGACGCAGCCAGTCGAGGGCGAAGGCCACCGGCGACCAGCCGCTCTGCGGACGCAGCTTCTCCTGCCCCACATAGTGGGCCCAGCCCCCGCCGGACTGCCCCACGCAACCGCACATCACCAGCATATTGATGGCGGCGCGATAGTTCATGTCCATGTGGAACCAGTGGTTCATCGCCGCGCCGATGATGATCATCGACTTGCCGTTGGTCTTTTCGGCATTGCTGGCGAAGCCCCGCGCCACGGCCAGGATCTGGTCGCGCGGCACCGAGGTCATCTGCTCGGCCCAGGCCGGCGAATAGGGTTCCGGGTCGTCATGGTCGCGCGGCATGTGTTCCCCGCCGAAGCCCTGATCGACGCCGTAGTTGGCTAGGAACAGGTCGAAAACGCTGGCCACCAGGGACTCGCCGTCCTTCAGCCTCATCTTCCTGACGGGCACGTTGCGGGTCAGGACATCGGGGTGGTCGCTCGAGGCGAAGCCATTCGAGGCGGTGTTGGCGAAATAGGGGAAGCGCACGCCCACGACCTCGTCATGAGCCCCCTTCAGGCCCAGGCGCAGGCGGGTCTCGCGTCCTTCGGCCTCGCGCTCCTCCAGGTTCCAGCCGCCCTCCTCGCCCCAGCGGAAGCCGACCGAGCCGTTCGGCGCGACCACGTCGCCGCTGATCTCGTCGATCGCCACTGTCTTCCAGTCAGGGTTGTTGTCCTGGCCCAGATCATCGACGAAGTCGGAGGCGCGCAGCATCCGCTCGGCGACATAGCCGCCGTCCTGCGGGACCAGCCGCACCAGCATCGGCAGGTCCGAGTACTGACGCACATAGTCGGCGAAGTAGGGCGTGTTCCGCTCGACGTAGAACTCCTTCAGGATGACATGGCCGAAGGCCATGCCCAGGGCGGCGTCCGTGCCCTGTTTCACCGCCAGCCAGAGGTCGGCGAACTTGGAGGCTTCCGAATAGTCGGGGCAGATCACCACCGACTTGGCGCCGCGATAGCGGGCCTCGGTGTAGAAGTGGGCGTCGGGCGTACGGGTCTGCGGGACATTGGAGCCCCACAGCAGCATGAAGCTGGAGTTGTACCAGTCCGCCGATTCCGGCACGTCGGTCTGCTCGCCCCAGGTCTGGGGCGACGCCGGCGGCAGGTCGCAATACCAGTCATAGAACGACCCGCACACGCCGCCCAGCAGCTGCAGATACCGAGAGCCGGCCGCATAGGACAGCATGGACATGGCCGGGATGGGCGAGAAGCCGAACACCCGGTCCGGGCCCCAGGTCTTGATGGTGTGGGCGTTGGCCGCCACGATCAGTTCGTTGACCTCGTCCCAGGTGGCGCGGACGAAACCGCCGGCGCCGCGCATTTTGACGTAGTCGGCGCGCTTGGCCGGGTCGCTCTGGATCGAGGCCCAGGCGGCCACCGGCGCCATGGTCCGGCGCGCATCGCGCCACTGACGCAGCAGGCGGCCGCGCACCAGCGGATATTTCACCCGGTTGGCGGAATACAGATACCAGCTGTAGCTGGCGCCCCGCGCACAGCCGCGCGGTTCATGGTTGGGCAGGCCCGCCCGCGTCCGGGGATAGTCGGTCTGCTGGGTCTCCCAGGTGACGATGCCGCTCTTGACGTGGATCTTCCACGAACAGGAGCCCGTGCAGTTCACGCCGTGGGTCGAGCGCACGATCTTGTCGTGACGCCAGCGGTTCCGATAGGACTCCTCCCACTTGCGGTCGTCGTCGGTCATGACGCCGTGGCTGTTGGAGAAAAGCTCGGTCTTTCTCTTGAAGAACGCGAGACGATCGAGAGTATGGCTCATGGTCAGGCCACCTTCTTTTCGAGTTTATTCAAAATCGACTTGGGTCGGGCATAGAAGACCCAGTTTATGACCAGGCACGTCGCGTAGAAGGTCATGAAGATATAAAGCGCCACCGTCGGCCCGCCGAAGGCGCCCATCGAGGTGGCGAAGCCCAGGGGGATGAAGAAACCGCCATAGGCGCCGATGGCCGAGGCGAAGCCGATGATGGCGGCGGATTCCAGCTCGGCGGCCTTCAGGCGTTCGCCGGCCGGGCTGTTCGGCATCAGGCGCGCCGTTTCCAGCCGCATCAAACCCGGGATCATCTGGAAGGTCGAGGCGTTGCCCACGCCGGTCCAGAAGAACAGCCACAGGAAGCTTGCGAAGAAGACCGGGAAGTTCGGGGCGCCGCCCCAGGCGCCGAGGCTGTACAACAGCCCCCCCACGCCCAGCATCAGCGACAGGAAGACCCACTGCGTCACATGCTGGCCGCCCCAGCGATCCGAGACCCAGCCCGTCAAAGCGCGCGAGGCGGCGCCGACCAGCGGTCCCAGGAAGGCGATCTGAAGGATGTTGACGTCCGGGAACAACGTCTTGCCCAGCAGGGGGAAGGCCGCCGAGAAGCCGATGAAGGAGCCGAAGGTGCCGATGTAGAGGTAGCACATCAGCCAGTTGTGCTTGCGCCTGAACACCACCGACTGTTCCTTGAACGAGGCGCGCGCCGAGGCAACGTCGTTCATGCCGAACCAGGCCATGGCCGCGCCGATCACGATCAGGGGCGCCCACATCAGCGGCGCGTGCTGCAGCCAGATCTGATGCTCCACGCCGTTCTCGACATAGACCTGCGGCGGACCGCCCAGGGGGCCGAAGAAGGCCAGGCCGACGACGATGGGCGCCAGCAGCTGCAGGGCGCTGACCCCGAGGTTGCCCAGGCCCGCGTTCAGCGCCAGGGCGTTGCCCTTCTCCGCCTTGGGGAAGAAGAAGGCGATGTTGGACATGGACGAGGCGAAGACCGCCCCGCCCAGGCCGCACAACAGCGAAAGGGCCACGAACACCCAGTAGGGCGTCTCGACGTGCTGGACCGCCACGCCCATCCCCACCACGGGAATCAGCAGGCTCAGGGTCGTCAGCGTGGTCCACAGCCGCCCGCCGAAGATCGGCACCATGAAGCTGTAGAAGATGCGCAAGGTGGCGCCCGACAGGGCCGGCAGGGCTGTCAGCCAGAAACGCTGCTCGGTCGAGAACTCAAAGCCGGCCTGCGGCAGCCGGGTCACGGCCGTAGACCACAGCATCCACACGGCGAAGCCGATCAGGAGGTTGGGGACCGAAATCCATAGATTGCGTCGCGCGATGCGCTTGCCCTTCTCGGCCCAGAAGGACGGATCCTCCGGGCGCCAGTCGGTCAGGACATGTCGAGCCATTGACAGATACTCCTATCGCGCCGCACGGCCGTTCAAGCCGTCCAGCTCGGGGAAGGCCGGGAGGCCGGCCAGCTGAGGATTGTGGGCGTGCTCCATCCGACGCACCGCCAGGTGCATCCAGAGCAGGGCGATCGAGACCACCACGAACAGCAACATGAAGCAGCTTGAACCGATCGCGGTCAGGTCGTTGAGAAGGCCGAAGACGATCGGCAGGACGAAACCGCCCAGGCCGCCGATCATCCCGACCAGGCCGCCAACCGAACCGATATGGTCGGGGTAGTAGACGGGGATGTGCTTGAAGACAGCCGCCTTGCCCAGGCTCATGGCGAAGCCCAGCAGGAAGGCTAGGCCGATGAAGGCGGGCAGGCTGAGCGCCAGGCCGAAACGGATCGGCCCGTTCAGGCCCGCGACCTCATACTGGGTCGGCGGGTAGGAGAGGATGAAGGTGCAGATCACGCTGATGGTGAAGGTCAGATACATGACCTTGCGCGCCCCGACGCGGTCCGACAGCCAGCCGCCGAAGATGCGGAACAGCGAGCCGGGGATCGAATAGGCGGCGGCGACCATGCCGGCGGTCTTGATGTCCAGGCCGTAGGCGCCGGTCAGATAGCGCGGCAGCCACAGGGCCAGGGCGACGAAGCCGCCGAAGACGAAGAAGTAGTAGAGGGCGAAACGCCAAACGCGCAGACTCTTGAGCGGCGACAGCTGCAGCCAGGTCGCCGGCGCCTTTTGCCCCGACTTGCGACGGGCCGCAGTGACAGGGTCGTCGCGCGTCAGCAGGAAGACGGCCAGGCTGACGACCAGCAAGGCCGCGGCCCAGATCTGGGCTACGGCCTGCCAGCCTAACGCCACCATGACGAAGGGCGCGGCGAACTTGGTGACGGCCGATCCGACATTACCCGCGCCGAAGACGCCCAGGGCCATCCCCTGACGTCCCGCGCCGAAGAATTTGGATACATAGGTCACGCCGACCGAGAAGGCGCCGCCCGCCAGTCCCATGCCCAGCGCCGCCGCCAGGAACTGCGGATAGGTCTCGGCCTGGGCCAGAAGGAAGGTCGCCGCCGACGCCAGCACGGCGATGAGCAGATTGACCCTACGCCCCCCGAACTGTTCAGCCCAGACGCCCAGCAGGACCCGGCTCAAGGACCCCGTCAGGATCGGCGCGCCGACCAGGAGTCCGAATTGGGTTTCGGACAGGCCCAGGTCCGCCTTGATCTGGATGCCGATGATCGAGAAAATCGTCCAGACGGCGAAACAGGTCGTAAAGGCCAGGGTGCTGAGCCACAGGCTGGACCAGGCGCCGGGAGCCTCGCCTGTCGTTGTTGAAATCCGAGCCATGACGCCCTCTGCGAAAACCGGAGCAGGACTCCGTGAGAGGGATGTGCGTCAGGAGTCGGCCCGGCGACTTGCTTTTGATCAAGTGAAGGCTAGATGCGTGTCCATTCCCGATAAAAACCGCGTCGGTGGAAGGGGAATACTGCGACTGAAAGTCAATATCCGGCAATCTTCAGAACTCGACGCCCGGGCGATTGATCCGGATCAATCGGCCGGCGGCTCCAGCGTGATCTTGTCGCTCCATGCCCATTCGTCAGGCCGACCTAGACCGTATCCGCGCCTTGCCGCTATTTGCCGAAATGACGTCGAGCGTCTTTCGCGATGCGACGGCCGGCGCCTTTCTTCAGCGTTTTCCTGCGGGCACCGCCCTGCTGGTGGAAGGCGATCCCGTAGACTTTCTCTATGTCCTGCTCAGCGGCTCTGTCGAACTCCAGGGCAGCTGGAAGGAAAAGGAATCGACCCTGGCCGTGCTGCGGCCGGTCTCCACCTTCATTCTTGCGGCCGTGATGCTGGAAGCGCCCGCGCTGATGTCTGCCCGGACCCTGGAACCGTCGGAAATCCTGATGTTGTCCGGTGAAGCCCTGAGGCGCACAGCACGCCAGGACGCCGCTTTCGGCTTCGCCGTCGTGCAGGAACTGGCGGGCTGCTATCGCGGCGTGGTCCGCACAGTGAAAGCTCACAAGCTGCGGGGCAGCCTGGAGCGGGTCGCCAACTATCTGCTGGCGCAAAGCGCGCGGCAGAACAATGCACGTTGCATTGTCCTGCCGCACGGCAAGCGCACCCTTGCCTCGCTTCTGGGCATGACCCCCGAAAACCTCTCTCGCGCCTTCGCCCAGCTGGCCGACTATGGCGTTCAGGTGAGGGGAAGCGAGATCACCCTGGAGCGTCCGCGCGCCCTGGCCCGCCTCGCCCGCCCCTCGCCACTGATTGACAATCACGCGCCGGCCGTCCTCCCGCCGGCTGGCAAGGCTGCGGTCGAGACCTGGGACGCGGACAACTCCCCCGAGACGCTTCAGCCTCCGAAGGCCGCAAGGTTCGGCGTGTCGCCGAAATTTCCCTGATTCAGACCATGCGCCCGGCCCTTGCCTCCCAGAGACAGACGGATTCTCTCCATCAGGGCCTCCTGATCCGCCTCATCCGACAGAAGAGGCCTCAGGTCCACGCCGCCTTCTCCGAACAGGCATAGCCGCAGCTTGCCGCGCGACGTCACGCGCAGCCGGTTGCAGCCGTCGCAGAAGCCCGGTTCATACGGGGCGATCAGGCCGATCGCGCCGCGATGGTCGGGGTGGACGTATTCGGTCGCCGGACCGTCCTCGGCCTGCTTCTGACGGGGCGTCCAGCCGCGTTGGGTCAGCCAGTTCCGCACGACCCGGCCGCCGACATGATGTCGTTCGAAGTATTCCCCGTTCCCGGCGGTGCGCATCAGCTCGATGAAGCGCACCGACACGGGCTTGTCCCGCACGAAATCGGCCCAGCGGACCAGCCCTTGTTCGGCGGTCTCGCGCAGCAGGACCGCATTGACCTTCACGGCCCTGAAGTCGGCCTCCAAGGCGCGGTCCAGGCCACGAAGTATGGAGTCCAGGCGATCGTGACCCGTTAGGCGGGCGAAGGTGGCCCGCTCCAGGGCGTCGATGCTCAGGTTGAGATGGGTGAGGCCCGCGCGACGCCAGTCCGTAACCCTCTGCTCGAGATTCCAGCCATTGGTCGTTACCGCGATCTTGTTCACGCCGCCGCAGGCCGCGACAGCGGCGATCAGGTCGGTGAAATCCTTGCGAACCGTCGGCTCGCCGCCCGTCAGCCGCACCTTGGACAATCCCAGATCGGCGAAGCCGCGAACCAGCCGTCCCACCTCGTCCACCGACAGGAAGGGAGGCCCCGGCGTCTTGCTGTAGCCGTTAGGCAGACAGTAGTCGCAGCGGAAATTGCAGACCTCTGTGACGGAGAGCCGCAAATAACGAAAGCGACGACCGAAGCCGTCAACGGCCTGGGGCCTGGTGGACATTGGAAAGCTCCTTTCCAAAAACACGGGAGGCGGATGAGTTTCCCCGCCAACCCTCGACTCCGATCGGAGTCCGGCCGCGTGACCCTGGCGGAAGCTGTAGGTCACGCGGCTCGGAGCGGATGTCGTGATCATAGAGCCCGGTCGCAGAGCGCGCCTTGATCAAAGGCAAGTGGCGCGTTCACGCGCGAAGTCGCTGCCGCATCAGCATGGGACCGTATAGGACGCAGAAACCCAGCATGGCTGCGGCCCACAAGGCGCCGGAGAGGATCAGGGCGCTGTCATATTGAGCGGGCCACAAGCCGCCGGCCACCCGCACAAGGGCTGCTGCATTGATCAGAACATAGAGGATGGTGGTCCCCGCCCCTGCGGCCAGTTCGCGCCCTGTATGACCGCGTGTCGCCCGGGTGGCGACGGCCATGATCATCACCCCCATGGCTCCGGCCGTCAGAGCATGGATCCCGGCGGAAGCGGGAATCCATCCATCCCCTGTCGACGACAGGCCCAGGAGGGTCAGACCGAGGCCCAACCACGCGTAGCCGAGATGAAGCACCCAGACGAGGGGTTCCGCCCCGGTGCGCCAGCCGGCCCAGCGCGTGAGCCGCACGAGATGAAGCCCGCCCCCGACGATGAGCGCCGCGGCGACGACGGTTTGGTCTGGAGCTATGATCCAGCCGATCATGGCCCCGACCGTGACGGCCAGGACCAGGATGTCGAAATGTGAAGCTGGCGACGGCAGCCTGGCGCCGCCGCGTTTCAGCAGCCAGTTTCGAGTGAAGCTCGGCGTGACGCGTCCGCCGATCAGGGCCAGCAAGACGACCAGCAACGCCAGTCCCGAACGCACGGCGACGTCCAGGCCGCCGCCTTCGGCCCTCAGATGGAAGCCGATATTGGCGATGGCCAGCCCGGTGACCGCAATCGTCACCACAAGGTTCCGCCAGTTCCTTCCCACGAGGATCTCGCGCCAGATGACGATCGCCAGGGCGCTCAGGAAAGCCCCGTCCACCGCCATCAGCACATGATGATCAAGGTCCGGGATCAACATGGCGATGCGCCCCGCCGCCCAGAGAGCGAACAGGCCGGCAAGCCGCAGGCCCACGACCGGGTAACGCCCTGTCCAATTGGGCACGGCCGTGAGGAGGAAGCCCGCCACGATCGCTCCCACATAGCCGAAGAGCATTTCATGGACGTGCCAATCCAGTCCCGAGCGACCGGCGATCAGGCCGTCGCCCTGGCCGAGGACATAGACCCAGAGCGGCGGCGCCAGCGCGCCCCAGAGCATTCCGAAAAGGAAGAAGGGCCGGAAGCCGAAGCTGAACAGCGCAGGCCCCTTGTAGGCGCGTATCGCGCGGGCGGTGGACATGGAGGATCTCCTTCGCCTCCCCCTATCGCGGCGCGGCCGGTCCCCATTTGTCTTGGCTCAAACGGCGAAATGATCAGGGCCCTTATGATGGTCTCATGACCTCATCATTCTCCGACCGGGAAGTCGAACGCTACGCCCGGCACCTCGTATTGCGGGAACTCGGCGGCCCCGGTCAGCAGGCCTTGAAGAGTGCGCGTATCCTGATCGCGGGCCTGGGAGGTGTCGGCGCACCCGCCGCCCTCTATCTGGCGGCCGCCGGCGCAGGGCGTCTGGGACTGCTTGATTTCGATCACGTCGCGCTTTCGAATCTGCAGCGCCAGATCATCTTCACTGAAGCTGATCTTGGTCGATCCAAGACTGCAGCCGCTGCAGAGCGTCTGCACGCCCTGAACAGCGACATCGAGGTCATTCCGCTTGAGCGTCGGCTGGATGCGCAGAACGCCGCCGACATCCTCGCGGGTTGGGATCTTGTCATCGACGGAACAGATAATCTGCCGACGCGGTTGGCGATCTCGGACGCCTGCGTCGCGGGAGGACAGGATCTGGTGACAGCGGCGGTCGGCGCCTGGGAGGTCCAAGTCGGCCTGTTTCGTGGCCGTCCCTGCTGGCGGTGCCTCAACCCGGAGCCGGAACGGGACGCCTTCGCCTGCACCACGAGCGGGGTGCTTGGCGCGCTCACTGGCGTCGCCGGCGCCCTCGCAGCCGGCGCCGCGGTCAAGGCCCTGGCGGAGGCCGGCGAAGATCGCGCCGGTCACCTGCTGATGCTGGACCTCCTGAACTGGCGAACAACGACCGTCTCCGCACCGTCGCGTCCTGACTGTCCGGCATGCGGCCGCGCCCCTCCGCCCCCGTCATCAGGCCCTCCTTCTCGCTTCAACGGATGATCTTTCATGAACCCGCCCCTTCCCTCCACCGCGACGCGCCCAGAGGCGCTCGAGACTACGTCCCTGATCGATCACATCCTGGAACGCTATCATGAAACGCACCGCGCCCAGCTGCCCGTGCTGATCGCCCTGGCCGAAAGGGTCGAGCGCGTCCACGCGGCGCATCCGCAAGCGCCGGAAGGTTTGACCGAGCTGCTGATGGAGATCGCCGCCGATCTGGAGCAGCATCAGCAGAAGGAGGAGCAGATTCTCTTTCCCATGATGCGCCTCGGCGGCACGCCTGTGATCGGCCTCCCCCTCCGGCGGATGATGGTCGAACACGACGAGATGGAGGTCCGGCTCCTCGCCCTGAAAGGCCTGACCGAAGACTTTACGCCGCCGTCCGGCGCGTGCGGCACATGGCGACGCCTCTATGAAGAGGCTCTGATCTTCCACCAGGACCTGACAGAACACATGCGCCTCGAGAACGACGCCCTCTTCCCCCGCTACCTGGACTGAGGCGCTTCAGAAGGTCAGGCTGCGCAGTCCGCCCGGATCGGCGGCAAGGCCGGCGCGCGGCCGCCAGATCAGGACCTCGGCCTGACCCAGAGTCTTCTGCGCGCCTGAATCCTGGTCCGAGGCCAGTTGTATCCGGCCGTCGCGCCTGAGAGCCCGCAGGAAGATGTCGCGATCGCCAGCTTCAGGGGTCTCGCCATCCAGGACCACCGCCCGCCACTTCAGAACGGCGCGGGGATCACGCCCCGCCAGACCGGCGATCAACGGCGCCAGGAACAGCCGCGCCGTCACCATCGCTGAGGTGGGGTTGCCAGGCAGACCGACCACCAGGGCGCGACCGACCCGCGCGAACCAGACCGGCTTGCCTGGCTTGATCGCCACCTTGGAGAAGATCATTTCCAGACCCCGGCCGTCGAACATGGTCCTGGCGAAGTCCCGCTCGCCTACTGAGGCCCCGCCGGTGATCACGATCACGTCTGCTGCGCTCAACGCCAGCGCAGCCGCCTCTTGCAGTGTTTCAGGCTGATCGGGCAGTCGTCGTTTCAAACAGACCGTCCCGCCATGACGCAGCGCCAGGGCCGCGACGCCATAGGTCACGCTGTCAGGGATCGAGGCCAGATTGCCGATGTCACGCCCCGGTTCACGCAGTTCGTCGCCGGTCGCAAGGATCGCCACCTGCGGCTTGCGCACCGCCATGACCCTCTCATGATCCGCGCCGGCGGCCGCGACCAGGGCCTGAGGCGACAGCAGGGTGCCTCGCGCCAGCAGAATGTCCCCGGCGGCGAAGTCGGACTTGGCCGCGCGGATATGGGCTCCGCGCGGCCGCGCGGCAGGCATGACAGCCCCCTCGGGTCGGCGCGCGACCAGTTCCTGCACCACCACGCGTTCAGCGTTGGGCGGCACGGGCGCCCCGGTGAAGACCCGTGCGCACCGGCCAGGCGTCAGCGGCGCTGGAACCGGCGACCCGGCAAAGCTCTCCGCCGCCACCGGCAAGGTGGAGCCCAAGTCGGACTCAAGGATGGCGTAACCGTCCATGGCCGACACCGCCACCGAAGGTGAGTCTCGGCGCGCCTTCAGGTCGGTCGCCAGCACGCGATCGAGGGCGTCTTCGAGCGCCACGGCCTCGGCCTCCAGGGGAACGGCCTCGGCCAGGACCCGCTCGACAGCGACTTCAAAGGCGTCCATCAGTTCTGGTCCTTGCGCCAGTCGCCGCCAACGCCGCCGCTCTTGGCGACCAGTTCGACCGCCTCGATCCGCATGCTGCGGTCCACGGCCTTGAGCATGTCATAAAGGGTCAGGCCCGCCACGGAGACGGCGGTCAAAGCCTCCATCTCCACGCCCGTCTGGCCCACGGTCACGGTCTCGGCCTCGATCCGGAAACCCGGAAGGGCCTCGTCCAGGCGGATGATCACCGCCACCCGCGCCAGCGGCAGGGGATGGCACATGGGCACCAGGTCGGAGGTGCGTTTGGCCGCCATGATCCCGGCGATTTCGGCAACCGAGACGACCGCTCCCTTGGGCGTCCGGCCTTCGCGCACCAGGGCCAGGGTCTGAGACGCGCAAACTAGACGGCCGGACGCGACCGCCACTCGGCGCGTTTCCGCCTTGTGAGAAACATCGACCATGCGGGCGCGGCCCTCACAGTCCAGATGGGTCAGTTCGCTCACGGGCAGATCCCCCGGTAACGCGCCACCTGACCGACCAGGGAGCAGGGCCTGAAACGGCTGTCCAATTCCTCGGCTAGCACCAGATCCCAAGCGTCGCGACAGGCCCCGGTCGAGCCCGGCACGCAGAAGATGAAGGTCTCGCCCGCCTGCCCCGCCAGGGCCCGCGATTGAAGGGTGGACACCCCTACCGTAGTCTTGCTGGCTTGGTGGAACACCACGGAAAAGCCGTCCATCACGCGGTCGAGCAGAGGCCGCACCGCCTCCGGCGTCACGTCGCGGGGGGCAAATCCGGTTCCGCCCGTGCTCAGGATCACGTCCACGCCGGGATCCTCGATCCAGGCCTTCATCTGCGCCTGGATGGCTGTCGTCTCGTCCTTGACGATGGCGCGACCCGCCAGCACATGTCCCGCTGCGGTCAATCGTCCCGCTAGGGTTCCTCCTGAAGTGTCCGTATCGAAGTTCCGTGTGTCCGACACGGTGAGTACAGCGATGTTCAACCCGTAGAAGGGCAGGTTCAGGTCTATCCCGGCCATGTCAGCTCCAGCGGGCCAGATCGGCCCGGTCCTTGTCCGAGGGTTCGATCCACGTCGCCCCGCCCGGTTGTTTTTCACTTTTCCAGAAGGCCGCCTCGGTCTTGAGGCGATCCATCAGATAATCCGCCGCCAGAAAGGCCTCGCGACGATGAGGCGAAGCGGCCGCCACCAGCACGATCGGCTCGCCCGGAGAGATTTCGCCGCAGCGATGACGCACCAGGATGTCGCTGACCTCGAAACGCTCTCCGGCCGCGCGGGCGATGGCCTCCATCGACCGTTCCGTCATGCCCGGATACCAGTCCAGTCGCAGGGCGAGGACAGGCTCGCCGTCCCGTCCCTGACCTCGCGCCAGGCCGGTGAAGGCGACCACGGCGCCGTCGCCGGTCCGGTCGCTCATGAAGCGATCGAGAATCTCGCCCGGCCGCAATGGTCCGGGCTCCAGCCCAACATCCAGAGCCACGCTTCAGCCGCCAGAAAAAATGGAAAAGAAGGCGGCCTCCTGGCCGGGCCGGACCCAGGCCTCGTCGTCGCACTGGACGCCGTCCACCGCGCTCCTGATCCCCGGGTCCAACAGGATGGCTCCGCCCTCGGCGCTGACGGCGATCCGTCGGCGCAGGTCCGCCAGCGTCATGCCTTCTGGCGGCCCGTCAACCATCCGTTCGCCGCCCAGGCGGTCGGCAGGCCGGCCGAAGAACAGGGTTCTGATTGATGACATCTGGCTCATAAGGGTCCTCACACCCTCTTTGTAGTCTCCATATCCAGTTGGACGTTTGATCGTGATCAATCGCGCATTTTGAATGACGGTCGGTCGACAAGGACCATGCGCGCCAAGGAGAACCCTGCTCTGAACTTTATGGCCGGGGCGCTTGAGGGTTTTGTTTCGTTACGTTCGAGGCGCGCGATCCAGTCACCGACATCCAGGAGGCTCGCAGGAATCCGTCCCTTAGCCGCGACTCCATGCGCGCCGTGTTCGCCCGCTGCCTGGCACTCTATCAGACCCGGAACGGGTCAGTTGCCTAAAAGGATGGTCATTCACAAAACCACGGCGTTCAAAGACGGTGAGATCGAAGGCGCTTTCGACACTCTACCCGTATCGCCTGTTTATGTGACTTGCGTCGCGCCTTCGATTCTGATCTGCTCCCCGAAAACTGGATCACGGGACGTTAGAGTTTTCCGCTGAGATTTCCCTGGCTGGGAAGGAGCGGAAACCATGAAAGCATCGGCTTTCTCGGACGTCCAAAAGGCGTTCATTCTGAAGCAGGGCGCTGACGGCGTGCCGGTGGCGGAGATCTGTCGCCGGGCTGGGATCAGTCCGGCGACCTACTTCAACTGGAAGAAGAAATACGATGGTCTGCTGCCAACGGAGATGAAGCGGCTCAAGCAGCTCGAGGACGAGAACGGTCGCTTGAAGCGGATCGTGGCCGACCTGTCGTTGGACAAGGAGATGCTGCAGGACGTCATCCGGCGAAAGCTCTGAGGCCTGGTCGCAAGCGCGAGCTGGTGGCGGGCGTCTGTGGTGACTGGGGCGTGTCGATCCGGCGGGCTTGCCGGGTTCTGGAAATGGACACTTCGAGTTTTCACTACAAATCCCGCCGCCCCGACCAGGCCGGCCTCGAAGCCCGCATCAAGGCGATTTGCGAGACACGCGTGCGCTACGGCTATCGCCGGGTGCATGTGCTCCTCCAGCGCGAAGGTTGGCGGACAAACATCAAGAAGACCCACAGGATTTACAAAGCCTTGGGCCTTCAACTGAGAAACAAGACGCCCAAGCGGCGGGTGAAGGCCAAGCTTCGGGAGGATCGCTGTGAGGCGACGCGGCCGAACGAAACCTGGGCGATGGACTTTGTCCACGACCAGCTGGCAACCGGTCGCAAGATCCGCATTCTGACCATGGTGGACACTTTTTCGCGGTTCTCGCCGGTGATCGATCCCCGTTTCACCTACCGGTCTGAGAACGTCGTGGAAGCGCTCGACAAGGCCTGCGCGAAGCTCGGCTATCCCAAAGCCATCAGGGTCGACCAGGGCACGGAATTCGTCTCCCGAAACCTCGACCTATGGGCCTACGCCCATGGTGTCACCCTGGACTTCTCTCGTCCGGGCAAGCCGACGGACAACGCCTTCATCGAGGCCTTCAACGGCCGCTTCCGGGCCGAGTGCCTGAACGCCCACTGGTTCCTGACGCTTGCCGACGCGGCCGAAAAGTTGGAGGGTTGGCGTAGATACTACAACGAGGATCGGCCCCATGGGGCCATTGGCAACAAGACGCCGATCACGCTGATGAATCCGGGTGACATAGCCAGCCTGTCACCCTGACTCGGGCCGGAAAACTCTAGCCTCGGGTGCTCCAGAGAACGGGGGCGGATCACTAACCCAAGGACTCTGGTCGCCGCTGGATGAAAATTCAGGGGCACGTCACCTTCGAAGTGGAGCACCTTTATCGTTAGACTGACAGCACCGCCACCGCCCCCTAGGGGGGCAGTCCCCACCACAAGAAGCGCCGAAAAATCGGCGTGACGCAGACAGCCTCCACAGCTAGAGGCGTCCCAGCCTTACCGCTGCCCGGAGTGCAGTCTTGCGCAAGTTCCTCCCTCTACTCCTCGCCCTTCTCTTGGGCCTCTCCATCGCCCAGCCGGCCTGCGCCATGCAGATCTTCGTCAAGACGCTGACAGGGAAGACGATCACCCTCGACGTCGAGGGAAGCGACTCGATCCAGCAGGTGAAACAGAAGATCCAGGACAAGGAAGGCATCCCGCCGGAAGAACAGCGCCTGGTTTTCGCTGGCAAGGAGTTGGACGACGGGCGAACGCTGGCCGACTACAACATTCAGAAGGAGAGCACGCTGCACCTCGTGCTTTTTCAGCCCGCTGGCGTCCCAACCCTGTCTGAGTGGGCCATGATCGTGCTGACGCTCGGTCTGGCGGGGGGCGCAGTGGTCACCATCCAAAGGCGCCGCTTGGCCTAGTCCGGTCCGCCCGGCCTGCGGAACCACTGCGTCAGGGCGTCAAGGACGTCCCCTAGCCTTGCTAGCTGAAAAGCGTCGAGGCTATCGGCACGATGGATGCGCACCGGTCGATCATGATCATAGGCGCCCATATTGATCGTAATTTCGATCACCCTGAACACGAAATCAGTCACTTGCGTCCAAGCCATAAAGGGCTTGTTGCGTAATCCATAATCATGCCCACTGCTCTGGAAGCGTTCGCAATGGCGAGCGACGATGGTGAGCAGAGGTTGATGGTCGCGCCCTTTCCTACCGATCAGGTCTTCATCGGCGGCCAATGGCGCGCACCGGGCGGAGGCGCGACCCTGCCGATCGAGAACCCATCGACGGGCGAGGTCATGGGGGCCCTGGCCGCCGGCACCGCCGCCGACGTGGACGCCGCGATCAGGGCCGCCCGCGTCGCCTTCGAAGGCGACTGGGGACGAACCACGGCGGTCGAGCGCGGCCGCATCCTGGCCCGCATGGGCCGCGAGGTCGAGGCCCGCATTGACCTGCTGGCGAAACTGGAGGCCCTGGACGTCGGCAAGCCGCTGAAACAGGCGCGGGCCGATGTGATCGCCCTGGCCCGGTATCTGGAGTTCTACGCCGGGGCGGCGGACAAGCTGCACGGCGAGACCATTCCCTTTCTCGACGGCTACACCGTCTACACCCTGCGCGAGCCGCACGGGGTGACGGGGCACATCATCCCCTGGAACTATCCGATGCAGATCATCGGCCGCTCGGTCGTGGCGGCCCTGTGCGTCGGAAACGCCGTGGTGCTGAAGCCCGCCGAGCAGGCGTCGCTGACGGCCCTGGCCTTCGCGCACATCGCCGCCGATTGCGGTCTGCCCGCCGGCGCGCTGAACGTCGTAACCGGCACGGGGGCCGAGGCCGGCGCGGCCCTGGCCGCCCATCCGGGGATCGACCACCTGTCCTTCACCGGCTCGACCGGGGTGGGCGTGGCCATCCAGCAGGCGGCGGCGCTCAACGCCGTGCCGGTGACGCTGGAGCTGGGCGGCAAGTCGCCCCAGCTGGTCTTCGACGACGCCGATCTGGACAAGGCCCTGCCCTTCCTCGTCAACGCCGGGGTCCAGAACGCGGGCCAGACCTGCTCGGCCGGATCGCGCGTCCTGGTCCAGCGCGGCGTCTATGACGAAGTCGTGCGCCGCATGGCCGAACGCTTCCGCGCCCTGACCGTCGGCCCCGCCATGGACGACCGCGACGTCGGCCCGCTGGTGTCGAAGAAGCAACAGGCCATGGTCGAGAGCTTCATCGAAAAGGGCCGCGCCGACGGCCTGATCGTCGCCCAGGCGACGCTGGCCGACCTGCCCGAAGGCGGCGCCTATGTGGCCCCGACCCTGTTCGCCGGGGTCGCCCCGGACCACGCCCTGGCCCAGCAGGAGATATTCGGCCCCGCCGTCGTCGTCATCCCCTTCGACACCGAAGATGAAGCCGTCGCCATCGCCAACGGCACGGATTACGGCCTGGTCGCCGGGGTCTGGACCGCCGACGGCGGGCGGCAGATGCGGCTGGCGAAACGGCTGCGGGCCGGACAGGTCTTCATCAACAACTACGGCGCGGCGGGCGGGGTTGAACTGCCCTTCGGCGGCGTCGGAAAATCGGGCCACGGCCGCGAGAAGGGGTTCGAGGCGCTCTACGCCTTCACCACCCTCAAGACCGTCGCGGCCCATCACGGATAGCTGAGGAGTAGGCGTCTTGGGGGAGAACAGATCGAAGCGGCTGGAGGGCAAGCGCGCCATCGTCACGGGCGGAGCCTCGGGCTTCGGCGCCGGGATCGCGCGCCGCTTCGCCGAGGAAGGCGCCCGCGTCATCGTCGCCGACCTGAACGGCGAGGCCGCCCGCGCCTTGGCCGCTGAACTGGGCGACGCCGCTCTGGGCGTGAAGGTCGATGTGTCCAGCGCCGCCGACGTGGGCGCCCTGGCCGAGACGGCGAACCGTCTGCTGGGCGGCGTCGATATCCTGGTCAACAACGCCGGGGTCGGCCACACGCCCCAACCGCTGGACGAACTGTCGGATGAGGCCTTCGACCGCATCGCCGCCGTCAATATGCGCGCCATCTATCTGATGTCCAAGGCCTTCGTGCCGGCAATGAAGGCGCAAGGGTCGGGCGCCATCCTAAACATCGCCTCGACCGGCGGGGTCAGCCCGCGCCCCAACCTGACCTGGTACAACGCCTCCAAGGGCTGGGTCATCACGGCCACGCGGGCCATGGCGGTCGAACTGGCGCCCTTCCAGGTGCGGGTGAACGCCCTGAACCCGGTGGCGGGCGACACGCCGCTGCTGAAGACCTTCATGGGCGCCGACACGCCCGAGGTGCGGGCCAAGTTCCTGGCCTCCATCCCCATCGGCCGCTTCTCGACGCCCGAGGACATGGGCGCCGCCGCCGCCTTCCTCTGCTCCGACGACGCCTCGATGATCACCGGCGTGGCCATGGAGGTCGATGGTGGCCGCTGCATCTGACCACCCGTTCAAGCTGCTGGTCCTGCCCGGCGACGGCATCGGGCCCGAAATCGTCCGCGAGACCCTGCGCGTCGCCGACTGGTTCAGCCGCAACGCGGGGCTGCGGCTGGAACTGAGCGAGGCCCTGGCGGGCGGCGCCAGCATCGACGCCGTCGGCGAGCCTATCGCCGAGGACGTGGTCGAGCAGGCGCTGGCGTCGGACGCCGTTCTGTTCGGCGCGGTCGGCGGGCCCAAGTGGGACCACCTGCCCCGCGCCCAGCGGCCCGAGATGGGCATCCTGCGCCTGCGTCAGGCGCTGGACCTCTACGCCAACCTGCGGCCCGCCGTCTGTTTCGACGAACTGCTGGACGCCTCGGCGTTGAAGCCCGACCTGATCCGGGGCCTCGACATCCTGATCGTGCGCGAGGCGACGGCGGGCGTCTATTTCAGCCTGCCGCGCGCCAACGAGGTCGATGCGAACGGCCAGCGCCGCGCCTTTGACACCCAGGCCTATACCGAGGCGGAAATCGCCCGCGTCTGCCGTGTCGCCTTCGAGATCGCGCGTGGTCGCCAAGGCCGCGTCTGCTCGGTGGACAAGGCCAATGTCATGGAGACCGGCGCCCTGTGGCGGACCGTGGCCAGCGAGGTCGCCGCCGACTATCCCGATGTCGAACTCAGCCACATGTACGCCGACAACTGCGCCATGCAGTTGGTGCGACGGCCGGCCCAGTTCGACGTCATCGTCACCGACAACCTGTTCGGCGACATCCTGTCGGACGCCGCGGCGGCCCTGACTGGGTCGCTGGGGCTGCTGCCCTCGGCCTCGCTGTCGGGGCTGGAAGACCCCGGCCGCAGCCGCGCGCTTTATGAGCCGATCCACGGCTCGGCGCCGGATATCGCGGGGCAAGGCGTCGCCAACCCTATCGGCACCATCCTGTCCTTCGCCCTGTGCCTGCGCCACTCTTTCAATGCGCCGGAACTGGCGGACCTGCTGGAACGCGCGGTGCGCCGCGTCGTGGCCCAGGGCGTCCGCACGCCGGATATCGCCGAAGCCGGCGTCGCCCCCGTCTCCACCCTTCAGATGACCGACGCGGTGCTGGCCGCGCTCGACCACCTGTCCGCATGAGGTCCGATCGATGAGCGCCCCCACCTTGCAGACCGTCATGGACCTGATCGACGGCCGCACCGACGAACTGGTCGCCCTGACCCAGGACCTGATCCGCTTTCCCACCGTCAATCCGCCGGGCGATGCCTATCGCCCCTGCGCCGAATACATTGGCGAGCGGCTGAAGAAGCGCGGCTTCACCGTTGAATATGTGCGCGGCGAAGGCTCGCCGGGCGACAGCGACCAATATCCGCGCACCAATGTCATCGCCCGCTGGACCGGCTCTGAACCCGGCCCCTGCGTCCACTTCAACAGCCATATCGACGTGGTCGAGGTAGGGTCTGGCTGGACCGTCGATCCCTTCGGCGGCGAGGTGAAGGACGGGCGCGTCTACGGCCGGGGGGCCTGCGACATGAAGGGGGGCCTTGCCGCCTCCATCATCGCCGTCGAGGCCCTGATCGATTCCGGCCTGCCCCTGCCCGGCGCGCTGGAGATTTCCGGCACGGTGGACGAGGAGTCGGGCGGTTACGGCGGCGTCGCCTATCTGGCCGAGCGCGGCTGGTTCTCCGAGCCGCGCGTCAACCACGTCATCATCCCCGAGCCGCTGAACGTGGACCGGGTCTGCATCGGCCATCGCGGCGTCTGGTGGGCCGAGATCGAGACCAAGGGGCGCATCGCCCACGGCTCCATGCCCTTCCTGGGCGATTCCGCCATCCGCCACATGGGCGCGGTGATGCAAGCCTTCGAGGACAAGCTCTATCCGGCCATGGCGGGCCGTCATTCGGACATGCCGGTGGTGCCGGAAGGCGCGCGGCAGTCGACCATGAACATCAACTCTATCCACGGCGGTCAGGGCGAGGACTTCGACGGCCTGCCTGCGCCCTGCGTGGCCGACTCCAGCCGCATGATCATCGACCGTCGCTTCCTGATCGAAGAGACGCTGGATGACGTGAAGGGCGAGGTGAAGGCCATCCTCGACGGGCTGGCGGCGCAACGCCACGGCTTCCGCTACGAGATGCGCGACCTGTTCCAGGTGGCGCCCAGCATGGCCGACCGCGACGGCCCCGTCGCCAGCACCACCGCCGCCGCCATCGAGACGGTGCTGGGGAAGAAGGCCCAGTTCGTCTGCTCGCCCGGCACCTATGACCAGAAGCATATCGACCGCATCGGCAAGCTGAAGGACTGCATCGCCTACGGCCCCGGCGTGCTGGATCTGGCGCACCAGCCCGACGAATGGGTCGGCATCGACGACATGACCAACTCGGCCAAGGTCATGGCTCGCGCGGCCTATGACCTGCTGACCCGCAAGCGAGGATGAGCGAGATGGCGCGCGGCGACATGGAAGACGACAACATCATAGGCCCGCGCCTGCGGGCCCTTCGCGACCGGCTGGGCCTGTCCCAGCGCGCTCTGGCGCGAAAGGCGGGCGTGCCGTCCAGCACCGTCAGCCTGGTCGAAAGCGGCCGCACCAGCCCCTCGGTCGGCTCTCTGAAACGGCTGCTGGACGCCGCAGGCGTGTCCCTGGGCGAGTTCTTCAGCTCGGACTTCGAGGCTCCGACCAAATACTTCTACCGCAACGACGAACTGACCGAGATCTCGCGGGGCGAGGTCTCCTATCGCCAGCTCGGCGCCGGTCAGGGTTCGACCCTGCAGATCCTCTACGAGACCTATCAGCCGGGGTCAGACAGCGGGCGGATCATGCTGTCCCATGAGGGTGAGGAAGGCGGTTTGGTCATCGAAGGGCGGCTGGAAGTCACGGTCGACGGCCAGACCCGGGTGCTGAAGGCGGGCGACGGCTACCTCTTCCCCAGCCCCCTGCCGCACCGTTTCCGCAACGTCGGCGACTGCCCCTGCGTCGTCATCAGCGCCTGCACGCCGCCGACCTTCTGATCCGGCGTTGCGATTGATCGGAATAGTGAGCAAGAAAAATATTTTTCCATGATTTGTCAGTGATCTGAACGACCAAAGAAACAGGCTTGCCGCCTATCGCATTTCACCGGCTACTTCGTGCGTAAGTCTTGAGTGAGAACGGGAGAGAGGCCAGGGCGCGGCAAGGTTTGCTGCATTGCACAACGTCCTGGACCGGAGGAGTATGAAGGAATGGCGGGCCCTTTGTCCCGCCC
>Ga0067045_1028063_pt1 | contig 44651 bp, 42 predicted proteins | sample TerdegcTABiofilm_FD_59184 | JGI IMG/M metagenome (GOLD analysis project Ga0067045, IMG submission 59184) | Combined Assembly of (Gp0054472, Gp0054536) Wastewater bioreactor microbial communities from Singapore -Terephthalate degrading...
CCAGCGAAACCTCTGCTTCACGCAGCTTGGCGATTATCAGCTCCGGTGCTTGCCCTTTCCTGCCCATTGCCTTCCCTCCGTTGGCCAGAGACTAACAAAATCCCTGGCTCAGGTTTAGGGGGGCAGGTCAGCGTTACGAAGATATCTCAGGGCCGGTGTGAAAACCCTGCCGGGCGTGGCGCGGTCGTACGCCTTCGCGGGAGCAAGGTGCTTTTCGACAATTCCACTCTGGTCTTTTTTGGGGACATATGCAACGATTTTCAAACGACTTGCAAAATATTTCCGGATGTTGGCGGCGTGACGCCCGGGCTGCGCGACCGCGGCGCACGAAAAGAGGAGGGATCATGAAAAGTTATCGCAGGGAACTGTGGTTCAACATTCCCTCCAGGCGGGGGTTTGTGAACATCACCGGCGAGGTGGAGGATTGCCTGCGCGAGTCCGGCATTCGCGAGGGCCTGTGTCTGGTCAACGCCATGCACATCACGGCCTCGGTGTTCATCAACGATGACGAATCGGGCCTGCATCACGACTACGAAGTCTGGCTGGAACGCCTCGCACCCCACGAGCCCGTGGCCCAGTACCGCCATAATGTGGGGGAGGACAACGCCGACGCGCACATGAAGCGCCAGATCATGGGCCGGGAGGTAGTGGTGGCGGTCACCGGGGGACGTCTGGACTTCGGGACCTGGGAGCGCATTTTCTACGGCGAATTCGACGGCAGGCGGAAGAAACGCGTGCTGGTCAAGATCATCGGGGAATAGCCAGGCGGCCGGAAGCCGGGCGGGCCACGGCGCGTTCCGAAAAGAGGTCCGCCTTGCCCTTCATGCGGAATTTTGGAAGTATGCGGACACGGTTGGAATATTCGGCCACCTTTTTCCCAGGGAACCTTCCATGCAACTGACCACGAGAAGCCGGTACGGACTGCGTATGCTTCTGGACATTGCCATGAACGGCTCGGGCGGCCCCGTGCGCATTCAGGACATTGCCGAGCGGTGCAGGATTTCCGTGAAATACCTGGAACAACTCATCCGGGAACTCAAGAAGGGCGGGTTCATCCGTAGCAAACGCGGCCCCCGGGGCGGCCATGTGCTGGACAAGACCCCCTCGGAGATCAGGATCGGCGACGTGGTGCGCATCCTAGAGGGGCGGCCGGGCCTGACCGAATGCGTCATTGACGAGGGCGTCTGTCCCATCTCGTCGGACTGCGTGGCCCGGCGCATCTGGGAGCGGGCCACGCAGTCCGTGTTTCGGGAACTCGATTCCATTTCATTGGAGAATATGCTCGATCAGGTCAGAGAGTCCAAACTGCCGGGGTTCCCCTGCTGTTGATGCGGCCGGCGGCCCGCCTTCCCTATTTTTTCGTTTTCGCCTGGTCGGCCACGGCCTGGATGCTTTTGGCGATGGCCTCGGGGTCGCCCAGATAGAAGTGGCGCATCGGGCGCATGTCCTTGTCCAGCTCGTAGACCAGGGGCACGCCGGTGGGGATGTTCACCCCGGCGATGTCCGCGTCGCTTACGTCGTCGAGGTATTTGACCATGGCCCGCATGGAGTTGCCGTGGGCCGCGATCAGGACGCGCCGGCCGGCCTGGATGCGCGGGGCCACCTCCTCGAACCAGCAGGGCAGGACCCGGGCCACGGTGTCCTTCAGGCATTCGGTCAGGGGCAGTTCGGACTCGGAGAGTCCGGCGTAACGCCGGTCCAGGCCGGGATGGCGCGGATCGCCCGGGCCCAGCGCCGGCGGCGGCACGTCGTAGCTGCGCCGCCAGGAAAACACCTGGGCCTCGCCGTACTTCTCGGTCATCTCGGCCTTGTTTAGGCCCTGAAGCGCCCCGTAATGCCGTTCGTTCAGGCGCCAGAACTTGAAAACCGGCAGCCACATGCGGTCCATGCCCTCAAGCACGATGTCCAGGGTCTTGATCGCCCTTTTGAGCACCGACGTCAGGCACACGTCGAAGTCGTAGCCCTCCTTGACCAGCACCTCGGCCGCGCTTTTGGCCTCGGCCTCGCCCCGGGGCGAAAGCCCCACGTCCGTCCAGCCCGTGAACCGGTTCTCCAGGTTCCACTGGCTTTCACCGTGCCGTACCAGTACGAGGGTATGCATGACGTCTCCTCCCGGGGCTGCCGCCCCGGACCCTGCCCGGGGGAAATCATTTCCCCCGGACCCCCTGATCCCGGCCGGTTTTCCCCGGCGCATCGCGCCGGGGAAAACCGGCCGGAAATCCAGGTGGTTCGGTGCGAATGATTGCTCCCGGGCGCGGTCGCGAAGCGCGTTAAAGTTTTCGAAGGAGGGTCCAGGGAGGAAACCTTTTTCAAAAGGTTTCCTCCCTGGCCGCCGGAGGCTTTCCCTATCCTTTCTTTTTGCCCCGCCTTGGCACGGGGGCGTCGTCGATGCCTGTGACCATGCGGATGGCGCAGAACGTGCCGCACATGGCGCATTCCCGTTCGTCGCGGTGGTTTTCCCGGCGCTTGCGCAGCATCTGCGGATCGATGGCCTCCCGGGCCATGGCCTCCCAGTCCAGGGCCGCCCGGGCCTTGGAGATGTTCAGGTCCCGGGCGACGGCCCGGGGCCGGCCCATGGCCGATTCCGCGCTCTGGGCCGCCACCAGGCTGGCCTTGACCCCGGCCCACACGTCTTCCGGGCCGGGCAGGGTCAGGTGTTCGGCAGGGGTCAGGTAGCACAGGAAATCAGCGCCGAAATAGGCGGCCATGGCCCCGCCGATGGCCCCGGCGATGTGGTCGTAGCCCGGGGCGCAGTCCGTGGTCAGTGGGCCAAGGACGTAGAGCGGGGCGTAATGCGTCAGGCGCTTGATGCCCTCGATCTGGGACTGGACCAGATGAAGCGGCACGTGTCCCGGGCCCTCGATCATGATCTGCACCCCGCGCTCCCAGGCCCGCAGGGTCAGTTCTCCGAGGGTGACCACCTCCTCCCACTGGGCCGCATCGCCGGCGTCGGCCCCGGCCCCGGGCCGCAGGCCGTCCCCGAGACTTATGGTCACGTTGTGTTTCAGGCAGATGGCAAGCACGTCGTCGAAGCGCTCCAGAAGCGGATTTTCCCGGCCCCGACGTCTCATCCACCGGGCCAGGATGGAGCCGCCCCGGGACACGATGCCCAGGACCCGGCGGTCGCCTGTGGCCATTGCCGCGCCCCGGGCCGTGACCCCGCAGTGCAGGGTCATGAAGTCCACGCCCTGCTCGGCCTGGCGTTCGATTTCCTCCAGAAACTCGTCCTCGGAAAAATCGCTCGGGTCCTGGCCCCGGGACACGTATTTCTGGGCCAGCCCATAAAGCGGCACCGTGCCCACGGGCAGGTCCGTGTCCGCGATGATCTCCGTGCGGATGGCATGCAGGTCCCCGGCCGTGGACAGGTCCATGACCGTGTGCGCCCCGGCCTTTTGGGCCAGGCGGACCTTTTGCATCTCCATTTTCACGTCGTTGATCAGCATCGAGGTGCCGATGTTGGCGTTGACCTTCACCGTGGCCGGCTGGCCGACCAGAGTGGGGGCGACGGCGGCGTGGGCCGGGTTGGCCAGCAGGACCATGCGGCCGGCGTCGACGGCTTCGGTCAGGATCCGGACATCGAGGCCCTCCTTTTCGGCCAGGGTGCTGGAATGGGCGGCCAGGATATGGCCGAGCGCGGGGTTTTTGGCAATGATGCCCATGGCGGATTCCTTTTGGGTGAAGTGTCTGACCGAAGAACCGGCGCCGTGTCCGCAAAGACGCATCGTGCCGCGTCGTGCGGAGAGGGCCCTTATCCCACGGTATTTGCGAAAAAGTACGGACGCGTTTTTTATGCCCTGCACACTAGCATGTCCGGCCGCGAAGCTCAAAGCCCCGAGTCGTATGGGGCCGGGAAATGGCCGCGGACCAGACCGGGTTGGCCGGAAGGTGTTGACAAGGGAATGGGGCCATCTTAAGCGGTTGTTTCAAACAAGTGTTTGAAGAGGGCGTGAAACATGGGCGAGGGCGGACAGGGCGAGGAAACGCGGCTGCGGCTGCTTTCGGCCGCGGGGCAACTCTTCGCCCAGAAAGGGTACCGGGCGGCCACCATCCGGGACATCTGCCGCCGGGCCAAGGCCAACGTGGCCTCGGCGCACTACCACTTCGGGAGCAAGGAGAAGCTCTACGAGGCCGTGTTGCGCCATGCCCACGACGAGGCCCTGCGGCGCTATCCCCCGGACATGGGTCTCGACGAGGCGGACACCCCGGAACAGAGGCTGGCGGTCTACGTCCGGTCCATGCTTTTGCGCATGCTTGCCAAGGGCGAGAATGCCTGGCACGGCGCGCTCATGGCCCGGGAGATGGTCGAGCCCACGCCCATGCTGGCCCGGTTCGTGGATCGTTTCATCATGCCCCGGGCGGAGATGCTGCGCCGGATCGTCGCCGAGATCCTCGGCCCCGGGGCCGATCCCTTCCTTGTCGGGCTGTGCACCCAGAGCATCACCGGGCAATGCCGCAGCTACGTCTTCTCCCGTCCCATCGTGGCCCGCCTTTTCCCTGAACTGACGTTCGACGAACAGGGCGTGGAACGTCTGGCCGAACACATCACCCGGTTTTCCCTGGCGGCCATCAAGAACTATCACGGCCAGGCAGGCGTTCCCCCGTCCCTCGGGCCGGACGTTCCGGAGGTTTCCTCCGGAGACGGCCGACGTTGACACCCAAACACACACCTGGAGAATTCCCGTGCCGACTCGCGATCTTTTCCCATGCGCCCATCTGCGGCGCGCGCTTTCCAGCCGGGCCGCGGATATGGGCCGCATGGTCGTCGTTGTGGTGGTCGTGGCCCTGGCCGCCTGCGGCGGCGATGGGAACAAAGCCGGACAGAAATCCGCCCGGCCCGTCCCGGTGACCGTGGCGAAGGCCGTCAAAAAGACCGTGCCGGTGGACATCCAGGCCGTGGGCAACGTGGAGGCCATGGCCTCGGTGACGGTCAAGACCCAGGTCGGGGGCATGCTCGTGGAGCAGTATGTGTCCGACGGTCAGGACGTGGCCGAGGGCGACCGCCTGTTCCTCATCGACCCCCGGCCGTTCGAACTGGCCGTGGCCGAGGCCGAGGCCACCATCGAGCGGGACAGGGCCCTTCTGCAAAAGGCCGAGGAGGACCTGGAACGCTACGCCAGGCTCAAGGAAAAGGACGTCATCGCCAAGGAGTCCTACGACCACACCCTGGCCCAGGCCCGGACGCTTCGCGGCACCATCAAGGTCAACGAGGCCGAACGGGACCGGGCCAGACTCGACCTGGAATACGCCACCGTACGCGCGCCCATTCCCGGGCGGGTGGGGTCGGTCCTTCTGCACAAGGGCAACGTCATCAAGGCCAACGACGACCGGGCCCTGGTGGTCATCAACCGCATCCGGCCCATCTACGTCGCGTTTTCCGTGCCCGAGCGGCATCTGCCGGAGATCATGGCCCGCATGAGGGCCGGCCGGGTCACGGTCGAAGCCCGGGCCGAGGGCGCGCCGGTCCCGGAAACCGGGGCGCTTACGGCCGTGGACAACGCCGTGGACAAGACCACCGGGGCCATCCGGCTTAAGGCCGCGTTCGACAACACGGACGGCGCCCTGTGGCCCGGCCAGTTCGTGCGGGTGTCGTTGAACCTGGAGCAGCGCCAGGGGGCGGTCGTGGTGCCCACCTCGGCCGTCCAGGAGGGGCTGCGCGGGCCGTATCTCTACGTGGTTCGTCCGGACAATACCGTGGAGCCCCGGGATCTGAAGGTGTTCGGCATTGTGGACGGCGAGACCGTGGTGGAGGCGGGCGTGGCCGAGGGCGAGACCGTGGTGGTTGACGGGCAGCTCAGACTCTCTCCCGGGACGGCTGTGGAAGCCAAGGGCAAAACCGAGGCGAACGCGGAGAAGGACACCGGGGCCGGGCAGGGCGCGGCCCAAGCCGGTGAAGCAGCCCCCGGCAAGGAGGGCGCGAAATGAACCCCTCGGCCATCTTCATCAACCGGCCGGTGACCACCACCCTGGTCATGCTCGGCCTTCTGCTGTTCGGGATCATGGCCTACAACCGGCTGCCCGTGAGCGACCTGCCCAACGTGGACTTCCCCACCATCCAGGTCACGGCCACCCTGTCCGGGGCCAACCCGGAGACCATGGCCTCGGCCGTGGCCACGCCCCTGGAAAAGGAATTCTCCACCATCGCCGGTATCGACTCCATGACCTCGGTCAACAGCCAGGGCTCATCCAAGATCACCCTGCAGTTCTCTTTGGACCGGGACATCGACGCCGCGGCCCAGGACGTGCAGGCGGCCATCACCGCGGCCTCGCGCCAACTGCCCTCGGACATGCCCAGCCCCCCGACCTACCGCAAGGTCAACCCGGCCGACCAGCCCATCCTGTACCTGGCCATCTCCTCGCCCACGCTCAGGCTGTCGGACGTCAACGAATACGCCGAGACGTTCATGGCCCAGCGCATCTCCATGGTCAGCGGCGTGGCCCAGGTCATGGTCTACGGGTCACGCAAGTACGCCGTGCGCGTCCAGCTCGATCCCGAGGCCCTGGCCTCCCGGGAGATCGGCGTGGACGAGGTGAATGCGGCCATAAAAAGCGGCAACGTCAACCTGCCCGTGGGCACCGTGGCCGGTCCGGTGCGCGAATACACCGTGCAGTCCAGCGGCAAGCTCATGAACGCCGAGGCCTACGGGCCGCTGGTGGTGGCCTGGCGGAACGGCTCGCCCGTGCGCCTGAATGAAATCGCCAAGGTCTTCGACAGCGTGGAACAGCCCCGCCGGGCCAACTGGTACAAATTCACCCCGGCCATGGTCCTGGCCATCCAGCGCCAGCCCGGCACCAACACCGTGGGCGTGGCCCAGGCGGTCAAGGACCTTCTGCCCTCGTTCCGGTCCCAGCTTCCGGCCTCGGTGCACCTGGACATCCTTTTCGACCGTTCGGATTCCATCAAGGAGTCCGTGGGCGAGGTCAAATTCACGCTGGTGCTGACCGTGGCCCTGGTGGTCATGGTCATCTTCCTGTTTCTGCGAAACCTTACGGCCACGCTCATCCCCAGCCTGGCCCTGCCCATGTCCGTGGTCGGTACCTTCGCGATCATGTACCAGATGGGGTTCAGCCTGAACAACATCTCGCTCATGGCCCTGACATTGGCTGTGGGGTTCGTGGTGGACGACGCCATCGTCATGCTCGAGAACATCGTGCGCCACATGGAGCAGGGCAAGACCCCGCTTCAGGCGGCCATGGACGGATCGAAGGAGATCTTTTTCACCATCGTGTCCATGACCATCTCCCTGGCCGCCGTGTTTTTGCCGGTCCTGTTCATGGGTGGCGTGGTGGGGCGGCTCTTCCACGAGTTCGCGGTGACCATCTGCTCGGCCATCCTGCTCTCGGGCGTGGTCTCCCTGACGCTTACCCCCATGCTGTGCAAGCTGATGCTGCGGCCCGCAGCCCACGGCCAGGGCCATGGCCGGTTCTACCGGGTCATGGAATCCTTTTTCGAGGGCATGCGCCGAATCTACGAAAGGACCCTGCGGGCCACCATCGACCACAAGCTCGTCGTGCTGCTTTTTTCCTTCGTGCTCGTGGCGGCCTCGGCGTACCTGTTTCGCATCGTGCCCAAGGGATTCATCCCCAGCGAGGACAATGGCAGCCTCCAGGCCGTGGTGGAGGGCGAACAGGGCATCGCCATCGAGGCCATGATCGGACACCAGAAAAAGCTCATGGACATTGTGTCCAAGGACCCGGCCGTGGATTCGTTCATGTCCGTGGTGGGCGCGGGCGGCCCCAACGCCGCCGGCAACTCCGGACGGCTCATGGTCCGCTTGAAGCCCCGGGAGGAGCGCGCCGACCACGCCAACGTGGTCTTGCAGCGTCTGCGCGGCAGGCTGGCTCAGGTGCCCGGGGTGCGCGTGTTCCTGCAGAATCCCCCGCCCATCAGCATCGGAGGCAGGGCCTCCAAGGGCCAGTACCAACTCACCCTGCAAAGCCCGAACATCGAGGAGCTCTACCGCGAGGGGGCGGTCCTGGAGGAGCGGCTGCGCGAACTGACCCAGATCCAGGACGTCAGCAGCGACCTGGAGATCAAAAACCCCCAGCTCAACGTGAGTATCGACCGGGACAAGGCTTCCTCCCTGGGCATCAGCGCCTACCAGATCGAGGACGCCCTGGCCACGGCCTACGGCAACCGCGAGGTGTCCACCATCTATGCCTCGAACAACACCTACAAGGTCATGGTGGAGCTCGAACCCAAGTATCAGGCCAATCCCGACGCGCTGGCGCTTTTGTACGTGCGCTCCAAGGACGGCAGGCTGGTGACCATGGATTCCCTGGCCACCTGGTCGGTCGGGGCCGGTCCGCTTTCGGTCAACCATTCCGGGCAGTTGCCGTCCGTGACTTTGTCCTTCAATCTGCGGCCCGGGGTATCCCTGGGCGACGCGGTCACGGCCGTGGAGGACGTCGCCCGGCAGACGCTTCCCGACGGCATCAGCACCGCGTTCCAGGGCGAGGCCCAGGCCTTCCAGAGCTCGTTTCAGGGCCTGTGGCTGCTTCTGGCCATGGCCATCGTGGTCATCTACATCGTGCTGGGCATCCTGTACGAAAGCTTCATCCATCCCCTGACGATCCTTTCGGGCCTGCCGTCGGCGGGCGTGGGGGCGCTTCTGACGCTCTACGTGTTCGGACAGGACCTCAATATCTACGGATTCGTGGGCATCATCATGCTCATCGGCATCGTCAAGAAAAACGCGATCATGATGATCGACTTCGCGCTGGAGGCCCAGCGCGAGAGCAACCTCGACCCGGCCCGGGCCATCTTCGACGGCGCGCTGGTGCGGTTTCGGCCGATCATGATGACCACCATGGCGGCGCTCATGGGCACGCTGCCCATCGCCCTGGGCATGGGGGCCGGGGCCGAGGCCCGGCGGCCGCTGGGTTTGGCGGTGGTGGGGGGGCTTGTGGTGTCGCAGCTTTTGACGCTCTACTTCACGCCGGTCTACTACATCTATCTGGACCGGTTCCAGTCGTGGCTGGGGCGGCTTTTCGGGCGCAAGGCCAAGGAGGCCGAGACGGCGGGGTAAGACGCGCGAACAGGCATAAACGACGAAGCCTCTCGGCTAGGTTTCCGGGGGCTTGCCCCGACAGCACGCGATGACCCGGCGTATTCGGTCAAACCCCCGCCCCGCCTCGGGCCTCGGGGCCAGCCGCCACGTCCATTCCTCGCCACCCGGCGGCACCTCCACCCCATACAGCAAATCCGTCTCCTCAAGCACCGTCCCGCCGTCCACATCCCGGCTCACGGTGTCCGTGATCAGGCATCGCACGCCCGGCAACCCCCACAGCCAGTCCAGGTGCGCCGCCGTGATCCTCCGACAAACCTCCAGGACCGCGTCCTCCGGACAGCCGAGCCGCTCCAGCCGCTTTTTCACCGGCAGCGCCAACTGTGACAGCACGTTCGCCGATACCGTCAGGTCCGGTGCCAACTCCGCCAGCCCCTCCGGCGCGGCCGGGGCGATGTCCCATACGTCGATCCCCTTGCGCCAGCCCAACGCCTCGTCCAGCAGCCCGGTCAGATCCGCCTCCATAAGCCGCACGTTCCCGTATCTCCTCGCCAACCACCTCGCCCGAAGCGGATGCACCGCATCCACCAGCGCCACCTTTCCGAACATCCCCGCCAACTCCCCGAGCGGCACGTCGTACAGATGCCCGGAGCCGCAGACCATAACCAGCCCCCTCCCCGGACACGCCTTCGCGGCCTGAAGGATCGCCTCCCGGCACCGCTCCATATGCGGCGTCCACGCCTCCCGGCATCTCCCATACCTCGCCGCCACGGCCACGGACTCGGCCGCAAGCCCCAATCGTCGCGCCGTCCACCCCGCGGGCGTCGCCAGCCATTCCAGACATTCGCGCAGCATGTGTCCTCCCGTGGGGGGGCGGGGCTGCCGCCCCGAACCCTGCCCGGGGGGAATCATTCCCCCCGGACCCCTTGGTATCCGGCGTCCGATGCGGCGCGGGCAAAGCCCGCGCCGCATCGGACGCCGGGAAACAAGGGCTACGCGGGAGTGATACCACCCGAGCCAGGGTTGCGGAAGACGAGCGTGATTCTCCCGGCCCGGGGGGCGGCGCGAAGCGTCGCCCCCCGGGCCGGGACGACAAAATTTTCAAAGGGGGGTCCAGGGGGAAACCTTTTTTAAAAGGTTTCCCCCTGGCCGCCGGAGGCGTTTTGTTCCCCCTATTCCCCGGTGGGGGCGTCGGGGGGGTAGATGGCGTCGAGTTCGGCCTTGAGGCTGGCGAAGGTTCCGGATTCGATGGATCGGCGGATGCGTTCGGTGAGGGAGAGGAAAAACGTCAGGTTGTGGATGGTGTTGAGGCGGTAGGAGAGTAGCTCCTTGGCTATGTAGAGGTGACGCAGGTAGGCCCGGGAGAAGGTGCGGCAGGCGTAGCAGGAGCAGGCCGGGTCGAGCGGCGAGTCGTCCTCGCGGAAGGCGGCCTTTTTGACGTTGACCTTGCCGGTGGAGGTGAAAAGCGTGCCGTTTCTGGCGTTTCGGGTGGCCAGCACGCAGTCGAACAGGTCGACGCCGGCCGCCACTCCGGCCAGGATGTCCTGGGGCGCGCCCACGCCCATGAGATAGCGGGGCTTGTGGTCCGGCAGGAGGTGGGCGGAGGAATCGATGACGGCGTGCATCTCGGGGCGCGGTTCGCCCACGCTGATGCCGCCCAGGGCGTGGCCGTCGAAGCCCAGGGAGGTGATCTGGGCCGCGCTTTCGGCCCGCAGTTCCGGGAAGAATCCGCCCTGGACGATGCCGAAAAGGAGCTGGCCGTTCTGGAGGGGCGGATGGGCCTCGCGGCAGCGGGCGGCCCAGGCCGTGGTCAGGGCCAGGGATTTTTTGGTGTATTCGAAATCCGCGCCGTAGGGCACGCATTCGTCCAGGACCATCATGATGTCCGAACCCAGGTTCTGCTGGATGGACACGACCTTTTCCGGGCTGAAGAAGTGCTTCGAGCCGTCGATGTGCGAGGCGAACTCCACGCCGTCCGGGGTCAGGCGGCGAAGCCCGGACAGGCTGAACACCTGGAACCCGCCGCTGTCGGTCAGGATCGGGCCGTCCCAGGCCATGAACCGGTGCAGGCCGCCGAGGCGGGCGATGAGTTCGTCGCCGGGACGCAGGTACAGGTGATAGGTGTTGCCGAGCAGTATCTGGGTGCCGATCTCGCGCAGGTCCCGCGGGCACAGGCTCTTGACCGAGCCCTGGGTTCCCACGGGCATGAACGCCGGGGTCTGGACCACGCCGTGGGCGGTGGCAAGGGAGGCGCGGCGGGCCGCGCCGTCGCGGGCGAGAATGGTGAAGGTTCCGGGTGTGGTCATGGGAGAGGGGGGATACGACAAGGTTGGACGGGACGCAAGGGGGGGGCGAGGAGATGGGTGGGGAGAAGGCGAGGGGAAAGAAAAGCCTCCGGCGGCCAAAGGGCTTCCGCCCTTTGGAATCCCGAGAAGGGCAAGGGAGGACGGCCTGAACGCGGACGGGCCGGGGACGGAGGGGACAGGGCGAAAAACAGGATTAGTGGGGAGGTGGTGCCTGGGCGGCGTGTTCCAGGTCGTCGAGAAGCGCGGCCAGGTCGAGACGGTATCGGGCGGCCACGGTTTCGATGGAATCGAAAAGCGCGGCGCACAGAAGGCAGACGCCGGCGGCCGCGTCCCGGGAGCGAAAGACGGATTCCGTGGCCGGATGGGCGTGGACCACGTCCAGAAGCGTCATATCGGCGGTGATGCGGCGGCCGTCCTTGGCGTTCATGGGGCCTCCTCGGCAAGGGCCTGGGTCAGGGCCTGGGGGATGCGGGCGATGATCTCCGAAATGCGCGAACCCGGATCGGGCCGGGCCAGACGGCCGGCCAGCCGGTTCACCCGGGCCGCGAGACGCCCGGCCTCGGGAACGGGGTGTCCGGCCTCCACCAGGGCCGCCGCGGTTCCCGTAAGCGTGTCCCCGGTGCCGCCCATGGCCTCCATGGCCTCTTCCGACGGTCCGTCCACAGTGTACAGCACGCCGGTGGCGTCCGCCACATGGTCCGTGCCTCCCTTGACCAGCAGGCACGCGGCCGCGTTCTCCGCGGCGTAGGCCCGGCGGATCAGGTCCGGGACGCGGTTGTCGTCGTGCAGGATGAACCCCCTGGTGTAGAAGGGGTGCGGCGCGGCCTCGTCGGCCAGAAAGGCCAGTTCCCCGGCGTCCGGGGTGAACAGGTCGTAGGCGGCGGCCTGTCCGCTCATCTTGGCCGCGTACATGAATCCGGCGTCGGCGATGAGCTTCGGGCGCGGGCGCATGGCCTCCATGGCGAACAGCACCTTGTCGTGCCACATGACGTCGGGCTGCAGGTAGTGGAAGGCCAGGGTGGACAGGCTTTGGCCGGGCAGGACCGCGACCATGTGGCGGTAGAGTTCGCGGCTGCCGTGCCCCCGGCCTTCGTCGCCGACCAGGAAGGCATAGGGCGCGGGCAGGCCCAACACGGCGCACGCGACGCAGGCCGCGCCCAGAAGCGCGGGCGTGCCCCGGTCGGCGGGGATATGCAGCCCGGAAACCGTGATGCCGTGGTCCGAGTAGAGGGCCTGGCCCTCGACCACCGGTACGGACGGGTCCGGGATGGTGCCTACGACGGCGAGCATCGGCGTCGCATCTCCTCGAAGGCCAGCCCCAGGGCGTAGCCGCACAGGGTGTGCCCAATCTCGCGCGGGGAGGGGGCTTCGTCCAGGCGCAGGCCGATCAGCCGTGCCGCCAGGTACGGCACGTCCGGACAGCCGCCCCCGGAGACGTTGACGATCACCCGGGTGCCCTTTTCCACGGTCAGCTTCATGTTCGCGGCCCGGACCATGAGATGGCCCCCGAAGTCCTTGACCTGGAAGAGGGAGACCGGGGTCAGAAGCGGCCCGGTGACCGGGATGGCGTCCAGGGGAGGCGTGCCCGAGTCATCGAGCAGCCGCAGGATGTTCAGGCCCTCGATCAGGGGATATTCCACCGCCAGGTCGCAGCCCTTCCGGACCTCGGGCGGCGGTCCGACCACCGTGACCGGGAGGCCGGCGGCCTTGAGGGCCTTTTCGGCCCGGATGACCTCGCTGGTGTTCTCGAAAATAAGAAGACCCCGGTCCGCCTTGGAGGCGGGGGGCGGCCCGGGGTCTTTTTTCCGGAAAAGCCCAAGAAAAGACACGGTTACCTCTTGCTGATGGTGATGGTGTATTCCCCCCGGTTTTCGACCACGCCGTCAAGGGACCAGCCCTTGGCCGTCGCGGCCCGGGAGACGTTCTCCTTGGAGGCCTCGGTATCCACCAGAACCTCGATGGTTCCCTTCCCCATGGTCGCGATCTTGTTCAGGGTGTCCAGAACCGGCTGGGGGCACGACAGGCCCCGGGCGTCCACGATCTCGCTCATGATGGTGTCTCCTTACGCCTTGGCGCGCATGGTCAGGCCGAAGTACAGGCACACGGCGAGCCCCACGAACACGGCGGCGATGCCGTGGGGGCCCACTCCGTCAGGGGAACTGGCCAGGCCGAAGTTGTGGGAAAAGGCCGCGCCCACGATCATTCCGAACACGAACACGGCCGCGTCGCCGTCGCCCTCGCCGGCCAGAAAGAGCTGCCGGCCCGGGCATCCCCCGGCCAGGGCGAAGCACAGGCCGGCCAGAAGCATGCCCGCGAAGTTCCAGACCTGCTGGGTATGGGCCACGGGTTGGCCCTCAAAACCGATCTTGATCTGGCCCAGGACCGCGTTGACCACAACGGCCGCGACGAACAGGGCGATGACCCCGAGAAGCAGGTGGTTCTGCCTGAACAGGATCACGTCGCGGAACGCGCCCATGGTGCAAAAGCGGCTGCGTTGGGCCACGACGCCCACGAAAAGGCCCACGAGCAGGGAGACGAGAAGGGGCGCGTGCATGGAGCCGGGACCCTTGAGGCTGTAGAACAGCACGCCGCTTTGGGGCTGCTCGGGAACCTGGGGATACAGGAGGAGCAGGATCAGGAAGCCGAGCATGACCAGGGGCATGATCAGGCCCACCGAGGAATACGTTTTCTGGCTGCGGCCCAGGTTGTAGCCCTTGCGGAAGAAGATGGTGCCGAGAAAGATGCCGGCGACAAGCCCCAGGATCCCGAAGATGGCGCTCAGGTCCCCGCCGGCCAGGCGCAGGATGGCCCGCCACGGGCAGCCCAGGAAGACCAGGGCCCCGATCATGGCGAACGCCCCCAGGATGAACCGGGCGATGGGCGCGGACCCGGCCCGGGGCCGGAAGTCCTTGGCGAAAAGCGCCGCCAGAAGGGACCCGAGCACGAAGCCGATGATCTCCGGCCGCATATACTGGACCACGGCCGCCCGGTGCAGGCCCACGGCCCCGGCGATGTCGCGCTCGAAGCAGGCCACGCAGATGCCCATGTTCCCGGGATTGCCCCAGAACTGCAGAAGCGGCGCGAGGACGCCGATGGCCAGCCCCACGGCGATGATCCCCTGTTTCGAGGAAAAGAAGTTTTTCATGGCCCCCCTCGTTGTGGTTGGACGGTTCGCGGGTCCGGGAAATTCCCCCCGACGGGATGCGGATATTCCGATTGTATAGGAAAGGAACAAGCGAAGGACAAATCGATAGTTCAACTCGGACAACGAGTTATCGATAGACAAAGCTGATGGTGCCGGAGGCGGCCAGGGCGCGCGGGAATGCGCGGGGGGATCGGAGGGCGGCCGTTTCGGGCGTCAGGCGCGGGGCAGGCCTTTTCTCGGGCAGACGTCGGCCAGGGGACAGTCCTCGCAACGGGGTTTTCTGGCCTGGCACACGTCGCGGCCGAAAAGGACCAGCAGGTGGTTGATCTCGCCCCAGGCTCCGCGCGGGAAAAGGGGCATGAGGTCCTTTTCGATGACCACCGGGTTCTCGGAATCCGTCAGGTCCAGGCGGAAGGCGAGGCGTTTGACGTGGGTGTCCACGGCGATGCCCTCGTGGTTGCCGTAGGCGTTTCCGGCCACGATGTTGGCCGTCTTTCTGGCCAGTCCGGGCAGGGCGGTGAGTTCCGCCAGGGTGCGCGGGACTTCTCCGCCGTGGCGGGAGACCATGAGCTTCGCGGCGGCCACCAGGTTTTTGGCCTTGTTGCGGAAAAAGCCCGTGGAATGCACGACCTCCTCGACCTCGGCCACGTCGGCCCCGGCCAGGGCGACTGGGTCCGGCCAGCGCCGGAAGAACGCCGGGGTCACCAGGTTGACCCGGGCGTCGGTGCATTGGGCGGCCAGGACCGTGGCCACGAGCAGTTCGAAGGGAGTATTCCAGGTCAGCGCGGAGGCGGCCCCGGGATACCGGGGCCGCAACCGTTCGAGAATGACGGCGGCGCGCGTTTTTCTGTCCACGCGGCGACCTTATTGGGATTACGGCAGAAAGACCACGGCGGAGATGGTGGTGGTCCACAGGCCGGCCACGCCCGTGGTCACGCAGGGCATGGAGGCCGAATCCACGATCTTGCCGCTCATGAGATAGATTTCCCGGCGTTCGTCGTAGGCCGTCTCCGGGTCGAAATCGATGCCCAGGGTGGTGGCCAGCATGGTCGAGGCCAGATCCTCGGCGAAGTCGCCGATTTCCCGTTCCTCGGAGCCAAACGACGTGTGTTCCGAAATATACCCGTAGTTGCCCTTGTCCGCGGGGAAGGCCATGCCCACGGCCGAGCCCACCAGGCGGTTCTTCTCGTCGGTGGCGTTTCGGGCCATGACGCAGAAGGTGATCTGCCCGGGGCTCAACTGCTTGACGCCTTCCTCCAGGGGCAGGATGGTGCAGTTGGGCGGGCAGATGCTGCTGACGTACACGAGGTTGAGTTTTTCGATCCCGGCGTCGCGCAAGGCCAGCTCGAAGGACTGGAGCTTGTTTTTGTGGCGGCCGATGCCCTTGGTGAAGAAAGCCTTGGTCGGGACGAAAGACATGTGCTGCATGTGCGGTCCTCTTTTGTGTGGGGGTCTCCCGGGGAAAGCGGGGGCATCCTCATAAGGGTTTTTTCCCGAGAAGTATAGGTCCTTTTTCGCCCGTTTTTTCCAGCCCGGCGTTGATCTCCTGCTCGGTGCCGCGAAGCGTCACCGCGATGCGGAAAACATCCTTGTCCTGGATGCGGGCCTGGCGGATTTCGGCCCGGAAGCCTTTCTGGGCCAGCTTTTTGACCATGGCGTCGGCCTGGTCCCTCTTGTAGAAGGACGCCACCTGATACGTGGCCTCGAAGCCCTGGCCGGAGGACTTGGCCTCGGTCTTGGGCGGGGATGTCGGTGCCGGCTCCGCGGGCCTGGGCGTCTGGACCGGCGGCTGGGCCACGGGCTCGGCCGGAGTCCGGGCGGCCAGGGTCGGCGCGGAAGCGGGCGCGGGCCTGGGTTGCGGGGGCGCCCCGGGCGGGTGTCGTGTGGAACCCGGCGCATCGGCCAGATCGCGTCCCATGAGGCCCCCCGAGGGGGCCGCGCCTCCCGGAAGGGTTTGGGATGGTTTGGACGCCGGGGGTTTTTGGGTGGATTCCACGGTGATGGTCTCGGCGTTCTTGCCCTGGCCCTGCAGATCTTCCATGAATTGCAGTTCCTCGGGTTTGAGGACCGTGGGCGGCTGCGAGCCGTCCAGGGTGGCCGGAGTCTCAGGGGCCGGCATGATCTGGGCCAGTTCCGGCACGGCCTCCTCGGGACGGTACCCGCGACCGACCAGGATGCCCAGGATGAACACCCAGCTGATTCCCAGGACCACGACGATGCCCACGGAGACGATCTTGGCCGTGGTCAGTTCGAGGGTGAACCGGCGCGGGCCGCCGTCGCTCGACGTATTGATTTTGTTGAAGAGTTTCATTTTCGGTTTCCCATGCGGGGGCATCATTTCGCTTTTTGGCGAAATGTCAAGAGCGCTCCATTTTTTGCGGCGCCTCGACGCCCAGAAGACCCAGGCCGGCCCGCACCACCAGGGCCACGGCGCGAAGCAGGCACATCCTGGCCCGGGTCACGGCCTCGTCCCCGCTGGCCAGCACCTGATGCGTGGCGTAGTAGGAATGCAGCCTCCCGGCCAGGTCCCGCAGATAGTAGCTCACCAGATGCGGCGAATAGGTGGCGGCCGCCGTGCCCACCACGTCCGGAAACTGCTCGATCTGGCGCAAAAGCCCCAGGTCCTCCGGGGTGTCCAGCCGGGCGAGCAGGGCCGCGTCCGGGTTGACGGCCTCGATGCCGCGCTCGGCCGCCTTGGCGAAGACCGAATGCACCCGGGCGTGGGCGTACTGCACGTAATAGACCGGGTTGTCCATGGTCTGGCGCTTGACCAGATCCAGGTCGAAGTCCAGGTGGCTGTCGCTCTTGCGCGATAAAAACATGAACCGGGCCGCATCGGCGCCCACCTCGGCCACCACGTCGGCCAGGGTTTCGAACTTGCCGGCCCGGGTGGACATGGCGATCTGCTCGCCGCCGCGCATGAGGTTGACCAACTGCACCAGGATGACCTTCAGGCTGTCCGGGGAGCGGCCCAGGGCTTTGACCGCGGCGGTCATGCGCGGCACGTAGCCGTGATGGTCCGCGCCCCAGATGTCCACGGCCACGTCGAAGCCCCGGGCGTACTTGTCGGCGTGGTAGCAGATGTCCGAGGCGAAATAGGTCAGTTCCCCCGATGATTTGCGCAGCACCCGGTCCTTGTCGTCGCCGAGTCCCGCGGAGGCGAACCACAGGGCCCCGTCCTTCTCGTAGGCCAGGCCCCGGGCTGTGAGTTCGGACAGGGTGGCCTCCACCCGGCCTCCGGAGACCAGCGTCTTTTCCGAGAACCACACGTCGTGGGACACCCTGAAGTCGGCCAGATCCTTTTTGATTCCGGCCATGATGCTGTCCACGCCGTAGGTCTGGCAGATGTCCATGGCCTCGTCCTCGGGCTTGTCCAGGAGCGCCGTGCCGTGGATCTCGGTCAGTTCCCGGGCCAGGTCGATGATGTACTCGCCCTTGTACCAGTCCTCGGGCCAGACCACCTCCCGGCCGTGCAGCTCCAGGTAGCGCAGCCGGATGGAGGTGCCTAAAAGCCGCATCTGCCGGCCGGCGTCGTTGATGTAGTATTCCGTGGACACGTCGAAGCCCGCCGCGCGCAGGATGCGGGCCAGGCTGTCGCCCAGGGCCGCGCCCCGGCCGTGGCCGATGTGCAGGGGGCCGGTGGGGTTGGCCGAGACGTATTCCACCTGGACCTTTCGCCCGGCCCCGAGGTCTGAACGGCCGTAGCCGCCCCGGGCCTCGCTTTCAAGGACGTCCAGGACGATGGCCTGCCAGAAGGAGGGGGGAAAGGTCACGTTGAGAAAGCCGGGGCCGGCCACCTCCACGGTCAGTCCGGGATCGGCGGCGGCGATGTCCCGCTTCAGGGCCTCGGCCAGCTCGCGGGGTTTTTGTCCGGCGGCCTTGGCGGCCATCATGGCCGCGTTGGTGGCCAGATCCCCGAAGGCGGGGTCCCGGGGCGGCTCGATGGTGGTCTTGTCCGGCCAGTCGATGCCCCGGGCGGCCAGGATGTCCGAAAGAAGGCGGCGCAGATGGGTTATGGCGCGCATGTCGTGTCGTCCTTGCGAAATACGGTGTCAAAATGCCCCCGGCGGCCAAGGGGAGAAGCCCCCCGGCCTCCCGGCATCATGGGCGGCCTTGCAGGGCCGCGGCCGCGTCGGGGTCGGCGATGCCCAGTATCTCGGCCTCGGGGGGCAGATTGGCCTTGCACAGCTTGGCCAGAACGCCCTTGGGGCCGAGCTCGACAAAGGACCGGACGCCGTCGTCCCACATGGCCTTCATGGCCTGCAGCCAGCGCACCTGGGAGGTCATCTGGCGCTCCATGAGCCCCTTGAGGATTCCCGGGTCCGATTCCGGGGCCGCGGTGACGTTCATGTACACCGGGAAGACCGGGGTCCGCCAGGACAGGCCCTGCATGGCCCGCACAAGCTCCCCGGCCGCCTCGTCCATCATCGGGCTGTGAAAGGCCCCGGACACGGCCAGGGGCACGGCCCGGCCCTTGGCCTCTTTGGCCATGGCCGCGGCGGCGTCCACGGCCTTGACGTGGCCGCTTATGACGAACTGCCCCGGGGAGTTGTAGTTGGCCACGAGCAGGATCTCGCCGGTGTCGGCGGCGGCCCGGGCCACGATGTCCTCCACCTGCGCGAGGGTGAGCTTGAGCATGGCCGCCATCCGGCCGTCCGTGCCCCCGGACTCGGCCATGAGCCGGCCGCGCAGGCTGACCAGGGCCAGGGTCTCGGACGGGGTAAGGACCCCGGCGGCGCACAGGGCCGCGTATTCGCCCAGGCTGTGGCCGGCCGCGGCCGTGGCCCCAAGGCGCGGCTTTACGTGGAACCACAGCCCCAGGGTGGCGGCGGTCATGGCCGGCTGGAGATTTTTGGTGTCGGCCATGGCGGCCTCGTCGCCGTCCCAGAAGATTTCACGCAGGGGCAGGCCGCTTTGTTTCTCGGCCAGGGTCCACAATTCCATGGCCTCGGCCGAGGATTCGGCCAGGACCCGGCCCATGCCTTTTTCCTGGGACCCCTGTCCCGGGAACAGGATCGCACGGCTTATGGGGGTTGCCATCGCGTCGCACACTCCTTACACGTCTTTTTCCGTTCATCACGCGGGTTCGGCGCGATTGGTAGTTGATGACGCCCGGATGTGCAAGCCCTATCGAACCCTGGCCGCCGGATAGCTCCATGCCCAAGATTTCCATTTTGTCCCTTTCCAAGTCCTACGGCGGCCGCGACGTGCTGCGCGATTTCAGCCTGGAGATTCCGGCCGGGACGCGTCTGGCCGTGGTCGGCCGCAACGGGGCCGGAAAATCCACCCTGCTGCGCCTTTTGGCCGGCCGGGACGAGCCCGATTCCGGCCGCGTGGCCTATCCGCCCGGGGCCCGGGTGGGCTATGTGGCCCAGGAACTCGGCGCCGACGACCTGGATACCCCCCTTCTCGGGTTCGTCATGGCCGCGCTGCCTTCCTGGGGCGAGTTCTGGCGGGACTGGGACCATGCCGCCAGGACCGGCGACCAGGCGGCCATAAACGAACTGGCCGCGCGCCAGACCCGCCTGGAGCACGAGCTCGGCTACAACCCGGAACATCGGGCCAAGGCCATCCTGACCGGGCTCGGGTTCGAGGAGAAGCAGTGGGGTCAGGAGCTTGCGGCCCTGAGCGGCGGCTGGAGGGAGCGGGCCAAGCTGGCCCGGGTCCTGGCCGCCGGCGCGGACGTGCTTCTTTTGGACGAGCCCACCAACCATCTGGACCTGGAGGCCGTGGAGTGGCTTGAGAACTATCTGCTGGCCTACGAGGGCGTCTTGGTGTTCGTGGCCCACGACCGGGTGTTTCTGGACCGGGTGGCCACCCGGACGCTTTTTCTGGGCGACGCCAAACCCGTGGTCCGGCCCGGATCTTTTTCGGAATTTCTGGCCTGGCGCGGGGAACTCGACGAACGACTCGGCAGGCAGGCCCAGAACATCGACGACAAGATCAAGCGCCAGATGGCCAACATCGACCGCTTCCGCTACAAGTCGTCCAAGGCCAGACAGGCCCAGAGCAAGCTCAAGAGCGTCACCCGCCTGGAGAAGGAATTGGAGGAACTGCGCGACGCCCGGCCCGAATCCGGCGGTCCGGCGCTCAGTTTCACCCTGCCCGAGCCCGAGCGCGGGGACAAGACCGTGGTCTCGGCCGCGGACGTGAGTTTCGCCTTCCCCGGCGGCGGGCCCCTGTGGGACAAGCTCACCTTCCATATCTACCGGGGGCAGAAGATCGCCCTGGCCGGCCCCAACGGCGCGGGCAAAACCACGCTTTTAAAGCTCGTCACCGGGGAGCTCGTTCCGGACACGGGCCGGGTGCGGGTGGGCACCGGCATCAAGATGGGCTACTACAGCCAGCACCAGACCGAGCTTCTGTCCCCGGACCAGACCGTGATCTCCGAGATGAAACGCATGGCCGGCCCCAAGGCCTCGCACCAGGAGGTCTGCGGCATCCTGGGGCTGTTTCTTCTCGGCGAGGGCTATTTCGAACGGCCCGTGGGGCTTTTGAGTGGCGGGGAGAAAAGCCGCCTGCTTCTGGCCGGGATATTCGCGGCCCGGGCCAATTTCCTGGTCCTCGACGAGCCCACCAACCACCTGGACCTGGAGAGCCGCGAGGCCCTGACCAGGGCCCTTGTCGACTATTCCGGGACCATCCTGGTGGTGGCCCACGACCGGTATCTTCTGTCCGAGGTGGCAAACGAGGTGTGGGCCGTTTCCCATGGCGGCATCACCGTGCACCTGGGCGGATTCGAGGAATACGACCGTTGCCTGCGGGAGGCCGCCCGGGCCGATAGCGGCGCGCCCCAGGAGGACAGGCCGGTCCGGCGCGACGACAAGGAACGCCGGAGGCGGCTGGCCCAGGAGCGCAACGCCCTGTACCGGGAACTCAAGCCCAAAAAAGAGGACTTTGCCGCCATGGAGGCCGAACTCGAGGCGGTTTTGGACGAACAGCACCGGGTGGAGACGACCATGGCCGACCCCCAGACCTATGCGGACAAGGGTCTTTTCTCGGAACTCTCCAAAAAATATCACGAATTGACCCAAAAGGCGGAAAACCTCTTGACCCGTATGGGGAATCTGGAGAAAGAAATTGAGTCGCTCGAGGCCCGCCGTGCCGCCATCGTCGAACACTAAGGTCGTTGGCATGAAGAGGTCATCCGCTTGTTTTGATGTCGTGGCGGCGATCATCTGGCGGGAGGGCCGGTATCTCGCCGTGCGCCGCCCGCCTGGAAAGGCCATGGCCGGGATGTGGGAATTCCCCGGCGGCAAGATCGAGGCCGGCGAGTCCCCCCGGGCGGCCCTGGCCAGGGAGCTGCGCGAGGAGCTGGGACTTTTCCCCACGTGTTTCGCGTTCTGGAAGGAAGTGTACTACGTCTACCCGGATCATCCCGTCCGGCTCGCGTTTTTCCATGTGTGGGAGTTTCCCGGGGAACCGGAGGCCCTGGAGGGCCAGGAAATGTCCTGGCTCACCCCGGGGCAGGCCCTGGACTTTCCCTTTCTCGAGGCCGATACGGGCGTTGTCCGCGAACTGGCCGGGACGGCCGGACCCTCGTTTTCCCTCGTCGCCGACTGAAAGGAAACGCATGAAAATCATTGATCTGTTGAAACGAGACGAGCCCTTTGTCTCCTTCGAGTTTTTCCCGCCCAAGGAAAAAAGCGCCTGGCCGGGTTTTTTCGACGTGGTCAACTGGCTTCGGCCCGCCAATCCCCTGTTCGTCTCCGTGACCTACGGCGCGGGCGGGAGCACCCAGGCCAACACCCTGGAGATCGTCTCGCGCCTGAAACGGGAATACGGGCTCGAGCCCATGGCCCATCTGACCTGCGTGGGGGCCGCGGAAAAGACCATCCGGGCCTTTCTGGACGCCCTGGTGGACGCCGGCGTGGACAACGTGCTGGCCCTTCGCGGCGACCCGCCCCGGGGGCAGACGGATTTCGTCCCGGACTCCGAGCAGTTCCGGTACGCGTCCGATCTGGTGTCGTTTATTCGGGGCAACTATCCGTCCTTGTGCATCGGCGTCGCCGCCTATCCCGAGGTCCATCCCCAGGCCGAGTCCCCGGAAAAGGATATGGAATACCTGAAGCTCAAGGTGGATGCGGGGGGCGATTTCGTCGTGACCCAGCTTTTTTTCGACAACCGGCGCTATTTCGACTTCGTGGCCAGGGCCAGGGCGGCGGGCATCGGCGCGCCCATGCTGCCAGGGGTCCTGCCGGTGGTCAGCCTGGCCGGGGTCAAACGCATGTTGTCCTTTTGCGGCGCGTCCATCCCCCCGGACTATCTGCGCTCCCTGGAGGAGGCCGACGCCGCCGGGGGCAACGTGGCCGTGGCCGAGCGCGGCGTGGCCTACGCCACGGCCCAGGCCCGGGGGCTCATCGACGGCGGCGCGCCCGGGGTGCACCTGTACACCTTGAACAAGGCCGAGGCCTGCCTGAAGATCGTCGGCGGCCTTGGCCTGTGACCGGCCGGACCGCCGTTTTCGGGGCGCCGCGGGCGTCCTTCGCACCGTAAAACCTGTCGCTATGGAGGATGGTATGGGAAGGGACGATCTGGTCGTGGCCGTGTGCGGCGCCACGGGGGCCGTGGGCCGGGAGATGCTCAAGACGCTCGAACAACGCGATTTTCCGGCGGCGACCGTGCGGGCCTTGGCCTCGGCCCGGTCGGCCGGGACCACGGTCCCCTTCAAGGGCGGCGAACTGACCGTCGAGGAACTGACCGAGAACTCCTTTTCGGGCATCGATCTGGCCCTTTTTTCCGCCGGTGGCGCGACCTCGAAGAAATTCGCCCCCCATGCGGCCAAGGCCGGATGCGTGGTGGTGGACAACTCCAGCGCCTGGCGCATGGACCCCGAGGTGCCCCTGGTGGTGCCCGAGGTCAACCCCCACGATGTGGACTGGCACAAGAACATCATCGCCAATCCCAACTGCTCCACCATCCAGATGGTCGTGGTCTTAAAGCCCCTGCACGACGCGGCGAAAATCAAGAGGGTCGTGGTCTCCACGTATCAGGCCGTGTCCGGCACCGGCCAGAAGGCCGTCACGGAACTGGAAACCCAGGTGCGGCAGCTTTTCAACATGCAGGAGCCCGAGGCCAAGGTCTACCCCTACCAGATCGCCTTCAACTGTCTGCCCCAGATCGATGTCTTCTCCGAGGGGGACTACACCTTCGAGGAGATCAAGATGATCAAGGAGACGAACAAGATCATGGGCGACGACGACATCAGGGTCACGGCCACCACGGTGCGCGTGCCGGTCTTTTACGGCCACAGCGAGTCCGTGAACATCGAAACCGAGGAGAAGCTGACCCCGGCCCAGGCCCGGGCCATCCTGTCCCAGGCCCCGGGCGTGGCCGTGTACGACAATCCCTCGGAGAAGCTCTATCCCATGCCGATCATGGCCGCGGGCGAGGACGAGGTGTTCGTGGGCCGCATCCGCGAGGACAGGACCATTGAAAACGGCCTGAACCTGTGGATCGTGGCCGACAACATCAGGAAGGGCGCGGCACTGAACGCCGTGCAGATCGCCGAATTGCTCCTTGAGCGCGGCAAGCTGGGGGGATAGCGCACGTCCAGGCCGGGCCTGGGGGCGTCTTGCGACGGGAACGAGATGAACCGGTGCGACGAGGAGTGTGTCGATGGCCGCAAAATCTCCCGATGGCCTGCTTATTCTGGCTGACCGCAAGGAGCTGTACGCCAGGGAGCTGGACCGCCTGGGCATTCCCGTGACCATTGCCGCCACGATCCCCGAGTTCCTGGAACGGCTGTCCGTCACGTCGTTCCGGGGACTCGTCCTGGACCTCCAGAAGGTCATGCGTTCGCCCAGGGCCGAGCGCGACCGGCTGTTTCGGGTCAGCGAGCCCTATCCGATCCTGCGGGCCAAGGTGGACCGCTCCGGCCAGGGCGTCCTGTTTCTCGACGATCTGGACTGCTTTCTGCACAATTGCGGCACGTTTTGCCCGCAACGCAAACGCTGCGCCGTGCGCTATCCCGTCAAACTCAACGTCCTTGTCGCCCGCGAGGACGATCCGGACATGCGCGAGGCCCGAAAGGCCAACATCCTGAACATCTCCTCAAGCGGCTGCTTCGTCTTCACCCTGGACGACTATTCCCAATGCCGTTTCGTGCGCCTCATGGTGCTCGAATTCCCCGATCCTTCCCCGCTCTTCGCCCTGGTGCGCTGGACACGGCCCTGGGGGGAGCCCGGCGTGCTGCCCGGGATGGGGCTGGTCTTCATGGATCTCTCACCCGGCCAACTGGCCGGGATCGAGGCCGTGTGCCAGCCGGGAACCGGATTCGAGCAGGACGATCCCGACGACGGGGAGGTCATGCCCCATCGGGCCCGGGCCTGATCCCCGACAGGCGCCACATGGACCCGGGGAGCGACGCGTCGCGTTCGAAGGTCCATGTCTCCCGCGTCCGGTCGTCTCCGGACTGGCCGGGTTTCTTGGCCAGCACCTCGAAAAGCGTGTCCACCAGGGCCATGTTTCCCTGTACGCGGCGGTCCGCGATGCCGGCCTCGATGAGCAGCACCTGCGAGGCCGGGCCGCCCGGTTCCCCGAAACGCCGCCTGGCCAGCCGTCCCAGTTCCTCCAGGAATTCCGGCGCGACAAGGGGCGCCACATCGGCCGTGTCCCCTTTTTCCATGGCCTCGCGTATCCGGGCATAGGCCGCCTTGGCCCCGGCCAGGAACTCCGCGTCCTGGCTTTGAAAGGCCGGCCGCGCGCGGTCCGGGGCCGGCCCGCCGGATGCGGGCGCGGAGCGCAACCCGCCCCAGGCCGCTTCGGCCGCCTGATAGACCCGGGCCAGGGATGGCTCGCGGTCGGACGGTCCGCCATGCCCCGCCGGATCGGCGGAAGGACGGCCCCCCGTGGAGGGTTGCCGGGTTTCCGGTTCCGGACCCGGGCGGGGGGAGGGGGGCGTCGTCACGGGCGGTCCGGGCAGGCCGGATTTGTCCGGGCCGGTCCGCGAGGCGCGGCGTCCGGCCACGAGCCAGAACAGCGCGAAGATCACCAGGCCGATGACCGCGATGTCCGCCAGGCGCGGTCCGGTGAAGGGTTCGCCGAAAAAAAGCGCGCTTATCAGGCCGCCCCCGAACATGCCCGGGGCCTCGGCCGGGGGCAGGTCGCCGGAGGCGGCGAAAACGGCCGTGGCCAGGGCCGGGATGCAAACGAGGCCGGCGACAGGGGCGGCGGACAGGCAAAGCCGGGAGGGGCGAAGGCGTCTGAACATGGGGCTTCCTTGTCGGTCGTGTTTTTGCCACTGTACGTGCGCGCGGCCGTCTGTCAACACGGGACCGGGCGGTGTCCGCGTTCGGCGCCGGCTGGGGACCCGGACGAAAATGGTAAAAAAGAATTGTGAGCTATTGCGAGAAGTTATATGGGTGTTCATCAACAGACGCAAGCCCGGCCGTCTTGACGGCGGTCACGCGGGGGACGGCGCATGGGCAAACATTTCCTTGTGACCATCGGGGATGATCCGGACGTTTTTTACGGGGTCGGCTTCATCCAACATTTCTTTGACGCCAAGGATCTGGTCCGGATCACCCTCTTCCATATCGCGCCGCAGCCTCCGGCGGTCTGGCCCGAGGAGCTTTCCTACGAAACCAAGACGGAGTTGGAGAAGCAGGCCGGCCGGATCGAGGACAAGGGCCGCGCCGCCCTGGCGGCCGCCCGGGACGTCCTTGTGCGCCGTGGGTTTCCTCCCTCGGGGGTCGAGGAGAAATTCGTCTTCGGCTCCTTTCCCCGTTCCGGACATCTGGTCCTGGAGGGCGAATACGGGGACTACGACGCCGTGGTCCTCGGCCAACGCGGTTTCGCGGGCCTGAGCGCCTTTCTGGATCGCGGGGTCGGAGTGGCGATCATGCGCGAGTCCTTCGATTTCCCTTTGTGGGTCTGCCGCTTTCCGGACTACGCCCGGTCCGGGGTTCTGGCCTGCGTGGACGGCTCCAACGCCGCCCTGCGGGTCGTGGAGCACGTCGGAGCCATGCTGAAGGGCGAGACCAGACATGCCGTGACCCTGTGCCATGTGCGCAGGCCCGGATCGGACGGCCCGGGCGATTCAGCGGCGATCCTCACGCGGGCCGCCGAGGTCTTGAGCACGCACGGCATTGCCGCGGAACGCATCGCCACCCGTGAGCTTGTCGCCGAGAATGCGGCCCAGGCCGTTTTGGCCGAGGCCGAGGCCGGACGTTTCGCTGTCGTGGCCGCCGGACGCACCGGCCAGGGCCGGGGCCGGGCTCCTTTCGGGAACCTGTCGCGGGCCTTTTTCGGTTCCGTGAGCGACGTTCTTTTTCACCAGCTGGCGGGGGCGGTCCTGTGGGTGTGCCGGTAGAAGGCTTGCCAGTCGGGCCTGAAGTTGGTCACAATGGAGGCGCCGTCGAGGCGGCCGGGCCGCGTTCCCGATGATCCGGCGTCTGACGGAAAGGGATTTTTTCAACGGAATATCGCCGAAGACCATACCGCATTGAGGAATGACCCGAGCTCCGCGACGGACGCGACGGTGCGGGAGACGCGCATGGGCCAGCCGGACAAGGATACCGATTATTGTCTGTGGGACACATCCGACCGGGAGTTTCACGTGGGCATCGTGGGCACCGGGCCGGGATTCATGTCTATTTTGGATATCCTGAAAAACGAGCAGTATCAGAATTTCTTGCCCGGGCTTCGGCTGGCGGCCGTGGCCGACCCCGGCCCCACGGCCGGCCGGGAGTTTTTGCAGGGCCTCGGGGTCCCGGTGTACGCGTCCTTTCAAGAGATGCTCGCGGCCAGGCCCGAGATCGACCTGGTGGTGGAACTGGTCGGGTCGCGGTTCAAGCTCAAGGCCATCCGCTCCACGCTTCCCGACCACGTCTCGCTGATCGACCACAACGCGGCCTTTTTTTTGTGCGGCCTGCACAACATGCTCCAGGTCAGCACCCACTGCCAGGTCGACCTGGACCAGCACAAGGCCCTTTTAAACGCCATCATCGACGAGGTCCGCGACGACATCATCCTCCTGGACAAGGAGGGCCGCGTGGTGGACCTGAACAAGAACGTGGCCCAGCGCATCGGCAGGCCCAAGGCCGAACTGCTCGGCCTGCCGTGCTGGCAGGTGCAGACCCTGGACGAGAACCGTCCCTTCTGTTGCGGCCCGGACAAGGACTGCCCCTTCTTCGCCACCCTGTCCACCGGGCGCGAGGCCGAGGCCATGTTCACCCGGGTCGACGCCGACGGCCGGCTCATGTATTTCCGCATCTATTCCTACCCTATTTTCAATCCCCACGGGCATATGACCCACATCATGGTCATGCGCCGGGACATCACCCGCCGCACCTACCGGGAGCGCCACCAGCAGCAGGCCGAGAAGCTGGCGGTCATCGGCGAGATGTCCATGTATCTGGCCCACGAGATCAGAAACCCCCTGTTCGCCATCTCCGGGTTCACCAAGTCCCTTCTGGAATCCGGGAGCCTGACCGAGAAGGAGCGCGAGAAGCTGCGGATCATCGCCGAGGAGGCCAAGCGTCTGGACCACATGCTTTCGAGCATTTTGAGCTTCTCCCGGCAGACCCAGACCGTGTCCGGTCCCGTGGATTTGAACCGCGTGGCCGAGGAGACCGTGGATCTCATGCGCATCGGCTACGCGGACAAGGGATATCGTTTCGTGCTCAACCCCGATCCCAACATTCCCCGCGTACGGGGCGAATCCGAGACCCTCAAGCAGTGCCTGGTCAACATCCTGATGAACTCCATGGAGGCCATGCCCCGCGGGGGCGAGATCCTGCTCCGCACCGGCATGGAGCAGGACAGTCCGGTCATCGAGGTGGTCGACCACGGCCGGGGCATGAGCCAGGCCGAGATGGACAGGGTGTTCAGCCCCTTCCATACCACCAAGGGTCGGGGGTACGGCCTTGGGCTGGCCATGATCAAAAAGATGATCGAGGAGTTCGGCGGGGAGGTGACCCTGGCCAGCAGGGAGGGGCGCGGGACCACCGTGACCCTGCATTTCGCCCCCATCCTGGCGGGCGAGGAGGAGCGTCCGGCCGGCGGCATCCCCGCGGACAGGGGGTGACGAAACCGCATGGCCTCCGGCCCCGATGCCGCCCGCCCGCGTTCCTCGCGGCAGTTCACCCTCCGGACCCGGATCGTCCTGGCCCTCGTGGCCCTCGTGGGCCTGAGCCTGGGCGGGGGCGTCCTGTCCCTGTGGTACGGGCACATGGCCAGGAATCTCTCTCTTTCCACCCTCGAAAGCGGCCTGGCCGGACTGATCGAGGCCAGGGAGCTGGAGAACGCCTTGTTGGCCGTCTCCTTCGAGGTGTTTCGTTCCGCATCGGCCGGCAGGCGCGACGACGAGGCCCTTGCGGTCGGGAAACAGCGGGTGGGGGAGTGCCTGGAGAAGACCGCTGCGGCCACCGTCGACGACGCCACCCGGGAGGCCCTGCGGGGGGTCGTCGCGGCCTGGGACGACATCCTGGCCGCATTGGCCGGGCCTTCCGCCCATGAGGGAAATCTGGCCCGGCTTTTTCAGGAGGCCATTTCCCGGGCGGAAACCCTGAAAGACGTTTTTCGGGAGAACGTCGCCGTCAGACGCGCCGATTTCCAGGACCACGCCGACACGCTTCTGGTCCTGGTGTTCATCGTCCTGCCCCTGACGGCCATTGTGGGACTGGTCCTGGCCCACCTGGTTTTCCGCCGGGTCCTCGATCCCATCCGGCATCTGGTCCGGACCGGGGCCGGCGTCGACAAGGACGGGGACGAGGGCAACGAGGTCAGACGCCTGGCCCGGCGCATGAGCAACCTGCAGATGGCCGTGGACCGCGCCCGCCTGGACCTGGCCGAGAGCCGGGACCACCTCATGCAGTCGGAGAAGCTGGCCCTGGTCGGCAAGCTGGCCGCCGGGGTGGCCCATACCATCCGCAACCCCCTGACCTCGGTCAAGATGCGTCTTTTTTCCCTGGAACGGGCCCTCTCCCTCGACGCGGCCCAGAAGGACGATTTCGAGGTCATCTCCGAGGAGATCCGGCACATCGACACCATCGTGCGCAATTTCCTGGAGTTCTCCAGGCCTCCCAAGCTGGTGGCCAAGCCCACGAGCCTTTCCGACGTGGTGGACACCGCCCTGAACCTTCTCAAGCACCGCCTGGAATCCTACGGAGTCACGGTGGAGGTGCACAGGGTCAAACGTCTGAGGCCCATAAGCGCCGACCCGGACCAGCTCAAGGAGGTCCTGGTCAATCTGGTGCTCAATTCCTGCGAGGCCATGGTCGAGGGCGGCCGGATCGTCATCCGCGAGGAGGAGGGGGTCATGGAGCCCGCCGGGCGGGTGGTGGTGGTGCGGGTCAGCGACACCGGGCCGGGCGTGCCCGAGGTCATCGCGGACCGTGTCTTTCAACCCTTTTTCACCACCAAGGGGGAGGGCTCGGGGCTGGGATTGGCCATCGCCAAGCGCATCGTGGAGGAGCATGGGGGATGGATCAATCTGCATTCCCCCGAGGGACGCGGGGCCACCTTCGCCTTGATCTTTCCGCATGCCGAGGAGGGTTCGTGGCACAGATACTGATCGTGGACGACGACCACCAGTTGCGCCAGAGCTTCGAGCGTCTGCTCGCCGCCGAAGGGTATGAGGTGCGGTCGGCCTCCACCGGCGAGGCCGGGGTGGCCATGGTCCGGGAGAGCCTGCCCGATCTGGTGGTCATGGACGTGCGCATGCCGGGCATAAGCGGCCTTGAGGCCTACGCCCGGATACGCGGGATCGAACCCAGGCTGCCGGTGATCATCATGACCGCCCACGGCACCACGGACACGGCCATCGAGGCCACCCGCATGGGGGCCTTCGACTATGTGCTCAAGCCCTTCGAGATTCCGGACATCCTGAAGCTCATCGAAAAGGGCCTGAGCGCCGGGCGTTTCATGCGCTCCAAGGTGGAGATGGACGCCCCTGTCTGCGGCGAGGGCGGGGACGAGGCCATCGTGGGCGGCTGTCCGGCCATGCAGGAGGTCTACAAGGCCATCGGCCGGGCCGCTCCCACCGACGCCACAGTGCTCATCCGGGGAGAGTCCGGCACGGGCAAGGAACTGGTGGCCAGGGCCCTCTACCAATACAGCCTGCGGGCCGACAAACCCTTTTTGGTCATCAACTGCGTGGCCATCCCCGAGACGTTGCTCGAGTCCGAGCTGTTCGGCTATGAGAAGGGGGCCTTCACCGGGGCCTCGGGCCGCAAGGTGGGCAAGATCGAGCAGGCCGACCGGGGAACCGTCTTTCTGGACGAGATCGGGGACATGCCCGTGTCCATTCAGGCCAAGCTTTTGCGCCTGCTTCAGGAAAAGCGCGTGGAACGCCTGGGGGGCGCCGGCCCCATCCCCGTGGACGTGCGCATCATCGCCGCCACCAACCGCGACCTGGAACGCGCCGTGGCCCAGGGCGACTTCCGCGAGGACCTCTACTATCGCCTCAAGGTCGTGACCATGCGCCTGCCTCCGCTCCGGGAGCGGCGCGAGGACATCCCGCTTCTGGCGAAACACTTCCTGTGCCGGTTTTCCCGGGAGATCGGGGTGGCCGACCCGGGACTGACCGCCGAGGCCATGGATTTCCTCATGGCCCATCCCTGGCCGGGGAATGTACGCGAACTGGCCAACGCCCTGCAAAAGGCCCTCATCTTCAACCGGGGCGGCCCCATCACCGCGGATGATCTGCGGGCCGCGGCCGGGGAGGCCGCCTTGGTTCCGGCCGATGCCGGCAACGGGGAGTCCGTGGAAGCGGTCCTGCGCCGGTTCATCCGCGCCGAACTGACCCGGGCCTCGGGGCAGTCGGGGGGGTTCGAGACCCTCATGGACCGTTTCGGGACCCTGGTCATCGCCGAGGCCCTGGGATTGACCGGCGGCAACCGCACCCGGGCCGCGCGGCTTCTGGGACTGTCCCGGCCCACGCTCCTGGCCCGCATCGAGAAGTACGGCCTGCGGATCGAGACCTCGGTGTCCCAGGCGGCCGCCGATCCCGACGTCTGAGCGGATTATTCCAGGCTGTCCCAGAAGTCCTCCCAGCGCACCTTGCCCCTGGTCTTCTTGAACTTGCGCAAAAGCACGTACAGCGCGCCCGCCCCGCCGTGCCGGGGCAGGGCCGTGACAAAGGCCAGGACCACCCTCTTTAACGGGTCGCGGGTAAGCCAGGTCTTGAGCTCCTCCTTGAGTACCGGAAGCCCGCCGGGCGAGTTGGCCCCGCGCCCGGGGATCACCAGCAGGCAGCGTTTTCCGGCCAGGTAGTTTTCGCGCGCGAAGTGCAGCAGGGCGAGATGGGCCTGTTCGGCGTTTAGCCCGTGCAGGTCCAGGTGGGCCTCGGGCGAGAACTGGCCGGCTCGAAGCTGCCGAAAAACCTTCTGGTCGATGTCCTTGACGAATCCCTGCATGTATTCGTCGCCGAACGACAGCTCGAACTCCACCTTGCCGGCCACCAGATCGAGCAGGGCGTTGCGTCCGTCGAGGTCGGCGTCGGCCCGGGGCGGACGGGGTTCCGGGGCGGCCTTCGCGGCCACCTCCCGGCCCCGGACCAGGCCGTCGATGGCGCGCACCCCGGCCATGGCCCGGGTGAACAGATGTTCGTCGGTCTCGTCGCCGGCGGCCGGCTCCGGGGCCGGTGGTGGCGGAGCCTTGACCGGCTCGGGTTTTTTCTTCTGGATTTTTATCGACTTGAGGCCGTCGAGGCCGCGTATCTTCTGATTCGCCATCCCGAAAGGCTACAAGGAACCCCGCAACTTGGCAACGCCGCGAGTCTGGCCTTCGCCCGCCCCCTGGTATAGGATCGGATCGACTCCACAGGTCCGCCCGGAGCCGAAATCCGGCGGCTGCGGACTGCCGTGGGGCGCTTCGTCCCCGGCCGGGATGTCCGCTTTTGAAAAGAGAATATTTCGGAGTGGTTGACGCAAGTCCGGTCGGACTTATTATGTAAACTTGTTGGGGCCCGGCCGGAAAAAAGGGGAGAACCAGTCGCCATGAGCGTGGAATACAAGGATTATTACAAACTGCTCGGGGTCGCCAAGACCGCCTCCCAGGAGGAACTCTCCAAGGCCTTCAAGAAGCTGGCCCGCAAGCACCACCCCGACCTCAACCCCAACGATCCCGAGGCCGAAAAGAGGTTCAAGGAGATCAACGAGGCCTACGAGGTCTTGAAAGACCCCGAGAAACGCAAGCTCTACGATTCCCTCGGCCCCAACTGGAAGGAGGGGCAGAACTTTCAGCCGCCTCCCGGATTCGAGAACGTCCGCTTCCATTTCGGCGGGGCGGGAGGCGGACCGGGCCAGCGCTTCGACGCCGGCAACTTCAGCGACTTTTTCGAGACCCTCTTCGGCGGCGGGGGAGGCGGAGCCCGCTTCCGCGACGCCTCCGGATTTTCCGGCGGCGGCTTCGGCGGTTTTTCCCGCGGCCCCTCGCGCGGCCAGGACGCCCAGGCCACCCTGGATCTGACCCTGGAGGAGGCCTACCGGGGCGGGGCCAAGGTCGTCAGCCTTCAGGAGCAGACCATCCGTCCCGACGGCTCGCCGGCCATGCAGACCAAGACCTTAAGCGTCACCATCCCGGCCGGCGTGCGCGAGGGGGCCAAGATCCGCCTGTCCGGCCAGGGCAATCCGGGCACGGGGGGGGGGCGTCCCGGCGACCTGTACCTCAAGGTCCGCATCCTGCCCCACGCGCTGTTCAAGCTCGAGGACCAGAACGTGGTCCTGGACCTTCCGCTGGCCCCGTGGGAGGCGGCGCTCGGGGCCACGGTCCGCGTCCCCACCCTGGACGGCCACGTGGACCTCACTATTCCCCCGGGCATCGGCAGCGGCAAGAAGCTTCGGATTCCCGGCAAGGGACTCGGCGGGAAGACCCGCGCCGACCAGTTGGTGCGGATCTTGATCCAGGTCCCGGCGTCCCTGTCGGCCGAGGAACGCGAGCTGTGGGAAAAGCTGGCCCGGACATCGGCCTTCGCGCCGAGAACCTTTTAGGACGCCCGGGAGCCGACCATGGAGATAAAACAGGTCATTCACGCCGAGGTGCCCGTCCGGTCCGGGCATATCACCTGGACCGAGGTCATCGAACTGACCGGGCTGCATCCCTCCACCCTGGGGGAACTCATCGACCTGGGGTGGATCTCCCCGGTGGTCACGAAGGGGGAGACGTTTCTCTTCCGGCCCGGGGACGTCTACCGGCTGCGCAAGCTCGACCGCATCGTACGCGATTTCGAACTGCCGCTCGTGGGCGCGAGCATCATCGTGGATCTGCTCGAGCGCATCGAATATCTGGAGAACAAGGTCCGGGAGCTCAGCCGCCTGTTGTGACCCCGGGGGACAGCCTCCGGTCCCGCCGGGCCTGAGAACCCTTCCGTAAAGGAGCGATCGCCCTATGGATATGAACGCGTTTACCCAGAAATCCCAGCAGGCCCTTTCCGAGGCCCAGGCCGTGGCCGTGCGTCTGGGGCATCAGCAGGTGGACGCCGAGCACCTGCTCGACGCCCTGTTGCGCCAGGAGCAGGGACTCGTGCCCAGCCTCCTGGAAAAGGCCGGCTACGACGTCGGGTCCTACACCACGGAACTGGAGCGGGAACTCTCGCGCCTGCCCCGGGTCAGCGGGCCCGGCTCCCAGCCCGGGTCCATCTACGTCACCCCGCGCTTGAACGAGGTCCTGGTGCGGGCCCAGGACCTGGCCAAAAACCTCAAGGACGAATACGTCAGCGTCGAGCACATCTTCCTGGCCCTTCTGGACGAGCCCCCGGGCACGGCCATCGGCCGGGTCAACGCCACATTCGGCGTGGACAAAAACAAGATACTCGCCGCCCTGACCCAGGTGCGCGGCGGCCAGCGGGTGACCTCGGCCGATCCCGAGGCCACCTACGAGGCCCTGGCGAAGTATGGCCGGGACTTGGTGGAGGAGGCCAAGAAGGGCAAGCTCGATCCGGTCATCGGCCGCGACGAGGAGATTCGCCGGGTCATCCGCATCCTGTCGCGGCGCACCAAGAACAATCCCGTGCTCATCGGCGAGGCCGGCGTGGGCAAGACCGCCATTGTCGAGGGCCTGGCCGGCCGCATCGTGAAAAAGGACGTGCCCGAGGGCCTGAAAGACAAGACCGTCTACGCCCTGGACATGGGCGCGCTGATCGCCGGGGCCAAGTACCGCGGGGAATTCGAGGAGCGCCTGAAGGCCGTGCTCAAGGAGGTGCAGCAGTCGGAAGGGCGCATCCTCCTTTTCATCGACGAACTGCACACCATTGTCGGCGCGGGCAAGACCGAGGGCTCCATGGACGCCGGGAACCTCTTAAAGCCCATGCTGGCCCGGGGCGAGCTGCACTGCATCGGGGCCACGACCCTCGACGAGTACCGCAAGTACATCGAGAAGGACCCGGCCCTGGAGCGGCGCTTCCAGCCGGTCATGGTGGACGAACCCAGCGTCGAGGACACGATTTCCATCCTGCGCGGCTTAAAGGAGCGCTTCGAGGTGCACCACGGCGTACGCATCAGCGACTCCTCGCTGGTGGAGGCGGCCGTGCTCTCCAACCGCTACCTGCCCGACAGGCAGCTCCCGGACAAGGCCATCGACCTCATCGACGAGGCCGCGGCCATGATCCGCACCGAGATCGATTCGTTGCCCGCCGAGTTGGACCAGGCCAAGCGGGAGATAATGCGCCTGGAGATCGAGCGCGAGGCGCTACGCAAGGAGACGGACAAGGCCTCCAAGGAGCGGCTGGACAAGCTGGAGAGGGAGTTGGCGGACCTCAAGGACTCCCAGGCCGCGTCCCTGGCCCAGTGGGACCGGGAGAAGGGCGCGGTGGAGGAACTTCGGCGCATCAAGGAGGAGATCGAGCGCACCCGGCTTCTGATCGAGGAGGCCGAGCGCGACTATGACCTCAACCGCGCTGCGGAACTCAAGTATTCCACCCTGGCCGGGCTCGAACGGGAGCTTGCCGAGCGCGAGGAGCGCATCGGGGCCCAGGCCGGCGGGGTGCGCATGATCCGCGAGGAGGTCGGTCCCAATGATGTGGCCATGGTCATCGCCCGCTGGACCGGCATCCCGCTGACCCGGCTCCTGGAGAGCGAGCGGGAAAAGCTCCTGCGGCTCGGGGAGAAGCTCCACGAGCGGGTGGTGGGCCAGGACGAGGCGGTCACGGCCGTGGCCGACGCGGTGCTGCGGGCCCGGGCGGGCCTGAAGGACCCGAACAGGCCCATCGGCTCGTTCATCTTCCTGGGGCCCACGGGCGTGGGCAAGACCGAGCTGTGCAAGACCCTGGCCGCCGCGCTCTTCGACACCGAGGACAACATGGTCCGCCTGGACATGTCCGAGTACATGGAGCGGCACACCGTGGCCAGGCTCATCGGCGCGCCCCCGGGGTACATCGGCTACGACGAGGGGGGGCAACTCACCGAGGCCGTGCGCCGCAAGCCCTACAGCGTGGTGCTCTTCGACGAGATCGAGAAGGCCCACGGCGACGTGTTCAACGTGCTTCTGCAGATCCTCGACGACGGCCGGCTGACCGATTCCCACGGCCGCACCGTGGATTTCAAGAACACCATCATCATCATGACCTCGAACCTGGGATCGCCCATCATGCTCGACGGCATCCGTCCGGACGGGGAGTTCGAACCCGGGGTTCCGCAGCGGGTCATGGAGGTGCTGCGGGGCCATTTCCGGCCGGAGTTCCTCAACCGCGTGGACGAGATCGTGCTCTTCAAGCCGCTTTTAAAGGACCAGATCGGCATGATCATCGAGCTTCTCATGTCCGGGCTGCGGGCCAGGCTCGCGGACCGCAAGATCGCCCTGGTCCTGACCGACGCGGCCAAGGCGCATATCGCCGACGCGGCCTACGATCCGGTGTTCGGGGCCAGGCCGCTAAAGCGCTATCTCCAGGCCCACGTGGAGACGCCCCTGGCCAAGGCGCTCATCGCCGGGGAGATCGAGGACGGCCGGACCGTGACCGTGGACGAGCGCGAGGGGGGACTGGCCTTCGTGTGATCCCGGGGACGGGCACCGGGAAGTCGCAAAAAGGAACCGGCCGGGGCGCGGGGGCGCTTCGGCCGGTTTTTTGTCCGCATGGGCGGTCCGATCTCGGGAGATGGAGGCGGACCGGCGATTATTGGGGGTTCGCCCCGCCCTGGCTCATGGTCCGCTTGTACTGTTTCACGAGATCCTCCTTCTTTACGTAGATGGGCTGGTACCAGAAGCTGGCGTCCCCGGTTCCGTCCTCGGCGTGGTATACGCAGTAGATGTTCACGTCGCCCACGGTCCAGGCGTTGTAGTGTTTTTCGGGCACGCTCTCGGTGGGCGGGCCGTAGGTCTTGCGCAGATCGCCGAGCACGGCCAGGAAGGTGTCCGGACCTTCGAAATCGATCCAGACGTGGTAGAAGGCGTCTTCGTAGAACTCGTAGAGGATGCGGGACACGGCGCGTCCGGAGAAGATGTTCGGGGCGTCGTTGCGGATGTAGGTGGCGGTGCGCAGTTCGGGGATTGCCGATTCGGGGGTGGAATCCCGAAGGGCGGCGGACGGCGCGCCCCAGGGGATGCCGGAAAAGCCCGAGGGGGCCTTGGAGGCCGGAAGTGTGCGGGCCGAGGCCGGCGTGAGGGGTTTGGACGGTTGCTTCGGCGTGCAGCCCAGGGGCAGGCACAGGGAGCAACAGACCAGGACGACGGGAAGCATGCGGTGCATGGCGTCAAACCTCGAATGGCGGATGGCTTAGCAGGGCCGGGACGCCCCTGGGGCGGTTCCGGTGAACCCGGTGTGGATGGCGCCGGGAACGCCGTCATGAATTCGGAAGGCGGGAAGGTGCAGAGGAAAGGCCGCGCACGGACGCCTGCCTGAAATATTTACCATGTGCATCGCGGACCGATTAGCAGGTTGGAGAGGCGAAGAAAAGGGATTTTCAAAAGAGTCCGTCGCTGGCCGCGGGGTGTCGTGGGCCTGTTCGGATCGTGGCGCGAGAGGGAGATTTTTGAAAAATCATGTTGCCAACAGGTCGAAAAAAACTATAAAGCCGGAATTCAGGGTCCGACGCGATGGTTTGAACGTGTGTTTTTTCACAAGGAGAATCGGGTATGAGTGTTGAGGGCGTGGTGAAGTGGTTCAACGAAAAGAAGGGCTTTGGTTTCATCCAGCAGCATGACGGTGATGACGTGTTCGTTCATTACAAGGACATCCAAGGAGCTGGTTTCAAGACGTTGGCCGAGGGTGAGAGGGTTTCTTTCGAGATCGTCGACGGGGAAAAGGGCAAGAAGGCCGTCAACGTGACGCGCATGGGCTAGTTTTCCCGTCTGATTGCCGAATCGCAAGGACCTGTGAACGATGCGGGCGGCCCGGGTTTCCGGGCCGCCCGTTTTTTCATCCTGTCAGAAGGTGTATTTGAAGCCCAGGGAGGCCTTCCAGGCGTCGTTGACCATTCCGGTGAACCGCCTGGGGGTGTTCCAGACCCCGGACCTGGCCCCGGAGAGATTGGCCCAGCCAGTTTCCAGGATCAGCGCCAGGTTCTGGTACACCATGTACTTGGTCTCGAACTCGACGCCCATCAGCCATTCCCCCTGCGCCAGATTCTTGCCCATGGTCACGTACCGGCCGTTGCCGCCCGAGGCCCCCACGGCCAGGGCCATGCCCTTGGCCGAGCTGGTGCCGGTCATGACCGTCAGGCTCAGGAGGTGGCTCATCTTCTCCACAAGCGAGATGTTCTCCAAGGCCAGGGTCGCGCCCATGGAGCCGGAGGGATCGACGCCCAGGTTGTCGTTGGTGAAGTCCTGGTTGCAGGCGAAAAGGAAGGAATTTCCCATGCCGAAGTTGGTGGAGATCATGGGAATGCGCTCGCTGCCGTTGGTCAGGCTGCCGTCCTCGCCGCTGGCCCACCACACGCCGAGCTTCGGGGTCAGAAACGACAGTCCGGAATACTGTATGCCCAGATCAAAGAACGTGCCCCGGCGCAGGTTGCGGCCCGCGTCGGTCATGCCCGCCTGGCCGTAGATGGCGTCGGCCTGGATGATGAAGGGGTCCAGGGCGTCGATGATCACGGACGCGCCCCCCCACAGGGCGAGGTTCTGGTTGTTGTGGGATCCCTGGGGATAGATGAAGGAGCCGCCGGACAAAAGGGTGGATTGGAGCGAGGACGGAAGGCCGGCGTCCGCGCCGACGACCCCGGCCATGCCCCAGGGGGTGACGGTGATTCCGTCCAGGGTCAGGGGCGCCGTCACGAAGAACAGGTCCAGTTCGTCGTCGCGCTGGGTGGTGGAGGTGTCGAACTGGCCGTTGGTGTCCAGGCGGCGGGTGAAGCCCAGGTTCACCTCCAGGGTGTCGGCGACGACCGGCGCGGTGACGATCATGGCCGCCGTGCTCTTGGTCTCGTTTTTCGAGGCCATGACCACGCTGTCGTAGAAAAGCGGGGCCTGGGGCAGGGACACGGGCTGCAGGCCGATGGTGAATTCCACCTCGGTGTCCGGCCAGAAGAACTGGAGATAGGCCTGATAGACCTGGAGGCTGACCGTGGGGGCGTCGGCTGTATAGGTGCCGGTGCCCCAGGCCGTGTCGTTGACCATGACCCCCAGGCGGAACTTCAGGGCCTCGTTGGCCGTGAAGTCGGTGCGCACGCGCAGGCGCTGGTATATCTGGAGGGTGTCCTCTGTGGCGGTTCCGGCGGCGTTCCAGCTCGTGACATTGCGATTCTGGAAAAAGATGCCGTAGATTCGGACGTCCCCGACCGAACGGACCTCCACCGCGGCCAGGGCGGTCGTGACCAGGACGATCATGAGCAGGGGAAGACAGGCCAGCGTTCGCGTCATTCTCAGGTCTCCTGTTTCGGCTTTGCGGGCCAATCAGGGGAAAATTGACAGCCGGCAGTGTTCATGTCAATCCGATCCGTCAAAAACCTCACGCGTGGCGCGCTCCGGTTCGGGCGGCCCGGAACGTCAGTTCGACGCAAGAACCATAAAGGGGAGACGTGACATGGAGATGAAGATCATCCTTCCGGAAAAAGACATGCCCACCCGGTGGTACAACGCCTTGCCCGACCTGCCGACCCCCCTGGCCCCGCCCCTGGACCCCCAGACCCAGAAACCCCTGACTCCGGATCAACTGGAGCCGATTTTCCCCAAGGCGGTCATCGAACAGGAACTGTCCCCGCACCGGTGGATCGACATCCCCGAACCGGTCCTGGACGTCTATCGGCTGTACCGGCCGACCCCGCTTGTCCGGGCCAGGCGCCTGGAAGAGGCCCTGGGGGTCAAATGCCGTATCTATTACAAGAACGAGTCCGTATCCCCGGCCGGGTCCCACAAGCCCAACACCGCCGTGCCCCAGGTCTACTACAACAAGGTCGAGGGCGTGAAACGCATCGCCACCGAGACCGGCGCCGGCCAGTGGGGCACGGCCCTGTCGTTCGCCTGCGGCATGTTCGGACTGTCGTGCACCGTGTACATGGTCAAGGTCAGCTACAACCAGAAGCCCTACCGCCGCAGCCTGATCCAGGCCTACGGCGGCGAGATCTTCGCCTCGCCCTCGGACCGGACCCGCACCGGCCGGGACATGCTGGCCCGGGACCCGGAATGCGCCGGAAGCCTCGGCTTGGCCATCTCCGAGGCCGTGGAGGACGCGGCCACCCATGACGACACCAAATATTCCCTGGGCAGCGTACTCAACCACGTGCTGTTGCACCAGACCATCTGCGGCCTGGAGACCGAGAAGCAGCTGGCCATGATCGGCGAGAAGCCCGATTACCTCGTGGGTTGCGTGGGCGGCGGCAGCAACTTCGCCGGGCTTTTCCTGCCGTTTCTGCCGCGCCGGCTGGCCGGGGAGGACATCCGGTTCATCGCCGTGGAGCCCAAGGCCTGCCCCACCCTGACCCGGGGGGCCTACCGCTACGACTACGGCGACGTGGCCAGGCTCACGCCCCTGATCAAGATGCATACCCTCGGGCATTCCTTCATGCCCGCGCCCATCCACGCCGGCGGCCTGCGCTACCACGGCGACGCGCCCCTTCTGTGCAACCTGGTGGCCGAGGGCCTGGTCGACGCCGAGGCCTATCACCAGGTCGAATGCTTCGACGCGGCCAGACTCTTTTTGCGCACCGAGGGCTTTCTGCCCGCGCCCGAGACCTCCCACGCCATCAAGGGAGCCATCGAGACGGCCAAGCGGGCCAAACCGGGCGAGGTGGTGGTCTTTCTCTATTCCGGCCACGGCCTGCTCGATCTGGCCTCCTATGACGCCTATCTCGCCGGCAGGCTGACCAACTACGAATATCCCGAAAAGGACATCGCCGAGGCCCTCAAGGCCTGCCCGGAGATCCCTGAATAGGACGGTCGTCCCGCGAGAGACAAAGCCCCGGGCAGCGCGTCCGGGGCTTTTTTTCGGGCGCCGGGAAGGATCAGGCCTCCCGCGCCAGGCGGTAGCGGGCCAGATCCTCCACGCTCAGGATCGGGAACTCGTGTCGCCTGGAGAAGGACAGGATCTCCGGCATCCGGGCCATGGTGCCGTCGGGGTTGGTCAGTTCGCACAAGACCCCGCAGGGGTCGAATCCGGCCAGCCGGGCCAGGTCCACCGTGGCCTCGGTGTGCCCCCGGCGTTCGAGAACCCCGCCGGGTTTGGCCCGAAGCGGAAAGACGTGTCCCGGACGGGCCAGGTCCGCAGGCCTGGCGTCGGGGGCCGTGGCCGTCCTGACCGTGGTCAGCCGGTCCTCGGCCGAGACCCCGGTGCCCACCCCGCGCGCGGCCTCGATGCTCACGGTGAACGCCGTGCCGTTCCGGCAGGTGTTGTGGGCGACCATGGGCGGCAGGTCCAGGGCGTCGGCCTTCCCGTCCGTCAGGCACAGGCATACGATGCCGCTGCACTCCCGGATGAGCATGGCCATCTGGCCGCGGGTCAGGGTTTTGGCCGCGAAGATGAGGTCGCCCTCGTTTTCGCGGTCCTCGTCGTCCACCACCAGGACCCCGCGCCCCTGGCGCAGGGCCGCCAGGGCCCGTTCGACGTTTCGGAAGGATGATGACTGGGGACGCACCTGGGGCTGATTCATGGCAGCGCTCCTTGTGGAAGGATGACCAGAATCAGGGCGTACGGAAAGACGTTCCCGGGCGATCGTCCGGGTGGCGGGCCGGACGCGCGACATCGCGCCCGGCGCGGATCCCGGGAAGAAACCGCGTCGGGAGGCGCGCGGCGCACGGTCCGCGCATCGTCTCCTCTTCCATCCGGACTGTGACCGTCGGCCCCGGCCTCTCACCGGGTCTGCTGACCCCCCCGCACGTGCGAGGGGCGCTCGCGGGCTCCCCGGACATGCCGGGATACCGCCGGTGGGGACTTCCACCCCGCCCTGAGGATTCCGGTCTTGTATCCGTGGTCCGGCGAAAGGGCAACCGCGGACCGGCCGTCGATTCCCGGCCCGGCGGGCGTCGGGGGCATGGTGAAAGAAAGTGGACGTGAGTGTGGCGGGGACCTTGACAATCATTTTCAACGAGGCTATTTCCATGCAGCAGCGAAAGGAGAGACAGCATGGCCCCCTTTGGACCGTTGAGCCAGTTTCCGGCCGGAACCCGGGTTCGCATCGAGCAGTTGTGCGAATGTTCCCGCGCCCGGGGACGGCTGTGCGCCATGGGCCTGACACCCGGGACCGTGGTCGAGATCTGTTCCTGTTGCGGAGGCCCGTGTTATCTCAAGGTGCGCGGTTCGCGTCTGACCCTGGGACATGGGCTGGCCGGCAAGATTCTTGCCCGGGCCGTTGATTTCGAGTCCGACCGTTTCATCGCCGCCTGAGTTTTTGTTCGCAACGAATTTTCCCCGCACCCCTTGTGTCCCTCCGGGATGGTCCACGCCCGCCCGGAGGGTTTTTTTCGGTTTTTCCGATCCGGTTTGACATGTGGGGTTGGAGCCGTTTTCGATTTGACCGCCATCCCGCCCCGCGCTACATGTCACCATTTCCGAAAGGAGACGGCATGGAAGATGGCAGCGGAACGGTTACCGGCCTGCGCCGTTTGCGGGTGGGACAGACGGCGCGCATCCGGAGCATCGAGGCCGTGGGCGAGCTCGGCCGGCGTCTGCGGGACATGGGGCTGGTTCCGGGGACCGAGATCATGGTCATCGGCCGGGCCCCTCTGAAAGATCCCGTGGCCCTGCGCATCAAGGAATTCACGCTGACCTTGCGCAACAACGAGGCCGACCACATCCTGGTCGAGCCGCTGGATTAGGACTGTTTCCCAAAGGTCGTCGCGCCCATGGCACCCAGGAAGAAGCGGGTGCGCGCCACGCCGGGGGCCGTCTCCAGGCGGCATGTCGCGGTTTCTCCCGAAGACGCGGACCGGCTTCCCGGCTTGTCGGGGCGACGCCCAATCGTCACATTCGCGTGCGAAAGCCTCACGAAGGGGCGGGACGGCTTTTTCTCATGCGGCCGGCCCCCCAGATCATTCACCCGGGAGGCGGATATGAAAAAAAAGACCGTGCTTTTCATCTGCGTGCACAATTCGGCCAGAAGCCAGATGGCCGAGGCATTCCTCAAGCATGTCGGCGGGGAGGCGTTTGCCGTGGAGAGCGCCGGGCTCTCGCCCACGAGCATCAATCCCTTGGTGGTCGAAGTCATGGCCGAAAAGGGCATCGACCTTTCCCGGGCCACGACCCGGAGCGCCTTCGACCTGTTCCGCCAGGGGCGGCTCTTTGAATACGTGATCACCGTATGCGACGAATCCAGTGAAAAGCAGTGCCCGATCTTCCCCGGGGTGGTGCATCGGGAACACTGGCCGTTCGAGGACCCTTCGGCGCTTAAGGGGGAACGGGAACAGGTATTGGCCGGAGTGCGGCGCATCCGCGACCGCATCGAGGAGGCCGTAAGGGAGTTTGTGCGCCGGTTCGGGCCGGGCGAGGCCCAGGCTGGAAAGGAGCGCGGGGAATGGTAGGCCGGGCGTCGGACGATCGTCGGCGTTATTGACGCCGGGCGGCCTTTTGATACCTTCTGGCCGGGGTTCGCCCCGGCTTTTTTACGGCGCGGGACGGCGTTTCCCGCCGGCCGCGACTCATTCGGGGAGAGGGGGGCATGATCGACGAGGACAACAAGGGAACGGCCGGCCGCGAGGCCCTGGCCCTGTTCGCCGACGGCCACAACTGCGCCCAGGCCGTTTTCGCGGCCCTGGCCCCGCGTCTTGGTTTGGACCGGGACGCGGCCGTGCGCCTGGCCACGGGGTTCGGGGTGGGTCAGTCCATGGGCGAGACCTGCGGGGCGGTTTCCGGCGCGGTCATGGCCCTGGGACTGGCGTACGGCGGCGGCGGACCGGACAAGATCCCGGAGAAAAAGGCGACGTACGCCCTGGCCGGCAGGTTTTTCGAAGCCTTTCGCGCCGCCCACGGGTCGGTGCGCTGTCGGGAGCTCATCGGATGCGATCCGTCCACGCCCGAGGGCTATGCGCTGGCCGTCAGGGACAATCTGTTCGTGTCCGTATGCGTCCCCCTGGTGGTCGACGCGGCCACGATCGTCGAGGCCATGCTGGCCGATGCGCCAGAATGATGTGATTTTTTAGAAGCGCGCCCGAAAGTTCCGGACGCGGCGATCGGTTACGGAGGCAAGGCGTGTCCGGCATGGAAACCCAGACCAAAACACACGGGGCCGGACGGTTCGGCGTGCCCCTGGCCGCTTTGGCCGGGGTGCTTTTGTGCGTGACCCAGGCCCTGGGCTATGGCGAGGGAATGTGCGTCACGCAGGGGTGCGCCCTGCACGAGGGCGCGACCGTTTTCGGCCTGTCCCTGTGGTGGTGGGGAGCCGGGGCCTTTGGCGGGCTTTTCGCCCTCGGGCTTCTGGGCCGGACCGCCTGGACCAGGCGCGCGGCCCTTGTCTGCCTGGCCGCCGATGTCGTCTTTTTCGCGATCATGGCCCTGACCGCCCCCTGTCTGACGTGCCTTGCGGCCGGCGGGTTGTTTTTTCTGGTCCTTTTGGCCGCCGTGCGGCCGTTCGCGGTTTCGGGCCGGCTGGTCCGGGGCGTGGTCCTGGCTTGGTTTCTGGCCCTGACTCCGAACCTGTTCGCCGTGGCCCAGGAGCTTATGACCCCGTGGCCCGCAGCCGGCCCGGAAACCGCCGCCGTGCGGCTTTTTTTCTCGCCGACCTGTCCGGCCTGCCGGGACGCCGTGGCGGCCTTGTCCCGCCTGGGCAAACCATTCATTGGATTTTTCCCCATCGCCGGGTCCGAGGAGGATGTCCAACTCATCGCCCGGACCCTGGAAGGGATGCGCTCCGGATTGTCCCTTCCCGAGGCCCTGGTCCGGTCCGGGGAGGCGGG
>Ga0067045_1028064_pt1 | contig 44616 bp, 33 predicted proteins | sample TerdegcTABiofilm_FD_59184 | JGI IMG/M metagenome (GOLD analysis project Ga0067045, IMG submission 59184) | Combined Assembly of (Gp0054472, Gp0054536) Wastewater bioreactor microbial communities from Singapore -Terephthalate degrading...
GTGAACAATGACTCCTGCATCGCGTCTGAACCTCGCATCGTCTGGACTCCTTGTTGAGCGAGCAGTCAGTATCTACAACGATGCTCCTGAATGCCAGGTTTTATGGGAGCGAAATTCAACAGCCTGTTAGGGCAGTGCCCCAACGTTACGCTGGCACAGGCCCGCCAGTCACGAGACGACGCTCACCAGCTCCCAACTGTGTGATCCAGGGCACCGATCCCATGGAACAGAGACGGCGGACAAAGTGACCGCACAGGCTGCAGCCAATGGCTCTTTCGAGGCCGTCGCTCGCCAGCGGAGGGTGCACTGGGAATCTATCTGCCCGGGGGCACCGCCCGTCATGTGACAGGCGGTGTCATTGGCATCCGGGAATCCGCCCCGCCAATACAGGATCAGTTCGGTGTCCAGGTGGCGCCGTAGGAGTTGCTGCCGTTGGCGCTCTTGTACTGAAGCTTGAATGCCTTGTCGCCAGCAGCCCTCGGCAGCAGCTTGTAGCAATGAACTTCACTGTCGATGTGACAGAAATCTCCATCAATCTCCTGCCACGTGCCTTGACGGAGCTTGTCACCCCGTTCGAAAAATTTGCCGTTGGCTTCCAGGAGGTAGGTGACCGGAGCCCACTTGAGTTCGGCATCGAAGTCCACGGTGTAGACACCGGGCGGAATGACTTTGCCCGTGCGAACCGGCTCCTTCTTGACCAGCGTGACGGACGCCTGCCCGGGCTTGTTCTGCGTCTGTCCGGCTTTGTCCTTCATGCTGAACCAGTACTCGTACTTGACCTTATCAAGATCCAGCCACTCAAAACGAATCTGCTTGCCACCGGGCAGTTCGCAATTGATGTTCGCATTGCCCTTGCCGCCGGACCGGGTGATGTTGTTGCACGCCACCTTCTGTGCCTCAGAGCCGCCACGCCCTTCATTGGCATGGATGTACGTGAAGCCGTCGGCCGTGCGCAGCAGTTCGACTTCGCTACCTTTGTTCTGTGGGATGGGCGTACCCTTGACAAACTCCCCCGAGGGGATCCCCACAAAGGAAGTTCCGATGGGCAAAGCTTTGACATCATCCGGGGACACGGTGGCCGCGAAAACGCCTGCGGGCAGGCAAAGACCGAGGCTAAGGCCGAGGGTGGCGAAGGGGTGCCGATTATTCATAGGGTAGTAGTCTCCGAAGGAGCTGCGTTGACGAATTGGATAGCCTCTCGGGTCCGTCAATAGCAATGCGTTTGTGAACAGACTAGAGAGCATTGAGTCTAGCAGCGGAAAGGAAAATCAACCGTTGTCGACGACACCATCGTGCCGGTCGAAACAGCAAGGTCTGGAAGCAGCTCAACCGCGAAGGCATCGCCATTGCCCGCTGCACGGTCGAGCGGCTGATGCGGCTGCCTGGGTTTTCAGGGCATACGCCGTGGCAGGGTGGTGCGCACCACAGTCAGCGACGCTCGTGCACCATGCATACCGCCTGCAGAGGCCGAGGCAAACTACTACCGGCAATTAGCCTCCATGGTGGTGGCCTGACTTAAATCAACCAGCCGCCACGATTTTCGGGGCGGTTCATAGCCGTTGCATGCACATCAATTCGATAAATGCTTGCCCGCGAGCACGATGTCATCTTCTGCCAACTCTCCGACACTTGCCTTGAGACGCAGCCATGAAACCAGCGCATTGACCCGCGCTTTGACGATGTCGCGCCTGACCGCAAACAACTGCTGCTGAGCGTTGAGAACGTCGGTATTTGTCTTCAGGCCCACCTCATACCCCAACTGATTGGCCTCCAGGGCAACCAGCCCGGAAACCTGTGCCGCGTTCAGTGCCAGCACCTCCGCCTGGTAGCCCTTGACTTCCATGTAGGCCGTCTGCGCATCCAGCACAGCATCCGATCGGGCACGCAGCAATTCGGCCTCCTGCTTGTCCTGCAAGGCCAAGGCCTCCCTGATCTTGCTTTGCGCAAATCCACCATCCAGCAAGGGAACGTTCAGACGAATGCCGACATAAGCGTCCCATTGCCGGCTGCTTGAACGCCCGAGACTGGCCGGTCGTGAACTCGACGTCCGGCTGTCCGAATGGCCTTCGCTGCTCGATGTGGTCGTGCCCCGCAAGTCCTGCGTGGTCGATGCCGTCTGAGACTGTCCATCGGTGGTCGATTGCGATTCGGTTTGCGACCCCGACGTCGTTTGCGTCTCAGATTGAGACCCCGTGCTACCTGCAAACGTTTCGCTGGCTTCGCTCTGCCCCGTGCTTCGCTCTCGGATGCGGCTTGTGCCCGCATTGGCCACGAAGTCCAATGTGGGTTTGCCTACGGCCTCTTGCTTCTCCAGTTCCTTGCGGGTCGCGAGCAGTCCCAACTGCTGGATCCGAACTCCGTACGATTGATCGGCAGCTCGGCCGGTCCATTGATCCATCGCCCCGAGCTCGCCAACCATGGCGCCGTCGGCGTCCTTGAGTGACTGCACCGCAGCCACCGGCAGGCCAACCATCGCCTGCAAGCCGGCACGCTTGATCGACCAGTTGTTCTGTTGCACCACCTTTTGCGCCAACACAAGATCCAGATTCGCCTGGGCTTCGCGAACGTCAGCGATGGTGACCACCCCCTCGCTGAAACTCTGCTCTGCCACATCCACCTGCTGGCGCAGCGCCGCCTCTTGTGCAACCAAGGCATCAAGAACCGACTTGGCTGCCACGATGTCGAAGTAGGCCTTGGCCACACGCAAGATCACCGACTGCCGCGCTGCAGCCAGCCCCAGATGGCCCTGCTCGCCCAGATATGCGCTCTGTTCCACCGCACGCGAGAGCGCAGGCCGGTAGATCGGCCATGTCAGTGAAACACCGACCTCTGCTGACGTCCCTCTCACCCGCTTGTGTACCTGCTCCCATTCACTGACCTGGCCGTTCTGACTGGATGTTTCGTCCTGCGTCCGCTGAAACGTCGAAGACTCTGTGGTGTCGCTGGTCGAAGTCACCGGCAGTCGGCCCGACATGCCTCCCGAAGTGCGACTTGAGGCTGTTTGGCTGGTACTGGTCGCCCCTGAGCTGACCGTATGAGTGCTGCTCTGCAATGCCAACGGCTCATCCAACCAAGTCTGTGTTACCGGTCTAGATACCGACGTGGTCAGTGCACCAGTGAGACTGACGTTTGGCCGCAGCGCAGCGCGAGCCTGCGGCAAGCGCTCGCGGGAAACCCGGTAGTCGGCCTCAGCAGAGAGATAGGTGGCATCACCTTTCAAGGCCAACGCCAGTGCTTGTTCCAGCGTCAGAATCGGCACCGCCGAGTTGCCCAGCGACCGCGAAGAAGCCAGACTGATTCCGCCTTCATGTGTCTGCGCAAATCCCCCAGAAAGCATGCAGGCGGTCGTCAGGCACAGCACGCCGCCCCATCGTCCGACCCGGTCGAACCCCACCGCCGAGATGCCCCGGCGAAAACCATCGTCCATTACCGCTCCCTCATGCTTTCCTGAGCGCCACGGATCAGTGGCGACAGGAAATACTCGATCACACGGCGCGACCCCGTTTTGATCTCGACGGACACCGCCATACCCGGCACCAACTCGACAGAGCGGTCATTGGCCCGGATATCGGATCGCACCAGTTGCAAACGGGTCACATACACCAACCCGCGCTTTTCATCGTTGATCGCGTCACGCGACACCGACTTCACAACGGCGTGCGCCATGCCGTGTTTCGTGTAGGGGAAGGTCTCCACCTTGATTTCGGCTTCCTGCCCTTCGTGCACGAACCCGATGTCCTTGTTTTCCAGAAACGCCTCCACCTCCAGGTTCGCACCGTGCGGCACGATCACCATCAGCGCCTGGGCTGGCGTGACCACACCACCCTCGGTGTGGATCGCCAACTGCTGCACGGTGCCATCGACTGGTGCCACCAACCGCATCAAACCCAGCCGCGCGGTGGCCTTTCTGAACTCCTGGCGCAACGCCGCAGCGCGCTGCCGCCCTTCATCGATGCTGTCCAGGCTCAGGCGCCGGGTTTCCGCCTGTAACTCCTGTCCGCGCGTTCGGGCCTGCTGCAAGGCAGCCTCCAGTTCCTGAACGCGACTGCGTTGGCTGTTCAGGTCGGCCTGCTGCTCGATGCGAATCTGCTCCCGATCCAGATAGCCATGCTTGGACACGAAATTCTTTGCCACCAGATTCCGGTAGTTCTGGGCTCGCTGGTCCGCGATCGGCAAGGTCTGTTCCAGCTTGCGAACCCCTGCCAGGGTGGATTGCCGCTCGGCCTCGCGTTGCGCCACTTCAGCCGCGATTCGCGCGCGCTTGGCCGCGTACTCCCCCGCTTGCCCCGCGAAATGGCGCTGCCCTTCCAGGTACGCGGCCTCGCTCACCTCCGGCGGCCGCGCCAACACGGCATCTGCCTGACCATCAAGCCATTGCAGCATTGCCTCGCCGCGCGAGACCTGCAGCAACGCGGCCTCCAGTTCCAGCCCCAGGCGCTCCACATCGGCACCCGCGCTTTCCCCGTCCAGCTCCACCAGCAAATCACCGGCCTTCACGGCCTGCCCATCGGCCACATGGATCCGCTTGACCGACGCGGTTTCGAACGGCTGGACCACCTTCGTCCGATCGTTTGGGATGAATTTGCCTTGTGCCGTGGCCACCACGTCGATGCGGCCCCAGACCGACCACAGCAACGCCAGCAGCGCAAACATCACCAGCAACCACATCGCCACCCGGGGCAAAGGCGATACCGGCGTTTCCTGCAGCGCAAGCGCCGCCGGCAAGAACGCCGCCTCGTGCTCCAGCCTTTCAGCAGGCGTCATCTCGCGCCGCAATTGCCAAGCCTGCCGCCACACCGCTGTGTAGCGCTTGAACAAATCATGAGCGGCCTGAAGTCGGATACGCACTCCCATGAAATCACCCCTGTTGCAAGCGATGGAGCTGGGCATAGGCCCCCTGCTCTTGCTGCAGTAGCTCGGCATGCGTGCCGCTTTCAATGATCTGCCCACGCTCCATCACCACGATGCGATGGGCATGGCGAACAGCTGAGAGCCGATGGGCGACGACGATCACTGTCCGCCCTTGGCAAATTGCCTGCATGTTGTCTTGGATCACCCGCTCGCTCTCGTAATCCAGCGCACTGGTAGCCTCATCAAAGATCAGGATGCGCGGATCGCTCATCAAGGCGCGAGCAATCGCAATGCGCTGCCGCTGCCCGCCCGAAAGGGTGGAGCCGTGTTCGCCCACCAAGGTGTCGTACCCCTCAGGTAGCTCCAGGATAAATTCGTGTGCACCCGCCATCCGGGCCGCCTGCATCACCCGCTCCATCGGTGCCCCAGGGTCGGCCAGCGCGATGTTTTCGCGCACGCTGCGCGCGAACAACACGTTTTCCTGAAGCACCACGCCAATCTGCCTGCGCAGCGAACTGGCGTCGGCCAGGGCCAGATCCACGCCATCGACCAGCACACGGCCTTTCTCCGGCACGTACAGGCGCTGCACCAGCTTCGTCAACGTGCTCTTACCGGACCCGGATCGCCCCACCACCCCCAGCACCTCGCCCGGTGGCAGTTCCAGCGATACGCCACGGAGAATCTCCGGCCCGTCGGGGCGGTAACGGAAAACCACCTGATCCAGCGACACCCTGCCCGCCACCGGCGGCAGCGCGCTTTTCGTCCCCGACACCTCGGTGCGTGTATTGAGAATGTCCCCCAGCCGCTGCACCGAAATCCCGGTTTGCTGGAAATCCGTCCACAACTGGGCCAAACGCGTGACCGGCTGCGCCACCTGCCCCGCCAGCATGTTGAAAGCGATCAGTTGCCCCACACTGAGGCGCCCCTCGATGACCAGCCGGGCCCCGAAATACAGGGTGCACACCGTCACCAGCTTCGACACCAGGGTGACGCCGCTGCTGGCCAACGTGCCGACGGTGGCCGTGCGAAAACTCGACGACACATAGGCCGCCAACTGATTGTCCCAGCGACGCGTCCATTGAGGCTCCACCGCCATGCTTTTGACGGTGTCGATGCCACTGATCGTCTCCACCAGAAAAGCCTGGTTTTCCGCGCCGCGATTGAACTTCTCGTGCAACCGCGCCCGGAGAACCGGCGTGAAGAACCCCGAAATCAAGGCATAACAAGGCAGCGACACCAGCACGATCAGCGTCAGCCAGCCGCTGTAATAGGCCATGACGGCGATGAACACCACCGAGAACAGCAGGTCCAGCACCACCGTCAGCGCGTTGCCGGTCAGGAACGCGCGGATGTTCTCCAGTTCGCGGACCCGCGCCACCGAATCCCCCACGCGCCGCGCCTGGAAATAGGCCAGCGGCAGGCCGAGCAGGTGCCTGAACAGCCGCGCGCCGAGTTCCACGTCGATGCGGCTGGTTGTGTGCGCAAACACATAACTGCGCAGCGCCGACAACGTCACCTCAAAAATCACCACCACCAGAAAACCGATGCCGATCACATCCAGCGTGGTGTAACCCCGGTGCACCAACACCTTGTCCATCACCACCTGGAAGAACAGCGGCGTCACCAGCGCGAACAACTGCAGCGCAAAGCTAACCGCAAGAACCTCCAGCAGCAGCTTGCGGTACTTCACCACGGCCGGAATGAACCAGGTGAAATCGAAGCGGGCCATCTCGCCCGCCAGCGAGGCACGCGAGGTGAACAACACCACCTGTCCGCGCCAGCGGGACTGGAAGGCCGCCAGCGACAGCTTTTCAGGACGGCCGACAACTGGCGACTGGATCAGGACGCTCACTTCGCCACTTGGGGATGCCTCCACCCGCGCGAGGATGCAGAATTCGGTGGTGCCCTCTTCGCCCACCATCAGTGCCACCGCAGGCAATGGCAACTTCGTCAAACGAGCAGGATCCCCATCGATCAGGCGAGCCTTGAGGCCCAGCTTCTTTGCGGCCAGCAGCAGGGCACTGGCATCCAAAGGCCGGCCCTCGCCCCCGAACTCGTGCCGCAGTTGCTCGGGATCGGCGGCCACGTTGTGAAGCCTGGCCATCATGACCAGGCAAACCAGGCCCGTGTCCAAGCGACTGCCTCCATTGACAGGCGAAACAGCGCCTGCAGCGCTGTCACCGCTTTTTGAATCATTCATATCGAAGAGATGCAATGAGCCGCCCTGAAGCGCTATCCCCAGCAGCGGCGTGCGGTTCGAGGGTCAGACCAGACTTTCCGCCAGCATCGGGACTGTCGTGCCTGTCAGGTGAACAGGGAGAGTGCTCTCGCCTGCCGTCTGGAACGACTCGGACGCCATCGCCTGTATGAGCCCGTCTACTTGGGACTGGATCTCCACCAGCGATACAGGCATATCCGGCTGTACCTCACCCGCCGCAGGCTGTGCAAGCAACTGCTCCAACGTTGGCAACTCAATACCTTGGTTGAGCAAGTCCGATCCGTCGACGGCAAAGTACACATCGCTCATCTGGACAAGCGTACCGTCGCGCATGCGAGCGGTGCCGGTCTCTCCCAGCAGATTGCCGAAAGCGTCTAATGTCGCCGTGGAGCGATACCCCGTTTCGAGACTCTCAATGCCCAACGACTGCAATCCGTGGAGCTCGGTCTCCTGACTCTGATGATCACCATTGGCATCCTGCCAGACAAGCAACTCCCCAAATCGCTCATCCAGTGCATCGACCAATCCATCGCCATTGCTGTCCAAGGCTGCCAAGCTTACGAACCCATCACCGCGGGTGATTCCCCCAAACAATTCGCTGATGTCGTCGATACGGCCGTTGCCATTCGCATCCAGCGCCAGAAAACCATCCTCAGCCGATATCCAACCTGAGCGAACCGCATCGCCAGACCCCAACAGATCGAATGTGCCTGCGGAAGACTCCCTGCCCGTTGTCTGGATGCCATCGCCATTGAGATCGATGACAATGGGGGTCACTGATCGGGATGCGACCTGAATCCGCAACTGCTCCACTTTCACGTAGTCGTTGCTCTCGCCTTCGCGCGCGGCAATCACCAGCACATTACCCGCCAGGCCAGACGCGTTAACGTCGGCCCATCGTGCCGATGAGCCTCCCAGGTTCACCTCGGTAAAGCCCAGCGATGCCAGCGTGGCATTGCTCATACTGGTGATCGGCCCCGCATGGTTGCCGATCCATATGGTGACGTCACTGTCGTTGTAGACATAGCCCAGATAAGCCTTGTCCACGACCACAGCCTCGGAGAACTGGTACACGAGAAAGTTGTCGCGCCCGCTGTTGTCGAGCGTGTGCGAAACACCGCTTCCGCGGCCCTCCGAACTGTCCGTCACGCCCAACCCACCACTGTAGGAGCCGGCATAGGCCTTGGTCCAGGTTCCACGGCTCTTGTCACGGCTCCATGCGGTGGCCGTGACCGTCACACCGCCTGCGGTCAAGGTACGAGAGTTGCCATCCGATCCATCCGTCGACGAGTTCCCGGAAAAGCACAGGTCCACCGTACTCATGGGCGGTTTCAGCCCTGCATCCCAGCCCGTCACATGTTCGCCGATGCCCACCACAATGGTGGCCGACCTGCCCGTGCTTGCATCCACATCAGAGTCCAAACGTTCGTCGCCGCCCTGATCCATTCGCGTAAGCCCCCCATACGCCACAGGCGCTGTCACCTGAATCTGGTAGCTGCCTGCACTCAATCCTTCAAACAGGTATGCCCCTTGTGCATCCGTTGTTGTTGAGGCCACCAGTTGCCCTTGCGCGTCAAGCAATTTGACGGCGACACCAGCCACACCAGGCTCGCCCTCATCCTGGATGCCGTTGCCATTGGTGTCGCACCAGACTCGACTGCCCAAACTGGACAAGGGTACCGGCTCCGGTTCGCACGCCGCAGGCGTCACCCACACGGCCAGCTTTTCCAATTTGAAGTAGTCATTGCTTTCGCCATTGCGGGCAGATACCACCAGCACATTGCCGCTGACATTGCCTTGGTTGAAATCCGCCCAACGGGCGGATGATCCCCCCAGATTGATTTCAGTAAAACCCAGGGATGCCAGCACCGAGTTGCTCATCTGTCCCAAAGGAACTGCGCTGCTGCCAATCCAGATCGACATATCGCTGTCGTTGTAGACATAGCCCAGAAGTGCCTTGTCCACGGTGACATCCTGCGAAAACTGATAAACAACGAAATTGTCCCGCCCACTGTTATCGATGGTGTGCGTCACCCCGCTGCCCTTGCCTTCGGCGCTGTCCGTCACGCCATGGCCGCCACTGTAGGCCCCCAGAAATGCCTTGGCCCATTTCCCGTTCGACTTGTCCCGGCTCCAGGCAGTGGCCGAGACCGAGACACCCGTCACGGCATCGACATAGACTCGGCTGTTGCCATCCGTTCCATCCGTGGCGCTGCAGCCAGAAAAGTCGTAGGTGATTCCCACGGGACTCGCTACAAGCCCAGCGTCCCAACCGAGAGCCTCCTGCCTGCCGTCCACGGCAATGATCGCCGTCTCTCCCGTCGCGGCGTTGACATCCGAATCCCGCAGGTCATCGCTGCCCTGGTCCTGCTTGGCAAAGCCATAGCCCTGCGGTGCCACGACCTGCACCGCATAACTGCCTGCCTCCAGACCTGTGAAACGGTATTGGCCTTGCGCATCCGTCGTTTGCGTATCCAGAACCCGACCATCCTCGCTCAGCAAATGAACCGTCACGCCATCAACGCCTCGTTCGCCCTCGTCCTGCACACCGTTATTGTTGCAATCCAGAAACACCCGGTCGCCAATCACCGACTGAGCATCGAGTCGCTCGCCGAAGTTGTTTTCCTGGCTGTGCTGTGCTGCCACAAGCGATATGCCGGAAATGACATCATTGCCGGCGACACCGCCACTGGATCCGACGCTTTCCTGACCATCCAAATAGCCCTCGGGCTGTGTCTGAATCACCGAGTAGGTACCAGCCCGTAAATCCTCGAAAACATATGCACCATCCACACCAGTGACAGTGGTGGTATTTACCGATCGCCCCAAATCATCGACGCCCTGCAAAGTGATCACCACCCCAGCCAAACCGGGTTCGCCTGTTTGCCTCAGAGCGTCGTCGTTGTCATCCAAATAGACATATCCGGAAATCCGACCAGTCTCCGAACCGATGTCTATAGGTGGTTCATCGCAGAACGCCAGCGTTGCTACACGTTCATCGGAGCCAGTCCACCCCGCGATGATGATCCGATCGCCCAGCCACTGACCCGAAGATCGGATATCAATGACCAAGTCGCCGTCAACCAATGCCAGATGCAAGTCGGAAGAAGTGATGTCTCCGCTGAAACGGATTGTTCCCTGTCCATCGGTATCGACGATCACATCCAAGCCATCTCCGCGAGCAAAAAGATATGTATCGTTGCCCGCGCCACCATAGAGCGTGTCCGAGCCGCGCCAGCCAGCCAATGTGTCATCACCATCAAGGCCATAGAGCGCATTGTTTTGATCATTGCCTACCAGATAGTTATTGACTCCATTGCCAAGGCCAACCTTTGCCGTTCCCTCCAGAACGAGGCCCTCCAGATGCTCGGCGAGTTTGTAGACATCGAGTGACGTGCGAATTACGTCAAAGCCGCCATCAGCATTTTCAATCACCACATCACCAGCGTCGTCCACCCAATAGGAGTCATCGCCTGCTCCCCCAATCATCGTGTCGGCACCTTCGCCACCATCAAGCACGTTGTTGCCAGCATTGCCTACCAGCAGTTGCGCCCCTTTACCTGTCACCACATCAATATTCGGATTCGATACCGAATCCAGCACACGAACCTCCTCGACATTTTCGACAAAAATACTGGCCGATGTCCAGACAGTGTCATAACCCTCATCCTCGTACTCGACAACCGTATCGGTTTCCCAAAGGTATTTCGGCCCGGCATCCACGCCAAAGCGATCAACTGCATCACATAAGACAAGTGCTGTTCCGCTGACTCCTGAGGGCAATACCTCCCATGTGCCATCGACGATGTAAACATCATCGCCTGTGCCGCCCTCTAACCAATCCAATCCAGCACCCCCATCAAGATAATCATTATTTGAATGATTCAGCCAACCATCGGCTCCTCCAAAAATTACATCATTCCCCTCTCCGCCATAAAGATAATCATCACCAGAACCGCCATCAATGGTGTCATCGCCGATACCTCCGTGAATCACATCATCATTTGTCAAATGCTTGATGCGGTGATTGAAAGGAACTCCCACCAGAACAAGATCAGCCACCATCCTTGCCTCGACGGGAGGCTCAGGAACCAACCCACCCAAACTGGCCGACTCATCATCGCCGCCATAGAGAAAATCGTTCCCCTCACCCCCATAAATCAAATCATTGCCTGCACCACCATCAACATAGTCATTTCCGGCACCACCATCGATCGTATCGTCTTCATCAGGTGCATCGTAGTTGGAGATGCTGACATATTCGCCCTCTTGATTCTCATCCGGCGGCTGAAATTCAGAATTCGAAACGACATTAACAAAGCCTGCATGACCTCCGAAAATATAGTCATCACCTTCACCGCCATCAATCAAATCATTACCGATTCCACCATCAATATGGTCATCACCATTGCCCCCATAGAGGGTATCGGCATAAGCCACCTCGCTGGCCGCCAGAAATGCCTGTTGAATGTCCATTGACAGGGAATCAAAGCGCCAATCCAGTCCCGGCATCTGTGAAAACATGATGTCCCACTCCGGAATGAAAGGCGCCGTCACCCTGACATAGCCATCCGGAGGAAGGCTTGCCTGGGCATAGGTGACATCATGCGTCACCTGCAAAGCAGCCAACACCGACTCGGGCCTGTACACCCATTGCCGCAAAGATGCTTGGAAACTGTCTGGATTGGCCTCCTCCAAATCCAACACCATCCGACCAGCTTGATCCACCATCAAATCAACGCCATAGGGACTCCAGTGGACATATTTTTCCGCCTGAGCATAATTCCACCCCCATCTGTCGATTGGGACAAACCAAAATTCCTGAGAATAACCACCCAGGCCATCCAAATGCCGGACCGAGATCTCGACAAAATCTGCCGGATCGGCATCTGAGGGTAACTCGCTCAGCAGTTGCATCGAATTTTTGAAGAATGCCCATCCACTCAATTCCGCTGAAGGTTCAAATCCAGTCGCCTGAATGATCGCCCCCAATGCTGCGGCCACGGAACCACCGTCCACGAAAGACAGCTGGGCCGAGCTCTCATAAATATCGCCAGCGATGTAGTCATCGCCATCCATGCCCCAGATCACATCCCGGCCAGCACCACCCATGATCTGATTGTTCTCGGCATTGCCCGTGACCAGCAAGTCCGCCTCCAAGGCGCTGGCATCCATGTTCTCCACATGATCAGGAACCTCAATGGTCACCGACACCGGCTTGACGTGAGAAACCGAACTTGGCGACGAAACGGCTCCCGGAGTGAGAATGATCGTGTCCACCCCTTCATTGGCCGCCTCGACGACCAAGTCCTCGGGTGAGGGTCCAACCGCTCGCACCTCATAGACGTCGTCGCCACTTCCTCCGATCAGCGTGTCCACACCCTCCGCGCCAATGAGGGTATCGGCTCCTTCCAATCCGATCAACAGATTGCCCTGCGCATTGCCCTCAATCCGGTTATCCAAGTCATTACCCGTTCCCCGCAAGGCGACTTCGCCCAGCAGAGTCAGATCCTCCACGCCCTCCGTGAGCGTGTAGGCCTCGATATGGCTGAGCACGTGATCATGGCCATCAGCACCAAATTCATCAACAACATCACCTTCCTGAGAAACGATATATGTATCATTGCCCCACCCCCCATTCATGTAGTCGTCGCCAGCCCCTCCGTCCAGCGTATCATCTCCATCAAGACCGAAAAGAATATTTTCATACCCATTACCGACAATCAGATTATTTCCCCAATTGCCCCAGCCTTCGGCCTCACCATCGCCAACCAAGTACAGGTTTTCGACCCATTCCGGCAGCTCATAGAACATCAATGTGGTAGTTACAATATCTTCCGAGTAGTCATCATGACCCTCAAAAACCACATCGCCTTCATCATCAACAAAATAGTGATCACTCCCATAACCACCCTCCATGAAGTCAGCTCCGGAACCACCATCCAGCGTATCGTTCCGGCTTCCACCATACAAAGTATCATCGCCCTCATGCCCGTAGAGTTCTGATGCCATATTGGAGCCGGCAATGATATTGTTCAGCTCATTTCCGTGCCCAATGGTCCCTCTGCCTGGGAAATCAATTTTTGATCGTGGCCAAGCCTCCAGCAACGTCGGGTCAACATATTCCCCAGGAAGATCAAGAAGATCCTCGTACAGCACAAGACTCTCGACCCCTGCACCGAGCGTGTAGTTCTGGTTTGTATAAACCGTGTCAAACCCTTCGTTATCGGCTTCGACAACAGTCACCTCACCCGGATCAAGATAGCCGATGAAATAATTGGCCCCACCTTCCGTGAGGTACCCATAGTTGTGAATGACATAGACGTCATCACCCGTCCCACCGTACAACCAGTCGCTACCGCCGCCGGACGAAAGGACGTCATTGCCTTCACCGCCAATCAGCGTATCGTTGGCAAGGCCACCAAAAATCCGGTCATCACCTTCGCGACCGTCCAGATAATCGCCAGGCAGGTTTTCGACAAATACGCCATCCCCCTGAACCACATCATCGTAGGTGAGCCGTTGCTCGTACTCAACGCGCCTGAATTTATCCCGCAGCAGCTCGGAAGCAGCATTCCTAACAGCCAGCCCGAACTCTATGCCGTGCTGCGTAGAAATATTTCCGTATCGACGCTCACTCCCATCAAATGGATCACCCACAATCAAGTTATTGCCGGCGTTTCCGATCATTTGATTCCGATACTCATTGCCAATGCCAGAAACATCACCATCCCCCAGGAGGTTCAAATGCTCAACCCCCTGCGGCAGTCGGTAATCAATGCTACTGTCCACAACATCGGGATTTTCATCGTAACCATCAAGATGCTCATTGATATTAAAAACAACAAGGGTCACCTTCCCATCGCCATCGAAGGCAATATTTTCGTATCCACCCCTTGCATCAATCAGATTTTTGTAATATAGATAATCCGGGTGACTCTGAACCACTGCCAGTTCCAGTGGTTCCAAATGAAGATTCCAAGAAAATATCTGGGCTTCATGGCGCAGGTATTCCGGCTTTCTTTCCAGCACCACATCACCGGGATCATCGACCAGATATCGGTCCCCGCCATCTCCCCCCTCCATGGTGTCGGCCCCCAAACCGCCATCCAGAAAATCATCTCCAGCTTTTCCAAACAGATAATCATTGCCACCCAGACCCAGCAACGTATCATTGCCGGTAGTCCCTGAAAGATGGTCATCACCCTCGGTGCCCTTGATGGCAAGAGCATCAAGCAAAGCTGCGGAATCCAGCACATAGACTTCCCCATCGTCCAGGCTAATTCTTATCGCCTGCCGCAATTGATGATCGCGCCAGATATCCCGTACCGTTATTTCGTCGCCAGATGCCTCTTCAAATCTCAAAACGATATCCGTGCCATCCTGAGCGAATGCCACACCGTCCCACGTGACGCCGTGCAGGATGAGATTGATTTCGGCCTCGAAACCATCCACCAAGACATCTTCACCATCCCCAACGGTATACACATAGGTGTTCTGCCCGCCCCCCCCACTCAGGACATCGCGACCTTCGCCTCCGCGCAAGGTGTCATCGCCTTCGCCCCCCTGCAACGTGTCGTCTCCCGCTTCCCCGAGCAGCACGTCTTGACCTTCACCGCCATCCAGGCGGTCATTGCCCCCGCCTCCGAATAACGTGTCGTCACCCCCACCGCCATCCAGCACATCGTCCCCGGAGCCCCCGTCGAGGCGATCATTGCCCGCCTCGCCGTTCAGCGAATCATTGCCATCCCCACCTTGCAACGAATCATCCCCGTCACTCGCCAGCAACGTGTCGTCACCAACTCCGCCATCTAACAGGTCCCGGCCCGCCCCCCCGAGCAGTACATCGTTACCCGAACCACCATCCAGCACATCGTCGCCAAGCCCGCCATCCAGGTGATCGTCGCCTGCTTCGCCACTCAGAGAATCGTTGCCAGCGCCTCCCAGGATGGTGTCGTTGAGCGCCGTGCCGACCAGCAAGTCGTCCCCCTCGCCCCCCCGAAGGCTCAGGTCGCTGAGCATCTCAGCGGTGTCAAACACCTTGCGCTCGCCGCTGTCCAGTTCAATGACGATGTTCTGAACCAGCCGGTCTTCTTGCCAGATGTTTTCTATCAGCACCTCATCCGCAAAATCAGCGCCATACCTCACCACCAGGCCTGCATCGGTGCGGGCAAAACGAACCTCATCCGCAGTAACGCCCTGTACAAGCAGCTCCACCTCGTTCGTCAAGGCATCGAACACATGGTCCCGCCCGTCGCCCGAGGCAAAAGCGTAGATGGTTGCCGCATCGCCACCCACGAGCGTGTCACTGCCCCGCCCTCCCGTCAGCGTATTGACGCCCTGCCCGCCTTCAAGCCAATCGTCGCCGTCTCCACCAAAGAGAGCGTCCGCACCATCCCCCCCCAACAGCGTGTCGTTTCCATCCCCACCCAGAAGGACATCGTTACCAGCACCGCCGTCGAGCACATCCGCCCCGGTGCCACCATCCAGGCTGTCATCACCCGCTTCGCCGCTCAGCGAATCGTCTCCCTCGCCCCCCAACAGCGTGTCGTTTCCGTCCCCGCCCAGCAGCGCATCGTTGCCAGCGCCGCCGTCGATCACATCCGCCCCGGCGCCACCATGCAGGCTGTCATCACCCGCTCCGCCGCTCAGCGAATCGTCTCCCTCGCCCCCTAGCAGCGTGTCGTTTCCATCTCCGCCCAGCAGCAGGTCTTGACCTTCACCGCCATCCAGGTGGTCGTCCCCCTCGCCGCCCAGCAGAACATCGTTACCAGCACCGCCGTCGAGCACATCCGCCCCGGTGCCTCCATCCAGGCTGTCATCACCCGCTTCGCCGCTCAGCGAGTCGTCACCCTCGCCCCCCAGCAGCGTGTCGCTTCCATCCCCGCCCAGCAGCGCATCGTTGCCAGCGCCGCCGTCGAGCACATCCGCTCCGGCGCCACCATGCAGGCTGTCATCACCCGCTTCGCCGCTCAGCGAATCGTCACCCTCGCCCCCCAGCAGCGTGTCGTTCCCATCCCCGCCCAGCAGAACATCGTTACCAGCACCGCCGTCGAGCACATCCGCCCCGGTGCCACCATCCAGGCTGTCATCACCCGCTTCGCCGCTCAGCGAATCGTCACCCTCGCCCCCCAGCAGCGTGTCGTTCCCATCCCCGCCCAGTAGCAGGTCTTGACCTTCACCGCCATCCAGGTGGTCGTCCCCCTCGCCGCCCAGCAGCGCATCGTTACCAATGCCGCCATCGAGCACATCCGCTCCGGTGCCACCATCCAGGCTGTCGTCGCCTGCGCCGCCGTCCAGCGAATCGCCACCCTCACCACCCTGCAAGGTGTCATTGCCATCGCCACCGAGCAACACGTCCTGGCCTTCATCGCCGTGAAGTTGATCGTCACCCGCGCCACCCAACAGGGTGTCATCGCCCCCCAGGCCTTGCAGCACGTTGCCACCGGTGTTTCCCGTCAGGTGATCACCCGCACTCGTACCGGTAATCCCCCAGTCGCTATCACCCAGCAATCGCCCCTGGTCCTGCCCTTCTGCCAACGTCAAGTCGCCCGAATCGGACACCACCACGTTCAGCAACCGCTCCAGATCGGCTCCGGTGTGGCTTTGCCCGTCTACCAACAATTCAGCGATCTGTTCCCGGGCGATCACGATCCGCCCCCCGCTCTCTCCCGCGTACAGCGCGCCCTGCGCGTAATAGACACTGGCAGGCGCCACGCCATGAATCACCAGCCGGGTGTCGCTCCCCGTTTCCTCAATGGTGTCGTTCCCATCCCCCACCGTGAACACATAGGTATCCGCCCCGTCGCCGCCGGCCAGCGTGTCGTCGCCGGCGCCACCGCGCAGGGTGTCGTCACCCGCACCACCGCCAATGCGATTGGCCAACGCATTGCCCGCCAACGTGTCGCTGCCGGAACCACCCACCAGGTTCTCGATCTCCGTGCCGAACCCGATGAATGCCTGCCCATCGGCCAGAATGCTTTCAGCCTTGTCGCCCCGGTGAATCCAGGAACCCGGTGCAAGATCCACCGTCACCGCTTCGGTTTCCGCACTCAAGTCCAGCGTGTCCGCGCCGCCGGCATCGCTGATGAAGCGGTCAGCCAGGGTATAGGTGCTGTCGCCTGCGCCCAGGCCTTGCGCCACGCCGTACAGGTATTGCAGCGCCGCCACGTCGAACGGCATCAAATCCGTGGCCGGCCCATTGGGCCGGGTGTAGCTCATCACCGTGTTCGTGTTGTTCTCTTCACCAACCGGCAGATACGGCTGCTCGAACGGGTGCTTGAGGCCCAGCGCATGGCCGATTTCGTGCAGCAGCGTCTCGAACCCCGATTCACCCACCGCCAGCGACGCACGCGCCGCCCAGCCGCCCGCCTCCTGTTCGAACAACTGGGCGTACAGCGAACTGTTCAGGTGAATTTCGCCGCTTTTCGCGCTCGCATAGCCGGAAAACCCGCCCATGTTGTTCGACCTCAGGTCGTCCAGATAGAACGACAGGTCGGCATCCACCCCATGCGCCACCTCCACGAAGGCAATGTCCGCCACCGCGCTGTAGCGCGCGAGCGCCTCGCGCACCGCCGCCTTTTGCGTGTCATTGAACAGATAGGCGCCCGTCAACCCGCTGTCAAAGCTGGTGGCGAAGCTGTAGCTCAGCGTGTGCTTGCCGGCCGAGCGCACCTCGTCCCGGTCCAGCAAAGCATCCACGAAATACAGGTCGGCCAGATGCGCGAACGGGTCTTCGCCCGAATCCACAGGTTCCGGCGGCGGCGCCATTGCCAGCAGATCGTCCGCCGTCCAGACGGTGCCATCGTCGAAATGCACCTCGGCCACCATGTACTGCGCGTCCCCCGATCCGGCGCGGTCCACCCCCGAGCCCTGGCTGGGGTTGCTGCGCCCGTAGAAGCCCAGCGCCGTGACCGAATCTCCCGCACCGTAGCGGATGTGCAGGTCCACCCCGTTGCGCACCACCTCCGTCACCTCGGCCGGCGAGAAGCGGAACACCACCAGGTTGCGGCTGCCGTCCGAACCATCGTCGACGATGATGTCCTGCCCATCGCCCAGGCTGAACACGTACAAGTCGGCGCCACCACCACCGGCCAGGTGATCCTGCCCCTGGCCGCCTTCCAGCATGTCGGCCCCGTCGCCCGTTTCATCGCCGTCGCCGTACAGGTAATCGTCGCCCGCGCCACCACTGAGCTTGTCGCTACCCGCTCCACCAATCAGGATGTCGGCGCCTTCGCCTGCGCTGAGGATGTCGTCGTCCGCCCCACCGTGCAGCGTGTCGCTGCCGCCACCGCCCAGCAGCACGTCGCTGCCCGCGCCGCCGTCCAGGTAGTCGGCCTGCTCGCCGCCGTCGAGGTAGTCGTCGCCGTCTCCGCCCCCAAGCGTGTCTTGCCCGCCTTCGCCCCACAGGTGGTCGTCGCCCGCGCCGCCGTAGAGTTTGTCGTTGTCTGCTCCACCAAACAGGTAGTCGTCGCCGAAGTCGCCCCACAGCCTGTCGTTGCCCGCGCCTCCGTGCAGGTAGTCGCCCCCGTGCAGGTTCTGGTCGTCGCCTGACGGATACCAGTCGGTGCCATACAGGTAGGTCGCATCGCCCACCAGGGTGTCGTCACCGTCACCGCCGTACAGCACGTCGGCCCCGTGGCCGCCGATCAGTTTGTCGTCTTCGCTGCCGCCGTCGAGGAAGTCGCGCCCCGCGCCACCCCAAAGGGTGTCCTTGCCGTCGCCGCCGTGTAGTTCGTCGTCGCCGCCGTAACCGATGAGGATGTCGTCATCCGCTTCGCCGTACAGCTTGTCGTGGTCGTTGGCGCCGTAGAGGATGTCGTTGCCGTCTCCACCCCAGAAGCGCACGCCTTGCGCCCCGGTGCCCGCGGCCAGCACATCCGGCGAACCGCCCAGCAGCAGTTCATACGTCTTGGCCTGCCCCACTTCGTCGGGCGCGTGTTCGGAGATTTTCCCCTGCACCACATCCAGCGGGTCGCCCAGCGTGAGGGTCAGCGTCAGCGAGGGTTCAATCCGCACATTGGCGTTGTCTGCGTCCCACCAGTACACGTAGGACTGGGTGGTTTCGTCCCATTCTTTGGCGATGCTGATGTCGAACAGCGCCAGCTCCGGGTGCGGGATCGCCACCACTTCGATGCTGCCGTCTGGTTTCTTGTAGCGGTAGGTGAACACGCTGGCGGTGTTGCCGCCGGCTTTCAGGTTGGCTGTGAAGTTCTCGCCGGCCCGCCAGAACAGCGCCGGCTCGCCGGTGCCAACGATTTGCCCGAAGGTCATGTCGAAGCTGTAGCCGGCTCGCATCAGGTCGTCGTCACCACCGCCGTAGGCTGTGTCCTGCCCGCTGCCGCTGAGGATGATGTCGCTGCCCTGGCCGCCTTCGAGCCAGTCAGCCCCGCCCCGCCCGTCCAGGATGTCGTTGCCGATGCCGCCGCTGAGCACGCTGGCCGCGTCGGTGCCTTGCAGGATGTCGTTGCCCTGCTCGCCGGCCACCGCGTCGTTGCCCACCACGTGGTCCACGTGGTTGTTGTCGGCCCGGCTGGTCACCGGCTGCGGCGCGCTTTGCGGCGCCTGCGGCTGCGCTTCTTCGCCGCTCAGGCTGATGCCGTACTGCCCGGCGCTCCAGTCCTTGAGGTAGACGGTGTTCTGGCTGTCGCCGTCCTTGTGGATCGCCAGCGTGGTCGTGGTGCCCAGCGTGTAGCGGCGGATGACGTAGCCGTCGGCCGTCACCCAGGCGCCTTTGGCCGGGTTGTAGCTGGCGCTCCAGTTCGCGCCCTGCGCGCGTTCGCTGAACACCAGCACGTTGGCGCCTTGCTGGTCGTTGATGAGGTCGGTGCCGTTGCTGGCCTCCAGCCGGTAGGTGTCTGCCCCCTGCCCGCCTTGCAGGTAGTCGGCGCCGGTGCCACCGCTGATGTCGTCGTCGCCTTCGCCGGTGATGATGTGGTCGGCCCCCGCGCCGCCGAGCACCACGTCTTTGGCGCTGCCGCCTTCGATCAGGTCGGCGCCTGCGCCGCCGAAGATCGAATTGATGCCGCTGCCGGCCCTGATCCAGTCGCTGCCCGTGCCGCCGTCGAGCGTGGCCGCGCCGCTGACCAACCGCGCATCCAGCAGGTCGCTGCCAGCTTCGCCGCGCAAGACGGCGGTTTCTGCTGCGCTGCTCTGGTCGAACAGGTAGTCGCTGCCTTCCCCGCCTTCGAGCGTGTCGGAGCCTGTGCCGCCGCTGAAGAAGTCGTTGCCTTCGGCGCCATACAGGTAGTCGTTGCCAGAGCCGCCGTAGAGTTGGTCGTTGCCTTCTCCGCCACCGAGCACGTCATGGCCTGCGCCACCGATCAGCAGGTCATTGCCTGCATCGCCGCGCAGGACGTCATCGCCAGCGCCGCCAAGCAGCGTGTCGTGCCCTTCACCGCCTTCGAGCAGGTCGTCGCCGCTCTGGCCTTCGAGGTGGTCGTCCCCCGCCAAACCCTTGAGGCTGTCGTTGCCCCTGCCGCCGTACAGGCGGTCGCCGAAGACGGTGTTGTTCGTTCCTGACAAGGTCTCAGCCTTGTCGGTGCCGAAGAAGATTTCTTGGTCGGCGCGGGACGCGCTGTCCGGTGACAGGCCAACTATGTCCGCCGTGCTTTGCCCCGACGGCACGGTTTCTCCTGCCGGGGTGTAGTGAAACACCAAGTCCCGGTCTGCCGGTGCGCCAGCGTCAGTCAGCCAGGCAGGGGCCGAGAGGTCCTTTTCGTTGACTTTCAGGAGCGTGGCCAGCAACAGCGCACGGTCGGCGTACCACTGCTCGCTGAAAGCGAATTCGTAGCCTGTGTCGCCGTATAGGCGGGCGTTCATATCGGTTTGCCAGTCCACCGCCAAGCTGGCATGCACTGCCTTCAGTGCGACCAACGCACCAGCATCCGTGGTGCTGATCACCACCGGGCTGAGAAACTGCAGCGCCAGGAACGTGCCGAAGTCGGTCTTGGCTTGGGATTCCAAGTTATCACCCTCAGCCGCCGCAGTGAGCGTGAGGTTGCCCGCGAATGCGCTCAGACTCTGCGGATCTGAAGATCCTGCCGAGAGCCTTTCCAGCAAGTCATGGATATTCCCTTGGTAAGCGGCACGATACGAATCATTTTCACCATCGCTGATGGGCGTCGCGACGAAGTCGTCTGCCCCCAATAGCTGGCGCCTCAATCCATCCAGAACGGCCTCGTAGCTACCTTCCATCTGATTCGAACCGATTTGAATCAGCGCATTGAGGCGCTCCACATCCATGCTGGAATCCAACCGCTCCAGCACAGCCCCCAAGGCAAGCAAGTCAGTTTGCTTGAACATGGAGTGGTTGGCGATGGGGTTCCCACCCAACAGGTCTTCCTGATTCAGCCCGACCCGCTCGCCATACTGATGAAACCCAGGGGTCAGGAAATGGAAATCCGCCCAACTGTTGGTGGTGACGCTGATGCCATTCTCGGCAAAGTAGTTGGTCTGGATATCGCCAACCGCATCCCAACCGCCCAGGCCGAGCGAGGCCCCGATCAGGTTGGCGATATTGGAAAACTCGATCTCGGTATTCAAGGAAGCCAGGCTGTTGAATCCGGCGCTGTTGAAGGTGTTGACGGACTGCACGTCCCAAGCCGCACCAAACAACCGGGTGAACGCGGTGGACAGGTATCCGCCCAGGCTGTGCCCATTGACCGCCGTGATGGCATCCACATCGGCCAGAACACCGGTGCCCGCCACGGGCGTGCCAAGCACGAAGGTGTAGGCCCCCGGCACACCCGGAGCCTCCAGCACGTTGATCTGGATGGCTTCTTCACCCTCCGCCGCCGTGTTCCTCAACCACCAGTTGACCATGTCCCTGATCTGGTTGTAGGGAACGCCTCTGGAAGCCAAGCTGATGTCGTCGGCAATGTCCTGCCCGCCCTGCGTGCCGCGCATGGACACGTAGACCTGGCCCGCATATTCGGTGCCGGCCTTACCTCGCCAGACCACTGCGTCAAAACCTTCGCTTGGCGAAAGCGTTTGCGTCAGTATGTCAAAGTTGGCCAGCAGGTATTGCGCTTGTGCGGCCGTCAGGCGGGCAGTAAGGTTGACGAGAACGGCAGATGCGGTCAGGGGAGCACCGCTATCATCCACAAAATCCTTATATGCAGCATCGGCGAGCAAAGCGTTTACGTATGCAGCTTGAATAGAGCTCATCATCACCTCCTTAATTAATGGAAATCACTTCGCACGAGTTAGCCGAAGAAGATTTTCTGTAAATTGAATCCTTTCTGACAATGCACTCCTGGAAGGGCATCGCTCTGGAAGAAGCAGCGGCATGCTTTCCCCACTGGAACCCGCAGGAAAATTTAGCATGCCAGAAGAAAAACGAACAAATGTCCATCGAATAACTGGCAAACCATCATCTAAAAGGCACGCACCTTGCTCTTCAATGATTGCTTCAATATTCAACCCAATCACTACATTTTTACGACTCATGTTTGAGCATGATGTTTTTTCCAAAACTCTCCCCTTTGCCGCCGAGTCATACCAAAAATTATCCTCTGCCTGCTTACACAGCGCCACATATTGCGGATAGGCAATAATTTCATCAGTTACAGGCAAAAAGAAGATCAACACTCCAAATAGTATCGACCAGGGTTTTGGATATTTTTTAATTCTCAACCATTTAGGCAACTTGAGTGCCCAAAAAACCGCAAAGGCCAGCCACAACAAAATGGCTCCATAAAACATCAATCCAATCATGCAGCCTCCCGATAAATCTCAGCATTCGCAGAAATCTCGCCCCACTGTTTATTGAGAATCTCGACGCCCCACCCCAGAAAAACCCCCACCTGGGTGTCGCTGCCCAGATCACGGTAGGTCACGGGCGTTCCGCTGCCTTGCAGCACTTCGTGCTCAAGGTCGTTCTCGTTGCGCACCATCAGCACGGCCAGCATGCCGGCACGGTCGGCGTACCACTGTTCGCTGAAGGCGTATTCGTAGGCCGTGTCGCCGTACAGGCGCGCGTTCATGTCCGCTTGCCAGTCAACGGCCAGATCGCCTTGAATAGCCTTGAGCGCGGCCAGCGCGCCGGCGTCCGTGGTGCTGATCACCACAGGGCTCAATGTGTAAAGCGCCAGGAACGCGCCGAAGTCGGTCTTGGATTGGGATTGGAGGTTGGCGATCTCGGTGGTGGGAGTCAGGGTCAGGTGCCCGGCAAGATTGGCAAACAACCCGCTCTGCTGCCAAGCCGCCAAGGTTTCGTGATAGGTTTTCCGTGCAACGTCGCTGTCGCCAGCGTCGCTGACCGGCAAGCGCTCAGCGTTGGGGTCGAGCATCAGGCGCAGCGCATCCAGCACACCTTCCAGCGATCCTGCCGGGTCATTGCTGCCGGTCTTGACCATTTCGTTGAGCTTGTCGATGGTCAGGGTCGAATCGAGCTTCTCAAGGGCTGCGCCCAATGCCAGCAGGTCGGTCAGGCGGTACATGCTGTGATTGGCTGTGCCCAAACCCTGTTCCTGGCTCAAGGCGATGCGCTCACCCATCTGCTCGAACCACCACGTGTTGGTGGTGACCTCGATGCCGTTCTCGGCAAAGAAGTTGGTCTGCTTAGCCTCCACTCCGTCGAAACTGGTCAAACCCGTTCCCAGCAGTCCCTGGATCTGCGCGAAGAAAAACTCGGCGTTGTCGCCATTGAAACCGGCGCTGTTGAATGTCTCGATGCTTTCAACCCGCACGCTGCCAACGGCAGAGTTGTCACCGCCGAATATGCGTGCAAAAGATGAAGCAAGATGGCCACCCAGGCTGTGGCCATTGACTTGCACGCTGGTCACGCCCACCAGATTTCCTGTGCCGGCTACGGAATCGGCCAGAACCACACCGGGTTCAACCATGCCGATGGTCCCCGGTTTCTCTCGCAATGGGTCCCATTTGATTTGCTGAGCCTGAATTCCGGCAGGTGTGGTTTCACGAAGCCACCAGTTGACCATGTCGATGATCTGGGTCCGTGCAGCCACGTTGATCGCCAGGTCAACGTCTGCACCCCAGATATCAACCCACGGCGGCTCCGTGCCTCGTGTTGAAACGAATACCTGACCTGCGTAAGGTGTCCCATCCCTTCCTTTCCAGACCGTGGCATCGAAGCCCGAACCCAGCAAGGGGATTTCTGGCGTGTTGATGGAACTAGCCACCTCGAAATTGTCGGCGATGAAGGCTGCCAGGGTGGGAGTCATGCGCGCTGTGAGAGCCTCGATCAATTGATCGCGATCCATGCCTGGGGTGACATTCACATATGTCGAATCAGCCAACAACCCATTGATATAAGATTTTGCAACGTCAATCATTTACCCTCTCCTTGTTCTAAAAGTTTTTGAAGATTAATCTCTTTTCGAACCTGGGGCTCGTTTATTGGCCGACAACTCGGTGGCTCCGCACTCAAACGCAGTCCTAGTTTATCCATCAAAAAGCCACCATAATTTCGAAAAGATTTATATTCTAAAAAATCTCCTTCGTGTCAGCGTCTTGATATTTAACCTCCCTCTCATGAATTCGTGTTGCGTACCACCTCAACCTTTCTGAGCGATCTGAGCTAACATTTTTTGCTCGTTCCACTTTCCGCCAATCATCAGATAGATGAATAACGCTTTCTTGCTCGCAAAGCCTACTGAACTGCCAGAGTCCAATCAACTCATCCGCAACCGGCAAAAAAAGCAAAATCGGAAACAGCACAAATCCAGCCACCTTGGCATAGCGCGTCAGGCCCAACCAGCGGGGTATCCGTCTACACAGGTAAATCACCACCATCAGCCAAACGGCGATACCGGCCATAAACAACAATCCAATCATGCGGCCTCCAGATAGTTCATTGAATTGGCCACATTGAATTCACGCATCCGCGTGTTCAGCAGCGGTAGCGCACTACTTGCGCTCAGGGTCAGCGAGGGCTCCAGCCGCGCATTGGCGTTGTCCTTGTCCCACCAGTACACGTAGGACTGCTGGTTTCGTCCCATTCTTTGGCGATGCTGATGTCGAACAGCGCCAATTCCGGGTGCGGGATCGCCACCACTTCGATGCTGCCGTCGGGTTTCTTGTAGCGGTAGGTGAACACGCTGGCCGCGTCGGTGCCTTGCAGGATGTCGTTGCCCTGCTCGCCGGCCACCGCATCGTTGCCCACCACGTGGTCCACATAATTGTTGTCGGCCCGGCTGGTCACCGGCTGCGGGGCGCTTTGCGGCGCCTGCGGCTGCGCTTCTTCACCGAGATGAGTCGTGCTTGCCCCGCGATTGGGCTTACCAGGTCGCACGCAACCTGTTGGACACTGGGTCCCTCCCCGGTACCACTTGCGCCGCATTCAATCCTCCCCAGGAATGAAATATTTGTTCAGACACCATCTGAAGCTGTTTCTCGCTTCTTCCTTTCGCACCCAACTTTTTTTCTTAGCGGGCATTCTGCCATTCTGAAAGCCTGCTGAGCACCTCACCTCGCCAACATTGACAGGTGCAACCACCACAATCGGCGTATCAGCCCCATTGATGGGAATCAGCGCAATGTCTGCTGACCCAGGCCAACTGCCGAGACAGGCTCACCGTCCGCAGGTCGTAGTGCGCCACGGCGCGCTGCCGGGCCGATGCCGACAGCGCCTGCCGGGTCTCGGGTTGCTCCAACAAGGCCACGGCTTGGGCCAGCCAGGCATGCCGGTCGAAGAAGTCCACCAATATGCCCTGCTGGCCGTTTTGAATCACCTCCCGCACGGGCGCGGTATCACTGGCCAGAATGCAGGCGCCAGCGCTCATGGCTTCCAACAGGCTCCAACTGAGCACAAAGGGATAGGTCAAATAACAATGCAGCCGGGTAATCTGCAATAGGCGGGTGAACGCGTCTCGGGGCAAACGTGAAATGAAATGCACCCGGCGCCAGCCTCCCACAGGCATTTGCGAATCGATTTCCTGCGTCAGCCGCTGGCGCCAGCTTTGGCCGGCGCCAGCGTCGGCGCCATAGCCTTTGCCGTCATCGCCCACGATGACGATGTGGGCGTGGGGCCGTGCCCGCAACAGTTCAGGCAGAAGCCGCATGAACACATGGAAGCCACGATACGGCTCCAGATGCCGGGCCACGTAGGTCACCACTTCGTCATCGCGTGTCAGCACCTGCCCTGCAGGCAAAGGGAAGCAGGCTTGCAGATCAGGCCGGATGGCGTCGGTGTCAATGCCATCGTGGCAGACCTCGATGCGGTCGCGCCAATACGCCGGGAAGGTGGAGGCTTGCCAGTGCGTCGGGCTGATGGCGGCGCTGGCCTGTTCCAGGTGGGCCAGGTGGTTGAGGTTTTTCATCTGCAGCCGGCAACGCTCGGCCTGGGCGTCTGGCGGCGCGAATTCCGGGTCGAAGCCCATGTCGGCGCCCTCTGCCTGGTAGAAGAATTCGGCGTAGATCGCCAGCGGGCTGCCTGGCCAGACCTGTTTGGCAAACAGGGGCTCGCCCCAGCCCGGATGGGCCATCACCAGGTCGGGCCGGAAACCTTGCGCCTGCAACGATCGCATGGCCTGCCAGCAGGCTTCACCCCGGATCAGCTTGGTTTCCATGTCGACCAGCCAGGGATGCAGGCCCGCTGTGTTCGAGCGCCGGGGTTGGTAAGACAGCACACGCACCCCGTTCCAATTGCGGACGGCAGGCTGGCCCAGGATGCCCAGCGCCACCACTTGGTCGCCCCGCTCGACAAGCGCAGGCGCCAGGTGCCGGAACTGGCCGGGAAAGTTCTGGTGAATGAAGAGGATGTTTCGAGGCGAAGACGGCATGATCCAGAGCCCTGCAGAACGCACAGCGCAGCACCATCGCCGCGCACGCAAGAGGCCCCGCCGCCCTTCAATGCCGGCTGGTCGTACCTCCCTTGGGGAAACATCTTCTCACAGGCAGCCTTCCGCAAAATCCGCCAGCTCACACCCCCGCCCCAGCAGCACCGCGCGCACGTTGAGCGCGCTCAGGGCGGCGGCGTCGGCCGGTGCTTCGATCGGGTACAGGCGCTTGTGGTCGATACGCACATAGGCCAATGGGTAATGCCGTGCCATCGAGAGCCACAGCGCGCGCGCTGCGGGTGACTGGCGGGCGCCCGTGATGGCCGAACGCCCGCTGTCGAGCCACCAGCGGTAGACGGCGCTGGCAATGCCCTGGCGCCGCCACGCCGGCATGACCTTGGTGTGCGGCGCGCGCAAGTGCGGGTCGGCACGGCGGTGGATTTCCACCAGACGGCTGAAGGTGACGTAGGCCACGACCTGGCGGGTCAAACGGTCGATCACATAGAGAAAGTGCTCGCCATCGGCGGTGCGCGCTTGCACTTCCAGGCCACGCCCCGGCAGGTGCAGGCTGGCCAGGGGTTCGGGCGGCGGTTGCAGCCGCGACCACCGTCCGTTCAGCCGCTGCAGTTCCTGTTGCAGCTCAAGTTCGGGCAGCAACACGTCCACCCGCAACTCGGTGATCAGTTCGCGCCAGCGAGTCCCCCAATTGAGTGGGGGATGTCGCTCGAACGCGCCCCACAGGGAAAGCGCGGCCGTACTCATGGCCACTCCGCGGCGTTTGCGGGCGCCTGCGCCCTGTCGGCAAGGTCGGCCTGCGGGTCGATCCAGCACCCGCTCATGAGCTGGTGCGGGCATTCCGGCGTTTCCACGCGGGCGCTGTGGGTCCAGCTTTCGCGGGGTACCACCAGCCCGGCGTACACGCCATAGCCCTCGCCCACGACGATGCCGTCGCCCGCTGCCAGGCTTTCGCCCGCACGGATGGCGCCCCCGGCCTGCAGGGCACCTCGGGCGCGGATGCCCCACCCTGCGTCCAGATGACCGGCGCAGCGGATGTCGCTGTCGCCCAGCAGCCCCTGGGCCACGCGCACGCTGCCGTGTGCCTGCAAGAGGCCCTTGACGTGCAGCGAAGCATCGGCCCGAACGTCGGCGCCGGCCAGCAGATCGTCGCCCACGCGCGCTTCCCCGGCGATGGCGAGCGGGCCTCCGCATTGCAGGTGCCAGGCGCAACGCAGCGTGCCTTCGCAAGACAATGCGCCGCCCACTTCCAGAGCCGCCTGGGTGCGGATGTCGCCACCGGTTTGCAAACGCCCCTGGCAGCGGATGGCACCCCCGGCCTTGAGGTCTTCGCCCGCGATGAGGTCACCACCGACCCGGATGCCACCGGCCACCACGATGGAGCGACCCGCGCGCAGCACGCCGTCCACCTCGACGGAGCCATCCACCTGCACCGTGCCGGCAAACACCAGGGCATCGGCCGACAGCGAACGCAGCCGCAGCACCGCATCGGTGGACCCGAACTGGTCCAGCAGCCAGAGCGCGTCACCCACACGCCCGTCGCGCACCAGCGCATCGAGCAGGGGCTGGTAATCCCCGCCTTCGGCATGGGTGCGCAACAGCCAGCGAAACCCCGAAGCGCAGGGTTGTTTGGCTTTGATGAAATCGCGAGTCAGCTCCATGACGGCTCCTTGTTCAGGGTCGGCCAGAACCGGGTGAGCCAGGGCCTGCGCCACCAGGGCGCTTCTGCGCGCGACGCCAGCGGCACCACCAGCACGTCGCAGGTGCAATCCGCCAGCAGCGCCCACCCCAACCAGCGGTTCGGCGCGAACGGGCGCCGCGACGGAGGCCGGCGGCCGAGCACCAGCAACTGCGATGCTTCGATCTCCACCGCCCTGCGAATCTGCACCTCGGCCTGGCCGAACGGCAGCGCGTAGCGCACGCCGCGCGCAGGTTGCCCATCGGGATACGCCGCCTTTTCCAAGGCCATGACGTTCTCGACGCGCAGGCGGTTCACGTGGAAGTCGCCCAGCGCCGGGTGCTCGCGTTCGGTGCGGAGGCTCCCATGCGGGTAGGTGACCGCGTGCAGGATCGTGACCGGCGCTTGCGGCACCCACTGTTCCGTACAAGCCACCAGGTGTCGGGCGCCCGTATCGGGTGCGGTCGCGACCAGCACACGCGACACCGTTCGCGTCGGCACCGGGCCCACCAGCCAAAGCGGCGCCGTGCTGCGCAGCAAAGCCTGCTTCAGCCACCGCAGGCGCCAATGCGACCAGTCGCGCAGCAGCCAGTACCGCGCGAGAAAGACCAGGTCATACCCCCGCGTGGCCGCCGCGAAAGAAGCTGCGTCACGGATCACGCCTTCGACCACGGTCACCGCCTGCCCGCACAGGCGCCCCAGCCGGCGCGCACGCTGTTGAAGCCGCGCCTGCAGATCCATCGACCGCGCGGGCCGCTGCCATAGGCACAGCGCCACCGTCAACGTGGCGCCGCGCCGCTGCGCCTGGGCCGCAGCCTGTTCAAGCACGGCTTCGGCCTCCAGCGACAGGTCCGTCAGAACCAGCACACGGCGTGGCAATGCCCCATCGGCCCCCGCGGGGCCGTTGTTCGGAAAGTCCATGCGATGCCCTCCGCGCTCAGAGGGCGTAATCGCCGGTGGCTTCGGGCTGGAACAGGATGGAGCGAACCCACACCGTCCGCGCATCCCCGCCCGGCGTCAGCCAGTGCGCAGCCTGGCCAACCCGCAGCCCGAGCAGGCTGCTGCCGAAAGGCGAGCACACCGAAATGAAACCGCGCGGCGGCTCAGCGTCCTCGGGGTAACACAGGGTGAACTTCTGGAGCTGGCCTTGCGGCCCGTCGGCCACCAGGATCTGGCTGTACATGGTCACCACATCGTCCGGGATCGACGGGGGTTCGACCACCTGGGCGTCGGCCAGCAGGTCGGCCAGACCGTCGGAAGCGAGCTGGGACAGACGGATGTGGTCAGAGCGCGTGAGCAGGCGCTCCACAGTTTTGGAGGTGGACATGGCAAATTCCCAAAAGCGCCAGCGGCGGCAAAGCCGCACGGCATCGCGCGGGTTCTGGCCCGGCGATAGAGAGTTGCGCTTGAAGGAGAAGTGCTATCGCCGGGCTTGGGAATCTGCGGCCGGCTGGCGCAGTCCGCCGCTGACCACGGTGCGAGCGCGCAGCACGAAACCCGCCGCCAGGAGGGCGGCTTCGGTGCGGGCAACCAGTGTGTGTGCGACGAAGGCCATGCGCCGACTCTAGGGGCTTTGCCGCAGCGTGTCAAACGTGCGGCCGCGGATGCTGTGGCATCAGGCGCGCTGCCGGCCGCGCAGCAGCAGGCCGATCGACACCAGCACGATGGCGCTGAAGCACAGGAAGGACCAGTTGGCGATGGTCAGCCCGAGAAAGGTCCAGTCGATGGCTGCGCAGTCGCCGCTGCCCCGGAAGATCATGGGGATGGCACGGCGCAGCGGGAACGATTCGATCATGCCGTAGAAGTCGCGGCCGCAGGCCATGATTTCCGGTGGGTTCCATTGCAGGAAGCTCTGGCGCGCGGCCACAAACGCCCCGAAGGCCGCCAGCACGCCCACGCCCACCACCCCGACGGAGCGCCCCAGGCGACCGGCAAAGGCCGAAGCGATGGCCGCAACGATGGCCACCAGAATCAGGGCATAGCGCTGCACGATACACATGGGGCAAGGCTCCAGCCCCACCACATGCTGCAGATACATGCCGAAAGCCAGCAGACCCACACAGCCCACAGCCACGAGCGCCAGCAAACGGCGGGGATGCCGGTCGAACCAATAAGCGACCGAAAAAAGGGATGCCGAAGGGGCTGCAATCGTGTCGCTCAAGGCGAACTCCTGAAAATGAAACAAGGCGCCCCGGTGGACCCGGCAAGCGCCCTGGAGTTCCTGCGCTGCTGGCGGAAACAAGGAACGGATGGAGGCTGCACCGGCAGCCGTCACCAGCGCTCCCGGATGCGTGGGCCGGCTGGCCTCAGCTGTCGGCGAACGCGCGCTCGATCACGAACTGCCCCGGGCGCGTGGTGTTGCCTTCGGCAAAACCGCGCTTCTCGCACAGGGCCTTGAGGTCGCGCAGCATTTCCGGGCTGCCGCAGATCATGACGCGGTCTTCGGCCGGGTTCAGTTCGGGCAGGCCGGTGTCCTTGGCGATCTGGCCGCTTTCGATGATGTTGGGGATGCGGCCCTGGTGCACGAAGGGTTCGCGTGTGACCGTGGGGTAGTAGATCAATTGCTGCGACACGATCTCGCCCAGGAACTCGTGCTGCTTGAGCTGGGTTTCCAGCATGTCGCGGTAGGCCAGCTCCTTGACCTCGCGCACGCCGTGCACCAGCACGACCTGCTCGAATTTTTCGTAGGTCTCGGGATCGCGCACGATCGACAGGAAGGGCGCCAGACCGGTGCCCGTGGCCAGCAGGTACAGGCGCTTGGCCGGCAGCAGGTAGTCGATCAGCAGCGTGCCGGTGGGCTTCTTGCCGACGATGATGGTGTCGCCCACCTGAATGTGTTGCAGGCGGCTGGTCAGCGGGCCGTCGGGCACCTTGATGCTCAGGAACTCCAGGTGCTCTTCGTAATTGGCGCTGGCGATGGAATAGGCACGCAGCAGCGGTTTGCCGTTCTCGCCCTTGAGGCCAATCATGGTGAAGTGGCCGTTGGAAAAACGCAGCGCGGTGTCGCGCGTGGTGGTGAAGCTGAACAGGCGGTCGGTCCAGTGGTGAACGCTGAGGACGCGCTCTTCCAGGAATGCACTCATGGTCTTGCGAGGGTTCGGGGCCGCCAACAGGAACGGCCGGGGTGGACAGAAACAGCCCGGGTGGCAAAAGATGGGGCTGCCAGGCCGCGAGAAAAGCAAAAAGTCAATCGGGGATTGTATGAAACCCGGTACCCCACCCGGTTTTGCGCCAGGTCAGAAACCGTGCGGGCAACAACCCCGCACATCGGCTCACCAACCGTTCGGCGCTAAAGTGGAGGGCTTGGCCGCCCGGCCACCGGCCCCTGACCTGCAGGGGCGGCCGATATTGCCGCATTCCCGACAAAACCAGAACGAATATTTATTCATTTCGTTCATACGGTTTCACATCTTTGGAGAACCCCACATGGCCCGCACCGTTCAATGCATCAAGCTCGGCAAGGAAGCCGAAGGCCTCGACTTCCCCCCCTACCCTGGCGAGCTGGGCAAGCGCATTTATGACAGCGTGAGCAAAGAAGCCTGGGCCAGCTGGCTGCGCCACCAGACCATGCTGCTCAACGAAAACCGCCTGAATCTGGCCGATGCCCGGGCCCGCCAGTACCTGGCGCGCCAGATGGAAAAACATTTCTTCGGCGAAGGCGCCGATGCCGCCGCGGGTTTCGTGCCGCCGCCAGCCAACGGCTGAAGCCTTCGACACCGTGTCTGCCCCGCCAGAGGCCCCGTCGCATGCGCTGATTGTCGGCGCCGGGCTGGCCGGCGCCGCCACCGCGCTGGCGCTGGTGCAGCGGGGCTGGTCCGTCACCCTGCTCGATGCCGAAAATGGCCCGGCGCAACGGGCATCGGCCCTGCCCGTGGGCATGCTCAGCCCACACGTGACCCGCGCCCCCACCCCCATGTCGCGCCTGTCGGCGTTGGGCGTGGACGACATGCGGGCCGAACTGGCGCGCAGCCTTCGCCCCGGCGCTGGCTGGCAACCGTGCGAGGTGGACAACCTGGGCCACGACCCGGGCCGCTGGCCGGCGGCCATGGTGCGCCCCGCCGCGCTGGTACAGGCCTGGCTGAACGAAGCCGCCGCCACGGGCCGGCTGTCGCTGCGCTGCGGCTGTGCAGTGGCCCGACTCCGCCACACCGAAGCCGGCTGGCAGGCGCTGGCACGAGACGGCCAGACGCTGGTCAGCGCCCCGGTGGCGGTGGCCGCCGCCGCCTGGGGCAGCCTGGCGCTGCTCGAAGCCACCGATCCCGCCTTGGCGGGCGCCCCCTTGCCCCTGCGCCCGGTGCTGGGGCAAATGAGCCTGGGGCCACTGGAAGGCCCACCGCTGGCCGAACGCCCCCAGCGCGACAACGGTGTGTTCGTGCCGCGTTATCAGGACAGCGGCCTGCCCCCGGCCTGGCCTGACACGGTGTGGGCCATGGGCTCCACCTACGAGCGCGGCATGGAAACCCGCACGCTCAGCGAGCAGGCCCATCGGCGCAATGCGGAAAGCCTGGATGCCCTGTGCCGCCCGGCGGCCACACAACTGCGCCAGGCCCTGGACGAAGGCCGCCTGCTGGGCTGGGCCGACGTGCGCTGCGCTTCGCTGGACCGCGTCCCCCTGATCGGCGCCGTGCCCGACGTGCCAGCGCTGCGCCGGCTGATGGCCGAGGCCGGCCACCGGCGCGGCCGCCTCACCGTGGACCAAGTGCCGCGCTTGCCTGGCCTCTATGTGTTTGCGGCGCTGGGCTCTCGCGGGCTCACGCTGTCGCACTGGGGCGCACAAGACCTGGCTCGCCAGATCAGCAGGGAACCCGATCCGCTGCCGCCCGATCTGCGCCGAGCCATCGACCCGGCCCGTTTTGCGTGGAAAACCGAGCGCCGCCAGCCCGTCGCCCTCACCGCCGAAGCCTGAACAGCCGCTTCTTCTGCCGTCCCTGAGGCGGCTACAGCCTGCCCAGCCACTCGCCGAGTTCGGCGACCGGCGTCGGCTTGGGCAACAGGGCATGGATGCCCACGCGCCGCGTGTCGCGCCGGACACGCCGCCGCCGCCACCAGCCGGCCAGCGGCCCGGCATGCTGGCTCAACCCCACATTGAGCGCGTGCGGATGGCGCCGGGCAAACCACTGCGCCAGCGACCAGCCATCGAAGTGGGGGTCGTCCAGATCAAACACCCCGCACACGTAGGCGTGGCGCCCCATCAGATCCAGCGCCGCCTCCGTGCTGCCGGCCTCGTCCACCTCGGTGATGTCGCGCAGCGCGAGGCGCTGGTGCAGCAATGCGCTTTCGGTCGGCGCCAACCCCACCAGCAAAGCGCGGCGCCGGGTGGGTTCGGGCACGTCCAGGGGCATCGGCGCCGAAACGTCAAGATCCAGCCCATCGAGGCCGGCCTGGCGGGCCGCGTAGACGGCATCGAGGTCGTCGAGCAGTTCCGCCCAGCGGATCGGCCGATCCAGCACGCGCCAGGCCTGCTCGGGCGCACCCGGGCCAACCCAGATCAGGCGCGGCCCCGCGGGCAAGGCGCGCGCCTGCGCCATCACCGCCTCGGCGCACGCTCCGTCGATCAGCAGCACGTCCGCCTGAGCGGTCGGGGCCGGCACGCCGGGGGCGGTCAGCGGCTCCCAGGGCGCGTAAGCCACCGCCCCGTCGCGGGAGAGCCGGAACAGGGTATTGAGCGCGTGGCGTTCCACATCGGAAAACCCGATCACGCTGACAAAGATGCACGCCGGAGGCATGGCGCGCATGTTACGGCGACTGCGATGTCCACGGCATCGACCCGACAACCAGGCCTGCCTTCAGCGGTAGTCCGCGCCCTTATTACCAAAAACACATATTCGAATGACCAAAAAATAGTTTGTCATATAAGCCTGCCTCACTACAGTGCCGGCATGCCCGAATTCGCCCTCATCCTTGCCGGTTTTGCCGTTGGCCTCATCGTGGGCCTGACGGGGGTGGGCGGTGGCTCGCTGATGACCCCGATCCTGATCTTCTTCTTCGGGGTCAAGCCCTATCTCGCGGTCGGCACCGATCTGCTGTTCGCCGCCGTCACCAAAGCCGGCGGCACGGTGAACCTGGCTCGCCAGCGCCTGGTGCCCTGGCGCGTGGTCGGGCAGCTGTGCGCGGGCAGCCTGCCTGCGGCGCTGCTTACGCTGTTCGTGCTGCACCGTGTCGGCCCCGCCAATCCGGGCGTGCAGACGGTGATGACCGCCACCCTGGGCATGGCGCTGCTGCTGACCGCCGCCGCCATGCTCTACAAAGCTTTCCGGGGCAAGCAGGTGCCACGCACCCTGGCGGCCGGTGAAGAGGCTTTGGCCTTCAAAGCCCGCCACTGGAGCCTGCCAGTGCTGTTCGGCGCCGTGATCGGCACGCTGGTCACGCTGACGTCGGTGGGCGCCGGTGCCATCGGTGTCTCGGTGCTCCTGCTGCTGTATCCGCTGCTGCCCCTGCCCCGCATCGTGGCCGCCGACATCGCCTACGCGGTGCCGCTGACCCTGGTGGCCGGCCTGGGCCACGCGAGCCTCGGCTCGGTGGACTGGCCGCTGCTGGCGCAACTGCTCGCCGGTTCGCTGCCCGGCATCTGGCTGGGCACGCGCCTGATCCGCCACACCCCCGAACGCCTGGTGCGCGCCGTGCTGTCGGCACTGCTGGCCTATGCCGGCTTCAAGCTGATGGCGCTCTGATCCGCACCACTTTCTTTTCTCCGTCACAACGACCCACGACCCGCCCCGCGATGTACCAGTACACCGATTTCGACCGACAGTTCGTCCGCCAGCGTGCGGCCCAGTTCCGCGACCAGTTGGAGCGCTTCCAGGCCGGCACCCTGGGCGGCGACGAGTTCAAGCCGCTGCGGCTGCAGAACGGCTGGTACATCCAGCGCTTCGCGCCCATGCTGCGTGTGGCCGTGCCTTATGGCGAAGTCAACAGCGCACAGCTGCGTGTGCTGGCGCGTATCGCCCGCGAGTACGACCACAAGGAAGACAACGACATTTCCCAGGCCAACGCTGCCCTGTCGGACGTGCCCTCCCTGCCCGACCGCTGCGCCCACTTCACCACGCGCCAGAACGTCCAGTACAACTGGATTCCGCTGGACCGCGCGGCCGACGTGATGGACCTGCTGGCCACCGTGAACATGCACGGCATCCAGACCAGCGGCAACTGCATCCGCAACATCACCACCGATGCCTACGCCGGCATCGCCCCCGACGAAGTGGCCGACCCACGCCCCTTCGCCGAAATCCTGCGCCAGTGGAGCACGCTGCACCCTGAATTCGCCTTCCTGCCGCGCAAGTTCAAGGTCGCCATCACCGGCGCCACCGAAGACCGTGCCGCCACGCCCTGGCACGACGTCGGCCTGCGCCTGGTGCGCAACGTGGACGGCGAACTGGGCTTTCAGGTGCGCGTGGGCGGCGGCATGGGCCGCACCCCCATCGTCGGCACCGTGATCCGCGAATTCCTGCCCTGGGCGCAGATCCTCAACTACCTCGAAGCCGTGGTGCGCGTCTACAACCGCTTCGGCCGCCGCGACAACGCTTACAAGGCGCGCATCAAGATCCTGGTCAAGGCCGAAGGCCAGACCTTCATCGACGCGGTGGAGGCCGAGTTCGTCGACATCCTCGACAAGGACGGCGCCCCCCACACCATCACCGAAGCCGAACTGGCGCGGGTGACCGGCTTCTTCGCCGAACCGCAGGCCCTGACCTGCGACCGCAAGAGCGCCGACGAGAAGATCGCGCACATCCTGCGCGTCGCGGCCGAGGACGATCTGGAATTCGGCCGCTGGCTGCAACGCAACGTGCGGGGCCACCGCAACCCGGACCTGCGCGCCGTCACGCTGTCCTTCAAGCGCGTCGGCCAGGCCGCGGGCGACGCGTCGGCCGACCAGCTCGACCGGGCCGCCGAACTGGCCGACCGCTTCTCGGCCGGCGAAGCCCGCATCACCCACGAACAGAACCTGGTGCTGCCCTGGGTGCGCTGCGACCAGTTGCCCGAGCTGTGGCGCGAAGCACGGCGCCTGGGCCTGGCACGGCCCAACATCGGCTTGCTGACCGACCTGATCGCCTGCCCGGGCGGTGACTTCTGCGATCTGGCCAACGCCCGCTCTCTGCCGATCGCGCAGGCCATCCTCAGCCGCTACCAAGACCTGGACGAGCTGCACGACCTGGGCGAGATCGACCTGCACATCAGCGGCTGCATCAACTCCTGCGGCCACCACCACAGCGGCCACATCGGCGTGCTGGGTGTCGACAAGGATGGCCAGGAGTGGTACCAGGTCACGCTCGGTGGCTCCGACGGCACGCGGCTGTCCGGCGCGGCCACGCCCGGCAAGGTCATCGGCCCCTCGTTCGCGGCCGACGAAATGCCCGACGTGATCGAAGCCCTGCTCGACACCTACCGCGCGCAACGCCAGGACGGCGAAACCTTCACCGCCACGGTGCGGCGTACCGGCCTCGACGCGTTCAAGGCCGCCGCCAATGCCGTGCGCACCCAAACCGCGCGCGCCGCCACCGCCTGAGCCAGACCCCGACCGAAGACCCCCCATGAGCGCCCCACAAGCCCCCCTCCAGCTGTTCCAGGCCGACCAGTTCGTGCCCCCTGAAGACGCCAGCCGCCGCCTGGTGCTGGCCAACGACGCCGACCCGCGCGAAGCGCGCCTCGACGGCATCGACGTGGTGGAACTGCAATTCCCCAAGTTCGCCGACGGGCGCGCCTTCAGCCAGGCCTTCCTGCTGCGCCGCCGGCTCGGTTTTGCCGGCCAGATCCGCGCCACCGGCGACGTGCTGATCGACCAGCTTGTGCAGATGCAGCGCAGCGGCTTCACCCAGGCCGTGCTGCGCGCCGACCAGAGTGCCGAGCACGGCCGCCGCCTGCTGGCGCACTACGACGGCTTCTACCAGGGCGACGCCGTCGACACCCGCCCGCACTTCGCCAACGCCTGAACGGATACCGCAGCATGAGCGCCATCGACCTCGCCGCCGTCAACGCCGACCTCGGCCGCAACGCCCCCGGACTGGTGGCCTGGGCCCTCGGCCTGGGCCAGCCGGCCATCGTCACCACCAACTTCCGCCCCTTCGAGGCGGTGATCCTGCACATGGTGAACCAGGTGCGTCCCGACGTGCCCGTGGTGTGGATGGACAACGGCTACAACACCGAAGCGACCTACCAGTTCGCCGACGCCGTCACGCGCCAGCTCGGCCTGAACCTCAAGATCTACCTGCCGCGCCGCTCGCGCGCCCACCGCGAGGCCGTGGACGGCCCGACACCGGCGCTCGACGACCCGCGCCATGCCGCCTTCACCGAAGAAGTGAAGCTGGAGCCCTTTGCCCGCGCCCTGCGCGAGACGGCGCCCAAGGTCTGGTTCACCGCCCTGCGCGCCACCGACACCGCCGTGCGCGCCCAGATGGACCCCGTGAGCATCAATCCCGACGGCCTCATCAAAGTGGCGCCGCTGCTGCACTGGTCGTCCAAGGACCTGCACGAATACTGCGTGAAGCACGGCCTGCCCAACAACTTCGATTACGTGGACCCGACCAAGGGCGAGGACAACCGCGAATGCGGCCTGCACCTGGCCCACTGACCCAAACGACGGACCCCGCCATGAACGCCCGAACCGACACCGCCGTGCTGCAAACCGCCGAACACCACCTGAGCAACACCCACCTGGACGCCCTGGAAGAAGAAACCATCTTCATCCTGCGCGAGGTGGCTGGCGCCTTCGAACGCCCCGCCCTGCTGTTTTCGGGCGGCAAGGACTCGCTGATCATGCTCAAGTGCGCCGAAAAGGCCTTTGGTGCCGGCCGCATTCCCTACCCGCTGCTGATGATCGACACCGGGCACAACTTCCCCGAAGTGACCGATTTCCGCGACCAGCGCGCCAAGGAACTGGGCGCCGAACTCATCGTGCGCAGCGTGGAAGACTCCATGAAGCGCGGCACGGTGCGCCTGTCGCACCCCGGCGAAAGCCGCAATGTGCACCAGTCGGTCACGCTGCTCGAAGCGATTGAAGAATTCCGCTTCGACGCGCTCATCGGCGGCGCCCGCCGCGACGAAGAGAAGGCCCGAGCGAAAGAGCGCATCTTCAGCCACCGCGACAGCTTTGGCCAGTGGCAGCCCAAGGCCCAGCGTCCGGAGCTGTGGACCCTGTTCAACACCCGGCTGCAACCGGGCGAACACTTCCGCGTTTTCCCGATCAGCAACTGGACCGAGCTGGACGTGTGGCAGTACATCGCGCGCGAAAACATCGGTCTGCCCAGCATTTACTACACGCACAAGCGTCCCGTGGTGGACCGCCGTGGTCTGCTCATGCCGGTGACCGAACTCACGCCGCCGCGCGAGGGCGAAACCGTGGAAGTGCGTGACGTGCGCTTCCGCACCGTGGGCGACATCACCTGCACGGCCCCCGTGGCCAGCCTGGCCGCCACACCGGACGACATCGTCATCGAAACCCTGGCCGCCGAAGTCAGCGAACGCGGCGCCACCCGCATGGACGACAAGACCTCCGACGCCTCGATGGAAAAGCGCAAGAAGGACGGGTATTTCTAGTCCACCCCCATCGCTGACTCACTGCGTGTAGCCAGCTCAGCCCCTCAAGGGGCGGCGCTGGCGGCCCGGCGAAGCCGGTCCCGCGGCGCCCCCGCTTTTAAGACACTGCTCTCGAACATAGCCTCATGAACACCGCTGTTTCTGAATCCACCTCCGTCGACACCCGCGCCGCCTTGCGTCTCATCACCTGCGGCTCGGTCGATGATGGCAAGAGCACCCTGATCGGGCGCCTGCTGGTCGACAGCAAGGCCGTGCTGCAGGATCACCTGGCCGGCGTGCAGCGCCAGGGCGAGACCGATCTGGCCCTGCTGACCGACGGCCTCTCGGCCGAGCGCGAGCAGGGCATCACCATCGACGTGGCCTACCGCTACTTCAGCACCGAAACGCGCAAATTCATCATCGGCGACGCGCCGGGCCACGAGCAGTACACCCGCAACATGGTCACCGCCGCCAGCAGCGCCGATGCGGCCGTGGTGCTGGTCGACGCCACCAAGCTGCCCTGGCAGGACGCCGGCCTGGCACTGCTACCGCAGACCCGCCGCCACAGCCTGCTGCTCAAGCTGCTGCGTGTGCCCTCGGTGGTGTTTGCCATCAACAAGCTCGACGCCGTGGCCGACAGCGCCCTGGCCTACCGCCACATCGCCGACGCGCTGGCCACCTTCGCCCGCGACGCCGGCATCGCTGTGGCCGCCACCGTGCCGGTCTCGGCGCTCAAGGGCTGGAACGTGGTCGACGCGGCGGCCGACGCCGGCTGGTGCGGCTACCAGGGGCCGACGCTGCTCGACTTCCTGGAGCACCTGCCCGTCACCCGGCCCGACACCGGCCTCCCGTTCAGCCTCCCGGTGCAGTGGGTGGAAAAATTCAGCAGCTCGGCCGACACGAGCCAGGGCCGGCGGATCTTCTGGGGCCGCGTGGCCACCGGCGGCGCCCAGCCCGGCCAGGCGGTGCGCGTGCTGCCCGGCAACCAGACCGCGGTGATCGCCCAGGTGCTCGACCATGTGCGCCAGCCGGGCGATGTGGCGGCCAGCCACAGCGCCGGCATCGTGCTCGACCGCGAAGTCGACGTCTCGCGCGGCGACTGGCTGCTGGCGGACGCCTCCGGCGACGGCAGTCTGCCCGAAGCCAGCCGGCAGTTGCGCGCCACCGTCGCCTGGCTGGACGACGAGCCCCTGGTGCCGGGCCGCGTGTACTGGGCGCTGCACGGCCACCGCTGGGTCAAGGCCAAGGTGCAGCGCATCGTGCACAAGCTGGACATCCACACCCTGGCAGAGCAGGACGCCACACAGCTGGAGCCCAACGCCATCGGCCACATCGAGCTGGCGCTGCAGGAGGCCCTGGTGACCCTGCCCTACAACCAGTCGCGCGCCCTGGGCGCTCTGGTGCTGGTCGACACCGCCAGCCACAAGACCGCCGGCGCCCTGATGGTGCTCTGAGCCCCGCTCCCGCTTAACTTGGATCAAGACAAGGCCTTTGCAGAAGGCCTACCCTCGCTCCGGCCTAAAATCCACGGTTTCCCCGAAATCAGCACGTCCCCAGCACCATGACCCACGTTGTCACCGAAGCCTGCATCCGCTGCAAATACACCGACTGTGTCGATGTCTGCCCGGTGGATTGCTTCCGCGAAGGCCCGAACTTCCTGACGATCGACCCCGACGAATGCATCGACTGCGCCGTCTGCATCCCGGAATGCCCGGTCAGCGCCATCTACGCCGAGGAAGATCTGCCCAAGGATCAGGTGCACATGACCGAGCTCAACGCCGAGCTGGCCAAACTGCCCAACTGGAAGAGCATCACCAAGCGCAAAGACCCGCTGCCCGACCACGAGGCGTGGAAGGACCGCACCGGCAAGCTCTCCGAGCTGATCCGCTGAGCGCACTGCCGCGCCGATGAACGCCGCGGGCGCCGCCGCAACCGACCCGATCGAGACCGATGCCGTCATCATCGGCGCCGGCCCGGTGGGCCTGTTCCAGGCTTTCCAGCTCGGCCTGCTCGAAATCGCCTGCCACATCGTCGACGCCCTGCCCCAGCCCGGCGGCCAGCCCGTCGCGCTGTACCCGGACAAACCCATCTACGACATCCCGGCCGTGCCGGTATGTACCGGTGGGTCACTGACCGAGGGGCTGCTGCTGCAGCTCAAGCCTTTCACCCCCCGCTTTCATCTGGGCCAGACGGTCCGCCAGGTCGAACCGCAGGCCGATGGTCGCTGGCTCGTCGCCACGAACAGAGGCACCCGCTTCCTGACCCCCACGGTGTTCATCGCTGCGGGGGTGGGCGCGTTCGAGCCGCGACCGCTCAAAGTTGACGGCATGGACCGCTTTGAGGGCACGCAACTGCTCTACCACCCGGCCACGCTGCCGGTGGTGACCGGTCAGCACGTGCTGGTCGCCGGGGACAGCGACGAGGCCCTGGCGGCCGCCTTGACACTGAGCACCGGCGGCCAGGCCGCCAGCGTGTCGCTCATGCACCGGCGCGACGTCTTCCAGGCCGAACCCGAGCGCGTGCAGGCCATGCGCGACGCCTGTCAGGCGGGCCGTCTGCACCTGGTCATCGGCCAGCCGGCAGGCATCGGCACCGAAGGCGACCGGCTCACGACCCTGCAGGTGCTGGAGCCCAACGGCTCGCAGACCCCACTGCCGGTCGACCGCATCCTCGCCTTCCTGGGTCTGTCGCCGCGACTGGGGCCGATCGCCGAGTGGGGCCTGGCACTGGAGCGCAAACAGGTCGTCGTGGACACGGCCACCTTGGCGACCAGCGCGCCCGGCATTTTTGCCGTGGGCGATGTCGTCACCTACCCGGGCAAGAAAAAGCTCATCGTCTCCGGCTTCCACGAATGCGTCATGGCCGCATACGGAGCCGTGCCCCTGGTGTTCCCGGGCAAGCCGGTGCATCTTGAATACACCACCTCCAGCTCCCGCCTGCACCAGTTGCTGGGCGTCGCCGCGCGCGGGGCCTGAATCCGGCCGACCAGCCTCAGTCGCCAGTCGATGGCGTTGCTGACACCTGCTGATAGCGCGACGCCGTGGCGAGCACAGCTGCAGTCATCCGGGAAACACAGACCAGGCGCCCTGCTTCGTCATGGATGTGCACTTCCCAGATTTGGCTGGTGCGACCGATGTGCAAGGGTCTCGCGGTGCCGTAGACCCAGCCGCGCTGAGCCGCACGCACGTGGTTGGCATTGATCTCCTGCCCCACACAATGAAAGCGCTGCGGGTCCACGGTACAGGCTGCTCCCCAGGACGCCAAGGTTTCAGCCAGCACCACAGACATGCCACCATGCAACACCCCGGCCGGCTGCCGGGTACGCCCATCCACCGGCAGGCGCCCTTTGAGGTAGTCGGGACCAACCTCCACCACTTCGACACCCACATGCTCATTCGCGGTGCCCCGGCCCCGCGCATTGAGCGCGACCGGATCGGGTGGGGTGAACCAGATGGAAGCCGGTGCTGGTGCCGGCGTGGAAGAAGGGGCTGAAGTCGATGTCATATCGGGACAAGATAACAACAGAGCGGGCGCCCCTCCAGCCATACCGCGACACCAGCAAGAAAAAAGCCCTCGGCTTTCTCAAACCAAGGGCTTTTCAATTTTGCTTGTCAGCAATGTTCTGGCTCCCCGACCTGGACTCGAACCAGGGACCTGCGGATTAACAGTCCGTCGCTCTACCGACTGAGCTATCAGGGAACAGATCACGATTATAGCGACATTTTTTTGCCTTTTTCAAGCCCAGTCCGATTCTTTGCAACTTCTTCCGCCACGAGCGCCGTCAAGGGGTCTGCACCGAAGGTCGACAACGGACGTCCGTTCACAAAAAAGGTGGGCGTCTTGTTGACACCCAGAGTGGTGAGGTCGGCGATGTCCTGCTGCAGGATGGCAGTCACCGCCTCACTGCCTGCATCGGCCCGCACCCGCGCCATGTCCAGCAGACCGGTCTGGGCAGCGGCTTCAAACGCCAGCTCCACATTGGGCTGCCCATGATCGGCCCACAGGGGCTGCGCGGCCAGCACCGCCTCCAAGACCGGCCAGTACCGGCCCTGTCGTTTCGCGGCTTCGAGCAGGCGCACCACCTGATCCGAACCCTGATGCAAAGGGGCGTAGCGAATCACCAGGCGCACGTCATCGGGATAGCGTTGCAGGAGCTCTTTGACCAGTGGATAAAACGCGCGGCAGGTTTCGCAGGCCGGGTCGAAAAATTCCACGATGGTCACCGGTGCGTTCTGCGGCCCGAGCACAGGTGCATGCATGCGCACCAGCCGCTCCGTCTCCTGAGCCACCTTGTCGGCCTGGGCCTGTTGTGTCTGGCGCTGATAGACCTGGGTGCCAAGCGCGAAGGCCAGCAGCACCAGAGCCACCAGGCCCAGCACAATGAGTTTGCGAGTGTTCATGGTGAGGTCTTTTTCAAATAGAGGGCCAGCGAGCCCAGAATGACGAGGAAAGCGGCCAGAGACAGCCAGGGGATGGGAACCCCTCCGAGAATCAGAAGGCGCTGGTCGGCACAGGAGGCACCGGCACCGCACGGTACCCAGGCTTTGGGCACGATGCCGGCGAGCAGCAGGGTGTGATAGATCGCCGCGAGCGTGCCCCCTGCTGCAAGCGGCAGGGCATAGACGGCACCGCGGCGATCACCGGCGTAACAGGCCATGGGCAATACGATGGCCAGGGGAAACATGAAGATGCGCTGGTACCAGCACAACGAACACGGGGTCATGCCCATGACCTCCCCCAGAAACAAGGCGCCCGCCGTGGCGCATACCGCCATCGCGCACGCTGCCAGCAACCACAGCCAGGGTGCCTTCATGAGCGGTCTCCGGAAACGGGTGACACGGGTGCGTGGTCACGCAACCGTGTCGCCGGGCGCCATGCCAAGATCACCCAGACCATGGCCGCGCAGACGATGAACACATCGGCCAGGTTGAATCCCGGCCAATGCCAGCCTTGGACATGAAAGTCGAGGAAGTCGACCACTGCGCCGGTCTGCACCCGGTCCACCAGGTTGCCAAGGCCACCAGCAACGACCAGCGCCCCGAGCTTGCGCTCCATCGGTGAAGTGGATGCCGCCAGACTCACCAGGGTGACCGGCACGATCACTGCCACGCTCACCACGATCAGGAACAGCCGCTGCCAGCCGCCCGCATCGGCGAGAAACGAAAACGCAGCCCCCTCATTCAAGGTGTGCACGAGATTGAAAAAGGGCGTGACTTCGACCACACCGTAAAGCGGGATCCAGTCTGCAAAAAACGCCTTGCTGATCTGGTCCAGTCCCGCCAGCGCGGCGACCACCAGACACCAACGGGCGCGCGATGGCCGCCGCCACCAAGCCAAAAGAGCCATTGAAAACCCTGCCATCCATCGGTTCGTTTCAGCAACCCAGGAAGGGTTGCACCGTGTGCGGGCACCCGCGTGCACACCGCACCGCTTTTGCAGCGACACCACGCCGCAGCCGTGGCTCTCTGCTCAGATGGTCAGCAACCAGTCGGGCCTCTCGGGCCGCCTGGCGGGTGCGCCAGACAAGCAGATGCCCTCGAACATGGGCACCCGATGGCGAGCGTCGGGGACGCCGAGTCTGAACGGCTCGGCCCACAGGCTTT
>Ga0067045_1028066_pt1 | contig 44591 bp, 37 predicted proteins | sample TerdegcTABiofilm_FD_59184 | JGI IMG/M metagenome (GOLD analysis project Ga0067045, IMG submission 59184) | Combined Assembly of (Gp0054472, Gp0054536) Wastewater bioreactor microbial communities from Singapore -Terephthalate degrading...
CGTATACCATGCAGTAAAATTTCATCAGCAACCTTAAAAGCTTCTAATACTGGGGTATCTTGAGCAATAATCTGCAATAATCGATCATTAGGTATTACAATTAGAGTATCCACATATTCTTTCAGTAGTTTAATTCCCTCTTCAGCCTGTTTCTTCCTCTTAATTCCCTCAAAAGAAAAAGGCATGGTGACTACTGCCACTGTTAAGGCACCGAGTTCTTTGGATATCTGAGCAATAACTGGGCTACCTCCAGTACCAGTACCACCACCCATTCCGGCAGTAATGAATACCATATCTGATCCTTCTAAAGCTTTACTAATTTTATCTCGATCTTCTTCTACAGCTCTTTTTCCAATTTCAGGATTAGAACCACTGCCCAAACCCATAGTTATACGAGCCCCTATTTGAATCTTCTGTTCAGCATTAGAAAGAGCTAATACCTGAGCATCTGTATTAGTAGAAATGTATTTCACCCCATTTATTCCTTCTTCAATCATACGATTAATAGCATTACCGCCGCCGCCGCCTACACCTATGACTTTAATATCAACAAATGATCCAGTTTTTTCTGGTCTAATATTCAAAATTAATCCTACCTCCCTAATTTTTAGATTTTTTTGGATAAATACTCCTTTTCTATCTATTTTGGTATGTTAAAAGAAATCACGAACCCAATTAACTAACTTACCCAAAAGAGAAATATTCCTTTTTCTTTTTGCTCTCCTTGAGGTATCCATAGAGATCTGTTCCAGAGAATAATCAAGTAACCCCATTACTGTAGAAAATCTCGGTTCATTAATCAAATCACTCAACTCTCCCTGATAACTGGGTTTACCTATACGAATATTAGTTTGAAATACCTTAGCTGCTAAATCGGTAATACCTGGTAAAAGAGCACATCCACCTGTTAATACCACACCTTGGGTTATGGTATTAAAGTAATTTGTTCTTTCTAGTTCCTCTCTAATCAAACTAAATATTTCATGCACTCTCGGCTCAATGATATCAACAAGATACTTCTTGGCAATCTTTTCCACTCCTGCTTTATTTTCCCTTATTATCTCAATGGTATCTTCTGGTGGAATATAATTTTCCATTACACTACCATATTTTATTTTCACCCTTTCTGCCTCTTCAATAGAAATCTTAAGACCGATGGCCAGATCATTAGTAATTTGAATTCCACCTAAAGGCAAGATAGAAGAATAGGCAAGATTATCATTGATGAAAATGGAAATATCAGAAGAACCTGCTCCCATATCAACAAGAAGGACCCCTAATTCTTTTTCCGTCTTATTTAAGATAGCATTACCACAGGCTAAATTGCCAAAAATTAATTCATCAACTTCTATTTCGGCCATTTCCATACATTTCAATAAATTTTTTATAGCAGTCGCTGATCCAGTGACTATATGTACTTTTCCTTCCAATCTTGCACCAGTCATTCCGAGAGGATCTAAAATTCCTTTCTGCCCATCTAAAATAAATTCCCTAGGTAATACATGAATTAATTCTCTTTCTGGAGCGATTACTCCAGCCTTAGCAGCTTCAATTACTTTTTCAATATCTCCTTCTGTTATTTCTGGATGTTCTTTCGAAATGGCTATTACTCCTTGACTATTAAAAGAAGAAATATGACTACCATTCACGGCAACCACGGCAGAATCTATTTGCTCTCCAGCCATTCGTTCAGCATTCCCTACTGATTCCCTTACTGCCTCAGCAGCTTGATCTAAGTCGACTATTACCCCCTTTTTAATACCCTTGGAAGGTACGGAACCTACTCCAATAATATCAATATTATTCTCTTCTCCTAATTCAGCTATGAGTGTATTAATTTTATTAGTTCCAATATCCAAACCTGCTAATAGTATCTCACCCTTCATAAAAATCCTCCTATCTGGTAAATCAATCAACTCTCCCTATATAAATCTAATCTACACAAGGCTTTCTACAAATTGATAGAAACCTTTTAATCTGGTAGTATAATCAATAACCTTTCCTGATATTTCATATTAATTTCCTGAAGTGGAACTTCTTCGGTGTTAATTTTCTGTAAAGCTGATTCCAGTAAATACCATTTATTAATTAATTGTTCTCCGCTTTCCAGTCGAACTTTAATCCGGTTATTGATATGAAATAAAAGAAATTCCTCTTCTGAAATAACTTCAATCTTATAGAATTGGTCCGGGAAAAGATGGTCTAAAGCAAAAATTATTCTTTGAACTTCTTTATATTCTTGATCTTCAATTACTTGTCCAGGCCGTTTTGAATTAACATTAAGACCCGTTATAATATATTTACTTAAATTATTATTAAACTGGTTTAAGATTTCTAGAACTACCCCCTCTGCAGTCACTAGATAATAATTGTTATTATGATAAAGAAAGGTTCCTGGCTTTTGTTCTATTATACCTATTTCTAAGTGGTTAGGATATATCTTTTTCATAGTGATCTCTTTAATCCAGGGATTTTGGGCTAGCTTTTTACAGGCCTTTTCCAAGTCAAAATGAAAAATATTAACAGGTTCATTTAATTCACTCTGATTTATAATAATTGTATCTTGCAAATAATTTGTACCATAAATAGTAATTTTCGTAATATCAAATAAAGGTGAAGTGAAAAGAAAATAGAAAATATTCCAGCCTAAAAACCCTATTATAATATAATATAATAAAACCCTGAATAAATTATATCCTCTATGTTCCTCTTGTATATTAGTATTTATTATCTCGACTTCATTTTCATAATCATCTCTATCCTGATTATTGACTAAATCGATCACTGGGCACTCACTCTTCTTTTCAAGAAGGACCTGGTAAGAAAACCTCTTCTTACTCCCTCTTTGACTATGCAAAATTTTCTAATTACTAATAATTCAAATAGATATTGCCCGCATAGCGAACAGTTAAAAACGCTTCAAAAGAGGTTTAACCAGTGTTAATTCTATCTTATTTCTACTCTGTGTTCTTTTCGTTTTTTTCAAATTGACTATAATACGCTTGAATAAAAACAGTTACTACTTTGAATATTTTAGGTAAAAAATCCTTAAAACTGTTTTATTTCAATCTTTTTTAAGGTAATCTTTTTTGTTTAAGCATTACCATCTTTTAAGAGAATGGTTTTCTAAAGTTAAACAAAATTAACAATTGAAAATTAGCCATTGGAAGAGAGACCAATAAAATTAATCTCTCTCTCCAGCTTAATACCAAAGGTTTTTTCTACCATATGTTCCACTTTTTCAATTAGTTTTAAAATGTCTCTAGCTGTAGCCGCACCTCTATTGATAATAAAATTAGCATGTTTAGTAGAAACTTGGGCATCTCCAATAATTAAACCTTTTGCTCCTGATTTTTCAATAAGATAACCAGCTGGTTTCTCAGCTGGATTTTTAAAAATACAACCAGCTGATAAGAAATTAACCGGTTGACTTTTCTTTCTCTGTTCATAAACCTGTTTTATTTTCAAAAATATTTTTTCTTTGTCCTGAGTAGAGAGTATTAAATTAGCTTCCAATAATACAAATTCTTTACAGCCAAGGTTAATTCCACGGTAATAAAAGGAAAACTGGTTCTTATTAAGTGTCTTAATAAGGCCGGTATGGCAATCAAAAAGGGTAATCTCATTTACCACATCAGCAATTGATTCTGAACCAAAACTAGCATTATTAATTATAGCACCACCTAAGGTTCCTGGTATATGAGCAGCAAATTCAAGTCCACTGAACGCTTCACTGGCTGTTTTTTTTACCAGAGCCGGCAAGAGTATGCCAGCACCTACTTTTATCATTTTACCAGAATATTCCACCTTGTCGATAGTATGGGCAATCTTTACTACCAGTCCTCTTATCCCTTCATCCGGTATCCAAATATTAGACCCATTACCAATGATATATATAGGCAAATTATGATGTAAGGCAAATAGTAATACCTTTACCAACAATTCTAAATGGGAAGGAAGGCAAAAAAAATCGGCATTTCCACCGATTTTCCATGAGGTATGATATTTCATGATTTCATCTCTCTTAATTTCCTTTTCCAAACCATTATTAATAATTGCTCTCCAGATTAACTCCTTATCATACATCAAAACTTATTCCTTTTGCACCAAAATATTTTATCTTGTTAGCCAATTCTTTACCCACCTTCCAGACATCACCGGCCCCCATAGTTATGACAATATCTTTAGGAGATACTATATTTGTTAAGAAAGAAAGTGTCTCTCTTCTACCGGGAAGATAAAATACATTCTCTCCCTGTTGCTTTTTTATCTCCTGATATATTAATTCCGCTGAAATATGGGGAATAGGTTTTTCATTGGCTGGATAAATATCGTTAACAATAACAATATGTGAATCAAAAAATGCATCACCAAAATACTTCCATAATAATTTAGTTCTACTATAACGATGTGGTTGAAAAACGGTAATAAGCCTATAATCAGGCCAACCATTTTTGATTGCCTGCAGGGTTGCTTTTATTTCAGAGGGATGATGGCCATAATCATCAATAATCATGAACTGGTCAGAGAGCTGAAAAATAATTTCTTGCCTTCTTTTAACGCCTCTGAAACGAGATAAGATTTCTACTATATCCTGAAACTTTAGTCCTAATTCCATACCAGTAGCAATTGCAGCAAGGGCATTAGAAATATTATGATAGCCAGGAATACTAAGTTTAAGACTACCTAATTTATGTTGTTGAAAATAGACATCAGAAAGGGAAGTGTTTTTTATCAAACAGGTATTTTGCGCCCTCATCTGAGCATCAGGGTGAAAACCATAAGAAATAATGTGTTTCCCATCGAAAATCTTTTCTGCTACCATCCTGGTATTGGGACAATCCCAACCACATACAATACATCCTTCCTTAGGAACCTTCTCCATAAATAACTTAAAACTCTCTAATGTTTTTTCGACACTAATAAAATAATCAAGATGATCATTTTCAATATTAGTAGTTATTACAATATTGGGATTCAGTAATAAAAAAGAACCATCACTCTCATCAGCTTCTACCACCACATAATCCCCTCTTCCTAATTTAGCGTTCCCACCAATATCGTTAACTTCTCCCCCAATAGCAATAGTAGGATCCATATTCATTCCCTCCAGTAATAGACTAATCATGGAAGAAGTGGTGGTCTTGCCATGAGTACCAGAAACAGCAATACGATATTTTTGATTCATAATACGAGAAAGCATTTCTGCTCTAGGAATGATTTCTATGTTATTTTGTCGAGCAGCTAATACCTCCTTGTTTTCATCACTAATAGCCGATGATAAAACTACCAGACTGGCTCCTAAAACATGGCTACTATTATGTCCCTTATAAATCAAGGCACCTTTTTCTATTAACCTTTTAGTAGATACATTGCTTTGTAAATCAGAACCACTTATCTGATAACCTAAATCCAATAAAATTGAAGCAATTCCACTCATTCCAGCACCACCAATGCCTATAAAATGAATTCGCTTGCCAATATTGTTCATAATATCCCTTTCTAGTTTGCTCCAAGGTTAAACATTTTCACCTAATAGTTTACCCTATTTTTTTTATTATTTAAATATATTTTTTAGTTGAATCCTTATTTTTTAAATAATCATAAATAGCATTTACAATATTCGATGCCGCTTTACAGTTACCTATTCTTTTACTATTTCTAGCCAGTAAAGCCAATTTTTCCTTATCCTGCATTAGTTTAGATAATTCCTCAGCTAATTTCTTACCAGTTAATTCTTCTTCTTTAATTACCAGAGCAGCAGATTTATTTTCCAGAAATCGGGCATTATAGAGTTGATGATTCCCAGTAGCATAAGGATATGGAATTAACAAAGCGGCTAATCCCTTAGCAGTAAGTTCAGCTATGGTAGTAGCACCAGATCGACAAACTACTAAGTCGGCTAAGTCATAAGCATCTTCTATGTGATGCAAATATGATAAAACTCGAACCACTTCTTTATATTTAGATTGAGCCACTTTCTCTATTAAATTTAGATAATCTTCTTTTCCACTCAAAATTAGTATCTGCCATTCCTTCCATAATTTTTCATCAATTAAATCTAAGCACCCTAATACCATTTTATTTATAATACTGGCTCCTTTACTGCCGCCAAATACTAATATGGTTCTCTTCTGTATATCTAAATTAGTTTCTTGAATTAATCTATTCTTTTTACCCTGACCAATGCTTTCCCGAATTGGATTACCCAAACATACTATCCTGCTCTTTCTCCAAAAATATTTTTTTGATTCTGGAAAACTAATAAAAACCTTTTTACTAGTTAAAGATAAAATCTGATTAGTAATACCAGGAATAATGTTCTGCTCATGTATAAAAGTAGGAATACCAAGTAGAGAAGAGACTAATGCTATAGATGCACTAACATAACCTCCAGTTCCTATGACCAGATCTGGTTTAAATCTCTTTATTATTTGGCAGGAAGTAACCAAGGAACAGAGAAAGAGGAAGAAAGAAAATAAATTGTTGAGACAAATCTTTCGTTCTAAACCCCTTACATTTAAACCAAAAAACTGAAATCCTTCCTGGGGAACAATCTCTGATTCCATTTTTTGGTTAGTTCCTACAAAAATAATCTCGTTCGTCTTCTCTATTCTTAGAAATTCATGTGCTAAGCTGATTCCCGGATATATATGTCCTCCCGTACCCCCTCCGGTAATAATAATTTTCATACTATTGGACAACCTCATCTTTTGTTAGAGAATTTTTAGAGATATTGAGTAGAATACCACAACAAAACATATTAACAATAAGCGATGAACCACCATAACTGATAAAAGGTAAGGTAATTCCAGTGGTAGGAATTATTTTAGTTACCACACTGATATTCACTAAAGCCTGGAAAATAATCAGCGAGGTAATCCCAGCAGCTAATAATAAACCAAAGGAGTCTTTTGCTCTCCAGGCAATTAAGAAACCTCTCCATAAAAAAATTAGAAAAAGTAGAATAATAAAAGAGGTGCCAAAGAATCCCAGTTCCTCTCCAATAATTGAGAAAATAAAATCAGTATGTTGATCAGGAAGATAAAAAAATTTTTGTCTGCTCTGAGCAATTCCAACTCCCATTACCCCCCCACTACCTAAAGCTAATAAAGACTGAATAATATGAAATCCACTATTCAATGGGTCTTCCCAGGGATTTAAAAATGATAGTAATCGAACTCTACGATATTCTTCCCCTAATAGTAATGCTACTCCCGGGGGAAGTAGAAAGACCATCAGGGTAAATAATTGGATAATTCTACTACCTCCAATAAAAAGCATAATAAAAGAACAGCCAAGAATAACAATACCAGTGCTGAAATCAGGCTGAGCAAAAATTAATAGAAAAATAATAGCGGTAACAATAAATACTGGTAAAATTCCCCTTACAAAACTAGCTAAATCCTGAACCGTTTTTCTGGTTAAACAATCAGCTATATAGAGGATCAGTGCTACTTTGGCTAATTCCGAAGGTTGGAAGGGAAAGGACCCTATATATAGCCATCTTTTAGCTCCTCTGATATATCTGGCTACACCAGGTAGATAAAGTATTGATAGCAAAAATAAAGAAATAATTAAAATAGGAACAGCAAATTTTCTCCAGTAATGATAATCTATCCTAAGAGTTATCAAGAACACAATTGTAGCAATTAAAGAAGAGAGCAACTGTCTGTTAAAAAAATAGAAACTATCACCATACCATTTATAAGCCATAACATAACTAGAGCTGAAAACCATAATAATACCAAAAGATATCAAGATAAAGATAGTCGTTATTAAGATATAATCTGGCTGTTTTGTTATGGAAAAATTCATTTAAAAGTTATTCTCCTTACTTTCGATATTCTCGAATAAAATTAACAAAAAGGATAGGCAAGTAATCCCAGTACTGCAAATACTAGACCCATAGTCCAGAACATAATAACGATATTTATTTCCTTCCATTTCATCATTTCAAAATGGTGATGTAATGGACTCATTAGAAATATAGGTCTATGATTTAACTTAATAGATATAACTTGAATGATAACTGATAGTGTTTCCAAAACAAAAACACCACCTATCAACAATAAGAACAATTCACTATTACTAAAAATTGCTATAGTAGCCAAAGCACCTCCCAATCCCAAAGAACCAATATCACCCAGGAAAATCCGAGCCGGATAAAAGTTAAATACTAAAAATCCGGTACAAGAAAGAGAAATAAGAAGAGTAAAGATAGTAAGATTTTTTTTACCTTGAGTAAAAGTAATTAGGGCAAAGGCTAAAAAAGCTATAATAATAAGTCCTGTTGCTAATCCATCCAATCCATCAGTAAGGTTTACAGCATTAGTAGTAGATAAAAAAACAAGTATTACCAAAGGTATATAAATTATGGGAGAAATAATTAAAGAATTTGACTTAAATGGAATTAATAGAGTGGGGTCCAAAAATTTAGTGGGAAGAAACCAATATAAAAAGAAAGTGCTTATTATTAATTGTAATACAATCTTGTTTCTGGCTTTTAAGCCTAAAGACCTTCTCTTAAAAAATTTTATAATATCATCAATAAACCCCACCAGACCAAAACTGCACATCAGAAGAAAAGAAGCAATTATCTGATTATCTTTGGGATGAAAAAAAAGTAAAGACAGGCCTACTGAAAGAAAAATTATTAAACCTCCCATAGTAGGGGTACCAGTCTTATGCTGGTGAAGACTAGGGCCTTCCGTCCTGATTCTTTGCCCAATATTATACCTTTTCTGAATCCTAATAAAGTAGGAAATTAAAACCATTGGACTACAAAAAGCGATTAGAAAAGCTATCATCACTTTAAGCATGATAAGCGCTCTCCTTACCTTTGGAAATTATCTTCCAGTACTGGACTATATCTTCCATACGCATATCTCGCGATCCTTTAAGTAAGATAATACTATGTTCAGGAACTGATTGTACTAACCAGTATACCAATTGCTCCTTTTCCTCTTTTCTAAAATAATATATTTTATCCTTTCTCATTCCCTCTTCCTGGGCTCCCTGAATGATAAAATCACCATAATCACCATAGGCAATAAGTATATCATAGGAAAGAGCAGCTGCTAAATGTCCCACTTCTTTATGGTAGTAAATGGAGGAATCTCCTAACTCTAACATATCCCCCAAAAGAGCAATCTTAAATCTACCTTCTGCAATACTGGCTACACTTTGTAAAGCCTCTTTAGTAGCAGTGGGGTTAGCATTATAATAATCCTGAATTAATGTTATACCCTTATCCAGCACTAAATATTCCATACGTAGATTGGTACCTTTAAAATAAGATAAACTATTTATAATTTCTTTGATAGGTATATTCATCTTTATAGCAACAGCTATAGCAGCTAAGGCATTTGATACATTAAATTTCCCCAAGAGCGGTAAAAAAACCTGAAATTTATCTTTACCTGATAATAATAGTTCAAAATAAAGTTCTTGCTCATTTTTTTGCCAGAAATTTAATGCCCTTATCTGCGCTTTAGGGTGAAAGCCGAAACTGATTATTTCATTATGATCAGAAATGCAATTGCTCAGGTAATCAAAATAGGCATCATCACGATTTATTATTGCTGTTCCTTTATCTTTCAGCGCCAAGATTAATTCCGATTTCTCCCGTGCAATATTGTCTTTACTTTCAAATAATCCTAAATGTGCTTCTCCAATATTAGTGATCACAGCAATATCGGGTCTAACTATTGATGTCAATTCCTTTATTTCTCCTGACTTTCGTGCAGCCATTTCCATAACTAACACATCATGGTCAGATGCTAAATCAAGAATAGTAAGCGGTACCCCTATTTCATTGTTATAATTACCTTTAGATTTTAATACATGATATTTATTAGCTAATAATTGCACAATCATCTCTTTAGTAGTAGTTTTACCGTTGCTACCGGTCACACAAATATTGAAAGGTCTAAATAAAGAATGATAATACTTAGCCCATAATTTTAAGGCTTGTATAGTGTTATCCACCACTAATATAGGCTTTGGAAGTTCTTTCGATAATAAGGGATGTTCTTGATAGTATCTTTTTTCTACAACAACTCCGGCAGCACCCTTTTGACAGGCAACCTTAATAAAATCATGACCATCGTGTTTTTCCCCTTTCAAGGCAATAAAAAGAGCTCTCTCTTGTATTGTCCTGCTATCAATGGAAATATGTTCCCAAGGGGTATTTTGGTTTCCTATTATAATAACTTCAGGAATTATCTTAGCCCAATCATATAAATAAAACATCTATTCTTGATTCCTTTTAGTTAATATTTTGCGAACAACTTCTTCATCATTATGGTAAATAATGTGATTATGATAAACCTGTTCGTGTTCCGGTCCCTTACCAGCAATCAACACTATATCATTTTCTCTAGCAATTTTAAGGGCATAACTAATTGCTTTAACCCGATCTAGAATTATTCTATAATTACTATTTTCTACTTCTTGCAATCCTCTCTCTATTTCTTTAGAGATTATTGCTGGATCCTCACTACGTGGATTATCAGCAGTAATTATACTAAAATCGCTGTATGTTCCTACTACCTTTCCCATCTTCTTTCTTACTCGATTATCCCTTTCTCCACCATGACCAAATACTGTAATTATCTTATTTCTTGGAAAAAGTCTTAGCGTGGTTAAAATATTTTCTAGCCCATGAAAATTATGAGCAAAATCAATAATAATAGTATATGGTTGCCCATAATCCAATATTTTATATCGCCCTGGTGCTCCGGTAAACTTCCGAAAAGCTTGGGCAATGCCATCCAAAGAAATACCCTCACTTGCCGCTGCAGCCAGAGCCGCAAGGGCATTATAAATATTATATAACCCACTCATATTCAAGAAAATTTCTACTTCTCCATAGGGAGTTTCAGCAATAAATCGGGTTTCTTTCATATTTAAAATAATATTGCGGGCATGAAACATTCCTCTTTGTGTAATTCCATAAGTCAATACCTCTGTCTTTAGACAATTAATAAATTCATGAGCATATAGCTCATCAATATTAACAATACCTCTTTTACTGGAATTGTCTTTCTGGGACTCATTTAAAGAAAGGAATAATTTCTTTTTGCTTTCCAAATAATGGGAGAAGTCCTTATGAATCTCAAAATGCTCATCACTAATATTGGTAAAAATGGCTATATTAAAATCACATCCCTCTACCCGGGATAGACTTAGTGCATGTGAAGATACCTCCATAATGGCATATTCAGTTTTACTGGCTATCATCTGATAAAAAGTCTTTTGTAAATCAAGTGCTTCCATAGTGGTCATCTTGGAATAAGTAGCTTGATGATTAATAATATTTTCCACAGTTGTTAGCAATCCTATCTTTTTACCTGCTTCCTCAAAAATAGCTTTTAGCATATAAGCCACTGTGGTTTTGCCATTAGTACCAGTAATACCTACTAGTTTTAATTTTCGAGAAGGGTACTCATAATAACGATTAGCTAAAAAAGCTAATGCTTTTCTGGTATCCTTAACTAATATTGTAGTGATTCCGGAATTAATAGGGAGATCCCTTTGAAGTAAAATAGCCCTAGCCCCTTTGGAAATTGCTTCAGGAATGTAATGATGCCCATCAGTTACAAAACCAACAATACAGACAAATAAATTACCCCTTTCCACTAATTTAGAATTTTGAGATATACCACTTATCTCTATTTCAGTAGCTCCCTGTATTTTTTCTACAGGCAAATCCTTGATTAAAGCGGACAACTTCATTACCGATTTTCCCTTTTAATCTTATTTTGTTTAATTGCCCATACTAGTATTTTGTATGATACTCCAGAGGAATCTTCTTCTTTAAAAACCTCTTAATTTAAAGATCAAGTAAATTTTCTTTCCCAAGTAACAGGAAAATATTGCCTTGATAATTTGAAAAATAAAATTATTATTTTTTCTAATTAAATATATAATATTTAGCTTTTCTTATTTCTGTATCTAGCATTAGTAAATTTTGTACTATATTGATGATGAGATATTATTAGTCAACAATATTATTAATTATTAATATAGCAACTGTTAAAAACCTAATATTATAACGGTAAAGATAGCCACCCCCTAGATGGTGATTTTACCAAACTAATGAAGAAATATTATTTAAATTAATGACCAGGAATATCTTACTTGATATTTCTAAAAAAGTAAACTATTCTTTTTTCTCTTTATTCAGGAGGAATGGAAAGGTAGGGCAATACTTTGGAAGCAATCTCTTGAAAAACCGGTGCTGCTACTGTACCACCATAATAGCTACCTTTTGGTTCATCGAGCATTACTAAAATAGCAATTTGGGCCTCGTCTACAGGTGTATATCCTACAAACCAGGAAGTAAATCTTTCATTAGAATATCGGCCTAAGGAAAAATCAAATTTTTGTGAAGTGCCAGTCTTTCCCGCTGCTGTATAATGATTTAGCTTGGCCCGAGTACCAGTACCATCTTCTACTGCTTCCTGTAATATCTGTGACATTATCTTTGCCGTATATGGAGAAACAACTTGCCGTATTTCTTCGGGATAATATTCTTTAACAATGTTATACTCTTCATCTAATATTTTACTGACAATTTGTGGTTTCATTAAAATACCATTATTGGCTATTGCCGCTACACCCATTACCAGCTGTAACGGAGTAACAGATATTTCCTGTCCAATAGATAATGAGGCAATAGAAATTTTTGACCACTGGTTCACTGGTCGGAATAAACCTGGTGACTCACCAGGGAGGTCTACTCCAGATTTTTCACCAAATCCAAATTTTCGTATTGATTCAGCAAAGATGTTTTTATCTATGCGAATACCAACTTCGATTACCCCAACATTGCAGGAATTTTTTACAATTCCGGCTAAATCTTGATAGCCGTGAGGATTAATATCCCTGATTACTGTTCCTTGATAGTTAATCCAACCCTTACAGTTAAAATGATCAGATAAACTGGCATAACCATTTTCCAAAGCAGTGGCAATAGTAAATATCTTGAATGTGGAGCCAGGCTCATAATTATCAGTTATAGCCCGATTTCGGCGATAATCTTCTGGTGAATTCTGATAATTATTAATATCAAAGGAAGGTTTTACAGCCATACTTAAAATTTCACCTGTTCGGGGATTCACCACCAAAGCAACTGCAGATTTAGGATGATATTGCTGGAAAGCCTTATTTAGAGCCTCTTCAGTTATGTATTGTATTACTTCATCTATAGTTAATACAATTGACCATCCGTTTCTTGATGGTTTTATTTGCTCTATGCTCAGAGGGATCTTGGCACCTGAAGCATCTCTTTCCATAACCATTAAGCCAGACTGGCTTTTTAATTCTTTATCAAAATGTAGTTCTAGACCTTCTAATCCTTGATTATCAATACCAACAAACCCGATTACATTAGCAGCAAGGGAATCTTTGGGGTAATATCTTTTATTTTCAGTGACAAAATCTAGACCATCCAATTCTAAGTTTTTGATTTCTTCATACTTGTTCTGAGGCAGCTTTCTAGCAATCCAGACAAAATATCTTTCCTTCCTTAATTGATTCTCTATATTTTGATAAGATAAACCAAGCTTAGAAGAAAGCAACTGAGCTATCTGTTCAGTTTTCTCAATTTTATAGGGTATAGCAAATAATGATTTTGATTCAATATTTACTGCTAATCTTTTTAAATTCCGATCAAAAATCAATCCCCTTTTACCTTCTACAATATATGAGGTAACATGTTCTTTACGGGCAAGCTCATTTAAAACACTTCCCCCCATTACCTGTATATTATAAAGTCGGTAAATAAGAAGAATGAAAATAATTATAAATACAATAAACAAAAAAAGAATTCTTTCTCTTTTTTCTAAAAACTGCACCAAAACAATTTGCCTCGTCCATTAAAATTGTTATTTAATGATTGGAGAAAATATTAAAGTTAGCAAATTCTTTAAAAAAAGTACCAGCTTCTAAAAATCTATTGTTCTGTTCTGCTTCTGAAGGTTGATTGGCTATCAGCGTATTATTAATACTATTAGGAATCATAGCAATAAATTCTATTCTTTCCGGTCGACACATTCCGAGTTGCTGAATAGCAATCTTTTCAATTCTAGTTAAGGATGACAGATTTTCTACAGTAGATTCCAGTTGATATTTTTGTATTAACAGTTCATCCCTTTTCTGCTCAAGATTAATGGACTGGTATCCTAATTTCATCAAGATAATATTACTACCTATATAGGCAATGACCAGTAAACTTATTATAATTATTGATAAAAAGAAAAAAGAGAATGACAATCGCTGATTCTTCCCTGATATTTGCTCATTTTCCTCTATAAATACTGAACTTTTCATTTTTCAGACACTTCCTTCCCGTATACTTTTTCAGCAAATCTTAATTTTGCACTTCGAGCTCTAGGATTCTGTCTGATTTCCTCATTTTCTGGATAAATCGGTTTTTTAAATAGCCTTCTTAAACCATAACCATACTGATCAATTATTTCCTTCTTTTCCCATTCCCGAAAAGTATTTTTTACTACTCTATCTTCTAAAGAATGATAAGAAATTACTCCTATTCTTCCCTTTGGCTCTAAAAGTTTTATTGCCTGAGGCAAGGCATTTTCTAATACCAGCAACTCTTTATTTACTTCAATTCTAATAGCTTGAAATACCTTAGTTGCTGGATGTATACGCCATCTGCTCTTCTTATGTTTAGCATAAAAATTGACAATCAATTGTGCCAACTGATCTGTGGTTTTCAAAGAATTCTTTTTTCTTTCTTTCACAATCAACCTTGCCAGTGAACGCGAATAACGTTCTTGCCCATATCTGCTAAATATTTCGGTCAACTCTTTTTCTGAATAATGGTTGATAATATAACAAGCATCAACTTTTTGGCTTAAATCCATTCTCATATCCAACAAACTAGCTTTACTAAAACTAAGTCCCCTAGCTGAAGTATCGACCTGGTGGGAAGAAATTCCCAAATCAAAAAAGATACCAGAAACTTTTGTAAATCCCAAACTATATAAAACTATTTCTAAATCAACAAAGTTAGTTTTTACTAATACCACTTTATCCTGATAGTTGGTAAGCTTTTCACGGGTAAATTCCAGTGCCTCAATATCCTGATCAAATCCAATAAGCCATCCTTGGGGATAAATATTCTCAATTATTTTTTGGGAATGACCACCTCCTCCTATAGTACAATCAACATAGATTCCTGCCTTCCTGGTAATAAGATTTTCTATAACCTGCTGAACCATTACCGGAATGTGAAAAAACATTATTATTCTGGTCCTTCTTTCTCATAAATACGTTCAGCAATCTCCTCATAGGATTGTTCTGTTTCTCCAGCATATTCACTCCATTTCTTTATATCCCAGATTTCAATACGTTCAAATACTCCGATAATTACTACATTCTTTTCTATCCCGGCATAGTCTCTTAAATGTTTAGCTATTACTACTCTCCCCTGTTGATCAAAATTGCTTACTAATGCTCGGGAAGCTAAAGTCCTCTTAAAAGCACGGGCATCTTTTTTACCTAATGGGAGATTCTGTAGATTATAAGATAATTTTTCCCATTCTTCTTGTGGATAGACAAAGAGACATTTATCTAAACCAAAGGTTATGATAAAGGAATCCCCTAAATCTTCTCGAAATTTAGCAGGCATAATTAGTCTATACTTATTATCTAAAACATGTTCATATTGCCCCAGAAACATAATAATTCTCCACTTTACTCCACTTTACTCCACTATTTGCCTATAGTATACTACATTTTTAGAAAAAAATCCTCTTTTTTTCAAAATTTTTTTATTTTTTTGGAGAAAATCCTGTTCCTAAGAATAGAAAAATATAAAAGAAGATTGGTCATAATAACATTTATTAAATGTGACTATCCTAATCAAATATCCTCATAGTTGAAATAATTGTTAATAATAAATAAAAAAACACCCTTACCGGGTGCTCTAAAATTCCATAAAATAATCTTTATTCAAAATTGGTGAGTAAATCATAAGCCGAGTTCTGTCACTGTATTTACCTCTTGGTAAAACAGTGTGGTAATCATCTATCTGGAGTATAAGTTACCTTATACTTCTAGCGATCTACCCGGGAACTTATAGCGGGCAACTAAATATCCCCTACTTGATCTTGCTCCGAGCGGGGTTTGCTCAGCTTATTGGTCACCCAATAACTGGTAGGCTCTTACCCCACCTTTTCACCATTACCAGAATTACTGGCTGTCTCTTTTCTGTAGCACTTTCCTGGGGTCACCCCCACTGGGTGTTACCCAGCGCTCTGCCCTATGGAGCTCGGACTTTCCTCAGGTATCTTTACCTGCGATTACCTGATTTACTCACCAATAATAGTCAAGGGGAAGAATTCCCCTTGAGAACCCCTTAGTTTAGTATTGTTATAATACAAGACCTCTTTTTCTATAAATTGTTTTCTCATATCCTGAGCTGCATAACATTGGGTATATCATACACTCAGGATAGTCAAGGGGAAGAATTCCCCTTGAGAACCCCTTAGCCTATTATAAGTATAACTCAATATAAAGTAAACTGAAGTGCGTAGTGTGTAATACTTATTGCGTTATCATTATTCAGATATAGTATTATGTACTATTTTGTACTTAAGGAAATTTGTCCTAGGATGTTTCCTTCCAGATTAAAATTCTATTACAATTTGGACACATTATCAAGTAATCATCATTTTGTAAATGATATATGACGTCACTGGGCAGGGAAAGATTACAGCCACTACATATTGCGTTTTCTATTTCAACTATAGCCTCTCCCTTCTTTTCATTCCATAACAGCAAATATTTTTCTATTAAAGAACGATCATTAATCCTATCAACAACTTCTTGTCTCTCAATTTCTTTTTTCTTAATATACTCCTGAATAGCTCTATCTTCCTGTATGGTTTTTTGTTGGATTTCTGTTAATTGTTCTTTTATTTCTAATAACTCTTTTTCTATATTCCTAATTTCTAGCTTTAAATTGTCTTCCTCATCCATAAGTATCAACAAATCTTCTTCCACCTGATCTCTTTCTTCCTGCAGTGATTCTATCACCTTTTGCAGATGTTTCAACTCTTTAATATCACTAATTTTTCCCCCATATAGTTCATTTTTACTTTTTTCGATTTTATCATTTATGGATTTAGCATCAATCTCTCTTCTTTTAATTCTTATCTGTAATTCTTTTATCCTGTTTCTTTCTTGCAGGTATTTCTTTTCTAAATTAGCTATTTCCCTTTCCTTTTCTTGAATACGTTCTGGTAATCTGTCACGTTTGGCATTTTCCCAGGCGATCTCATTATCTATTTTCTGAAGTAGCAACAATGAATATAATTTTTCTTTCAACAGTTACCCTCCTCATTATCTAGAAATTATCCTTGAACTTAATCTGTTCTTTTCTTTGGGTATCACATTTAAATAGTAGTTGTATCTACCCTCTAATATTCTTATTTAATTTGAATCACAAAGTCAGTTTTCTTTCAAAAATAAAAAAACCTTACTTTATTAAACAATAAAGTAAGGTGAATTAAAGGTTACACCAGGTGGTAAAATTTTTTCTTTTTGTAGTATTTTAAGTAATTTATCTATTTTATTTTTCATCTTTCCATTTTTTTAAAATTAAGACACTCAAAATTCTTAACAAATCTCAATTAGAAAATTCTGCTTAATTCACTTTATTCTTTTAGTTCTTATATTTAATAGAAAAAAATTCCTTAAAGTAGATATAGATTTTAAAATAACTGGTGGGCCCACCCGGATTCGAACCAGGGACCGGCCGGTTATGAGCCGGCTGCTCTACCAGCTGAGCTATGGGCCCTCATAAAAATATCCTATAAAAGTATAACAGATAATAATAGAAAGTCAAGAAATTATCTATTATCAAATTTTTAAAAGCTATAAGCAGTGATATATTTTATAATATGTTTAAATAACTTACCTTTAATTGTCCACAAGCAGCCTCAACATCTCGTCCTTTCGAATACCTAATAGTCACAGGGATATGGTTATTTTTCAAAATTTGCTGAAAGGACAAGATAGTTTCTTCTTCTGAGGAGGAAAGATTACTTTGATTTGAAATTGGATTATAGACAATTAGGTTTACCTTTGATTTAAAATCAGAAATTAGATAAGATAGCTTTTTTGCCTGTTTGGGAGAGTCATTTATACCTTTTAATAGTAAATATTCAAAAGTTATAGTACGGTTTTTCTTTCTAACATATTTTCTACAAGCCGATATTAATTTTTTCAAAGGATATTTTTTATTAACCGGCATTAAAAAAGTCCTTACCTTGTCTTCTACTGCGTGCAGGGAGACGGAAAGCTCTACTTGAAGTTGATTTTCAGAAAGTTTCTCTATTCCTGGAATAATACCACAGGTAGAAATTGTTATTTTTCGAGCACCAATATTAATACCCCATTTTTCATTAATAATGATGATAGCTTTTATTAGTTGTTGATAATTATCAAATGGTTCTCCCATTCCCATAAAAACAATATTATTAATATGTTCCCCACTAATTATCTCCATAGCTAATAGTTGACCTACAATTTCTCCCACCTGCAGATTCCTCTTAAAACCTTCTCTCCCGCTAGCACAAAAAAGACAGCGCCACATACAACCTACCTGAGAAGAAAGACAGGCTGTGTTTCTATTTTTATTTCTGATTAGAACACTCTCAATCAACTGACCATCCTCTAACCGAAAAAGAAATTTTATAGTGCCATCTTCAGATCTTATTGTTCTTATACTATCCATTATTTTCAGCTGAAAAAGAGATTCCAATGTAGTAATTAAATCAAGAGGAATATTCTTCATCTGCTTGAAATTGTTAATTTTTTTCTGATACAACCAATGATATATTTGCCTTGTTCTATAAGAAGGAAAACCTTCCTTAGTTATAAACTCTTCCATCTCTTTATAGGATAATTCCATAATATCAATTTTTTGAATCATACTTCCCTGCTCTACTTTAGAAAAAAGTTCAATAAAATATTCCTTTCAATCTTTAGAATTAATTTTTTTATTTTACATTCCTCTTAAACAAGTTATTAAAAAATATTTATACTTATAATTATTTTATTTAATGAAATTAACTATATATTTTTTCGAGGACCAAATATGGCTGTGCCAATTCTAATCATATTCGCACCTTCTTCTATCGCAATACGATAGGAATCGGTCATTCCCATTGATAAATATTTCATATCTACTCTTTCTAACTTTACTTTAGTTAATATATCATATATATATTTTGTCCTGCGAAAGTAGGTACGATACTGTTCCGGACTGGCTGAGAGAGGGCCCATAGTCATTATCCCTTCCAGACGAATATGAGTAAGAGATGAAATTTCATATACTAACTTCTCCATAAATTCTTCCCAGTTTTTATGTTCACTAGGTTTAATTCCAGATTTTGTTTCTTCGTTGCCAATATTTATTTCCAGCAATATAGATATTACTTTCTTTCCTGACTTCTCTATCCTTTTATCAATAGCTGTTGCCAGTTCAAGAGTATCTACTGTCTGAATATAATCAAAGATAGGTAGTGCTTTGTTAATTTTATTTTTTTGCAAAGGTCCTATCATATGCCATTTTACCTTATGTATCAGATCTTCTCCCAGGACTGTTCTTACCTTTTCAGCTTCCTGAACATAATTCTCACCAATATCAGTAGCCCCTGCTTCAATCAATTCCTTTATTTCAGCTGATGTTCTAGTCTTGGCCGCAACTACTATCTTAACATAAGAAGGTATTTCTGATCTTATCTTCTGATAATTTTCTCCAATAGTCATAACTCATATCTCTTTTCTTAAAAACTGGGAAAATTATTTTGCTATTACTTATATAATATATAATACTAATTCAGTTAAAAAATGCAAATTAATGCAAACTTTCTTTTTTTCCAATAATTATTAAATTCATTAGTATTATTTACCTGAACTGACTAAGGATTTTTTAGAATTTCAAAAATATCAGGACAAATACTGCTCCCAGTAAATAAACTTAAAAATCTTTGCATACTAAAAATGGTTATTGTTTAATTCAAATATCTTCCTGGCAATATTTCCCAGACGACTTTGTTCCTTCTCAGAAATAAATTTTTTCTTTTTTACTGGTTTACAAAAATTATTTTTCTTCTCAGTTCTTTTTATAGCGGACTCTGGCAATGTAGATGAATATTGTGGGAAAGGAATGTGACTTGGTTTAATAGGGTTAGTTTGTTTAGCTATAATCTGTTCTTTTTCTTTAGAATCTATATCTTTTTTGTCCATTCGTCGATCTAAAGAAGTGCCCTCAATTAAACACCTAAATAAAGCAGCATTAGGATAATAATTTTCTTTTGCTGGGAGTTCATTTTTCCCCTTTATAATATAACCTTCTTCCCAATCAGTACTTATTTCATATTGTTCTACTCTTTTTTGTCCTTTTCCATTATCATTATCCGGACAACTGGTTATTTTTCTATGGAATAGATTCATATCTTATCTCCATAGCTTTAAAAATTAAAAATTATTATTAAAAATAAAATTAAGTCGGTAACCTGGCAATCATAGCATTTTAGCATTAGACCCAAGGCTTTGCGTCCTATCCTTTCGGCATAGTTTGCCCTTATCAACTTATATAAATAATATATATGGACTTTCCATTTCGCTAGTCGAAGGATCTCTTATCGGGAAAGCTTTCTAAAATAATATATTCTGGTTTAAAACTTTTCAGCATTATATAACTCGATAAAATTTTATGAATAAGTTTACTAAACCTACCATATATTATTATCAATGTTAACATTCTAAATAATACTTAGCCCTTCTAATTATTATAAATAAACGATAAACATAAAACAACTATTTGTAAATATAAAGACCTATAAATTTTTGTCTTACAGAAGTAAAGAATATTCTCTGCTTTTATATATATTATTCCCTATTTTTTAAATTTTATACCAATTTTTTTAAATAAATTTTATCAAAAAAAACAGAAAAAATTCATTCCTTAGAAAGTAAATCATATAAGAATCAGCAAAAAAAATTATTGTTCTTGTACTACACCATAAACAGAAAACCCAAAATCCATATATTTTAAATTCAATAGTAGGAGAAAATTTAAAAGTGCACTAAGTATAGTTATATAACTCATTAAATAGATATAATCTATCTTATTCCAAAAGTTGTTCCAAGTGGTTCTTTTTCTAATATGATCTTTTATAATAATTTTTTTTATAACATAATATTATTCTTCTTATATTCTCCAGATTAGTAACCAGAGCCAGAATAACAAGTACTAAAAGTGCTTGATTCATTAAAGCTCCCCAAAAGATGATAAAGATTCTGACATCTCTACCTAAGCGAAAATATCGATTTTCTTTCCCCGCTAATAATTTTTTCTTCATTAAGCTATCATATTTAACAGCAGTGTAACTATTCATAAAAGTACCAATTATGGCCCAAAAGCCAAACCATAAATAATGTATATTCCAACTGATCAATAAAACATGGTAAGTCAATCCGAATATAAGCAGGGCATCGGCATATCTATCTAGAACTGCATCAAACCATCCTCCCAATTCTGACTCTTGAAAAGTGATGCGGGCAATCTCTCCATCACAGCCATCCAGGATGGAAGAAAATTGTGCTAGAATACCACCCCATAATAAATAATAATATCCACCCAATATAAAGAAAAGACTACTTACTAAGGACAACAAAAAAGAAAGAAATGAAATCTGGTTGGGAGAGATTCTTTTTTTTACTAACCACTTTGATAATAAAATAGAAATGGGCCGATTAAGATAGTAAGATACAGGGCCATCAGTAATCTTTCTCGAATTTTGCCAAAGATAATTTTCAGCTTTTTTCAAGGCTAATTCATTATCTACATCTATCCAAAGAGAATCTTTAATATTGATAGCACTTAGTAAACCCTTTCTAGCCAAAATTTTCAATCCTCCAGAAAGTGTGGTATCTCCAGTGGCAATGCTTTTTTCCAGTGCCTCAAATAATATTGGAGAGCAAATAAAAATACCGGTATCAAAAGCATTATATCTAGTAAGTTCTTTACTAATGTTACTAATCATTTCTTTATCTTCTACCAGTACTTTAGTTACATCATCAAGATCAACCATTTCATTATCATGAATCTTATAATCTACTGCCAAGAAAACCTGGTTTGGTTTTCGCTCAGATTGTAACAATACTTCTAAAATATCACTATCAAAGATATGATCACTCATTAATAGTAAAAAATTATCTGAAGATAAAAGATCTTTAGCTCTTAAGACGGATACACCATTCTCTTTATCGGTCTGTTTATTAATTATGTGAGTAATAGTAAGTTTTTTATCTTTACTGAAAGAATCAAGATATTGCCTAATTTGTCTGCCCTTTGGTCCAGTTACTACATAAAAATCATTAATACCCAATTTGTGAGCAGTTAGAATAACCCTTTCCATAAGAGGAATGCCCAGTAGAGGTAACAGGGGCTTGGGATAACCAGTTGTTGCAAGTCTTTCTCCCTTCCCAGCAGCAATTATTAAACATTTCATATCATAACACCTCATTCTCTTTTCAAATAACAGTAAATATCACCCCCGTATAGCGGGTAGCTTTAAGAATCCCTAAAAGAGGTTTAACTTTTTTGCACTTTTTCTGGCAATTTTTTATTTATACCTTATATCCCTGATCTTTCTTAAGCAAAAGTATTTCCAACTTGGGATTTCAGGCGCCCTATTATTATCGGGCCTATTTTCATCCTTTTATGGTAAAACCATTTTATTTGACCAATACCGCCTTTTAAGAAGGTGGTAATGGTCAAATAAAAATTTCATTGTATAGATAGAATAAAGTACTTGATTTTTGCTAAATCTTTCCAGTCAGTACCTTCTTACAGCTCTCTACTCTTTTATGAGGAAAATTTATTTTAGAAATACCCTGGATACTCTTCTCGGTTACTGCAAAAGAAGCGACATAATTGGCAAAACGGGCTGCCGTAAAATAGTCTTCTGTTTCATAATATTTAATAGTAAAAGCAGCAGCAAAAACATCTCCGGCTCCGGTAGGATCTTTTTCTTTTACTGGAAAAGCAGGGAAATAATATTCTTTATCTTTTCGGTATAAAATAGATCCCTTCCTGCCCAGAGTAAGAATAACAATCTTAATCGCGGATTTATAATAATCAATTACATCAGGAAAAGGCTTAATATCTTCTTCACTAAAAATAAGAATGTCAACATTAGAAAGTATTTCCTTTGGTGGTAACCACCTCTGGGCAGAGACTCGTCCTTCTTTATCCCACTTTCTCATTAAACCCTGAGGGGTAAGGCAGATCAAACTATGTGGAAATTGGTAAAAGATATTTTTCTCAATTTCATTGACTACTGGACAGATATGGACCATGGGAATATCTTTCCAGTGTTGTGGTATTTGCTCTACTCTTATCTTTTTAGCAACATGACGAACAATCTGACTTCTTTTTCCCTCTTCATAAGTATTACAGAAAGTAGTAGTAAATCTGGATATGGAATACAGTACCTCAATATTATTTAAAACTCCATCACCAGAAAAACCAGTTCCAAAACTGGTAATTATTCCAGCAGAATAACCAAGGTGGAAACTGGTTAAAGCAGAATAAACTGCTGAACCACCAATCATTTGTTCTTCAGGATAAAGGTCGGTGGTTATATGTCCAATTGCTAAAAAATCTGGTTTAAACATTGCTCATTCCTCCTGTCAAAACAATGATTAATGATTAGCTTCCCTTTCCTCTCATTTTTCCTTCTTGGGCTGAGAACTTTAATTTTAGGGTATATTTAATTTATATAATCTTCAACTATTTATTACTCCTTAATACATATTATTTATTATTTTTGATTATGAACCTATCTTTTTCTTATATTCCAATAAACGTAATCTTATCTCTTCTAAATAACTTTGCACACTAATAATTTCTGCTAATCTTTCTTTTATATTATGCAACTGTTTTTCCAGGTACTCTAATTTTTCATCAAATTGCTCAATATCTACTGCTTTCTTATCTTTATTTGTTTCCACCAGTATATTAATTTCTTCAATATCTCTTACTTCTTTTAAAGATAAACCAGCTGTTTGAAGGTTTTTTATCATTTCCAGAGCTTTTATTTTATTATTATCATACAATCTAAAACCACCTGGAGTCTTTTTATAAGGATGAATAAGACCTTTATCTTCGTAATGTTTAATGGTCCTGGGTGTTACCTTACTTTTTTTAGCTAATTCACCTATTTGTAAATATTTTTCTTCGTTATCTTTCATTGATTGCCACCTCTTAAAAAATAAATCTAATGTTAGATGGTCTTGCTCTATTATTCTTATATGAGTATTTTTCTTTTTACCTAATCATAATAACTTTTTTCAATTTTTTTATTTATCTTTTAAGACAGACTATACTATATATTGCCTGTTAATTATACGTCTTCTGAAAAGTTTGTTTAGAAGATTTTTTCCGAAAATGGATTAAAGTTGTTTATTCAATATTTGTATCTATACGTACAAGTATATCTTTATAAACTTTTATACCATAATTTTACTTCTTAGTCAACCCTCTTAACAATATGCCCATATAACAACAGGGGACGGTTTTCCTAAGCATCTTTGATGCATAACCAGATAACCGTCCCCTATATATCATAAGTAAGACAGTGCACTCACAAAATATCTCTTTGTTTCTTCAATAAACCAGGAATATCCACGATTTACAAATCAAGTTCATTCTCGTTTTTTGTCATTATGTTTCCCATAACAGAGCAACACTAATGCCAGAAATATCACTCTTACTGGGCTTAATAGTTATGGTTTCCAAAGTGTATTTATCAATATCGAATTGACTGGATCTGCTCTCAATATCCCTTTTTAATTCCTCTTCTAAATCCTGTATCTTCTTACTCAGTTCTGTAATCCTCTTTTTTACTAATTCCACATCTTTCTTTTCCTTTAAAATTCGGCTGGCTCTACTCAATCCCGTTACACTGGTACTTAAAGTCCCCACTTTTGTTCTTCCTAGTAAGGCACCCAATACACTTGATCCCAGAGACAGGGCACTTTGAGTAGTTAATGTTTTTACATCTCCCTCTTCTTTTTCCAGTTTTTCTTGTAGTTTAATAAATTCTTTTTCCAGTTTTTCTTCCTTTTTAGCATACTGTTCAGTTAATTTCTCAACAGACTTATCCTTCTCTGCTCTGATTAGATCTAATATGCGGGATTTGAAATCAGCCAGTTCCTCATCCGGTTTTGATAAAAGTTTAAATTCTTTACAACTGAAAAGTTCTACTCTGATATTATCATAAAGATAATTCTTAAATTTTTCTTCCCAAGCACTTATATCTTTCATCTTTTCTAAAAAGGAAGGTAAAAGAGTGAAACGAGCTTTTTCCAGAGGTTTTAAGTCATAACTGCTTACATCATCCTCATTAGGTATTGCTTCATCAAAATTAATTTCACTCATATTTTGATGAATAGGAATTTTTAAAGAGACCTCTTTTTTTAGATCAATTCTTTTAGATTCACTGTAAAACCTCACTTTTCCACTAAATACAATTTTAGGTTGATAGATGATATCCTCCTCTCTAAAAGGTGGATGGTGTAAAAAATATTGCTTTATTCTATCTGATACAAATGGCCTTGTTTTGCTTACTGCTGACTGATCAATTTTTGCACTATCCCTAAATGTGACAACATCTTCCTCAGGTGTAGTAATTATTTTCTGTTTGTTTTCCATCAACTTTTTAATCTCCACAATTGATAGAGGACCCCTTAAATAAGATAAAACCCATCTTGTTTCAAAGAGGGTAAGAGAATCCAGATGAGCACTCTTTAAGAGAAAAGTACGCTTTTTCATGTTAACCAGTAAATTATCAATCTCATTCTTATTCATGGCACCCACCGCGTTTCTTACCAACCCATCTAATACTTTTTCTCTATCCTGTCTAGTCTGTAATCTACCCAAAAACCAGCTACCAATATTAGCCAAACCTTTATAATCGAGATCAATAGGATTCTGAGTAGCTAAAACTACACCTATGCCATAAGCCCTGGCCTGTTTTAATAAAACTAACATGGGTTGTTTAGAAGGGGGATTGGAAGTGGCTGGGAAGAAACCAAATATTTCATCCATATAAAACAAAGTACGTAAAGAGGGAGTTCCCGTTTGTTGTCTCATCCAATTGATATATTTATTTAGAAAAAGTGTCACAAAAAACATCTGCTGGTTATAATCTAAATGAGCCAGAGAAATGATACTAACTCTAGGTTGGCCTTCTTCATTGTATAAGAGGTTCTGAATATCTAAGTTTGTACCCTCTAACCACATAGAAAACCCAGGGCTGGAAAGAATATTATTCAGAAGCATAGCCAGTTCCAATCTTTCCCTTTGGGGATAAAAGCTGTTTAAACTTAACACACCAATCTTTTCAAAAGGAGGATTGGTAATATAACCAATTAACTCTTCCAAAGTAAGGTTTATATTTCTTTTCCAGAAATATGAGAATAAAGCAGCCAAGAGAATATATTCTTTACTTGTTAAGACATCAGACTTAACATTAATAAGAGAAAGAAGTCCTGTTACTGTTGCATTAATTACGGTAGAATAGGTATCAGGATCATTCATAACATCTTCAGGTGGTGAGTCAAAGCTGTTTAACACAGATAAGGAAATGCCTGCTGAACTTCCTGGAGTATATATAGTAAAATCAGCACTATTTTTATAAAGACTTATTCTTTCCTTATCTTGTTGAAAGCTTTTTAATCCTGTTTCCCAGTTTTGTGCAACCTCCTCTGCATAGACATGAGGGGGGATACCTTTGTGTGCTGCCTCAATCGGGTCAATCCAATCTTGAAAATCTGTTGGTCTCAATTCGGGAAAGGCTAAGAGTAGATTTCCCATATCTCCTTTGGGATCAATAATAAGGCAGGGGATTTTATCAATAGTCGCCTCTTCAATCATAGCAATACCCAGACCAGTTTTTCCACTACCGGTCATCCCTATTATGGCAGCGTGTGTGGTAAGATCCTTTGCTTTATAAAGAAAAAAATCCTCGCTTCTGGTCAATGTTCTGGGATCAACCTCTTTTCCTAAATAAAATAATCCTAATTTTTCATATAAAGAAATATTATTTTCCATAATAATTTTTATACCTCTTTTTTATAAATATTGAGAAAGAACAAACAAACGACCAAACCTGATTAGAAAAACCAAATTATATTAAAACGCTGTTTAGAAATTGACCATCAAGCCATTTTTACTGAATATATCTGCCTAAAAAAATATAATTTATAAAATTAGTTACAAATTCCAAAGTAATATATGAAAAAAATTATCATTACTTCCTATGGTAGAGTGTTTTCACAAAGAAACGAATGCTGTCTCTTAGAACACTAAACGAAATGTATTAAAAACCTATAATCAACCTTTCCAATTCCAGTGGCTCTAAATACTTTCCGTTTTGAAAGGCTCTCATATTGCCACCGGAAATTTCGTCAATTAAAACTATCTTGTTACCATCCCTTTCTCTGCCAAATTCAAGTTTAATATCATATAATTCTATTCCCTTGTTAGTTAATTCTATTCTTATTATATTAGCAATCTTTTTAGTCAACTCTTTTAATGTTCCATATTGATCCCTGGTTAATATCCCCAACACCTCCAAAGTATCTTCAGTAATTAAAGGATCATTCCTAACATCATCTTTTAACGTAAACTCGACCAGAGCATCTAAAGGACTTCCTTCTTTGATATATTCTCCATAGCGACGGAAGAAACTACCTACTGCTCTATACCTGCAGATAACCTCCAGTCCTTTACCAAATACTTCTGCCGGTTTTACCAGCATAGTATTTTGTTCTAAATTAGCAGCAATATAATGAGTGGGTATGCCTTTCTGTTCCAATATTTCGAAGAAAAATTTGGTTAACCTCAAGGCAGCTTTTCCGGCGCCTGGTATAGTTAAGCCAATGGTATTGGCACCGGGGTCAAATACCCCCTCTGATCCCGTAACATCATCTTTAAATTTTAACAGATAATTTCCATCTTCTAATAAATAGACATCCTTTGTTTTTCCCCGGTAAATGAGCTTCATACAATGTTCCTCTCTTTTCCCCTCGTTTAAATATATTTTATTACAAGATTCTCTCTAAAGCAAACAGAAAACAAACAGGGGATGATTCTCTATATCATAAGTCATTCTGATACAGAGAAGCATCCCCTGTTCAATGTTTTTTAATTTATAGCTATCTATTTACTGTAAGTTAAAAACGTCTTCTGCTGTCACGGTAATCACGTCTGTTTCGATTATCGTTAAAATCTCTTCTGGGTTTTTGTGGTCTGGCTTCATCAATTTTTAAAGGACGACCAGCAAATTCAGTGTTATTCAAAGCTTCCATAGCTGATTGAGCTTCTTCCGATGAAGACATTTCTACAAATCCAAAGCCTTTGCCTTCGATAATATTGACACTGTTAACAGTACCTTGATTAGCAAAAAGCTCTTCCAGTTGCTCGTTAGTGACAGAATAGTTTAAGTTTCCCACATAAAGCTTACTACCTTGCATTCCCTTCCCTCCTTCTTTATATTTTATTTTATTTTTTCAGTAACATTAAATTTAGAGGAAAAGTAACACAAAATAGCTATCAAATCTCTCTATTTAATATATTACTGTGGAACAATCCTTAATCTTAGCAGGTTGTCCCTTCAATGTTATAAACTATTCATCTATAACATTTACACCTAATTCTAATTATAAGGTGACATCTCATTATACCTCAATAACCGAGAATGTCAAATAAATTTTTATAATTTTTTTAATTTATTTTAGATAAAATTAGTAATCACTTAATTACTCTAGTTGCTATAGGTGCTAATCTTTTATATTATTATAATTTTGTTCCATCAAAAAGATCTTCTGAAAGACCGACATTGATCTTAATATCTGTTGTTTGAATAGTGAAAGAACCCATCCCTGACATCATAGATTGCATCATCATCATTGCCATTTCTTGTTCTTTCTTTTCTTCTGCACTCATTCCAGAAGTATCAATTTCTGTTGTGGTATTAATGACTAATTGAAAAGGATAAAGCATGCTTCCCACGGGTCGATAATCCTGAAAGTCAGTTGTGGTTATAATACTCATAGCCATTTCCTCTGAACTTCCCGTTATGGTCATCATCATACGCAAAGGCATCCAGGTCTTGCTGCTCAGCCATAACTTGCCGAATACTTCTTGAGGTCCTTCTTCTTGCATAAAGGCAGCTTGGGCTTGTTGACTTCCCAGGACTTGTATGGCATTATCAATCTGCAGTACATAGGTTTTTTCACTATCAATCATTTCTTCTCCTAAATACTTAGTCTTAGATGGATCGATATTCTTCCAGAACTGTGCTGGGTCCCCTTCTGCTAATTCTCTCTCAACTTTTCCGGTCATCGGATTAGTTGACCAATTATATTTACCATCATAAACGGTAACCATGGACATTCCCATAACCTCTGTCTCAGTACGGAATTTATAAATTTCTTTCCCCTCTACTTTAGCTTTCTTATAATACATTTTTGTTTCCCCCGCTAGAGCAGCCATCCCCCCAGTGGGTTTTTGTATTACCACATAATCATTAATTCCAGCCATCTGTTTCTCATAGGCTTTTTGCATATTAGTAATAATTTCTTGTACACTCATCACTGCAAGGCAAGAATTTTGTAAAAATAAGAATAAAAATAAAGTTATCGTTAAGATACCTATCTTCCTCTTAGTTATTTTAAACATTTAATCCTCCTTAAAATTTTTTTATTAAATAATTTCTTATCTCAAAAGTGTGATAGTTCTTTAATTGATAAATATGAATTTTCTCAAGAGCAAAAATATCTCACTTTTGGAATATGATAACCAAAATTTGTCTGTTGTCCGGCTCCTAAAAAATTATTACTAGTATTACTAGTTGGCACTGTAGAAAACATGAAGCATTTAATTGCAGCTTCATTTATTATATTACTATCTCATATGATAAACAATATTTTGTTCAATTTTAATACTTTTAAAAAATTAAAATCAAAGATTTAGCACTAATACCTTTTCAATTTGTCTTTTTACAAAAACTATGGTTGTCCCAATAATAGACCTAAATTAAAAGTCTGTTCAAGCAATTCTTTCCTTTTCCTGGCACCTTCTCCCAAATCAGATTGATTAATCACTAAAGTATCTAACAGTTCTACATTGGCAAAATACCTACTCCAAATTTTCATAGAAATAAGAGCATGGTCCGGATTTGTAGATATATTGGCTACCCAGATAAAGATTCCTTTTTTTCTTTTCTTCAATCTTGATTTAAACTTAAGTTTTCCATCCGGCAGGGTAACCATTTCTGCCAGACAATTGGAACGATCTATGAGCAATTTCAACTGTGCACTTATGGAACCAAAATAAGCTGGAGCCCCTACAATTAAGGCATCAGCACTTGCTAAAACCTGGTATATTGTATCCATTCCATCATGGTAAAAGCAATATTCAGGAGCAGGAAATCTTACACAAGCTTGACAGGGCATAATCTTAAGATCATTGAGGTATATTTTTTCAGTTTCTGCACCGACTGATCTAGCTCCTTCCAAAGCCTTAGTAATCAGAGTATCTGTATTCATTCCCTTTCGTGGGCTTCCCACAATTCCTACTACTTTTAAAGCCATCTCTATACCCCTTTCCAGTAAAGGATTTTCCTTTTATTCAATTATTTTTAATAACGCTTATTAGGAATTTACTTACCCCACTAGCTATGAAAATCATTTATCTTTTGTCTTTTCCTATGTTATTTTTTCAATTCTAGCAGCACAAACCTTCAGTTCAGGGATTTTTGCAACTGGATCTAAGGCAGTATTAGTCAGGACATTGGCAGCGGCTTCTTCAAAATGAAAGGGAATAAAGATTAATCCGGTACTGACTTTATGGGTAATCTGTGCTTTAATGGTAATTTCTCCTCTTCTGGTGATAACTTTAATCTTTTCATTATCATTAATTTGTAGTTTTTGTGCATCTTCCCGTGAAATTTCTACATATCCCTCTGGTACTATTTCATTTAAGGTCTTTGACCTTCTACTCATAGTTCCAGTATGAAAATGCCATAAAGTTCTTCCAGTTGTAAGAATAAAAGGATAATCTTTATCAGGCAGTTCAGCTGGTTCTTTAAAAGGTACGGGATGAAAAAATCCTTTTCCCCTACTAAACTTTCCATCTTTATGAAGATATACAGTTCCGGGATGAGAAATATCAGGACAAGGCCATTGTAAACCATCTTCTTTTCGTTGTAAGCGTTCCCAGGTAATTCCTCTATATATAGGGGTGGTACGATTAATTTCAGCCAATATTTCCCCTGCATGTTGATAGTTTAATCCTGAATAACCCATTTCTTGAGCCAGTAAAGCAATAATTTCCCAGTCTGGTTTACTATTGCCAACTGGTTCTATGGCTTTGCGTACCATCTGTACTCTTCTTTCTGTGCTGGTAAAAGTACCCTCTTTTTCAGCAAAAGAGGCTGCCGGTAAAATTACCCTGGCTAACTGGGCAGTGGGAGTCATAAAAATATCCTGAACGATTAAAAAAGTTTTTTGCAAAGCTGCTCGAACATGGTTACTATCGGGATCACTTATCACAGGATTTTCTCCCATTATATAAAGTACTTTTAATTCCCCCTGATAGGCAGCATCAATCATTTCCATTACAGTTAGCCCTACCTGATCATCCATTTCTTGATCATCTATGCCCCATTCCAAGGCAAACTTTTTACGAATTATTTTATCAGCTACTGACTGGTAACCGGTAAAAACATTGGGCAAAGCACCCATATCACAGGCACCCTGAACATTATTTTGACCACGAAGAGGATTTACTCCCGTAGCCCATTTACCTACATTACCACAGAGCATTTGTAAATTTGCCGTACTCTTTACATTATCCACTCCACTGCTATGCTGGGTAATACCCATAGAATAAACCAGATAGGTAGTTTCCGCATTACCTATCATGCGAGCTGCCTTTATTATTCTATCACGTGGTACACCCGTAATATACGCTGCTTTCTCAGGAGTCATTTTCATTATTTCTTCCTTAAAGGCATCAAAATTTTCACAATTCTCAGTTATGAACTGCTCATTATAAAGATTTTCTTTAATAAGCACATTCATTATTCCATTTAATAGGGCTACATCTGTGCCAGGACGATGCTTCAAGGCAATTCCTGCATTATCTTCGGCTAATTCAGATAGAGGGATGGTTCGTGGATCAGCAACGATTAATTTCGCCCCTTTTTTTAGTGCTTCTAATATCCTGGCACCAATCAAGGGATGCTGCTCATTAGTATTTGAACCGATAACAAATATAATTTGGGCATCAACAATCTCATCAATGGAGTTGGTCATAGCGCCTGAACCAAAAGCTGCTCCCAAACCAACAACTGTCGAGGAATGACATAACCGAGCACAATGATCAATATTGTTGGTTTTCAGAACTGCTCGGGCAAATTTCTGCATAATATAATTTTCTTCATTAGTACATTTTGCTGAACTAAAACATCCTATAACCCTTCTATTTTCAGGATTTTCACTTATAACCTTCTGGATATTGTGCGCTATGTATTTTATTGCTTCTTCCCAACTTATTTTTTGCCACATTCCATATTCATCTTTTATTAAAGGATCAGTTAAACGATCTGGATGATTAATAAACTCATGAACATTCCATCCCTTTATACATAATTTACCTTTTCCAGGATTAAACTCTGGAGGCATAACTGGTTTAGTATCTACTACTTTTCCTTCTCTAGTTTTCAACCATAATTGGCAACCAGTTCCGCAATAAACACACGTAGTTTTAACTTTTTCCATATCTTCCTCCTACACCATTTCCTCAACTGGTATTTTTATCCTATGGAGATTATAGCCAATATCATCAAAAGAACGACCCATTGCTAAGGCTAAAAGTTCAATGGCATACAATACGGGAATAGGTTTTTCTTGTAATTGGGGATAGTCCCGAGCAGCAATAATTTGACCAAAGTCAAATTGATTAAAACAGGCAGGACAGGCAGTACTGATAAATCGGGCTCCAGAAAGTTGGATATCAATCAGTTTATTTTGAATGCATCGATTAGATGCTTCTTGGTCTCCAGCCAGACTAAGAGAAACACCACAGCAATCTGACTTGGTTAGATAATCAACTGGAGTTGCTCCCAGGGCAGCAATGAATTGATCATAAAATTCTGGATCCACCGGATTATCAAATTTCAAAATATCATTGGGCATTAAGAGATGACATCCTGGGTGACCAGCAACTTTTAGCCCGGTTAACGGATTCTTAATCATCTTTTTCAGATTGTTCAATCCAATATCCTCTTTTAAAATCTGTAGAAAATGTCTTACCTTAATAGTGCCTTTGAATTCTCTACCGATTTCTTTTAATACTTCATTTACTCTTCTTTTTAGTTCGGAATTTTTCCTCAGTTTATAATTAACAATGGCCAGAGTATTTTCGCATCCATTGCATAAAGTCATAATATTTAACTTCTTTTCTTCGGCAATGGCAATATTCCTGGCAGCTGATGCCATCCAAAAATATTGACTGGCTCCTTGAAGTCTTATCGGATCAGGACAACAGGTAAACTCATCTGATTCCACTAAATTAATACCTATTTCAGGCAAAATTTCCCGGGCTAATTTCTCTACATTTGGTAAGCTAGCTGGGATAGTACATCCTTTAAAAAATAAATAGCTGGCTATCATTTCTGACCCTCTCTCCTTTTCAGACCAGTTTTCTCGGCAAGTATATTTATTTCGCAAACTGATTTTTCATTTTTTGCAATTTCTTGTAATCCAGCTCGTTTGCGAGCAGTATTAGTAAATTTAATACTGTAAACGGTCCCTTCCTGTAAAAGTTGATCTACTAAGCGATAAACTATATTTGGGGCATGACCTTCCTGATAAGATTTTTCTTTCAGATTAGTAAAGGCTTCAGTAGGATTAGTATCCTGCGGACAGGTAATAACACATTTTTCGCAAGCACAACACATCCAGACATCATTCAAGGCCTCGGGTTTTTCTGCTTCAAAAAGCTGAGTAACAAAAGAGTCTTCCAGGTTATATTTGTTCACATTCTGGGTAATAGGGCAAAACTTGGAACAGGTAGAACACTTGAAGCAGATTTCAACTGCGGTATTCTTTTTTATAATCTCATTTTTCTCAAATTTTAAACGAAGTACTTTCATGTTTTGCTCCTGTTATAAAAATTCTTTAGTTAAGTATAGTATGTACACTAATTCAAGTAATATTTGTTAAAGATTTTTTAATTTAATTGGCAACGGTATGTGCCAGAATCCAATCACTGATTAACTTTAAGACCTCCGGTGATATGGTTTCCTCAATAGTGGCATACTCTTCAGGAGAACCAGTTTCGGCAGTCTGAAAAAGATGATTTAATCTCTCTAATTCTTTAATTAAAAAATCCTGGTTACCTCCTGCTACCAGTGCTTCCTCAATTGCGTTCAAGTTTTCTACCGGAGGTACCTGCAGATCTTTTCCTCCATTTATAGCCAGGACCGGACATTTTACCTTACTCAAAGTCTGCTTTGGATCATAAGTAAGAAAATATTTAAACCAGGGAGATAATAAACTTTGCAATTGAGCATTAATATATGCTTCTGGATTACCAATCCTATCCCTTTCCTCCTCACTTAACTCATCAAAATAATCAGTAAAAATCCGATAAAGTTCTTTTCTTAGTATTTCTGCATTCTCTTCCTCTTTGATTAATGTATAGATCTTTTCATTATAGTGCTGATTGCGAATAATTTTTTCTTCACTGATTCCCATCGCTCTAGAAATTAAAACACTCTGTAAGTATAGAATATCCTCTCCAATTAATCCCGGTCCAGCCATTAAGATTATAAAAGCAACATCTGAGGATTGCACAGCTACCAGGGGAGCAATTAAACCACCTTCACTATGACCAAGGAGTCCAATCTGCTGAGAATTTATCTCTTTTCTGGTTTTCAGATAGGCAATGCCAGCCAGGACATCGGAAGCAAAATCTTCACTGGTAGCTTGACTAAAATCTCCTGTAGATTCTCCCACACCCCTATCATCAAATCTAAGCACAGCAATACCCTGGCGGGTTAAATAATCAGCCAATACCAAAAAGGGTCGATGACCAGCCACAGTTTCATTTCTATCTTGAGGTCCAGAACCACTAATTAATATAACTGCTGGAAAGGGGCCTTCTGCATCTGGAAAAGTTAAAGTTCCAGCAAGAGTTATTTGGGCTTGCTCATTATTATATTTAACTTCTTTTTCATGATAAGGATAGGGCTTTTCTGGTTCCTGGGGTCTTTTTATTTCTATAGGCTTTTCTATCCTATGAAGCACAAGGGGAAAGGATACTCCAGATTGCTGCCAACTACCCTCAATTAGGGAAAAATCTTCACTCATTTTCCCTTCAAAAAATCCACTAATTAATTTTATTTCTAGACGCAAAGAGCGATCTTTAAAAATCACTTTATCAACTGGTATGCCAGTTACTCCCTGATCAGGACTATCCATACTGGCTATTAGCTTTCCCTCAGGAGTTGTAGTAATACAATAAACAATTCTGAGTTCAGTTCCAGGAACTTGCAGTTTACCTTCCCAAATGCCTTCTATTACGGTTATTTCCTGCAAAAGATTATTTAATTGTTGAGCTGAAACTGTAAGAATAAATCCGCTTAAAGAAAAAAAGATAAGTATAGCCAATATATAGCTTGTGAGCTTACTCATTTTTGTCTAACCTCTCATTTATTTTTAATTATAGATTTTTTTAATACTTTCTTTTAATAGAATTATTCTAACCTATCTTAAACTATTTTGTCTATTTTTTTCATAATTTCTATTTGTATCAAATATTTCTCTCCTTAATAAATAAATTTACTTAAGTTACCTCTTCTGGAGTTAAATCATATTTCAGGTATTCCCCATTATCAATAATTTCCTTTAGGGATTGAATCACTGCCCAAACTTCTGCAAAGGTATTATAGAGAGCTACCGGAGCCAAACGAATTATGTTAGGATAACGAAAATCTGGAATAATATTCCTTTCTTTTAAAGCTCTAGTAATTCTTGCTGCTTCAAGATGTTCCACCGCTACATGTCCACCACGTTGTTTATCCTTTAAGGGACTACCAATATGATAACAATATGGCGGTTCAGTTAAACCTTTTTCTCTTATCAGATAAATCAAATAATTGGTAAGTTGCAGGGATTTTTCTCTTATCCGTTTAATTCCAGCCTCCCGAAATATCTTCAGCGAACCTACCAGAGGAGCCATACTTAGTAAATGAGGGGTACTAATCTGCCATCCTCCGGCTTCTCTCGCTTTTGTAAAAAACAAAGACATATCAAACTGCTTATCTTTTTGATAACCCCACCAGCCAGCAAGAGCTACTGATAAATGGAAATGTTTCTTATTCACATAAAGAGCAGCAACCCCACCAGGACCATTGTTCATATACTTATAATTACACCAGAGGGCAAAATCCACGCCCCACTGATCAAAATAATGAGGTATTGCTCCCACAGAGTGGCTGCAATCCAACCCTATAATTATCCCTCTTTCATTAGCCCGGTAAGCTAAATATTCTATATCCAACAACTGGCCACTACGATAAAGAACAGAAGGCAATAGAATAAGGGCTATTTCTTCATTCATCATTTGGACGATATCTTCTTCTCTTAAGAAACGGCCGTCAAGACTCTTGACTAATATGAGATTGTCCTTGGGATTAAATCCTTTAAGTCTTATCTGGCTTTCCAGAGCATAAATATCGGAAGGAAAATTTAATTCATCAGCTAAAATCTTTGTTTTAATACCTTTAGGTTGATAAAAAGTCCCTACCAGAGAATGAAGATTTACCGTAGTTGAGGCAGTGACTATTACCTCCTCCGGCCTGGCTCCAACTAACTCGGCCATCTGACCCCCCAAATATTCAGCCAGATAAAACCAGGGTGGGTCAGCCTTCAGCCAACCATCAATTCCTAATTCCTTCCATTGCTGTAGTACTCTCAATAAAGATTCCTCAGCATCCCGAGAAAGAAGACCCAAAGAATTTCCATCCATATAAATCTTATTAGGTAAAAAGTAAAATCTTTCCCGAAACTTTTTTAAAGGATCTTTTTTATCTAAAAATTGAGCCGAATCCCTGGAAATATTCAATTTTTCTCCCATATCAAAATATTTTTATATAATATTCTTTATATTCTATCATTTTCTTTCCTAAAAAAATTCTTTACATATTTCATATTTTTTCTAATTTATTCTGCTTAGAGGAAACCCCCTAACAAAAAACCTTTTATTATTTTATTAATAGTTGGGGCAAATTGAATTGATACTTGATAATTGTTTTGAATATAGTAAGGATAAAATCATAAAAAGACAACTTGTTAATTATAATGATTAATTTTTATGTTCTTATTGAATTAAAAATTGGGCATGAACAGTAACTTTAATTTCTTTTTTACGAGAGGCAGTGTTATACATACCATAACTGGCTACCTCAGTAGAATAAGGTTCAATAATCTGAAATACACCAGCTTGAGACCAGATCATCTTACCAACCTTATGACCACTTTCTTTTAAAATCATCTCTGCCCTTTCCCGAGCATTCCTGGTAGCCAGTTCCAGTAAATCCTTCTTTAATGTATCAATCTCGGAGTAAAAATATTCCAATGTGGAAAATTGAAAAAAGATATTTTGTTTCAAAAGCTCGTCAGGATTTAAGGCCAGCTCTTCAATTACTTCTACTTTTTGGGAAATAATAAAAAGGGATTGATTCAAGACATATCCTACTACTTCTCCATCTCTGTTCCATCTTTTTTGGGTAGAGATTGGATTAATATTAATATTATCTGTTGTTATTCCTTTATTCGTTAAAATATCAATCAATTGATTTCTTTTTTCCTGAATATTAAGATAACCATCTCTTAAATTAAATAGATCAGTATTTTCTTCTAAGGTAATATTCCATTTCACGATATCAGACTCAAACCCTTGGGTAGCTGCTCCAACTACCTGCACAAATTCACGGCTACTTCTGGTTTGATAAAAAAATAACCCAAAGATAAGTGCTGCAATAATAATCGATATTCCCAAAATTGAAAACGCAACAGAAAAATTCGGGTAATGAAAGTATTTTTCTTTTTCCATCCTTCCTCCTATTTAATTACTATTACTTCTGAATATATTCCTGAAAGGTTTGCTCAAATTTCTTTATCTTCGGTTTAACTACCAGCTGACAGTATTGATTTTCGGGATGGTTCTCAAAAAAATCTCTATGATATTCTTCTGCCGGGAAAAATTTTTGAAATGGGATTAGTTCAGTAACGATAGGTTGTGGCCAGATATGGGCATCTTGCCAATCCTTTTTCGATTTTTCTGCAATTTTTTTCTGTCTTGTATTATGATAAAAAATAACTGAACGGTATTGTGATCCGATATCATCGCCCTGACAATTAAGTGTAGTTGGATTATGTATTTGCCAGAATATTTTCAATAACTCATGATATGAAATAATCTTAGGATTGAAGAAAATCTGAACTGCTTCAGCATGTCCAGTAGTATCAGAACAGACCTGCTTATAACTGGGATTATCTATAACTCCACCACTATAACCTGGAATAACTTTGATAACACCCTTTACCCTTTTATAAATTGCTTCCAGACACCAGAAACAACCACCTGCTAAGGTAGCCACTTCAATTTCTTTCTCCATTTTTATTATATCCTAATTATTGATAATTACTTTTTTAATTATAACATAATAGGTTATTCAAGGGAAAGAATTATCCTTTGAAAATCCTCTACATAGTTTATAGTATTTTGTCGTTGGTATTTGGTATTCAGTATTGAGTATAAATGTTCAACATTAGTTTCTGGTTTAATTCTCCTCGGGTAGAATTGGATGAGATTGCTTCAGCGCTATGCTTCTCGCAATGACAAATTCATCGTTTGTCGTTGGTATATAGTCGTTAGTCACTAGTATTTGGTATTTAGTGATGCATATTTAGTCGTTGGTTGTTAGTCGTTGGTATTTAGTATTGCGTCAGACTGTGTGAAAAATCATTCAGGAAATTACTTGCCTCCACTTATGCTAATATTAAACATCATTACTGAGAATAGCCATATAGAAATTGGGTAAAATATAAGATTATCCTCCACTTTAATACAATATTTTGCTTAAAAGGCGACTTTTCACACAACCTGCCGTATTCCGTACACTAATAGAAAATAATCATATCGAAAAATATTCCACCAAAAAAATTTTAACTTTACACTATAAACCAAAAACCATTAACTAAAAACTATCAACTATAAACCATACTGCTCTCAATTATACCCCCAAAATCTACATACTAAATACTTATAAACCATAAACTAAAAACTAAAAACTTCAGAGTCATTGCGAGCCAAGCTTTAGCTTGGCGTGGCAATCTCATATTATTATTCCCATAAAAAAGATATATTATATAGAGTATACTGTTAACCACCTCCGATAGGAGGATATACTTTAATAATATCTCCATCTTGCAAGTAACGTTCTAGTTGATGGAAAGGAACAACTTTATTATTTACTATTACCATACTGATAGCATCCATTGCCTTTTCATGTTTGATGGTTTCCTGCAAGAATTCTTTAATCGTTTTCGGCTCATAAAATTCTTTTTGCAAACCTTCATCCTCTTGATAACCATCTACATATTTTTTCAAATTTGAATATATTATTAATTGTACCTTCATCTATCAACTCCAACCGAAAATTTTCTCTTAAAAATTTTGAAAAAAGTACACTGTATTCCTATACTATTTCTCTAAAGTATTGATATGATTACCCTATTGAAATTGAAAATATTCATTTATAACAATATGATACTAAAATAAATTTACAAATAGCAGTAAGAAAGGTAATACAATTATAATCCCTATAGTAGTAAAAATCCAACAAGAATTAACCAGATCTACATTTAAATTATAAATATTTGCTGATATAACTGAATTAAAAGCCACAGGCATGGCAGACATAATTAGAGAAACCTTAAAAGGCAGTCCATTATCAATAGATTGATATTTAAGTAAAAGTACTAACAATAAGGTCACTAATGGTACCATAAAAAACTTGATAACTGAAACAAAGAGGCATTCTTTAATATAAAGGTTGATGTGACTCAATTTTAAATTCAATCCCACAGAAAAGAGTAAAATAAAAGTAGTCATAGGAATAAGTATCTCATTAATAGTAGTATAAATGGGGGGACGTTGTAAGGAACTGAAGTTAAGTAAAAACCCAACTACTACTGAACCTACTCCTACATTAAAAAAGGGGTCTTTTATTATTGCTAATAACTTCTTTCTGATTTTCTCATCCTGATTAAAATCATTACTATAAATTCGGGCAATAGGATATCCTAAACCATAGTACAATAGACGTGATAGAAAAGTATAAATAGGAACTAAGGCATATCCTCTTTCTCCTAAATAAAAAAAACAAACCATCCCACCAAGAGAAACAATATTAGAAAAGAATCCACAACTAAATAATGATCCTGTATCTATGGAATTATAATGATAGAACTTGGCAAGAAGGAGTGCAAAGGCACCTCCAGCAATAATACCAACAGCACCAACAAATGGTAAACTAATTATTTTGATAATGCTTTCTATTTCAAAAATCCATAAACTACCAATGTAAGTAATGGAAATAAGCCAGATCATTCCTAATTTCTGGAGAAAAATAGCCAATTTTCTTAGAGAATCAATGGTAAGTAGTTGATTTTTAATCATCCACTTCTGGAATAAATAACCGCTTAGAGTCCCTACCGATAAGACTAAAGAGGTGTTTAACAAAGACAGAATCATATAGTATCCTTATTAATATAAATGTGAATACCAAATATTAAATATCAAAATACTGAAAAGGTATTGTTATCTCTTGTCAATATTTTCTTAAATAAAATAATGACTATAATTTATCATATGACTAATACATAATCAACCTGAGCAATAGAATCTGTGTATTATTTTCCGTAAAAGTAAAAAAATATTTATCTCCTACATTTGATATTTTAATAAAAATATTAAATCAATTAAGGACAAGAATCATTTCTTATATTTGCATCAGAATATTATAATTGATAATATATAAGAAAAAGTAAACTAAGAGGTAGTATTTTGAGTCAATTAATAATAATAAAACAACCAAAAATCAACCGAGTACAAATGATAATAGGATTGAGTGGTTGGATGAATGGCGGAAAAGTATCTACTGGAACAATTGATTATCTTAAAAATAAATTGAAAGCTATAAAATTTGCTGAAATAAAAGCTAATCACTTTTATATTTTTAATTTTCCAGGCATCATAGAGCTGGTCAGTGAATTTAGACCTAATGTAAGAATAGAAAATGGCATCTTAAAGACTTTTGAGTTTCCAAAAAATGAATTCTTTTATCATCAAGAAAGTAATTTAATACTCTTTAAAGGAAAAGAACCTAATATTAACTGGGAAGAGTATCTCTACCATCTTTTTGAGCTCGGACAGAGATATAATTTACACAGAATTTACTTCATTGGAAGTGTTGCTGCTGCTACCCCTCATACCCGCGGTATTAGAATCTCCTGCTATTGTTCAAGTGAGAAATTAAGAGAAGAAGTAAGAGCTAGTGGGATTAAATTTACTAATTATGAGGGTCCGGGGAGTATTGCTACCTTTCTTACCCATTTAGCTCAATACAAGAGGATTGAAATGATAAATTTTGTAGCAGAAATTCCCATCTATATTCAATCCGAAAATCCAAAAGCAATTAAGGCTATAACTGATAAAATAATTAAATTACTAGCTCTTAACATCGATACTACTGATTTAACCAGAAAAAATTTATTATTTGAAAGAAAAATTAATGAATTGCTTGCCCATCAACCTCAACTGGCTGAAGAGATAAAAAAATTAGAAGAAAATTATGACCAGGAATTTTTTAACGACAAAGGAGGTTTTGAAGAATGGCTAAAAAGAAAAGGAATTGATAAATTATAATTTAGTAGCTTTTCCCAAAACCCAAAAAATGATATATCTCTTACCTAAATTTTTATACCATAAGTTATCTGGTCAATATAAATTAATGATTTCTCTTATGAAAATTCTCTTAATATATTAGTTATGATATTTACTGCTTTTTCCATATTCTTAATAGAAATGTTTTCCTCTTTACTATGTGGTAATTTACTTCCCATACCTAAAACAGCTGTTACAATTCCCTTTTCATTTAAATTTGCAGCATCTGTTCCGCCACAAATTACTTTGGTAACTGGTTTTAATCCCATACATTGGATTGCTTTCTGCGCAACTTTAACTACTTCATTATTTTCTGCTATTCGATATGCCTTCACGCTATTTTTCATTTCTATTTCTAACCTTGCTCCTTTTGCCTTAGCAACAGTAAGAAAAGTATTTTTGATCGTACGACTTTCTTCTATACATCTTTTATGCTTCTGGCTACGACACTCAAGCTGAATTAGTGCCTTTTCTGGTACAGCATTCAATACTTGTCCCCCTTCTATTAAGCCAATATTAACAGTTGTTATAGGATCAATCCAACCAGTTTTTAAAAGGGTAATGGCCTGAGCAGCAACTTCTATTGCCGAGATACCGTGTTCTGGTTCAACAGCATGAGCGGCTTTCCCAATAATCTTAATAGTCATTTCTATACGAGAAGGACCCCCGATAATAATTTCCTCTAAAGCCTCGCTATCGAGCACATATCCTTTCCGGGCTCTCAGCAAATCCCTATCCAGAAAACGTGAGCCAGATAATCCTACCTCTTCCTCCCGGGTAATTAATATTTCTACAGGTGGATATTGAGTAGCATTTTGTAAAGCTACCAAAATTTCACAAATACCTGCTTTATCATCTGCTCCTAATATAGTATCTCCCTTAGAACGAATTACTTCTCTTTCTAATATTGGTTCTATCTCTTTACCAGGTTTCACCGTATCAGCATGACAGCAAAACAATATTGATTCTTTTTGTTGACTATTTTTGGCTTTTACCCTCATAATTAAATTACCGTAACTATCATATTGCGTTTCTGCCCCAATTTCTTTTTGAAATAAATCCTCTAAAAATTTTAGAAATTTTTGTTCTTCTCCTGATTCACTATCAATCTTAACCATTTGAAAAAAATACTGCATTAATTTATCTGACATCATATACTCCTTCTTTTATTTTGTCTAATTGTGTTATTAATCATAACAAACATCAATACCTTTTTCTAAATATAAGACTAAAAATAGGTGTTAGTGTATTATTTTACTAAGAGAATAAATTTTTTTATCAATTCATGGTATGCTTAAGTTTCCCTTACCATCTAACAACTGTTACACTAAGGTCTTCTCACTCTCAGGATCAAAGATATGAGTTTTGGGCATATCCACAACTACCTCCATCTCCTCTCCCACCTTCTTATGGGTACGGCTGTCCAGCTTGGCTACAATCTGATGTTTACCAGAAACTAGGTAAAAGAGTACTTCATCTCCTAGTGGTTCAATAACCTCAATCTGAGCCTTGATGGTATGCTCTTTGGCTGGATGGGGATAGAGCTCCTGATCGTGAAAATCCTCCGGGCGAACTCCAAAGGTAATCTTTTTGCCCTCATAGGAAGAGATGGCCTGATAAAATTCAGCAGGCAGTTTTAGCTGGAAAGTCTCCGTAGCAATAAAGTAGGAAGAGTCTTTCTTGAGTAAGGTAGAAGGGAAGAAGTTCATAGCTGGAGAACCGATAAAACCGGCTACAAATTGATTGGCTGGTGCCTTATAGACCTCCAGGGGTGGTCCGGCTTGCTGTAGTCTACCTTCATTGAGAATGAAGATACGGGAAGCCATAGTCATCGCCTCAATCTGGTCATGGGTTACATAGATGATGGTTGCCTCCAGACGATTGTGGAGTTTGGATATCTCAGCACGCATGGCAACCCGGAGTTTGGCATCTAAATTGGAGAGTGGTTCATCAAAGAGAAAGACCTTGGGTTTACGTACAATAGCCCGACCTACGGCTACCCTTTGTCGTTGACCACCAGATAGTTCCTTAGGACGGCGTTTGAGTAATTTTTCGATACCCAGTATCTCCGCTGCCTCATGAACACGCCGATCTATTTCCTCCTTAGGAAATTTTCGTAACTTTAGCCCGAAGGCCATATTGTTGTAGACATCCATATGGGGATAGAGGGCATAATTCTGAAAGACCATAGCAATATCACGGTCTTTAGGAGGAATATCATTGACCAGTCGATCGCCGATGTAGATCTCACCGGAGGTTACCTCCTCCAGACCAGCTATAGCACGTAAGGTAGTACTTTTGCCACAGCCTGAGGGACCGACTAAGACGGCAAATTCCTTATCTTCAATGTCGATACTGATGTTATCAACTGCCAGTACATCTTTGAATTTTTTGGTAACATTCTTCAGGATTACTCTGGCCATATTAACCTCCTTAAAAAATTACCTGATAGTTG
>Ga0067045_1028067_pt1 | contig 44553 bp, 37 predicted proteins | sample TerdegcTABiofilm_FD_59184 | JGI IMG/M metagenome (GOLD analysis project Ga0067045, IMG submission 59184) | Combined Assembly of (Gp0054472, Gp0054536) Wastewater bioreactor microbial communities from Singapore -Terephthalate degrading...
CGCCTGGCATATCAAGCACGACGAGCACAGGGACATCGACAATGAGCGGGTGACCCGCATCAAGGCCAATGACCACCTGACGGTGGAGGGGGAGAAGCGCGACCAGATCAAGGCGGACTACTCCCTGACCGTGGACGCCAGTCTGCATCAGAAGCTGGGCCAGTCCCTGCTGGTGGAGGCCGGGCAGGAAGTGCATATCAAGGTGGGCGACAAGCTGGTGCTGGAGGCAGGCTCCGAGATCACCCTCAAGGGGGGCGGCAGCTTTGTGAAAGTTGACCCGAGCGGCATCAAGCTGGTGGGCCCCGCCATCAAGCTCAATGCCGGCGGAAGCGCAGGGTCAGGATCCGGCTGGGCAGGAAAAATACCGATTGACCCTAAAATGCTAGAGTCGGTATCTCTCTCTAGAGAGACTGTATTTCAAAAAAGTGCCCTACGTTTTGCAGCAGAGCATGCAAATTTTTTTATGAGTGATCAGTATATGGGGGCACAATACGTCATTAAGGATGCCCAAGAGAATACTGTTTTATCTGGACGTATCAGTGAGGATGGCAAACTTCCTTCATATATACATGATGGCTCCCCGCAAGAAATGACTCTCTATCTTGGCGCGTTAACTTGGACAAGCCAAGAGTTGCCATGGGAGGACGTTCTCGAGGAGGATGAACCAGATGATTATGATTGGAGTGAACTTGATGAGCATTATCTATCAATGTTGGATGATGACAGTAGTTGTTTACTGATGGCTTGGGATCATGATGAAGTTTTTAGAGAGGTTTGAGCGATGAATCAATGGATTGCTTGCCTGTATGATGGAAAAACAAAAACAGCCCAATATCAAGGGCTTAAAGGTGCGTGTCTGCTAAGGAAGGGTGGGACTTTGCCTTGGCGAACGAATAATCCTGGCAATCTCAGGCCCAGAATGGTTAATGGAAAACCTCAACCTAAGAAAGTTACGAGTCATATCGGGTTCGCAAAGACAGAGAGTAATGGTTTTTTTCTCATTTTTCCTAGTTATGAAGTAGGATTTGCAGAGTTAAAGAAAAATTTGATTCGTATGCATGGTTATAAAACCGTAGAAAATGGAATCAGAGCGTATGCTCCGTCTCATGAGAACAATACATCGAAATATATATCTGATCTAGAAAAGCTATCAGGTATTTCTCGTTCAAAAACCATAAATAAATTGAGTGTTTCCGAGCTTGATGATGTTGCCCATGCTATAGAGGTTATTGAGGGATATCACAATAATAAGGATGGTCGTAAGGAGGTGATAACAAAGCTTAGCAATGTAATTGTAAGTGATGGCTCCAGACCTATTTCAGGTCAAGTTGTAGTCTTGAAAAGTGGTGATATTCAGAAAGAATTCATTACAGATGAACGTGGTTTGGTACCTCCTATACCTCATATTGTATTTACATGTACAATAAACGTATGTGTTCCTAATCCTATAGATGGATCCATGAAGGAAATTGCCATTATTGATCCTAGTGGCCCGGCAAAAAATGTTTTAGCTGTTTTTGATGGGATTGTTGCAAAAGCAAAAACGATGCCTTTAGATCCACCAGTAGGGCAGCCATTACCTGAACGTAAAAAATTTCAGTACACAATAAAATCAGGCGATTCGCTATGGAAGGTTGCCAAGGTATTAAAAACCAGTGTTGATGCCATAGTGAATGCTAACAATATAAAGGATCCCGCTAGAGTCTATCCAGGGACCAAAATATGGATATTGCCAAAAGCTAATAATAGCACTGAACTAATAACTGCTCAGTCTGCAGTGCCAAAGAAACTCCAATCTAAATCGCCTATATCTACAAGTGCAGGAGCTGGGAAAACGGCTAGCAAAGCGGTAGCAACTGTAGCTATTGATACTACAAGGGATAGCAAAGGAAAACCCTTAGCTACGATACCAATTATTGGGGAAGAGGCGCCTTGGATGAGTATTGCTATTAGGGAGGCAAAAAAATGGCATGGTACCAAGGAGGATAATATTACTGATAATTATCATGCTTTAACTGGCAATGCGTGGCTTAAAAGTTTATCTGGCGCGAATAATGCTTGGTGCGCTTCTTTTGTTAGCTATTGTCTACAAGAAGCAGGTTATGCAAAACCTAAAAACTCTCAGAGGGCTAAATCTTTTCTTGAAGATACTTCGAGGTTTGTAGAGATAAAAGATCCTATATATGGCTGTATTGCATGTGGGAGATCACATGTGACTTTTTTTTATGGTGAGGGTAGCAATGGCTTTATAATAGGGTTAGGTGGTAATCAAGGAGATAGTATTAAATTTTCTAATTTTAAAGGGATGAGGTATGTTGTGCCTGTTTCATATTATGAGAAATATAAAACAACTAAAAGCAAGGCTATGAGAAAATTTAATATAGATGAGCTAAACAAAGAGTTTTCAATCAATGAAAAAACTCAAAGAAATGAGAGCACAAGATGAATAAGTTTATTTTTGCTTTTTTATTTGTGGCCTTTTCATCAGCCGCATTTGAGGTTAAGTTAGATGATGGACACTCATTTTTGTTTGTAGTGAAAAAAAACAATCTAGATGTAAAAATGACAGCGAAATCTATAGGAAAAGAAAAAATTGATTTTGAGGTTCATGATTATATTTATAATTGTGAGTTAGACTCAGAATTGTCTTTGATTAAAACCTCCTTGGAAAGCAAGTCTATAGGTGGAGTTCAAACCACCCTTTTCGCCTATCGTATAGGTTGTTTCGGTGGTGTTGAACCTATCCCAATAAAGTATTTTGCATTTCAAAATGGTATTAAATATGCCCTCAGAGGCGAAGAAACGATACAAACGCCAAATGGAAATTATGGCGGAGAAGGAGGGGCTATACCTGGACGGAATCTTAAAAAAAATACCATTCTTTATAAATATATGCGAGATAGATGGAAGAGTATATCACTACGTAAATATGAGGGATAATAAGGAGGGGAATTCTGGGGATGTACAAATCTATTTATCATCTAACACCGGCCTCAAACCGGTGTTTTCTTGTGTCGTCATCAATTGAGAAGGCGTGATCGCAGCTCTTCCAAATAGTTGATTTGGTGGTGTGTCTCTGGTATGGAGGCATTCATTTAAGTGATGAGGGCGATTCAGCTCGGATCCCGACGGATTCCTGGACAAGGCTGACACTGACGGCAAGGAGGGGGGAGACTTTTTCAGTTCCCTCTATGAAGAGCTGGTGACAGATCGGGATGGCGATGGCAGTATCAGTGCCGATGAAATCAAGGCGGCGATGGCTGAGAAAATGGTTGCAGACAAAGTGCGAAAGCTGTTTATTAAGCACGAAAGTGAATGGGTAAAGCGCAATACGTGGCCAAGGCTCGAGCAAGAGCTGAAAAACATGCCAAACTTATGCAAATACGTACTGGAAGTCACCAATAAGATGGCCTGGATAGAAGAGGCCACTGCTGTGGTGGGGGATACCAAGCCTTGGTTTATTCATCCTACGGGGATGATGGGGTTAGTGGAGATATTAACAGTAAGGAGTTGTCACTAAAAATTGATTATGACTTTATTCATACTTTAGAAGGGGGGATGATTTTAAATGGTTATGTACCTGAGCCAGAGAGAAGTCAAAGTGGTGTGACTGTCTCAGTTGGTTTTGACTTAGGTGCAAGGGATTTATCAGACCTTAACAGGCTTAATCTGAAACCGTCTTTGATCTCCAAGCGAACACCATATTTAACTAAGAGAAACTCGAGGCTGACCGCTTAGTAAAAGCCAATCCTTTAGTTATAACTCCGGATGAAGCAAATGAAATCTACTTGGCTGTAAAGAAACAAAGTACAGAGGATTTAATTAGAAAATATAACTCTGAAAGTGCAGTTAAGTTCGAATCCTTGCGCTAAGGAAGCGCAGACTGTTATTGCTTCTGTGGAGTATCAATATGGATCCCTGAAAATTAAAACGCCAGCTTTATGGGAACAGGTTGTGAATCAAGAGTGGCAAGATGCATATGAAAACCTATTAGATTTTGGTGATGCCTACATTTCAAGAGGACGTAAAGAAGCAAAATATTTAGAGGCTATTCTATGAAACTCTTAGTGATTATTTCCATGTTCTTATCGTTCTTTGTTTCAGCTAAACAAGACACATTTTCAAAATCAGAGTTGCAAGGTATATATGATAATTTAAATATATCAACATTTAGAAGCTCTTTAATGCCTAAGCGAACAAAAGACAAAATATATCTAAGGCAAATGGAATTATCTAATCCAGTTTTTTTTAAAAATGGTTTTTTAATAGAGACCAGTGACTGGACATATACCTTTACCATTATAGAAAAAAAAGATAAAAATCGAGATGGAACTCTTGATTATGCACTTTGCTTTTCTGATAAATCAACGGTGGGGACATATAGTTCTATGCAACCCATGCTAATATCACCACTAGGTGTCAATGGTCAGTTTATAGCTTTGGCATTTACGGTTGATGGCTGCTGACTCGAATGCAGTAAATATCTACTTTATAAATTCATGCTAGCTAGATGAACCGCATAATAATATTTTTAGTTAGTAATGTTTATATGTCAGTCAGCCATATCTTGGCTGACTGGTATGTTCTAAAAATTTATTTTTAAGAAAAGTAGCCACTATCTAGCAAATCATAATAATAACCTATGATTTAATACGGCGCTGCTCCAGAACCGTATTGGCGACCTCTTTTATACTTATTTAAGGTATTCAGGGTGGAGGCTTCACTATGGACAATGGTTCCCTCTTCGCATTGCTTGTACAGATCTAGTTATCACCTGACAGTGGCCTCAAACCGGAGTTTTTTTACGCTACATTATTGCGCACTTCCTTCGGTATCTATTTCAGGCTTTTCTTGAACATGTGGTAGGGGGTCGGACCAATTTATATTATCAGAAAAGGAGCTTCGGCGTAGGGATTGTGGAATGAAACTGGCTCTGGTAGGGGGCAAATGATAGCCCACAAAAAGCTCTAACAGGATATAGACGCTTTTTAACCCTACTAGATGCACAACCATTTACTCAGCAGGAAACCGATAAAAAGTGGTATAGACGGCTCTGCCAAGATTGGCGAAAATTTGTTGAACAGCGTATAGTAACTCTAGAGTGACTGATATGAAAAAATATTTATTCTTAATGTTTATTATACTATCTTCGGCTTGCCATGCTGAAGATGTCGGTGCAGATTATCGGTGCTTTGTGAGCACAGATGGTAATATCAAAATGCGAATGATGTGGGCCTCAACTGCAGGTTGGGTTGGGGGATATGTTCAATACGGAAAAAGTAAAGATAAAATAACTATAGTCCAAGTGAATTATGAAGAAGAGACGAATGACGAAGGTCGACCATATGCTGTTAATAGTGACTGGGTTGAAATAATTGATGGCAAGGTAAATGGACGGTATCACTTTGGTTACCAAGGTGATAACATTTGATAATGTGTTTTATATAAATGCTAAAGGAAAGAAATTTGATTTTTCTCAGGCATTAGAAAATTATGAGGATTGTTTTTGATTGCGGTGGTTGTGAAATACTGAGGCGCCTTATTCATCGGGTGTACAGATCTGGTTATCACCTGACGGAGTTGTTGCCCAAATCAACCATCAAGCCATCACTTCCCCAGCCCCGGGTGACCGCTACACTCGGGGCTTTCTGACAGGCAGACCCAGGGTATTCAGTTTGTTTATGGCGCTTACATACGCTATGACTTCTCACACTTGGCCGTTGTAGTTACGCAGACTGATTTTCCCCGCCAGCAACTGCTTGAACCGATATCACCCAGTAGGTATTGATAATAGTGAGTGCAAATTCGTGAGGTTATAATGAGGAAGTATGGTTTTTTCATTTTAAATTTAATTTCCCCCACTTTATTTGTGAACGCGGCTGACGTTATTCAAGGGCCCTATAGGATAAATAATGATACAGCGAGCGTTCAAATTGAGAAAAAGAATGACGTAAACTGTCCATTATCTATGGTCATTTATGATAAATCATCATATTATGAGCTGGATAAAATATGTGAGAACGGCGATTACCCGAATCTTAGGAACGTTTTTTTCTTTACTCTGAAAGGTGTGAATCATATAGGCACTATAGTTTCATGGCATAATAAACATCAGGCAGAAGGGATAGATGAGACCAACTTCGAAGTTAAAATATATAGAATGAATAAGCATGGACAGTATACATTGGATGAAGAAAAAACGTCGGATGCAATATTAAGTGGAGTGGAAGATAGTGCCGGAGATGGTAGCTATAAATATAATAATGCAACAGCTGTAAAGAAATATATGAAAAAGAAATATGGTTAATGTTAATGGTTTTGCCAGCTATAATTATCAAAAAGCCCGGTGTCAACCGGGGTTTTTCTTAAATCATTTCAAATTGAAATATAATAGACAAGTTTTATAAAAACATGCTTAATTGATATTTCTGGAACTATTTTTTATTAAAAATTGGATAAGTAATAAAGCCGGTTCCAAGGGCGCTGTGTATGCTAGGGTATCAGGATAATTTAATCCTTCATGGGATGAAAAAAAGGTATAGGCTGGCACCTCATTTGGTAAATATGTCAAGAAAGAGCAAGTCGAACTATTGAGTCAACATGACTGGCTGAAGATAGGTTTTAAAAAGGTCGATGGTTCAGGCTCTGACGGCTATCTGGATCCCGATGCACCGTCTGCATTCTTTACCAATCTGGTAAAAAGTTTTGATACCGATGGCAATAGTGAACTTAGCAGTGAAGAGCTCCAGGCTGCACTGCAAAATAGCGGTAATGCCGATCAACTTCATAAGCTAATCGTCAAGCACCCCAGCGAGTGGTATGAAAAGTCTTCCGCCAGTAGCTATCAATGGCTGAATGAACTGATGGCCAAGCTTGAGCTACCTGATTTTGACAAACTGGTGGATCACGAGAAACAGCGGATCGATAAGCTGGAGTGGATGCAGAGTGCTGCCAAATTGAAGCTTGATAAAGAGGTTTGGCACATATATCCATTGGTTGATCTGAGAACCGAGTCGGTGCCTACGTTAAGCGATGCTCGAGTAAGAGCCTTCATGAGAATGCTACGAGTAGGTGAGGGTACTATTGGGGATAAGGGATACGAGACACTTTTCAGTGGAAAATCATTTATAAGTGATTATGAGCGAGATTTTTCTGATCATCCTAGAATAAAGATAAAATCAGGGCGTTTAGTTTCTAGTGCTGCAGGGGCGTATCAAGTTATGGGATATACATGGGATGACCCATCGATGGTTAGTGCTCGGAATGAGTATAAAGTGAAAGATTTCACTCCATTATCTCAAGATACCTTTTGTCTTATTTTATTTAAGAAGAAGAGGGCTGGCACTTTAGATGAGATAAGGCAAGGTAAGATTAAAGATGCATTGGATAAGTTGAGCTATGAGTGGGCAAGTCTTCCACCTGGTCGCTATGGACAGCCATCAAAAACTATGAGCGAAGCGTTATCAATTTTCGAGATTTATCTAGAAGAAGAGCTTAATGGTAAAACTGATTTAAAAATTCCAGTGGGGTTCACAAATGACTTTTAAAGTTAATGTATTTGTTTTTTTTAGCTTGCTTTCAATAAATGTAAATGCTAGCGAGAGATGGGCTATCGATTGTGCCTCGGGAAAAGGTAGTATCATCATTGAACAAAATAAAGCCGATATAATAGTCAACACTAACCAAATAGTCGTATCTACTAAAATGGTTAGGTCCGATGATAGACTATCCTTCTTTCTTGAAGAACCGGCGGACTTGGGGCGTGGAGGAATGATGCTTAATTGGGATGATTTCTCTCATGATAAATCAATTGCAGATGCTGAAGTTAATGGCGATAAAATGGAATTCTCATGGAAAGGTTTTTTCGAAAACAGCACATTGAAATACGTCTGGATATCTGATTCTGAGTTTACCTCACCAAAAAATGAAAATCATGTCACGATATATAAATGTAAGTGAACATCCTTGACCTTATATTAGGCTAGAGATTTATGATTTTTATCTAACACCGGTTTCCCGCCGGTGTTTCATTTTATCTTCATAAAAATAAACGGCCATGCCATCGCTTCTCTGAACAGTCTGTTTGATGACGCTCCCCAAGTTTGCTCAGTCTAGTATCGCGAATGGAGGTGAGTACAGTATCGGGGTTAGCACTTCCGAAGGTGATTCAAACCTTCTCTGCAGCCTTGAACAAGGCCATTCAGTACCTCGTGATTGATTAATTTATTTCCGGCCTGAGGGTAAAGTGCTCTGGGATTATGGCAATCTGAGGGGAAGCTCTTCCCTGGAGAGGTGAAATGAAGGGTTAACAGGGTTAGAGAATAAATTCTGTGACAACGCTTTCATTTTCTTTAATGGATGGCCTAAATGGAGCTGTAATTTATATGGTTTAAATTGCATTGGGTCTTGAAATGCCTCTTTGTGGGTATTCTTGTCGTGATGATGCAAATAATAAGTGCATGTTATATATAGCTTTTTATTTTCATTGCACTGATTCTTAAGCACATTAAAGTGTGGTGGCTTGATAGAGATCAACATACAGAGCGAGGGGGAGGCATAGCATTCCCGCCATTAAGCATTTGTCAAACAATGCTCACTGATGGGAATAAAAAGAATGGTCGAGGATACATTTTTATCGGCTCATGGAATTAATCGCCGTGACTTTATGAAATTGTGCGCCGGGATGGCCGCAACCCTGGGATTAAGCCAGAATGCCGTGGCCAAGATGGCCACGGCGCTCACCAGCCCGGAGCGGCCGCCTGTGATCTGGATTGGGGCGCAGGAGTGTACAGGTTGCACCGAGTCACTGCTGCGCGCCACCCACCCCACCATAGAAAACCTGATCCTCAACACCATCTCGCTGGAGTACCACGAGGTGCTCTCGGCGGCCTTTGGTCATCAGGCGGAAGAGAACAAGCACAACGCCATCAAGCGCTATAAAGGCAAGTATGTGCTGGTGGTGGATGGCTCCATTCCCCTGAAAGATGGTGGTGTCTACTGCATGGTGGCCGGTGAGCCCATCGTCGACCATATTCGCCGTGCGGCCGCCGATGCTGCTGCCGTCATCGCCATCGGCTCCTGCTCCGCCTGGGGGGGCGTGCCCGCCAGCGGGGGCAACCCGACCGGTGCCGTCAGTCTCGAAGAAGCCCTCGGCAATATCGGCACCCCCATCATCAATATCCCGGGTTGCCCGCCCAATCCCCACAACTTCCTCACCACGGTTGCCTACTACATCACCTACGGCAAGCTGCCGGCACTGGATAGCAAGAAGCGTCCGCTGTTTGCCTATGAGCGCCTTATCCACGAGAACTGCGAGCGTCGTCCGCACTTCGACGCAGGTCGTTTCGCCAAGGAGTTTGGCGATGAAGGGCACCGCCAGGGCTGGTGCCTCTACCATCTGGGCTGCAAGGGGCCGGAGACCTATGGCAACTGCTCGACCCTGGAGTTCTGCGACGTGGGCGGCGGCATCTGGCCGGTGGGCATAGGTCATCCCTGCTATGGCTGCAACGAGCAGGGGGTCGGTTTTAGCAAGGGGATCTTCCAGCTCGCCAAGGTAGAGAACCCGACCCCGCGGGTGGATAAACCCGATGTGGCCATCCAGGAGGGGGGCTATACCTCGCCCACCGCGACCGGCCTCATCGGTGGCGCCCTCGGGGTGCTGGTGGGGGTGAGTCTGATGACGGTGCGTGAACTCGGTCGCCAGCAGAAGCGCCACGAAGCCGGGCAGCACCCATCACGGGAGGAGTGACCGTGAACAGACGCAACTTCCTCAAATTCGCCTCCGTCGGTGCATTGGCGGCGGGCACAGCCGTCCCCGGCACCGCACTGGCGGCAGCCAAGAACAAGCCGCCCATTCCCGGGTCGCTCGGCATGCTCTACGACTCCACCCTCTGTGTAGGCTGTCAGGCCTGTGTGGCGGAGTGTCAGCGCCTCAACGGTAACCCGGCCAATCCGGAGGGAGCACAGACCTGGTCCACCAACGACAAGCTGACCCCCTACACCAACAACATCATTCAGGTGTGGAAGAGCGGCAGCGGCGAGCACAAGGATCAGCTGGTGGATGGCTATGCCTACATCAAGAAGCAGTGCATGCACTGTGTCGATCCCAACTGCGTTTCCGTCTGTCCGGTGCAGGCCCTGCGCAAGGATCCCAAGACCGGTATCGTTCACTACGACCCGAGCGTCTGCACCGGCTGCCGCTACTGCATGGTGGGTTGCCCCTTCGATGTGCCCAAATATGACTACGACAACCCACTGGGGGCGATCCACAAGTGCGAGCTCTGCAATCAGAAAGGGCTTGAGCGGATTGATCAGGGCAAACTGCCAGGCTGTGTCGAGGTGTGTCCCACCGGCGCCGTGATCTTCGGCACCCGCGAGGAGCTGATGGCCGAGGCCAAGCGTCGCCTGCTGGCGAGCCCGGGCAGTGAGTATGCCTATCCGCGCCAGACCTTCAGCGCCAACGATCCTTACCTGCACGAGGTGCCCAACTACCAGCCTTACGTCTATGGCGAGAAGGAGGGGGGCGGCACTCAGGTGCTGGTGCTGGCCGGGGTGCCCTACACCAGGCTCGACATGCCGGACTTGCCGGAGCTCTCCTCCGGCGCCCGCTCGGAGCATATCCAGCACACCCTCTACAAGGGGATGGTGCTGCCCATGGTGGTGCTGACCGGGCTCTCGGTGCTCATTCGTCGCAATAGCAAGAAGAATGGCCACGATCACCATGATGACGAGGGTCATGGGCCTGACAGTCACCAGGATCAGGGCTCGGCAAAGGGAGGCAAGGATCATGAGTAATCACAAGGCGCATCCGCTGGGCGGCAAGCTGGTCAGCTGGCCGGTGCTGGTGCTGGCCCCCTTCGCCGTGTTGTGCGGCATGCTTATTCTCAAGCGCCTCTTCTTCGGGTTGGGCTCGGTCACCGATCTCAATGGGGGTTATCCCTGGGGGCTCTGGATCTCCTTTGACCTGCTGATAGGCACAGGTTTTGCCTGCGGTGGTTGGGCGCTGGCCTGGGCGGTCTATGTGTTCAACCGGGGGGAGTATCACCCTTTGGTGCGACCTGCCCTCTTGGCGAGCCTGTTCGGCTACTCGCTGGGCGGCCTCTCCATCACCATAGACGTGGGGCGTTACTGGAACCTGCCGTACTTCTACCTACCCGGTCACTTCAACACCTCCTCGGTACTGTTCGAGACAGCGGTCTGCATGACCATCTATATCGGAGTGATGGCGCTGGAGTTCGCCCCCGTGCTGCTGGAGAAGTTCGGCTGGAAGGCGTCACTCATTCGCCTCAACAAGATCATGTTCTTCGTGCTGGCGTTGGGGGCGCTGCTGCCCACCATGCACCAGTCCTCCATGGGTTCCCTGATGATAGTGGCGGGGGAGAAGATACATCCGCTCTGGCAAAGCTACGAGTTGCTGCCGGTCTTCTCCTTGCTCACCGCCTTCATCATGGGCTTCTCCATAGTGGTGTTCGAGGGCTCTTTGGTGCAGGCAGGGCTGGCGGGGCGTGGCCCCAACGAGAAGTCGCTCTTCTACAAGCTGACTCAGGTGATCGACATCTTCCTGATCCTGTTTGTGGCGCTACGCTTTGCCGAGATCGTCATCAATGACAAGTCAGAGTACCTCTCCGATCTCAATCGCTTCTCCATCATGTTCTGGAGCGAGATTGCGCTGATGATCTTCCCGCTGCTGGTGTTCCATTGGGACAAGAGTCGCCGCGATTCGCGCATGTTGTTCCTGGGGGCCCTCAGCATGCTGCTGGGCGCAGCCCTCTGGCGGCTGGATTACTCCCTGCTCGCCTTCAACCCCGGCAATGGCTACCACTACTTCCCCTCTGCGGAGGAGGTACTGATCTCCCTGGGCTTCGTCGCCATCGAGGTGTGTGCCTATTTGCTGTTGATCCGGCTGCTGCCGGTACTGCCATCACTTGAACGTGTTCACCAAGATTATCAGGCCCGAGGGAAAGCCAACGTATGAGCCAACGTATCACCATAGACCCCATCACCCGCATTGAGGGGCACCTGCGTATCGACTGCGAGATCGAAGGCGGCAAAGTGACCAAAGCCTGGTCGTCCGGCACCATGTGGCGCGGGATGGAGGAGATCGTCAAGGGCAACGACCCGCGCGATGCCTGGATGATTGTGCAGCGCATCTGCGGGGTATGTACCTCCATTCATGCCATCGCCTCGGTGCGGGCGGTGGAGAACGCCATCGGCGCCAAGGTGCCGGTCAACGCCCAGTTCATCCGCAACCTCATCATCGCGGCCCACAACATTCACGATCATATAGTCCACTTCTACCAGCTCTCGGCGCTGGACTGGGTGGACATCACGGCAGCGCTGCAGGCCAATCCGCAAAAGGCGGCGGACATCCTAAAGGGGGTCTCTACCTGGTCCCTCAACAGTGCCGAGGAGCTCGCCAAGGTGCAGGAGAAGATCCGCGCCCTGGTTGCGAGCGGCCAGCTCGGCATCTTTGCCAACGGCTACTGGGGTCACAAGGAGATGAAGCTGAGTCCGGAGGTGAACCTCATCGCCGTGGCTCACTACCTGCAGGCGCTGGAGTGCCAGCGCGATGCCAACCGCATCGTCGCCATCCTCGGCGGCAAGACCCCCCACATTCAGAATCTGGCGGTGGGCGGCGTGGCCAACCCCATCAATCTGGATGCGCCCAGCGTGCTCAACCTCGAGCGGCTGCTCTATGTGAAGAGCTTTATCGATCGGCTCGGCGAGTTTATCGAGCAGGTCTACAAGGTGGATGCCGCCATCATAGCCGCTCACTACCCCGAGTGGCTGGCACTGGGGCAGGGGGCCAGGCACTACCTGAGCGTGCCGGAGCTCCCCACCGACGCCGACGGCGGCAGCTTCCTGATGCCGGGCGGCTATATCGAGAATGGCGATCTGGCGAATTACCGCCCCATAGAGAGCCATCAGGATGCCTGGCTGATGGATGGCATCGCCGAGAGCAACAAGCACGCATGGTACAAGGATGACGTCCCCCTCAAGCCCTGGGAGGGCAAGACGGAGCCGAACTACACCGGCTGGCAGGATGACGGCAAATACTCCTGGGTCAAGTCCCCCACCTTCTACGGCAAGGTGGTGGAGGTGGGGCCGCTCGCAGATTTGCTGGTGAAACTGGCGGCCAAGCACCCTGGCACTGTGACCCATTTCGATCAGCTGAACGGCATCTACAAGGCGCTCACCGGCTCTGCCATCAAGACCGAACAGCTGCACTCCACCCTGGGCCGCATCATTGGCCGCGCGGTGCGCTGCTGCGTGCTCAAAGACACCCTGGCGCACCAGTGGAAGGCGCTCATCGACAACATCGGCAAGGGGGACTTCAGCGCCTACATCAAGGCCGAGATCCCTGCGGACAAGGAGTTTCGTGGCGTGGGCTTTGAAGAGGCGCCGCGCGGCATGCTCTCCCACTGGGTAGTCATCAAGGAGGGCAAGATCGCCAACTATCAGGCGGTGGTGCCGTCGACCTGGAACTCGGGCCCGCGCAACTTCAATGACGAGCCCGGCCCCTACGAGCAGGCGCTGGTGGGCACGCCGGTGGCGGATCCCGCCAAACCGCTGGAGGTGGTGCGCACCATCCACTCGTTCGATCCCTGCATGTCCTGCGCGGTGCACGTGGTGGATACCCAGAATGGTGAAACGACTCAGGTGAAGGTGCTGTGATGAACACCCTGATCCTGGGAGTGGGCAACCTGCTGTTGAGCGACGAGGCGGTGGGAGTGCGCATCGTCGAGGCGCTGGGGCGCGAATACCGTTTCGCCCCCGGCATAGAGCTGCTGGACGGCGGCACCGCCGGCATGGAGCTGCTCGAAGCCATGGCCAGTCGCGATCACATCATTCTGGTGGATGCGGTGCGAAGCGGTAATCCGCCGGGCACAGTGGTGACCCTGAAAGATGATGAGATCCCGACCCTGTTTGGCCGCAAGATCTCCCCCCATCAGCTGGGGCTGGCGGACGTGCTCTCGGCGCTGCACATGACGGGGGAGTCGCCAAAGCGGCTCACCCTGATCGGCATAGAGCCTGAATCCCTCGAACCGCGCATCGGCCTCACCCCGCTAGTGGCGGCGGCCATGGGGGAGGCGACGGATAGGATCTTGACCCTGCTGGCCAGCGTTGGCGCCCCCGCTATTGCGCTCTCCGCCGCCGAGCGGGCAAAACAAGAACGGGAGGGCCTATGGCGCAGTCCCATTTAAGCGAGCTTGATGCCGTGCAGGAGTTCATCGGTTTTGCCACCAATCCCGCGCCCCTGCTGGTGGCCCAGTATGAGCGGATTGCCCGGGAACAGATGCAAGGGCTGCCCTTCTATCACCCGGACATGCCCATAGTTGCGGAGTGCATGCTGTTTGAAGATCAGTGGCTCGGTTGCGTGCTCACCCCCTGGATGCTGAGCCTGGTGGTGTTGCCGGGGCCGGATCAACTGTGGCCGGTGCGCCGCAGCAGCGATCGGCTCGCCCTGCAGCTCCCCTGCGGCAACCTGACCTTTATGGTGGGTGAGCTGCCCGAGACGGGGCAGCTGCTGGCCTGCTCCCTGATGTCGCCGCTCGATCCCCACCTCGGTGCCGAGCAGGGGCGCACTCTGGTGAGCAGCACCCTCAAGATGCTGCACTCCTTGCCGGTGCAGCAAGGCGGTGGCGTGGATCTGGGTCGGCGCCGGCTGTTCGGTGCCCGCCGCAGCCAGGGGCTAGAGGCCACCGAGTCCTAGTTTCAGGGATCATCCGCCATTTATCGGGGGCCCCTGTCGGCCCCCTCGTTCGATGTGTCGCCCGGCGCCCTGCGTCGGCTGGCTCAGATGGATAAGGAGTCTTATGACCATCCCCCGTCATGCCCGCAGCCAGGTTCGCCCTTATGGCGCCCCTGTGGTTGCCACCCTACTGCTGGCTCTGCTCTCGGGCATGTCTCATTCGGTGCAGGCCGCCCAACCTGTGCCTGCCGAACTCAAGCTTGCCATCGGCAGTGAGCCCACCGAAGGGTTTGACCCTTTGCTGGGCTGGAGTCACGGCAGCCATCTGCTGCTGCACAGCCCGCTGCTCAAGCAGATTGCTGGCGATAGTGCGGATCTCGGCTGGCAGGATCTGCTCACCCAAGCGGTGACCCCGAGCAAGGATGGCAAGGGGTGGTTTATTACCCTCAAGCCGGATCTGAAATTCTCCAACGGCGCGCCGCTCACCGCCGAAGATGTGGCCTTTACCTACAACAGCGCAGCCAAGGGCGGCGGCAAGATCGACATGGGCAATTTCGTGAAGGCTGAAGTGGTGTCGCCCAACGAGGTCGCCATCGTCTTGAGCGCCCCCCAGAGCACCTTCGTCAATGTGCTGGGATCCTTGGGGATAGTGTCAAAGCACGATTACAACGCCAAGACGTACGCCCAAAAGCCTGTCGGCGCCGGCCCTTACCGGCTGGTGAGCTTCCTGCCCGGCCAGCAACTGGTGGTGGAGGCGAACCCCTATTACGCTGGCGGCAACAATGACTTCAAACGGCTGGTGTTTGTCTTTATCGATGAAGAGAGCGCCTATGCCGCCGCCCAGAGCAGCCAGCTCGATCTGGTGCGCATTCCCCCGTCGCTGGCGCCCACAGTGCCCGACACCCTCAAGCTGTGGGTACGGCCGAGCGTGGAGAACCGCGGTATCGTCTTCCCCATTCCGCCTGCGGGCGGCAAGGATGCCAAGGGTTATCCCGTCGGCAACGACGTGACCGCCGATGTGGCGGTGCGCCGCGCCATCAACTACGCCATCGATCGCAAGCTGCTGGCCGATCAACTGCTGGAGGGGCACGCCATCCCCGCCTATAGCGCGGTGGAAGGCTTGCCGTGGAACAACCCCGCAGCCGCCTTTAAGGATGGGGATGTCGCCCATGCCAACGCCCTGCTCGACGAGGCAGGCTGGAAGATGGGCAGTGACGGCATTCGCCACAAGGGCTCTCTGCGCGCCGCCTTTACCCTCTGGTACACCAGTGGCGACAGCACCCGCCGGGATCTGGCGGAAGCGGTGCGCGCCATGCTCAAACCCATAGGTCTCGAGGTGAGCCTCAAGTCTGGCAGCTGGGAGCAGGTGGAGCGCGAGATGCACGCCAATCCTGTGCTGATGGGGTGGGGGAGTCTGGATCCCATGGAGCTTTATCACCACTACCAGAGCGGCTCCGGTGGCGTGGAGTTCTACAACCCGGGCTACTACAGCAATCCTGTGGTGGATAGCCACCTCAAGCAGGCGCTGGATGCTCCGAACTGGCAGGCGGCCGTGCCGTTCTGGCAGCAGGTGGAATGGGATGGCAAGAGCGGCGCCGGGGTGCAGGGGGATGCGGCCTGGGCCTGGCTGCTCAATGTGCAGCACACCTATCTCGCCAACCGCTGCATCGACCTTGGCAAGGGGGCGCCGGAAATTCACGGTAGCTGGTCACTCCTCAACAACCTGCAGGATTGGCGGTGGACGTGCCGTTAAGTTCGCCCTTGAGTCATTCAGGTTATCTGTTGCTAAAAGCCCTGCTGCGTCTGGCAGGGCTCTTATGTCTGGTCTCTGTCGCCACCTTTGTGCTGCTGAGCTACTCCCCCATTGACCCCATCAAGGCCTATATCGGCAACGATTTGCTGCATGTGCCGCCGGAACAGTACGCCCGCATCGCCGCTCGCTGGGGGCTGGATCAACCGCTCTGGCTGCGCTACTGGCACTGGTTTACCCAGGTGCTGCGGGGGGATCTCGGCTACTCCATGCTCTACAACGCGCCTGTGGGTGAGGTGATAGGCCAACGTTTTGCCGCCTCCTTCCTGCTGCTGGCGGGGGCCTGGCTGCTCTCCGGTTTTTTCGGCATCCTGCTGGGACTTTGCGCCGGTCGCTATCTCAACCGCTGGCCCGATCGCTTTATTTGCCGCTTTGCCTATCTGCTCGCCTCCCTGCCCACCTTCTGGGTTGGCCTCTTGCTGCTCGCCCTGTTTGCGGTGCACTGGCCACTGTTGCCGGTCTGCTGTGCCTGGACGCCGGGCCTCTCCGCCGATGAGGCGGACTGGTTGATGCGAGCGCGCCATCTGTTGCTGCCGGTGGCGACCTTGACCCTGCTCGGGGTGGGCAACATAGCCCTGCATACCCGGGGGCGGGTGGCCGAGGTGCTGGCGAGCGACTTTATCCGCTACGCCCGCGCCCAGGGGGATGGCGGCTGGCCCATGCTGCGCTTCCATGTGCTGCGCCACGCCCTGACCCCAGCGCTCTGCCTGCAGTTTGCCTCCCTTGGCGAGCTGATTGGCGGATCCCTGTTGGCCGAAAAGGTCTTCTCCTATCCGGGGCTCGGGCAGGCGACCGTGGATGCGGGGCTCAGGGGGGATATCCCCTTGCTGATGGGCATAGTGCTCTTCTGCACCCTGCTGGTCTTTATTGGCAATACCGTGGCCAGCGTGCTGCTGGCCCGCATCAATCGGGGTTGGGAGGGTGAACATGCTATTTAATCCGCTCCCCTCAATGTTGCGTCTGGGTTTTGCCCTGATCGGATTGGCGCTGCTGGCCGCCTACGGCTGGAGCTTGTCGGCTCAGGATGTGCCCATGGATCTGCTGGCCCGCCAGCAGCCGCCCTCGCTGGCACACTGGTTCGGTACCGATCAGATGGGGCGGGATCTCTGGTTGCGGGCATTTCAGGGCACCCTCACCAGTCTGGAGTTAGGGCTAGGCACGGCCCTGTGCAGCGGCCTGCTGGCCATGGTGGCGGCCAGTGTCTCGCTCATCCACCCCAGATGCGATGTGGCGGTGCGCCTCGTGATCGATGCCATGCTGGCGCTGCCCCATATGCTGCTGCTGATACTGATCTGTTTTACCGCAGGGGGCGGCATGCGCGGGGTGATCCTGGCGGTGGCGCTGACCCACTGGCCCAAGCTGGCGCTCATTCTCTGCGCGGAGGCGCGGCGGATCGCCTGCAGCGACTACGTGGTGCTGGCCCGCTGTCAGGGGATGGGGGCGCTGCGTCGCTGGCGCACCCACCTGCTGCCGGGGCTCTTGCCCCAGTGGTTTATCGGCACCTTGTTGATGTTTCCCCATGCGGTGCTGCACAGCGCCGCCTTGAGCTTTCTCGGCTTTGGCCTGGCGGCCCACGAGGCCTCGCTGGGCCTGCTGCTGGCAGATGCCCTGCGTTATCTGGCTGGTGGCGGCTGGTGGCTGGCCCTCTTCCCCGGCCTGATGCTGTTACTGCTGGTGCTGCTGTTTGATCAGGCAACCCGCGCCCTGCAACAGCTCTGGTTTGGGAGTGAAAAATGCTGAGCTTCGATCATGTGACCATAGAGGCGGCCCACTACTCCTGGCTGGGGCGGCGCAGCTGGCAGCCATTGCTGACCGATATCAGCCTGCAACTGGCGCCGGGGGAGATAGTGGCGCTGGTGGGGGGGAGCGGCGAGGGCAAGAGCCTGCTGCTGCAAAGCGCCCTGACCTTGCTGCCGGACAACCTGCGGATGGGCGGCACTATTTCGCTTGATGGCACGCCCCTGTGCGATGCAAGCCGTGCCAGCCTGCGCGGCCACACCCTCTGCTATGTGCCGCAGGGGGTGAGCGCCCTCAATCCGCTGCTGACGGTGGAGCGCCAGTTGGGCCGCGCGGCGCGCCTCTGCGGTCAGAACGGTTCTCGCGAGCGGCTTGGCGAACAACTGCTGCGCTACCAGTTGCCCGCTGCCACCCTGGACAGATACCCGCGCCAGCTCTCCGGCGGCATGGCCAAGCGCATTCTGGCCTGCACCGCGGCGCTCGGCGGTGCCCGCTACATTCTTGCGGACGAGATCACCGCCTGGCTCGACGAAGGGCTGGCCTGTCTGCTGCTCGGTCAATTGCGCGAATTGGCCAATCAGGGCAGCGGCATCCTCTGGGTGACCCACGATCTGGCGCTGGCGGCCCGCTTTGCCGATCGCATAGTCGCGCTCCATCAGGGCCAGGTGAGCGATACCCTGAGTAGCCACCATCTGCGGCAGGGGCAGGGGAGCGAGATGCTCCGCGCCCACTGGCAGGCGCTGCCCGAGTTCAACGTGCTCTTCTCTGTACCGGAGGTTGCTGATGTTTGAGGTACGGGATCTCACCATTGCCCAGAGGGAACGCCCCCTCTGGCAGGGGTTATCGCTAACGGTGAAAGCGGGCGAGCGGCTCGGCATCTCCGCTCCGAGCGGTTATGGCAAAACCACGCTGGGGCGGGTATTGGCGGGCTGGCAACCGGTTCGGGGAAGCGGGCAGATCCTGCTGGATGGGCAGCCGGTGCCTCTGCAGGTTAAAGGCTATAACCCCATCCAGCTGGTGCCCCAGCACCCGGAACTCACCTTCAATCCCTATCGCACCACAGGGCAGGCGCTATGGGATCTGTGGCGTCCCGATGAGGCCATGCTGGCCCGTTTTATGGTCAAGCCTGCGTGGCTGGGTCGTAAACCCGGCCAGCTCTCCGGTGGCGAGCTGGCCCGCATCGCGCTGCTGCGCGCCCTCGATCCCCGCACCCGGTTGCTTGTCGCCGACGAGGTGACCGCCCAGCTGGATCCGCAAATCCAGCGCCAGCTCTGGCGGGAGTTGATGGTTGAGTGCGAGCAGCGCGGGCTTGGCATGCTTGTCTTCAGTCACCAGCGGGCACTGCTGCGCCAGGTGTGCCATCGGGTGCTGCGCTTTGGTGAGGTGCCGCCTGCGACTGGTGTATTGGCTGAAAACGCGGCCTGAGGATTGGCTTCCCCCTCATCCCCAGCCCTTCTCCCGCAAGGGGAGAAGGGAGCAAATATGCGATTCGCCAGCAAGATGTACCTCGGCGAATCTGGATACTGGCAGGGCATGATTGGCATTCACCAACCAGTTCCCTCTCCCTGGGGAGAGGGCCAGGGTGAGGGGGCGTGAGTAACCTTATGCAATGCAGATAAAAGAGAGGGAGGCATCAGCCTCCCTCTTTTGTTATTCACCGTTAGCAACGGCATTTAACCGGTTTATGTTTAGGCAGTGGCCAGCCAGTTAAGCCAGGCATCCATTCCTTCGCCTGTGGTGGCGCTGACCTGGATCACCTGAATATAGGGGTTGACCCGTTTGGCGTTCTCGATGCAGCGGGCCACGTCAAAGCTGACGTAGGGCAGCAGATCGATCTTGTTGATCACCATCAGCTGGGCGGCGGCGAACATGTCCGGGTATTTGAGGGGCTTCTCCTCCCCCTCGGTGACGGAGAGGATCGCCACCTTGTACTTCTCGCCGAGATCGAAGCTGGCGGGGCAGACCAGATTGCCCACGTTCTCGATAAAGAGGATGCCCCCTTCATTGGCGGGCAGCTGGTGGCAGGCGTCGTGGACCATTTTGGCGTCCAGATGGCAGCCTTTGCCGGTGTTGATCTGCACGGCAGGGACGCCGGTGGCACGGATGCGATCCGCATCGGCGCTGGTCTGCTGATCCCCCTCGATCACCGCGCAGGGGCGTTTGTCGGCCAGCTGGCGCAGGGTTTCGCACAGCAAGGTGGTCTTGCCTGAACCCGGGCTCGACACCAGATTGAGCACCAGCTGGGCCGCCTCGTCGAAGTGTTCGCGGTTGTGGGCGGCCAGCGCGTTGTTCTTGGCCAGCACATCCATCTCGATGGCGATCAGCTGACGCTGCCCCATGCCGGGAACCGACAGTCCTGCTTCCCCTTTGCCATAGTGCAGATCACCCTGCTGATGGTCATGGTCATGGTCATGGTCATGGTCATGGTCATGGTCATGGTTGTGATCATGGGGATGCGCGTGGGAATGGCCGTGGTCATGAGAGTGGGCATGTTCATGATGATGGTCGTGGGGGTGATCGTGATGGTGCTCATGACCCTCTGCTCCCACTGGCGCCCGTACCCCGTGGTAGTGGTGATGGACATCCCCCTGATGGTGATAGTGGTGGTGAACGATCAGGGTGCGCGGTGCGCTCTGCTCATGGGCATGATGGTGCTGAGCCTCATGGGCATGATGGTGGCCGTGCTCATGTTCATGTTCATGGTGCTCATGATCGTGAGCGTGGGGGTGTGCATGGTCGTGTTCATCTTCATGGCCGGCTATCCGCGCCTGGCCGCATCCGCATACGCTACACATATCAACTTACCTCGATGTCGGTGATGCGCAGGCTGTTCCCTTGCGCGACTCGTAATTTGTATCCGCCACACTCGGGACAGGCCTGCCCGCGCTCGGTGAGGGTGACTGTCTGGTTGCAGTCGTAACACCAGGCCTCTGCCGCCTTGTGCTGAAAGTGAAGTTGGGCCCCCTCGACGACTGTGCCCTTGGCGGCCGCCTCGAAACAGAAGGCAATGGTGTCCGGGTCAACGCAGGAGAAGCTGCCGACCTCGAGCCAGAGGGCGGTCACCTTGTTAAAGCCCCGCTGGGTGGCCTGTTCGGCCGCCAGATCGATGGCGGCCATGGCCAGAGACATTTCGTGCATGGTGGCTCCTTAACCGATATTGGGAGGAATGACTCCCCCAGTGATTGGGGGAACGGCATGGCGATCAACAGATCCGCGGGAGCAGTTCCCCCTGCGGCAGCTCCAGATAACGGCGACTGCCCCAGGGGTTGTTGAGGATCACCTTGTGGCGATCACTCGCCTGCACCACGCCGATCTGGCTGGCGGCGGGGTTGAATTGCCGCAAGATGCCCAGCGCGTCCTGCGCCTGTTCGGCAGGTAGGGCCAGCACCATGGTTCCCTCGTTGGCGAGATCATGGGGCTCGAAACCGTAGAGCTCACACAGGCCGCGCACCGGATCGCAGACCGGAATGGCGGACTCCTCCAGCTCGATGGCCACCTGGGAGGCGGTGCTCCATTCATTCAGCACGGCGGCGAGGCCACCGCGGGTGGCATCGCGCAGGGCGTGAGGGGTAATGCCTGCCTTCAGCAGCGCTTCTACCTGTGGCCAGAGGGTGGTGCAGTCGCTTTTCAGATCAGATCCCAGTTGCAGGGCGTCGCGGGCCATCAGGATGCAGGCGCCGTGGCTGCCGATATCCCGCGATACCAGAATGGCGTCACCGGCCTTGAGGTTGCGTACCGAGATGCCCCGGCTCTGCTCAGGCAGCGGGAAGGTGCCGACCCCGCTGGTGTTGATAAAGATCTTGTCGGCTGCCCCCTTGGGCACCACCTTGGTGTCGCCGCAGACGATACGGGCACCGCTGTTGGCAAGTTCGGCGGCCATCGACTCGACGATGCGGGCCAGATCGGCGTAGGGGAACCCCTCCTCGATGATAAAGCTGCAGCTCAGATACTCGGGCTTGGCCCCCATCATGGCGAGATCGTTGACCGTACCGGCGATGGCCAGCTTGCCGATATCGCCCCCCTCGAAGAAGAGCGGCGAGACGGTAAAGCTGTCGGTGGTGAAGGCGACGGGGCCCTCTACCGGCAGCAGGGCGGCATCTTCACCGCGCAGCAGGATCTCGTTGCCAAAGTGGCGAAAGAAGAGCTGATTGATCAGCTGGTTCATCTCGACGCCGCCGCCGCCGTGGCTAAGTTGGATCTCTCTCATCGGGTCTGGTTCTCCACAAGATTGCCGAAACAGGCTGGTTCATCTCTCCTCATCACCCGACCACCGTGGCTTAACTGAATTTCTCTCATTGGATCCCCATATAGCGGTAGTAGGCATTACAGGCCCCTTCGGAGCTGACCATGCAGCTGCCCATGGGCTGGGTCGGGGTGCAGCCCCGGCCAAAGACTTTGCACTGGTTCGGTTTGGCCAGGCCGCGCAGGATATCGGCGCACTGGCACGCCTTGTGGTCATCGATGGGAGTCTGATTGAGCGCAAAGTGACGCTCCGCATCGCGCCTGGCAAAGGCATCGCGCAGGCGCAGGGCGGAGGCGTTGATATCGCCGAGGCCTCGCCAGCGAAAGTGCTCGCGGGTCTCGAAAAAGCGCTCGACCAGCCGCTGGGCGGCTTTATTGCCGCTGGCGGTGACGGCGCGGCTGTATTGCACCTCCAGGGCGTAGCGACCCTCCACCTTCTGGCGCACCATCATCAAGAGCGCCTCCATCACATCCACCGGCTCGAAGCCGCTCACCACCACAGGCACCTGATAGCGTTGGACTATGGGCAGGTAGATATCGGCACCTGTGATGACGCTGACGTGGGAGGGGCCGATAAAGGCGTTCACCTTGGCAACCCCGTCGGCCATCACGGCGTGGATGGCGGGGGGCACCAGCACATGGTTGATATGAAACAGCAGGTTCTCCACCCCCGCAGCGTCGGCTGCTGCCAGCAGCGCGGCTGTCATGGGGGTGGAGGTCTCGAAACCTACGGCGAAGAAGACCACGGTTTTCTCAGGGTTCTCACGGGCGATACGCAGGGCATCGAGGGGGTCATAGACGGGGCGGATATCGCTCCCCTTGGCGCGCTGCTGGGCCAGCGTGCCTTTGGAGCCCGGCACCCGGATCATATCCCCCAGGGTGACCAGAATGACGTTCGGTTGGCGGGCCAGCTCGATGGCCTGATCGATGCGTTCTTTGGGCATGATGCAGACCGGGCAGCCGGGACCGTGGACAAACTCGATGCTGGCGGGCAGCAGCTGGGGCAGGCCGTACTTCATGATGGTGTGGGTATGGCCGCCGCACACCTCCATCACCCGCAGCGGTTCGGGGAGTAATTTGGCCAGTTCGGTGATCTGGGCGGCGAGGGCGCGGATGACGTCGGGCTGACGAAAGCCCTGAAACAGGTCATTCAAGGTCAGCATGGCAAGATATCCTGTTTGGGCATCAGGGCCACCATCTGGCGGAAGCTCTCGAGGCTGGCCTGCGCCTCCTCTTCGTCAATCTTGCTCATCACAAAGCCGATATGGAGCAGCACATAGTCGCCAAGGTTGAGGGGCTCTTCGAGCAGCATGCAGCTGACGCGCCGCTGCACCCCCAGGGTATCGACGGTGACGCAGTTATCTTCTGGGTGCAGCTGCACTACCTGAGAGGGGATGGATAGACACATGGATTTCAGGACTCCGACAAGGTGGCACAACCGGTTGTGGCAGGCTGGTGCGTGGCAATATGGTGGATGGCAAACCAGAGCTGACCGGCGGCGATGCCGCCGTCATTGAGCGGCAGGGTTTCGCTGGTCAATACCTGCCGGCCGGCTGCTTCGAGAGCGGGAACAAGCTCGTCCATCAGCACCCGGTTTTGAAATACGCCGCCCCCCAGCGCCACCGGATAGCCGGGGAAGCGTTCGGCGAGGGCGATCACCAGATTGCTGATGGCGTGGATAAAACCGGCGGCCAGGCGGGCGGTGGAGGTGCCTTTGCTTTGCTCGCTGATAAGCAGATTGAGCAGCTCTGCCCACTCAATAAGTAGCGGCCCCTCTGCGCTCTGGTGCAGGCCAAAGACGAGGGGGGAGGGCAATTCATATGGGGTAAGCTGCAAGGCAGCCGCCTCCAGCAAAAGTCCCGCCTCGCCCTCGTAATCGGGGGTATCGATCACCCCCAGCAGCGCCGAGACGGCATCGAACAGCCGGCCGATGGAGCTGGTATGGGGGGCATTGCGACCCAGCTGCCAGAGCTGGTGCAGGTTGCTGATCCGCTCGATAGGTAGCTTGCTTACCAACGGAATATCGAGGGCGCGGATCTCCTCAGGACTGTGTGATTCAAATAGCAGCCCCAGCAGCTGGCGTACCGGCTCACGGATGGCCGCCTCGCCGCCGATGAGCTTGAAGGGTTTGAGGTGTGCAATACGTTCAAATCCCTGCACGTCGGCGATCAGCAGCTCGCCGCCCCAGAGGGTGCCGTCATCCCCAAGGCCGGTGCCATCGAAGGCAACCCCCAGCACCGGGCCAGTGATGTCATGCTCGGCCATCACTGCCAGCAGGTGGGCGTGATGGTGCTGCACCTCGAGATGGGTTGCACCCTGATCGTGGCAATAGCCCTTGGCCCACTGGTGACTGAGATAGCCGGGGTGGCGATCCGAGACCAGCAGCTCGGGCTTGAGATCGTAGAGATCGCGGAAGGTCGCCAGGGTCTGCTCGAAGTGGCCCTGCATCGGCAGGCTGTGCAGATCGCCTATATAGGGGCTGTAGATGCGCTGGCGACCAAAAGCCAGCGCCAGCTGGTTCTTCTGCTGCGCCCCGACTGCCAGCAGCGGCAAATTGACCGCCTGTTTCAGGCTGGGAGTGCAGGGGGCATAGCCCCGGGCGAGGCGCAACGTCTGGCGCCGCCCGCCCGCCCACTGCACCAGACTGTCGTCGCAGGGGTGCAGTATGGGGCGGTTGTGATCCAGAATGCCGTCAATCTCGCTCCCAAGTTCGCTGACCACCGCCTCGCACTCGATGAGGATCGGGCTGCCGCGACCATTGGCGCTGGTCGCCACCAGCGGGATGGCACAGGCGTCCAGCAGCAGCTGGTGGAGCGGGGTGTAGGGGAGCATGACCCCAAGGTAGGGGATGCCGGGGGCGATCCCCCCGGCCAGCGGCGCGGCTGACGGTCGGGATTCTGAGAGCCGATCATCGTTAGTGCGCTTGCGCAGCAGGGTGATGGGTCTGGCCTGAGAGGAGAGCAGGCTCCACTCTGCCTCGCAGCCGGTGACATGCAGTTTGGCCTCGGCAAGGGAGCCCATTATCACCGCCAGCGGCTTGCGTTCGCGCCGCTTGAGCTTGCGAAGCCGTGCCACGGCAGACTCGCTGCGGGCATCACATATCAGGTGATAACCCCCCATCCCTTTGACCGCGATAAGCTTGCCTGCTTGCAGGGCGAGAGCAGCCGCTTGCAGGGCATTCTCGCGCTCGGCCAGGGCATCGCCGCAGTCGGAGCGCCAGCTGAGGTGGGGTCCGCACTCGGGGCAGCTCACCGGCTGGGCGTGGTAGCGTCTGTCCAGCGGGTTTTCATAGGCCGCCGCACAGCGCGGGCACATGGCAAAGCCCGCCATGGCGGTGTGGGGTCTGTCGTAGGGGAGGCGGCGGATGATGGTGTAGCGCGGGCCGCAGTGGGTGCAGTTGGTAAAGGGGTAGTGATGGTGGCGATCCGCGGGGTTGGCCACGTCCGTGGCGCACGCCTCGCACATCCCCTGATCCGGCGAGATGGCGACAGTGGCGGCGCTCTGCTGCTGGCTGGCTTTAATTCGAAACTGGCCATGGAACTGGCCGTCGTAGTCGGCATCCGGATCTTGGGGCAGTTCCCGCTCGCTGAAATGATCGATTCGGCTAAGCGGCGGCGCCAATTCCCGCAGTTCGCGGGCAAAGGCGGCGAGCGGCTCCGGGGAACCCTCGGCACCTATGGTGACGCCATTGGCGTCGTTCAGCACATAGCCGGTGAGGCCGTGGCGCAGGGCCAACCCATAGACGAAGGGGCGAAAGCCGACACCCTGCACTATGCCGTCCATATGAAATTCGCGGCGCAGCCTGGAAGGCGTCTGGGTCCGGGCCGTCATGACGCCATCCAAAGAGGGGCAGGCGCCCCTCCCTGATAACAAGGGGGCTGCGGGCCTTCCCTGATGACAAGAGGGCAGGGGAGGGCCGGCAGGGGCGGCCATCCGGCGATCATCCTGGGGAATGTCATGCGATATCGAACTCCCGTCTGCTGGCCTGCCGCCACGGCGTCGGCCTCAGGGTGCAACGGACAGGGTTGCAATGGGCGGCGCCGGGAGGGGAAGGGGCCTTGGCTTGGCAGGGAAAAGAGGAAGGTCGGCCCTGCCGCGGGGGCCAAGTTTATCGGGTCAGTGGCCCTCATTACCTTGATCTCGCACCGGTTTGAGTGCCAGACGCGGCGCTTCTTTGCGATCCTGCGAGGCGGGCCCCGTTCGGTATGGATAAGGGGCATCAGGTGAGAGAGTCGACGGGGCAGTGACGGCGCAGCTTATTGGGCGCCCCGATAGCGCCCTTGCTGGGGGCCGCGTTCAGGGGCGCTGGCATCGGGAAGGATTTTTTGTATGGTTTTATTTAATGATCTTCATAGATCGAATAGAAAAACTAAACGACCTGGGCGCTTTTTATCGCCTTGTGAGCCCTGGATGGCCTTGCGGGGTCGGCATGGGCCTGGAAAGCGGGGCGTCGCCCGGTTCGCCCGGTTTGCCGGGGAGCTGTGTGGCAAGGGGGAGGGGCCATTTGGCGGGATCGGCCATTGGCGGCTGGGGGCGGCTCGGGTATAGTCCTGCGCCAACAAGATAGGTTCGGATGGAGGCGTCGGCGCCGCGTCAGGCACGCGGGCCGATTCCTCCCTTCGGCGCGGCTTTAAAGGATATCCCCATGAAATTCAGTCCCCTGCTCGATGAGATGATGAAGGCGCTGCAGGTCTTGCCGGGCGTGGGCCCCAAGTCGGCCCAGCGCATGGCGTTTACCCTGCTGGAGCGCGAGCGCAGCGGCGGCCTGCGTCTCGCCTCCCTGCTCAATCGGGCGCTGACCGAAATCGGTCATTGCAGCCACTGCCGCACCTTCACCGAGAACGATCGCTGCGAGATCTGCGCCAATCCCAAGCGCGAGGAGAACGGTCTGCTCTGCGTGGTGGAGAGCCCGGCAGACGTGGCGGCCATCGAGCAGACCGGCCAGTTCTCCGGCCGCTACTTCGTGCTGATGGGCCACCTGTCGCCCCTGGACGGCATAGGCCCGGAGGAGTTGGGGCTGGAGATCCTGGAGCGGCGCCTCAAGGATGAGCACATCAAGGAGCTGATCCTCGCCACCAATCCCACCATAGAGGGGGATGCTACCGCCTGGTATATCGCCGACATGGCCCGCGCCGCCGGAGTGGAGGTGAGCCGCATCGCCCACGGGGTGCCGGTGGGCGGCGAGCTGGAGCTGGTGGATGGGACCACGCTGTCTCACTCCCTGATGGGGCGCCAGCGCATCTAAACCTGCTTATGGGCCTGCTGCGAAACCGTGATCAAGGCTCATGTGCTGCTCGGAATCCTCATGTATTTACATACATTCCGGTTCCTGCGCTGCTCTTTACCTTGCTGACGACTTCTCGCGACGGCTCATTAACTGGTTTGGCTGGATGGTACAAAAAATGGGCAACCAAGCCCGCCACAAGGGGCCAGTGTGCAACTTTGCTCTCAAGTTTGCACGCAAGCCCCTTGATATTTGGTGGGCCAACCCCATCTAGGTTGGGAATCTGTTCAACCCGACGTTTTGAGGACTGGTCGATGACCCAAAGTGTTCACGCCGAAACCCACGGCTTTCAGACTGAAGTCAAACAACTGCTGAGCCTGATGGCTCACAGCCTCTACTCCAACAAAGAAGTATTCCTGCGCGAGCTTATCTCCAACGCCTCCGATGCGGCGGACAAGCTGCGCTTCAAGGCGCTTTCCGATGCCTCTTTGTTCGAAAACGACGGCCAGCTGCGCGTGCGCCTGGTGGTGGACAAAGAGAACAAGACCCTGACCATCTCGGACAACGGCATCGGCATGACCCGGGACCAGGTGATCGAGCACCTGGGTACCATAGCCAAGTCCGGGACCGCCGAGTTCTTCAAGCACCTCTCCGGTGATCAAGGCAAGGACTCCCAGCTGATCGGTCAGTTCGGGGTGGGCTTCTACTCCGCCTTCATCGTCGCCGACAAGGTAACCGTCATCTCCCGCGCCGCCGGCACAGAGCCGGGCCAGGGCGTGCAGTGGGAATCCGAAGGGGAAGGCTCCTTCACGGTCGCTGACGTGACCAAAGAGGGTCGCGGCACCGACGTCATCCTGCACCTGCGTGCCGAGGAAGAGGAGTTCCTGGACGACTGGCGCCTGCGCGCCGTGGTCGCCAAGTATTCCGACCATATCTCTGTGCCGGTGGAGATGTTCAAGGAGGGCACCCCGGATCGCGAAGAAGAGGGCGAGACCATAGTCGGTACCCCGGGCGAGTGGGAGCAGGTCAACCGCGCCACCGCGCTCTGGACCCGCAACCCCAAAGACATCAAGGACGAGGAATACCAGGAGTTCTACAAGCACGTCGCCCATGACTTCGAAGATCCGCTCTTGTGGGGTCACAACCGGGTGGAAGGGGCCCAGGAGTACACCAGCCTGCTCTATATCCCGGCCCGCGCGCCCTTCGATCTCTACAACCGCGAGCAGAAGCACGGCCTCAAGCTCTACGTGCAGCGCGTCTTCATCATGGACGACGCCGAGCAGTTTATGCCGACCTACCTGCGCTTCGTGAAAGGGGTGCTGGACTCCAACGATCTGCCGCTCAACGTCAGCCGCGAGATCCTGCAGGACAACAAGGTCACCGCCTCCCTGCGCAAGGCCTGCTCCAAGCGCGTCCTGACCATGCTGAACAAATTGGCCAAGGACGATAGCGAGAAGTACGCCAAGTTCTGGAGCGAGTTCGGCAACGTGCTCAAAGAGGGCCCGGCCGAGGATTACGCCAACCGCGAGGAGATCGCCAAGCTGTTGCGCTTCGCCAGCACCGCCGGCGAGGGCGAAGCCCAGACCGTCTCTCTCGAGGATTACGTTGGCCGCATGAAGGAAGGCCAGCAGAAGATTTACTACATCACCGCCGACTCCTATGCCGCGGCCAAGAACAGCCCGCACCTCGAGATCTTCCGCAAGAAGGGCGTCGAAGTGCTGCTGATGTGGGAGCGGGTGGACGAGTGGCTGATGAGCCACCTCACCGAGTTCGACGGCAAGCAGCTGGTCTCCGTCACCCGTGGCGAGCTGGATTTGGGCGAGCTGGAGGACGAGGCGTCCAAGCAGGCCCAGGAGGAGGCTGAAAAAGCCAACGCCGGTCTGGTGGCGCGGGTCAAGCAGAGCCTGGCCGATGCGGTGAAAGAGGTGCGTGTCACCCACCGCCTGACCGACTCGCCGTCTTGCATCGTTACCGACGACCACGGCATGAGCACCCAGATGATCAAGCTGATGCGCGCCGCCGGCCAGCCGGTACCAGAGCAGAAGTACATCCTGGAGCTCAACCCCGACCACGCGCTGGTGAAGAAACTCGACACCATCGAAGACGAGGCGCTGTTCGGTGAGTGGGTCAGCCTCTTGCACGAGCAGGCCCAGCTGGCGGAGCAGGGCGGCCTCAATGATCCGGCGAGCTTCGTCTCCCGTATCAACCGTCTGCTACTCCAGGCGTGATGTAATTGGCCCACTGCAAGGCAGTGGGCTTTTTTTTGGACAACGCCGCCCCCGGGGCGGCGTTGTCCGCCCTGAGTGTCTGCTGCATTTTCAATCATTTTTCGTGGCAGGGGCCTGCGTCTTTGGTCGCAGAGACGGCGCCAGGGGCTGGTGATAATCTGGCCACTCACACGGGGCGAGCTTGTTAATATGGGCGAAAACGTGTAGTTTTTTGCCTTCTCAAGAATTGAATAACCAATCAATTAGGAGCGTGTATGCGCATTGTTCTGTTGGGAGCACCGGGTGCCGGCAAAGGTACCCAGGCTCAGTTCATCATGGAAAAACACGGTATTCCGCAGATCTCCACCGGCGACATGCTGCGTGCGGCGATCAAGGCGGGCACCGAGCTGGGCCTCAAGGCCAAGGCCGTGATGGACGCAGGTCAGCTCGTCTCCGACGACATCATCATCGGCCTGGTCAAAGAACGTATCGCGCAACCGGATTGCGCCAACGGCTTCCTGCTGGACGGCTTCCCCCGCACCATCCCCCAGGCGCAAGCCATGAAGGATGCCGGTGTGGTGGTGGACTTCGTGCTGGAATTCGCGGTGCCGGACGAAGAGATCGTCAAGCGCATGAGCGGCCGCCGCGTGCACTCCGGCTCCGGCCGAACCTACCACGTGGTGTTCAACCCGCCAAAAGTGGAAGGCAAGGATGACGTGACCGGCGAGGATCTGGTGATCCGTGCCGACGACGAAGAGACCACGGTTCGCAAGCGTCTGGATGTCTACCATCAGCAGACCGCGCCGCTCATCGGTTTCTACGGCAAGGAAGCGGAAGCGGGCAACACCCGTTACGTCAAGATCGACGGCACCCAGCCGGTGGATCAGGTCAGCCAGCAGCTGGCGGCTATCCTCGGCTAAAGCTGGTCTTGCCACCGACATTGCCCGGCGTGCTGGCAATCCTCTTGCCACGCCAGGGGCGATCGCCTGGCAACGACATTGAGACAAGGGTCCACACAGGGCCCTTTCTTGCATTATCACAAGCACCACAAACACCCCACGACAGGACGCTAACGTGACCACGAAAACCGGGATCTTGCTCGTCAATCTTGGGACCCCAGCGGCGCCAACCTCGGCGGCCGTCAAGGCCTTTCTCAGTCAGTTCCTGCAGGACCCGCGCGTGGTCGAGATACCTCGCCTGCTGTGGGCCCCGCTGCTGACCTTCGCCATACTGCCGTTTCGGGCCCCCCGGGTCGCCAAGCTCTATCAGCAGGTCTGGACCGAGCAGGGCTCACCCCTGATGGCCATCAGCCAGCGGCAGCGGGCGGCGCTGGAGCAGGAGCTCAAGCGGGAAGGGGTCGATGTGCCCGTGGTGCTGGCCATGACCTATGGCTCGCCCTCCCTCGACGAGGGCTGGCAGGCGCTCAAGGCCCAGGGGGTCAATCGGGTGATACTGCTGCCGCTCTACCCGCAGTATGCCGCCAGCACCACGGCCGCCGTGTTCGACGGCTGGGCCCGGGTGATGAAGAAGGAGCGCCACCTGCCGGTGATGCGCCTCATCCGCGACTATCACAACCACCCGGAATACATCCAGGCGCTGGCCATGAGCGTGCGCCGCCAGTGGGAGCAGCAGGGCCAGGGTGAGCACCTGCTGATGTCCTTCCACGGCATTCCCCAGCGCAGCGAGGACGAGGGGGACCCTTACGGTCACCAGTGTCGCCGCACCGCCGCCTTGCTGGCGGAGGCGCTGGGTCTGTCCCCCGAGCAGTGGAGTGCCAGCTTCCAGTCCCGCTTTGGCAAGCAGGAGTGGCTCAAGCCCTATACCGATGTCACCATAGCCCAGCTGGGGGCGCAGGGTGTCAAGCGGCTCGATGTGATCTGCCCGGCCTTCTCGGCGGATTGCCTCGAGACCCTGGAGGAGATCCAGGTCGAGAACCGCGCCGTCTTCATGGACGCGGGGGGAGAGCAGTTCCACTACATACCGGCCCTCAACAGCGATCAGGCCCACATCCGCATGATGGTGTCGCTGATCTGCCGCGAGCTGGCGTGAGGGGGCTTCACGGCCGCGACTATGCGCGCCGGGTGTTCGGGTTCAACGATAAAGGAGTGTCTTGATGATGCATATCACGCTGATCTACGGCGGCCTGCTGGGGCTCTTGTTCCTGCTGCTCTCGTTCTGGGTGGTCAAGCGCCGTGCCCAGTTCAAGGTGATGATAGGGGAAGGGGAGGCGCCCGAGATGCTCTCCGCCATCCGTGCCCACGGCAACTTCGCCGAATACGTGCCGCTCACCCTCTTGCTGATGGCCCTGTGCGAGCTGGCCGGGGTGGGAGCGCTCTGGCTGCACCTGGGTGGGGCGCTGCTGCTGGTGGGGCGCATACTGCACGCCATCGGCATCCAGATCCCCAAGGCGCCGAACAAGCCACGGCTGTTTGGCACCCTCTTCTTTTGGCTGTCTCTGGGACTCTTCTCGGTGCTGGCGCTGGTGCAGGGGCTGTCATTCGGCTGAGGCCAGAGGCCACTTGAGTGCGAAAAACCACCTCAGTGCGAGGTGGTTTTTTGAGGGGGAAAGATCAAACGTTTTCCTCGCAAACCCTTGCCTATACTGACCCCATATTTTAATCGGGCGACTTTTCGGCGGGGTGGATTGTGTTAAAATCCCGCCCCTCTTTCCCCCAGAGCACAGAAGATTGCCATGAAATTTCCCGGTCAGCGCAAGTCCAAACACTACTTCCCGGTCGACAGGCGTGATCCCCTGATCCCGCAAAATCCCCAGCTCACCGAACTGGGCAAGGCCTATGTGGTGGGTATAGATCAGACTCTGGTGGATATCGAAGCCCATGTGGACGAGGACTTTCTGAACCGGTACGGCCTGAGCAAGGGCCACTCCATGCTCATCTCCGACGACGTGGCCGAGCGGGTTTATGAAGAGCTCAAGGCCAACAACATGGTGGTGAGCGAGTTTGCCGGCGGCACTATCGGCAACACCATGCACAACTACTCTGTGCTGGCCGATTCCCACTCCATCCTGCTCGGGGTGATGAGCCAGGACATCCGCATCGGCAGCTACGCCTACCGCTATCTGTGCAACACCTCGTCCCGCGTCAACCTCGACTACCTGCAGCCGGTGGACGGCCCTGTCGGTCGCTGCTTCACCTTCATCACTGAAGGGGGCGAGCGCAGCTTTGGCATCAACGCCGGCAAGATGGACCACCTGGACGTGGAGCATATCCCGGAAGCCATCATCAAGGACTCCTCCGCCCTGGTGATCACCGCCTACCTGGTGCGCGGCGCCGACGGCACTCCCATGAAGGAGGCGGCCATGGCTGCCGTCCGTTATGCCCGCGAGGCCGGTGTGCCCGTGGTGCTGACCCTGGGCACCCGTTTCGTCATCGACGAGAACCCCCAATGGTGGCGTGACTTCATCAGCGAGAACGTGACAGTGCTCGCCATGAACGAGGACGAGGCCGAGGCCCTGACCGGGATCAAAGATCCGCTCGGCGCAGCCGACAAGGCGCTGGACTGGGCCGACATGGTGCTCTGCACCGCCGGTCCCATCGGCCTCTACATGGCGAGCTACACCGAAGAAGACTACAAGCGCGAGACCACCCATACCCTGCTGCCCGGGGTGATCCCCGAGTTCAACATGTATGAGTTCAGCCGCCCCATGGCCCGCGAGAAGTGCCGCAATCCGGCGCGGATCTACTCCCATATCTCCCCCTACATGGGCGGTCCGGAGAAGATCAAGAACACCAATGGTGCCGGGGATGGTGCCCTGTCCGCGGTGCTGCACGACATGGTGGCCAACGCCTATCACCGCATGAATGTGCCGAACTCCGCCAAGCACCTCTCCGAGTTCCTCACCTACTCCTCCCTGGCCCAGGTGTGCAAGTATGCCAACCGGGTGAGCTACGAGGTGCTGGCCCAGAGCAGCCCGCGTCTCTCCCGCGGCCTGCCGGAGAAGGAAGACAGCCTGGAAGAGGTGTACTGGGAGCGGTGATACCGTCATCCGGTCGACAACAAGAAAGGGTGCCACTGGGCACCCTTTCTTGTTTTTGGGGCTGGATCATGTTTTTGGCACTGCTTTTGCTGTCATCGTGGACAGGCCGCGCCATGGCGACATACCTTGTTAACAACATGTAGCTGGTTCGGGATGAGGGTATGTTGAGACAATGGAGTATCGGCCGGCGCCTGTCGCTGGTGACCCTGATGGTGCTGGCGCTGCTGGGACTGCTGCTGTTCTTCTGCCTGCAGATCTATCAGCAGGGGCTGATGGGGGAGAAGAGCCGCCAGACTCGTGCTCAGGTCGAGACCGCCTACAGCCTGGTGGCCGGATTCGAGGCCAGGGTACGCAAGGGGGAGCTCGACGAGGGGCGCGCCAAGGCCGAGGCCCTCGCGGCGATCAAGGGGCTGCGCTATGGCGAGGAGGATTACTTCTGGATCAATGACAGCCACCCCACCATGGTGATGCACCCCATGAAACCCGAGCTGGACGGCAAGGATCTCTCCGGGGTGGAGGACAAGCAGGGGCTCAGGCTGTTTGTGGCCTTCGCCGATCTGGCGAGGGCGCAGGGCGCGGGAGAGGTGGCCTACTACTGGCCCAAGCCCGGGGTGGAGGAGCCGGTGCGCAAGATCTCCTACATCAAGCGCTTCGCCCCCTGGGACTGGATCATCGGTACCGGCGTCTATGTGGACGACGTCGAGGCCCAGTATCAGGAGGTGCTGCGCACCCTGCTCGGGATAGGCCTGGTGCTGGCCATACTGCTGTTTGCCGTGGTCGGGCTCATAGTGCGCAGCATAGTGGTGCCCCTCTCCCAGTCGGTATCGGCCCTCGGCAACATCGCCAGGGGGGAGGGGGATCTGCGTTTTCGGCTGCCGGAGTCGGGCCGGGACGAGCTGAGCCAGCTCTCGGTCAACTTCAACCTCTTCGCCGGCCAGATGGCGCAGCTGGTGGGGCGCAGCCAGCAGATCACGGCCCAGAACCGGGAGCAGGCGCACCAGCTGGCCCAGATCGTCGACCGGACCGGCGCCATCGTCACCGGCCAGGAGCAGGACACCCTGCGGGTGGCCAGCGCCATGGAGCAGATGACGGTGAGCAGCCGGGAGGTGGGCCAGCACGCGGCCCAGGCCGCCGAGGCGGCGGACTCCGCGCTCAATCTCGCCCAGCACGGGCGTCAGGTGGTGGCCCAGACCAGGGAGACCATCAGCCAGCTGGCGGACGAGATGGTGGAGACGGTGCAGGCGGTGAGCCAGCTCGAGCAGGAGACCCAGCAGATTGGCTCCGTGCTCGACGTGATCCGGGGGGTGGCGGAGCAGACCAACCTGCTGGCCCTCAATGCCGCCATCGAGGCGGCCCGGGCCGGCGAGCAGGGGCGCGGCTTCGCGGTGGTGGCCGACGAGGTGCGCACCCTGGCGACCCGCACCCACAGCTCCACCGACGAGATCCGGCAGATGATCCTGCGGCTGCAGGAAGGGGCAGGCCGGGTGGTCAGCGGCATCACCCAGTTGCAGCAACTCTCCCGCTCCACCGCGGACAGGGCCGGTGATGCCGACGGCGCCATTCATGCCATCGATGGATCTGTGCACACCATCAATGCCATGAATAGCCAGATCGCCACGGCCGCCGCCGAGCAGAGCCGGGCGGCCGAGGAGATCAACCAGCGGCTGGTGGCCATCACCGAGTTGGCGGCGGATGCCCTGGCCCAGAACCGGTTGACCGAGCAGGCGGCAAGCCAGCTGGCGCTCTCTTGCGACGAGTTGGGGGCCCTGGTCGCCCAATATCGAACCTGATGGCGCTTATCCCCGCCTTTTTGGGGATAAGGCTTGAGTCTGGGGGGCTTTTGGGACACCATCAGCCCCATTATTGGCCAGCGTTGGCCGACAGCCTGCAAGAGAGAGACCCCCATGAGCAAACTAACTGACAATCTTGACGCCAATTTCCAGCTGTTCATCGAAGAAGTCCGCGAGTCGGGTCAGGTGTGGGGTCTGCGTTACGGTGAAGACTGGGTGGTGTGCCGCTCCGCTGAGTTCGAAGATGCCGACGTCATGCCGCTCTGGTCTGCCGAGGGTGATGCCCGTCTGCACTGCGTGGACGAGTGGGCGGATTACGAGCCGGAAGTGATCGAGCTCGAAGAGTTTCTCGACATCTGGATCAACGATCTGGACGAAGACGATGTGCTGGTCGGCCCGAACTGGAACGCCGATCTGGAAGGCCAGGAGCTCGAACCCATCGAGCTGGCCAAGGCGCTGGTTGAGCTGGACGCCTGAACTGTGCTGCACTGATGGCCCCGATGCGGGCCATCGTCGAGACCAGAACCGACGGCTGCGAGGCCGTCGGTTTTTTTATGCCCGGCAAGGGCGCCAAGGTGAGCGGGCGATTTGGCTTTGCACCCGTCACCGAGATGGGTCATCATCAACCCTTTGCCGATCGGGAGGTGCCATGTTTGTCTTTGACGTGACTACAGCGGCGGGCGCGCAGGCCCGGATCCGGGTGCAGGCGCTGGATTGGGGCCAGAGCGGTCCCGTGACCTTCCAATGCGACAGCGATGCCCTGGCCCTGGTGCTGCTGACCGGCTGCCGCTGTGATGCGGTGGGCTATTTCGATCTGCTGGCCGGTTGCAAGCCGCTCTATGTGGAGCAGTGGCTCGCCTATCTGCAGGAGAGCGGCCACCTCGACAAGCAGAGCTGCCAGTTGGAGAGCCCGTCTCAGGAGGACTATCTGGCCCGGGCGGGACTGGCGGACGAGGAGCTCAATGCCTTGCTCGGTCAGGTCTACAAGGTGGCCGGTTTCAATCGTCTGCAGATCAACCGTTACCTCAAGAACCGCCACAACCCGACCATGCTGGCGACCCGTTACGATCAGAAAGAGCTGGAGCGCTATCGCCAGCTCAATGACATCATTCTGACCCTGCTGAAGTTGAAACGTCCCCAGTGAAGACCCCCGGATGGGGAATGTCAGGCCTCAGCTCCTGGGGCCGTGCGATCAGATACCCTTGCAATCCGTCCACATACATGCCTTGCAACAACTGCTTCTGACCGAGCTCCTCCACCCCTTCCGCTATCACCAGACAGCCCATGCGATGGGAGACGTCGACTATCATCCGCACGAACTGCTGGTTGGCGATGTCCCGTTCCAGGGTGCCAAGCAGCAGCGGATCCAGCTTCACATAATCCGGCCTCAGCTCATGAAGCAGGGTGAAGGAGTCCATCCCCTTGCCAAAGTTGCGAATGGTGGAGCGACTGCCATGGCGCCTGAGCAGTTCAAACAGCCGCTTTCCACCGATCATGTTGTGTTTCAGGTGCTCCTCATCCAGAGCGAAGACCAGATTGGCGCTGATGTTCACATCCTTTTGCAGCTGGTGATCAAACCAGATCAAAAAGGCGCTGTTCTGCAGCAGGCAGCTGGAGAGGTTGAGCCCCCAGCGGTGGGTCTGCAGGTCGAAGGCACGATACTGGCGCATGACATGGGTGATCAGCATCTGCTCCAGCCGCATCAGCATTTCCAGTCGTTGTGCCATGGCAAAGAGCGTGTCTGTGGGGAGCTGTATGCCTTCTCGATTGCTGAAGCGGGCAGAGATGTCCTGGTAGGGCACCATGTCCCGATTGAACGCCTGCACCGGCTGGCTGAAGAGCGTGATGCAATCCGGCTGCGACAATAGATCCTCCAGCACTCTCTTCCAGTGCTGCTGGCCATGGAGGTTGCTGGAGTGATCATGTTGCTGGATGGCCCAGCCGTTGATGGTCTCAGTCTGAGCCCGTGCTAGGGCGAGATCTGCACGGGCCAGGATAGCCTCGATATTCTGCGCGCGGGAGAGCTGGGTCAGCCCTGTGTAGGCCACATTTTCCAATTCCCGTTCCCGATGATAATGATCGAAGGCCCGCTTGAACTCTTGCCCCAGCAAATGGGGCGGAATGTTGATGTCAGAGGGGAGCAGCACCGCAAAATCAGACCCCGAGATGCGATAGACCTGATGCCCGGGAAAGCGGTTGACCACCAGATTGATGAGGTTGGAAATATCCCTGATGTAGGCATCCCCGGACTGGAAGCCGCGCTGGGCATTGAGGCGGGCAAGCTCGGTGGCGCGGATCAGCACCAGGATGGCGGTCTGGGTCGTCTCCTGCAGCAGCAGCTCGGTGAGATCGCGCCTGAACGCATGACGGTTGCGCAGGCCCGTCATCTCGTCCTGGGTCGCCTGCTGTTGCAGCTCGCTTATCTGGCGATGTGCATCGAGTTCGGCTTCACTGAAGGAGGCAAGCAACTGGCGTAGCGCCGTTTGTGCCTGCGGGCTCTCCAGCATGGCGGGATCCCGTTGTTGCAGCGCCAGCAGCCAGCGCTGCTCCTGCCTCTCCCGCTCCCCCTTGCGCACGCTGTGGGTGAGCAAGAGCAGCAGGGCGAAGCCGATGAGGGTGGTCATCAGGACCAGCAGCAGGGTGAGGGGGGAGGCCGGAGGCGCAAGCCAGAGTCCCTGCAGCAACAGCATGGGAATGCAGACCAGGGCGCTGACCAGCAGCAGATTTCCCTCGTGTTTATTCAACATCGTTTCATCCTTGATGATGCTCGTGATGTAGAAATTCTAATCAAGCCGCCGGCACAAAGCTTGAGTACTCACGCAACTCCATGAAAAGGGCTGTCGGAAAGCCACTAAATGTGAGTGAAAACACTTTCACAGTTCGCAAAAAAAGCGAAGATGGGTTGAAAACAGCCCCAACAGAGCAGAGGTAGATATGTTGCTAGAACCCGTAGACACAGCCAAAGCACGGCAACTATTGAATCAGAGTATGGCCTTGGTGCTCGCAGGGGGACGCGGTAGTCGCCTGAAGCAGTTGACCGACAATCGCGCCAAGCCCGCCGTCCATTTCGGCGGCAAGTTCCGCATCATCGATTTCGTGCTTTCCAACTGCATCAACTCCGGCATTCGCCGGGTGGGTGTGGTCACCCAGTACAAGTCCCACAGCCTGCTGCGCCACCTGCAATCTGGCTGGTCCTTCCTGCGCTATCAGATGAACGAGTTCATCGATCTGCTGCCCGCCCAGCAGCGGGTGGACGAGGTGCACTGGTACCGTGGTACCGCCGATGCCATCTACCAGAACGTCGACATCATTCGTGACTACGGCCCCAAATACATAGTGGTGCTGGCGGGGGATCACATCTACAAGATGGACTACGCCGCCATGCTGCTCGATCACGTGCGCCTCGGCGCCAAGGTGACGGTGGCCTGCATCGAGGTGCCGCGTGCGGAGGCGTCCGCCTTCGGGGTCATGGACATCGACGAGCAGCGCAAGATCCGCGCCTTCGTGGAGAAACCGGCCAACCCGCCCGCCATGCCGGGCAATGACCAGATCTCCCTGGCCTCCATGGGGATCTACATCTTTGATGCGGAATACCTCTATCAGCTGCTGGAGGAGGACATCCACAATCTGGAGTCCAAGCACGACTTCGGCATGGACGTGATCCCGCGCATAGTGGGAGAGGGCAAGGCCTTTGCGCACCCCTTCACCATCTCCTGCGTCGGGGCCAAGGAGGGGCAAAAGCCCTACTGGCGCGACGTGGGGACCCTGGACTCCTTCTGGGAGGCGAACATGGATCTCGCCTCCGTGGTGCCCGAGCTCGACATCTATGACGAGAACTGGCCCATCTGGACCAGCCAGAACATGTCGCCCCCCGCCAAGTTCGTGCAGGACAGAAACGGCCAGCACGGCATGACCATCAACTCCATGTTCGCGGGCGGCTCCATCGTCAGCGGCTCCTTCGTGCTGAACTCCGTGCTCTTCACCAATGTGCGGGTGCACTCCTTCTGCACCCTGGATCAGGCGGTGATCTTCCCCGGGGTCGAAGTGGGGGCGGGCTGCCGCCTGCGCCGGGTGGTGGTGGACAAGGGCTGCAAGCTGCCCGATGGCCTGGTGGTGGGGGAGAACGCGGACGAGGATGCCCGTCGCTTCTACCGCTCCGAGCAGGGCATCGTGCTGGTGACCAAGGAGATGGTGGCCAAGCTCGACTGATGAGACCGAGACCAACAAAAAGGGAGCCTTGAAGGCTCCCTTTTTCATGCGGTCATCGCTGACTTATTCGCTGACGATTGCCTTGCCGGCCATCACCATGGCGGTGCCGTGCTTGCCGCCAGCGGCGGTCACCTGGGGCACGCCGTCTTCGTCGGTGTCACCACCTGCGCCGTCGATGACGTTCTCGCCGGAGTCGCCGACCCACTCGGCCATCTGCATGCCGCCGTTGACTGTGCCACGGAACCAGCTGACGTACTGGCCGGTCAGCTTGGCCAGCTCCAGCTCGGGTGCCTTCTCGGCCCCTTCGTTGCGCAGGTTCAGCATGGCAGAGCGCAGTGCGCCGGAGATGGCAGCCTGGGTCCAGGGGGTGTATTCACCCTGCTTGCCCGCCAGCCAGGTGCCCGCCTTGGCATTGAAGTAGGCCTTGTCGGTGGCGATGAAGAGATCCCGCGCGGCAGTGCGGTACTTGGCATCCGAGGTGGCCAGGAAGGCGGCGGTCAGGCCACGGATGGCAGCAAATTGCGCCTCTATGGATTGACCTGCATCCAGCGACCCACCCAGGGTCAGGCCGTCGTGGACCAGGCCGTTCTTGCCCACCAGCTTGCCGAGGATGAAGTCAGCTTGCTTGCGCACCAGCTCGAGCGCCTGTTGACCCTGCTGGGTCTTGAGGTTCAGATCGCCGTTGTCACCGGCGGCGTAACCGACCGGCAAGGCATCCTGGGCGCGCTGGAAGATCTGCAGGGCGACCAGGGCGTAGGCGGCGTCGAAGGTGGTGACGTGAGCGCTCTGCTTGCCCTCTTGCCAGCTGTCCACCAGGGTACCGGCCTTGGGCTCGAAGTGCAGGGCGGCCAGGTTCTTGAAGGTCAGGTTGGAGAGGTTCAGCGCCAGGGAGAAGGCATCGCTGCCAGCCACTGCCTTGCCCAGATCATTGGCCTTGTTGGCGGCCGGGGCGGCGGCGAAGGGGGTGCCGTCAAACACGGCGTGGAAGGCCGGGTTCTGGTTGGTGTTGGCGCGGCGCTGATCGCTGAAGGCGTAGAACTCGGAGAGCGGCCACAGCAGCATCCAGGCATCGCGCAGCTGGGCGGAGCCGTCCACCACCTCCAGCTTGCCGATGGCACCGACGTCGTTCTTGCTGGTTTCGGTCACTTTCACCTGATGGGGGAAGTAGACGACCCCCTTGGCCGGATCATACTGGGGGCTGATCCTGGCGCCGAGCTGCTTGCCATCGAAGCCGAGCTGGCCCTGCAGTATGGCCAGCTTGTCGATGGACTGCTCGGTCAGCATCATGCCGTTGAAGCCGTCGGCGGCGGAGACGCCGAGCTTGTGCTTGCCATCCTGATCCATGGTGGCGGACGCGGCTTCCACCTCTTCATCGCTCTCGGCCACGTGCATGCCGCCGAGGAAATCCTGGGACCACATCACTTCCTTGAGCAGTATACCGCCCACGGCCGCCGGGACCAGCAGGTTGTCACTGCCGCTCCAGCGCAGGGTGGCGTAGTCGCGGAAGTAGGCCGGGACCTGGGTCTTGACCGATTTCTCGGTGCCCTTGGCGGTCTTGATGGTGAGCTGATCGCCGTTGACCGGGGCGGCGTTCACCGCTTGGGCGAACTCCGGATTGGCGGCGGCATAGGGCAGGGAGAGGGGATACATGCCTTGGGGCACCTCATCGGCCGGGAAGCCGACGGCGTCGGCCATGGCCAGCACCCGCTTGCCAAGGTCGGCCAGGGTGCCGCCACGGGCCTGGTTCTGCGGCCCGTTCACCAGGTGCGGACCCATGCCGGACTGGTAGTTGAGGGCGTACATCGCCTCTTCGGAGTACTCATAGGATTCGATGCCGGCGGCGAAGTCGAACGGGGTCGGTTCATCGGCACGGTTGGCGTCCAGCACGTCCAGATCCAGCCCCAGGGCTTCGGCCAGCGGCTCGCCGGAGAGTTCGAATTCGGTATAGGCCAGCATGCTGGCGGCGGTGTTGAAGGTCTTGTCTTCCACCTTGACGGCAGCGTGCGCGGCGCTGCTGAGCAGTGCACAGGCGATCGCCTGCACCAGTACGGTTTTTCTCATGTCCTTTTCACCCATATGTTTGATTTTATTATGACGCTTCTCATGAATCTAAATGAGAATGGTGTGCATTATGGGGCAAGGGAGGAAACTTTAGAAGCGAAAAACCGCGCCCCTGGGGTCTGGGGAGAGGGGGGCGCGGCGGCAGGGGTTACATCAGCTTGAAGGGGATCACCAGGCGACCCGGCTCCACCTTGAGGGCCTCGACCTTCTCCTTGATCCTGGCCTCGTTCTTGCGACTGCCATCCAGCCGATAGACAGGGGTCTGGGAGAGGAAGAGGGAGAGGGACTGGTTGAAGGTGGGCAGCAGCGGCGTGAGGGCTGCGCCCACGTCGGCCGGTTCTGTCTTGACCGAGATGAGTTCGAGGTCACGCAGGTAGATGGCGCCCTGCTCGGCCACATAGTCCGGGCGGGCACTGAGGGAGAGGCGAATACGCATCTGCTGGCTGCCAAGGGGGCTCGCCACCTCCAGATCGCCGGCGGCATCCAGCTCTACCCTGTCGGCGCGGGTGCGACCGATGCGACTCTCCATGTCGTCCAGGCGGATCTTGCTCGACATGATGCCGGGGATCCCCAGCTGTTTCTCGAAAGCGACTCGCTCTTTGAGGTACTGGTTGATCTCGCCCTCGCTGACGCTGTACTGGGTGAGGGAGCAGGCCGCCAGCAGCAGGGCGAAGGGGAGCAGAAGCAGGTGCTTTAACATGAGAAGGTTCCATCAAATGGGTGGCAACAACAGATGGCGCCATCTTAGGGGCAAAGCGGGTCGGCCGCCAGTGGGGGCAGCCTGACCCCGTTTCTGTCGCATCCCCCATATGGGGATGGCAATCCGTGTTCATTCGAGTAGCGTTGCCACACCCTGTGCTGGCAGGCCCGCCGCGGCGCCATAGTGCCAATAGCCATAGAAAAGCCCCTGTTTTATCGACTCAAAATCCCATTGACCCCGTGATTTCAAAGCGAGTATTTTACCGCCGCACAGAATCAAACTGATAATCATTATCATTTTGAATCTTTTTGAGGGTGTAACGTGAATACTCGTGTAATGGAAAATGGCGCACCTGCCGAGGCGGACACACCGCCAGACTTCTTGTTTACCTCGGGCCAGGGGAGCCTTGGTGCCTATGACCTGGGTCAACCCATAGTGACCCCAGCCGGTGACTGGCCTCTGCTGGCGCAGCAGATAACCCGGGCCCTAGATGCCGCCAGGGCCGCTGGCCAGGCCAACCCCTTGCTCATCGGCGCCTTCGCCTTCGATCCGGCGGAAGCCTCCTGTCTCTATGTGCCCGGCCGCTATGAGCGGGGCAATCGCATCGCACCAGAAGAGCAGACCACCGAAACCAACAGCGTCATCGCGGTGCAGAGCACCCCGGCTGCGGGTGAATTCAAGGCCTCGGTGAGTGCGGCGCTGGATGCGTTCGCCCAAGGCAAGCTTGCCAAGGTGGTGCTGTCGCGCAAGCTGATCCTCACCCTGCATAAGCCCGCCGATCCCGAGCGGGTACTGGCCCACCTGATGGCCCAGAATCCCCACGCCTTCCACTTCTCCCTGCCACTCGGTCAGGGCCGCCGCCTACTCGGTGCCAGCCCCGAGCTGCTGCTGCGGGTCAGCGGGGGAGAGGTGTTCACCCACCCGCTGGCGGGTTCCGCCAGACGGGCGAGCGAGCCGGTGCAGGACGAGGCGGTGGCCCGGGATCTGCTGGCCTCTCGAAAGGATCAGCATGAACACAAGTTGGTGATCGACGAGATCCGCCGGGTGCTGACTCCCCACTGCCGCGTGCTGGCGATCCCCCAAAAACCCACCCTGATGAGCACCGACACCCTCTGGCATCTGGGCACCCCCATAGCGGGCCAGCTGCATGGCAGCGACGCTTCCGTGCTCTCCCTGGCCTGCCAGCTCCATCCCACCCCGGCCCTGTGCGGCTATCCTACCGATCTTGCGCGCCAGTTCATCCGCGAGCAGGAACCCTTCCGGCGAGCCCTGTTCAGCGGCATCGTCGGCTGGTGTGACAGCCAGGGCAACGGCGAGTGGGCCGTGGTGATCCGCTGCGGCGTGCTGGACGGTCATCAGGTGGAGCTGTTTGCCGGGGCCGGAATAGTCGCGGGCTCGGATCCCGCCATGGAGTGGGCCGAGACCGGTACCAAGCTGGGTACCATGTTGAAAGCCCTGGGATTGGATCTGGAGGTGGCGCAATGACACAGCCCAACCGCTTCCTGCCCTATAGCCGCTGGCCCGAAGCCTTGGCCAAGCAGTACCGCGCCAAGGGTCATTGGCGCGGCGAGCCCCTGACCGCCATGCTGGCCCGCCAGTGCGAGCAGGCCCCCGATGCGGTCGCCATTCTCTGCGGCGAGCGCCGCTTCAGCTATCGCGAGCTGGACGCCGCCTCGAGTCGGCTGGCTGGGCGGCTGGTCCTTCACGGCCTGGGGGTGGGGGACACAGCCCTGGTGCAGCTCCCCAATGTGGCCGAGTTCTACCTGGTGTTCTTCGCCCTGCTTAAAGCGGGCATAGCCCCGGTCAACGCCCTCTTTAGCCACAACCGGCTGGAGCTGGCCTCTTACGCCGAGCAGATCCGGCCCCGCCTCTTTATCGGCTCCC